>Ga0164313_10004885_pt1 | contig 11883 bp, 7 predicted proteins | sample GuaBasSedimGuay4_FD_113735 | JGI IMG/M metagenome (GOLD analysis project Ga0164313, IMG submission 113735) | Subseafloor sediment microbial communities from Guaymas Basin, Gulf of California, Mexico - Guay4, Core 4569-4, 0-3 cm | ecosystem: Environmental > Aquatic > Marine > Hydrothermal vents >... | reverse complement strand
GCTGTTCACTTGGACTGTCAATAACACTGGCGCAGGTTCACTCAATCAGGTAGTGGCTTATCTAGATGCAATTGCAACTCTGAATGCGGACATTAACGCTCATGCGACTAATACTAATGATGGTCAGACATACAATGTATGGTATCGTTATACAGGTGCAGGTAAGATTCAAGCATTGGTCGGTACAGGCGCGGCCGCAGATATCGGTTCAGCCGGAGAAGGCTTATTTATTGAGTCATTGGTTGGCTCTGATAAATTGAATGTAGAGTTCATTGATGACGCAGGTGATACACTTACCTATCCTTTCCAAGTTACAAATACTGTAACTGTTGGAACAGGTGCTGTGGCAGACACTAATGCTTGGGTGCATTGTTTCTTCCGTGATGGTGCCGATAACGCTATCGGTGGTGGAGATGACTTTAACTCTTCCGGTGCGGTTACTGTGGCTACTCCTGATGCTACTGATGTTAAGAGTGATTTGTCTACATTGACTCAGTCTGTTACGGAATTCTATCGTACTGCGACTGAAGTACTCTTTGTATTTGACCATACAGGTGATACAGTGGGCGGTTCAGCAGGTGAAAATAAGTATGTGGTATTTGAATGTGAAGGTGACGGTGGTGTTACCGCCGCCAAGACTATTTGGCAAATCACTAATGCTTCACCTACCATCTCTGTATCTTGCGTCCCAGGCGTAGAAACTAACGTTTAAGGAGGTTGTCTCCCTTGAAATATAGGGAGACGTCTTTAATATGACAGTAGCCACTCCGGTAGTAGCTTTATGGGACGGAGTAAATAGACGGGCACATCTTGCACAAGGTGTAGCTGAATTCTTTCCCATTGAAGATCTATATCACGAATATAGAAATGAAAGAAGAACGAATGAAGCATTTCGCGGCTTTAATCCCATGATGAGGGCAGAAGGTAATATACCTAAAGGCGCGGGAGCTTTTACGCCACGCTATGTGGTACTACTAGAAGGCTTTAAGTTAATACCCTACGATGAGTCTTTACAACTCAATCAACTAGGCGACATGATCACTGATGACCCAGATACAGATGCAACACTCTATGACATATCTGGATTGACCACAGCAAAGCCTATTTTTATTGCTCCATCGGAAGCTGAGACTATTCAGCTAAACCAAGGTGATATTGAATATGCTTCTTTCGGTAATGCAGTAACATTGGATGCAATCTCTGGAAGTGATGAGAATAAAGGTAATATTGAATTTCCTGTGAAAACAGCTGTAAGGGCTATACAGATTGCCACTGGCAAGGGCTTTGATACTATTAATGTAATCGGTAACTATACTTTCAGTGCTGGTGACGATATTAGTGGCCTTGATATAGCAGGTCAAAGTATGGTTAAGTCAACCATTCTTGTTCTCCCAGATGCACTATCTAATGATTGTATCTTTACTAATGCAACACTTCTGGGAACACTTGATGGCGGCTCCACAATTAAGAATTGCTTTTTAACTAGCCTTGCATATGTAAATGGATTTATACTTGATTGTATACTAGGTGATGGTACGATAACACTTGCAGGCGGTGTAATAGCTCGCTTTGTTGGATGTAAATCTGGTACCGCAAGCGAAGATGCTGTGCCTACTATCGATTTCGGTGGTGCAGGACAAGAGTTAGTTGTTAGTGACTATGTTGGACTACTTAAGCTACAGAATAAAACAGGTACAGATGATGTTAATGTAAGTATGTTGGCAGGCAGTCTCACGCTTGACTCCTCAATAATAAATGGTGATATCGTATTGACTGGCTCAGGGGAGCTTGAGAATAATGTAACAGCCCCTGCATACGTAGTTGATAGGATGCAACATTCAGCTGATACGGCTAATCTTCAACGTGTTATTGAGATGCTGAGACCGCATCATACAGGTACAGGTAAGTTAATATTCTGGGATCCTTATGGTGGTGATGACTCAAGACCTGGTGATCATATCACGAGAGCAGTTAAAACATTTGCAGAAGCACATGATCATGCAACTAATGCTGGACATGATATTATTATTGCTGTTCCAGGAGCACCTAGTGGTCCGACAATCAGTAATGAAATTGTCAATATAGCTAAAGATTACACATTTCTTAGAGGGCCAGGCAGGGACTTCATAATAAAGTCTTCCACGAATGCCTCTTCACCAATATCAATTAATGGTAATGGTGTGGAAGTTTCAGGTATGATTATCGAGCATACTGGCAGTAATGCCATATCCCCTGGAATAGATGTATCAGGTGACTTTGTGCTACTTGAAAATCTATTTATTGAAAATTGCAATGATAGTATTGTACTTCATAACTGTAATAACGGTATTGTTCATGCGTGCGATATAGGTGGTAATCATGGTAACGGTATTCAGGTATCTGGAACAAGTCAACATACTACCCTTAAGAGTGTAATCGTTGGCAATAACAATGGCTCAGGTATTGTAGTCATGGGGACTACGGCAGGTACAGGCATTATTGGTGACACAGTCTTGTTTAGTAATACAGGCTATGGCTTAGATATAGGCTCAGATGCCAATATAATTGCAGTCACAGGCTCAGTATCTATCTTTGGTAATGCAGCAGGCGATGTACGTAATTCATCATCTACAGCATATATTGAAGAGAGTGAAGCTCCGACGGCGGCTGAAGTAGCTGCGTCAGTAAGAAATGAATTGGGCGTTGAGATGGCATATCTATTGGATATGGCAAGAGATCAAGGTCTAGTTATAAATCTACCTGTAACGATAACACCCACAGGTGCAACAGTAGGTACGATAGTTAAGACATTTGTTGGCAATGGTAATGATACAATCGTTACGAGGACAGCATAATGAATACATTAGATGTGGCTTCAAGAGGCTATCTGTCTAGAGAATCTTTAGGCATAGCTTCACGAGGCTTTATTACAACTGGTTCGATTATTGTGAGTAATCTATCACATGGTGTTAAGGTATTGGTTAAGATGCCCTTAAGATATCGTCCAACTTTTCCTAGATTTCCGAAGAGGTTATAAATGAGTGAGTTAAAAGTAAAAGACACTACGGCAGTAAAAGAAGAACCTAAGGTGGCTGTGAAAGAAGTTTCCAAGGCAGCACCTAAAGCTAATCCCCTATCAATGGCAGAAAGGGTACCTTCAAATTGGAAGATTGTAGATGACCCTAAGGGTATCGCAGCTTCTAACTACAAGACTGGCAGAATGTTCACAGGCACACGTGAAGAGTTTAATAATCTTCTGAGAGGCTAATATGACGGTTGCAAACGCTGCCAGTACAGTAAAGACAGTAGCAGACCCTAATGCTGAATACGACTCCTTAAAAGGTCTATGGAATAGAAGTAGGGCAGTTTGTAGTGGAGAGCGTTTTGTAAAAGACTTTGATACCGTAATAGATAAGGTTTCTTTTAGTAATCTATTGCTACCTTTCTCTCCATCTATGACACAAGAGCAGTATAACTTTTATAAGGCTGAAGCAGAGTTACCTGGTATCGTCTCTCAATTTGCTAAGATGGTAGTGGGTGGGTTGCTAAGAAAGCAGCCTACTTTAACATTACCCAAAGAGGTTCCAGAAGGTGCTTCCGATTGGATTATGACAATGCTTGGCGAAGATGACTCTTCATTAGCCGCTTTTATGGATTTAGCACTATGGGAAGAACTGCAAACAGTAGAGCTTGGGTATATGTAGATCATCCCACTGTTAATGATAGTGATGGCCTTACTAAGGCAGAAAGAGATGAAATAAGACCTTACCCTGTACTATGGCGAGCTGAGAGTGTCATTAATTGGCAGGTTGGCGTTACAGCTACAGGTAAAAGAAAGCTTACTCGTGTGATCTCTAGAGGCTATAAAGAGGAACAAGAAGTTGATGAGTTCCATCCTAAATTTGTGGATACCGTATGGGTACATGAGTTAGATGAAGGTGGCAAGTATCAGATTCGTATCTTTCAAAAGAGAGCTCCAACACCAGAGATACCCGTGATTGCAGGACAGACCTATACCAACTACTCTGGAGGCGCTGGAGATATATTTGAAGAAGTTGAAACTATTACTGAGATACTCAGGAATGGTGAGCGTCTTGAAGCAATCCCTGCATGGCCTTTGAATGGTAGTATTGATGCTGTAGAACCAATTCTATCTCCAATAATTGATAAAGAAATTGCACTTTATAATAAAATAAGTAGGCGTAATCACTTACTGTATGGTGCAGCTACTTATACTCCAGTCCTTATGTCTGACATGGGCGACGATGAGTTTGAGACTATTGTTGGTGCTGGCTTAGGAAGTTGGTTGAAGATACGCGCAGACGATAAGTTAGATGTAATGAAAACACCTACTGATGCATTGCAAGACATGGACAGGGCTATTGAAGGGGCTATCGAAGAGATGGCTAAACTTGGTATTCGTATGCTAAGTCCTGAAGCGGCTCAATCAGGCGTTGCCTTAGAAATAAGGAATGCTGCCCAGACTGCACAGCTAGGTACTTTAAATAATAAAGTGAGTAATACAATTGCTCAAGTAATACAGTTTATGCTTAATTGGCATTATGACTTGGATCTAAAAATCTCAGATGTTGAGTTTAGTCTCTCTGCAGACTTTAATCCAATTCCTCTTGGTGCTGACTGGCTTAGACTTGCAACAGAATGGTATGAGACTGGACTTATTCCACGCTCAACCTGGTTGCAAATTCTTAAACATAACGATATGGTTCCTCCTGATTATGACGATGAGGAGGGTGTAAAAGAAATCAATGATGACGAAATAATTCTATCAGCAAAAGATGAAGCTGATGCTCTTTTAGAGATGAAACAGAATCAGAACGTCGGAACAAACTAAAGGTGAAACAACATGGCCATTAATGCCAATACGCAAATATATGATAACGCTGTAGATAGAGCTGCAATGATAAGGCTCTTTGAGAAACGTGTAAACAATAAGATCGAATTAGTAATCGATGGTCATGTTGTAAGAACCGATAAATTAATCAGACAAGCTAAACTCTCTAAGAGAGGCTTTCTGAGACTTAGAGAAGCAATTGATGTTGAACTAAGTAAGACGTATACAGAAGCCTTTAGAACATCTAAGGCATCTCTGTTGGATCTAGCAAGTGATCAAGTATCATTTGCTGCCCAAAACATTGAAGCGACCGCTGGTAAGATATGGCGTGTCAAGAAGCCACAAAGACGAGTGGCTGAAGAGTTCGTATTAAAGAAGCCATTGTACAATAATCGCACATTGAAAGAAGGTTGGAATGGCGTCAGTTTAGGCGAGAAGAAGAGACTTGAAAGTGTAATACGTAGAGGTATTGCAAATGGTGATACCCCTGACTCTATTGCATTGGCAGTACGTAAGGGTAACATTCACAAAATATCACGTAATCAATCAAGAGCTTTGGTTGTAACGTCTATCACGAGTGTACACGCGCAAGCAGATCACGCGGTCTACGAAGCTAACGAGAAATCACTCAGAGGCTGGCAGTATGTGGCCACGTTGGACGCTCGCACTACACCCATATGCACCCACAGGGATGGCTCAATCTACCCCGTAGGAGACACCTCTCATTTGCCTCCAGCACACTATAATTGTCGTTCTGTTAGTGTGCCAGTAATGAAATCCTGGGATGATCTAGGCTCTTTAGAAGGTATTGCTCAAGTAAGACAACGTAATCTAAAAGGGCTGACAAAGAAACAAATCGCATTCTATGATGGTCAGACGCCTTTGAGGGAAACTTACCATCAGTGGCTACTTAGACAAACTCCTGAGAAACAATTGAGACATTTAGGAGACTTTCAGAAGCTTGAGCTATTTAGAACAGGTCAATTACATCTGAGTAAGTTTACCAATGATGTGGGGCGTTCGTTAGGTATCAGAGACTTACGCAAGGCAACCAATACTGAATCAATACCTAATGGTATGACTAAGAGATTCGCTGGAGCTAAGGATAAATTGGATAGACTCAAGCTTGGTATATCAACCCCTGAAGATCTTATTGACGATATTGTGATGAGAAATAATCTTAAGGAATACTATCTGTTACAGGCAGGCGAGCTTGATGGCACACTGTCATTGACTAACTTTAGAGGCACTTTGATTGGTAATAAGAGAAATACCAAGACAAGAGTCCTTAATGCACCTCCAACGGATAAGCAAGTAGTTTTTAACCCAGTAACAGGACGGTATCATGATGCTCGTATGTATCAACCTGACCCAACAATATTGAATAACAATTTCAGACTCGTTAAAGAGAGTCCTGTTTTGACAGCTAAGGATAAAAAGTTTATAATCTCATTTTCAAACAGCTTAGATAATAAAATGGGTGTAAATGAAAGAGCAGCTATCACCGATAATCTGAGAATACTATTTACTAGATATCGTAAAAATCCGCAAGCATGGGGTAACTTCAAAGCAGTTTCTCAGGCACAGATAAAGTTCGATGTAATGAATGTCTCTGATTCCTTAGAGACACATTTAAGAGCCGATACCGATTTGCTTAAAAAGCTACTAAATGACGACTACATAGACCCTGTTCTTGGTCCAATACAGCTTCAGAGTCTTCATGATGATTTTATCAAAAATATAAGATCGAAGAATAGCTGGGAGGATAGGATAGCGCCTAAGGTAGCCAAGGAACTTAAGTCTGTGTTTCATACTAGCATTCCTTTAAAACTAAGTGCCAGATTGTCTGATGATGACTTACAACAATTTTATTTAAGATTTGCTCACAAGCTAAGCTTAGACAATTTACCTGATAGAGATCAACTTGCTGTAGAGCTTGGGAGAGATTTATATAATCTGTCTAATTTAAATGGCTCTAGACGTGAATGGTATAAAACTGGAATGGATCTTCTTGAAGCGAAGAATGTAAAGAAATTCTTTCAAGTTGAAACCTTTGGTGTTCAAAAGAGAAGAATGAAAAGTCGTCTTAGTAATAATTACTTTGGTCCGTATTATGACACTCTGTCATATAATATTAGAATTACAGACCCACGCATTCAGGAGTATTCTAAGCTAACCAGAAAGGTGGAATTAGGCTTACGTGTTGCTGTTACAGGTGATGAGAATAGGCTTGTCTTTAGAAAGGGCTACAAGACTTATTTTATCAAAGATAGAATAGGATACACAGACACCCGTATGCCTATCACATCTACTTCAAGCTTTAGTGATTTCCCTGAAGACTTTATTGATGATAAGATGGTAAAGGCATTAAATTGGGCTTCTAAAGCAAAATACAAAGTGGACGAAGATTACTATGACTTCATGGATAAACTTATTAAGTTTAAAGATGATAAAGGTAAAGCTGGCTTCTACGACTCGCTTAATGAGTATAGGACTTATATTAAAGGCAGAGGCGATGCTTATGAACGTTTTAAAACAATGGAATGGTTACGAAATAGTAAACTATCTTTTAGCAACCATCCTTTTATTGATCATCGCGCTAGGATCTATGAGCGTGGTTTAATTGGGCCACAAGCCGGTGAGACATTTAGACCTTTCTTAAACACAGCTGATAGCAAGATATTAGGTGTAAAAGGATATGACAACTTACAAGATCAAGTGGGAGCATTTCTTGGTGGTTTGGATGATTATTTCGAAGGTCGTTATAACGCTCTTACTTTTCCTGGGAGGCAGAAGATAGCCGCCAAATTTAGACCTGAGCTAATTAAGATCGGTAATCACATGATAAGAAATAAGCCAGGAGACATACGGGCTATTCTTAATTCAGATATTGTATCAAGAATTGAGAGCGAAGAATTAGGAAAATTCTTTAGGTTTGCTATCGAACAAGCTAAAATTGATTCTTATCTTAAGACAACCACTACGAAAAGTTTCTATTCAAGGAAGTCTTTAGAGGCTTTAGAAAAGTATAAGACAGCCTTAGCCTTAGAACAAGATGCTTCATCTTCTGGCGCACAGATAATTGCGTTAACAACTAAGAATAAGCAACTAGCTCATTTGAGTAATGTCATCCCTACACATCAGAAAAGAAGGCTATATGATGAAATCGCAGCAGCCACTTTCAATGATCCACGTTTTAGATCATTAAATCAGAAATTAGGTCTTACTGAGAAAGACTTACGTAAAGCAGCGAAAGCTCAGAATATGGTTACATTCTATGGTGCTGGCGAAAGAACAGGTATTTTAAATGTTGAGGGCAAGCTTTCAAAGGCACTATCAAAAGATGCTAATGTACTAGTAGTAAAGGCAGCTGAAAGAGATGCTGTACTCGAACAAATATCTGCAAGAATGGCAAGAGTTGAGAAGTATAATCCAGAACTTTATGGCGAATTAAAAGCATTAAGAGCTAACGTAAGAGATATTTTCAACAAGGGAATTAACCCTGGTGACGATATTCTTGAGCAATTATACTTTCTTGAACCTAAGACTAAAGAGTTTGTTGAAGTATTATCAGGTGCATATCATAAGGTAGTAACTCCTGATGATTTTAAAGTTATTGCAAGGATAATGAGTTCGCATCTTGAGGAGCAAGTCCCTATTCTAAAAAGCTTTACTAAATATTTTGGAAGACTTTCAGAAGACTTTCTTAATGGCGCTAAACCTTCCTCAAGTGATTTTGATTGGAAGTCTGTAATAAAGACACGGCTAATAGGAAGTAGAGAGAAGGGTTTTGTAATATCTGAGGAAGCCCCTCTAATGAGCAGGATCCTTGGTATAAGAGCTAATGAATCTGTTTCTGAAAAGTTTTTAAATAGCTTTGGCTTCTATGATAAGAATAGTACATTAGATGAAATAATAAGAGGTGTAGCCTTGCCTAGAGATAGGGCTACTGGCAAACAATTACTAGGTCTTAGCACGACAGGTATCAAAGATCTCCCTAATGTTTTTGATGAAGGCTTAAGAAAGACTTTAGCAACATATCTCAAAATGGATATATTAGAAGAGAAAGATATTTTCAAACTGGAGATACTTAGTGCTAACAAGCTACCTAAGAGTTGGACAAATGCGCCTTGGGTTAATTTCGATGGTAAGATAATAGAACAAAACTTTACACAAAGGTTTGAAGAACGATTAGCCTATCGAGACGCTAAAGGCAACTGGGTGAATAATATTCTTCAAGTACCCCAGAAGACTGAAGCGACGTGGTGGGAACAAGTAATAAATAAATCTGGAAAGATAAATGATATTGCCGATACCACTAAGGCTAGGACTGCATATGCGGTAAATGGCAACCATTCTAACGACGCTGTAATAGTTAAGAAATTTCATGAGTGGGGTGCTGACGCTAATATTCAAACCGCCACAATCCATGATGCTTTCTTTGCTAATGCAGCTGACATGACAAAGGCAAGAGTGGCATTGAGAAAGATATATGCTGATGTCCTTGAAAAGAATATAGTTAAATTAACATTAGATGAAATGCGGGCAAGAGGATTGCCTAAAGAATTGTATGACAAATATCTTAACGAGGCAATAGATACAGGGATTATACCTATTCCTGGTCGGTCAAGAATCGGCGGAAAGCTTTTGAAAGATACAGATATATTAAAACGCAGTGATATACTAGAGGAGATTCCTGATAACTTTTTCGAAGACCTTGGGTGGTATGGAGTGGGATAGATAGACCCCGTTAAATTAACCCAGGTTACACAGGAACCTGCAAAGAATCTAAACAGAGATTGTATCTCTATAATACATAAATTGAGTTGTACTCAAAGGAAAAGATAATGGCTGATGACAAAGACAAAGAACTGAATGATGATGGTACTCCAAAGACTCCAAAGACACCTGAAGTGAAGCCTGTGGTTCCACCCAAAGATGAAACGGACGAAGATAAATTGAAGCGTCTAGTACAAGAAAGTGTAGATGTTCAACTTAAGCCAATTAAAGATAAATTGGATGGAGCCTATGAAGCTCGTGACGGTGCTCTGAAGGAGTCCGCTGAGCTTAAACAGAAAGAAAGCGATAGACAGAAAGAGTCATTGAAAGCAGAGGGCAAACATGAAGAAGCCCATAAACTTGAAATGGCTGAACAGAAAGCTGCCAATGATGCACTAACAAAGCGCAATGTAGAGCTTACACGCGACATTGACGTACGTAATGCAATCAATGCACACACCTTTCGTAATGAAAAAGCTGTTGAAATGGCTTATCAAGATGTTGTTAAAGATCTTGTACAAGCTGACAATGGCTCATGGGTGCATAAGAACGGCACATCTATCAAAGACACAGTTGCTGCCTTTGTAGCAAATGAAGAAAACTCTTTCTTGCTTAAGCCTAAGCATAATTCAGGTCCAGGTCATACGCCGCCTAAAGATACAGACACTTCGGATAAAAGCAAGTCTCTATTTGAGATGAGTCAGGACGAAGTGCTTAAGCTGGCAATGGCAAAGAAATTGCCTAACCAACAACCTAAATAATTTGAGGAAAATTAAATGACCGTACGCACGGATATTGACATCAATGGCCTAACTAATCAGGTTCTACAAGAATCGATTGGTGGCTATACTGATGAGGCATACACAAATGCCAAGAAACTGTCTGGAACTGGGCTTGTAGGCACCAATTCAGATATCAACACAAGTACTGAAACCTATATTGGTCAGGTTCGTTGGGATAAACCTCTCAACCCAGAGATCAATATTGCATCGCTTACTGATGATACTGACGGTACCATGACTACTACTTCTCAAGACTTCCTGAAGTATGTTAAGACTGTCCGTACCCATGGTGCACAGAAGCTTAACATGGAATCTGTAGTTACTCAACGTGATGGCTTAGCTAAAGTCGGTCGTGACTTCGGTGAGACTCGTGCTCAAGACGAACATGATTCACTTCTTGCTGTTCTCAAGGGTGTAGCTTTTGCTGAGACTCTGAACGGTGCTGCTAAAGGCTCTGGCGTTACTGGTAAGGGTGGTCAAACTTATGACAATGATCCTGCTGATATGGCTTACGGTTTCTACGTAGACTTGGGTGCTACTCAGAAGTTGGTTAACCCTGCTGGCTACGAAGCTGACAATACTACTCTTAATGCTGCTTACTCCGGCGCACAACGTGCAGAAGGTCTATTGAATGCATTGGGCATGGCTTATAAAGACTATGAGCCTGACTTTGTATATTGTGTCACTTCCCCAGAAGTTATGGCATCATTTCGTTCAGCTAATTTAGTTGATCAAGATGGTATCACTGAAGGTAACATCAACTTCAACACTATGTTTAATGGTAAGTTCCGTCTGATTCAGACTCGTGCAAATCAAGGAATGTCTACTGCTGAACTCGCTGCCATCAATAGTGGTACAAGCACTGCAGTAGGTATAGACTTGGCCGGTACTAAGACTACCTTCCTGGTTCTTCCTGGTTCCATTGCAATGGCTTCTCTCGCTGTTGATGTACCTGTAGAGATCGATCGTAATGCTCGTTCTTTCCAAGGTGGTGGTACTTCCCAGATTTGGTATCGTTGGGGTAATGTTTATATGCCTGCTGGTTACGACTGGGCTGGCTCTGAGTTAGAATTTCCTTCTGACGCAAAGTATAAGCAAGTATCTGAAGACGGTACTCTGGTAAATGTTGCCGATCCACTAGTTGTTGGTGACGGTAGCACTGTTACCACTGGTGTATGGCAACGTAAGACTTCTTCAGCATTGAGCTTAGGTATTCTTCCAGTATTCCACGGCTAATATAACGGGAGTTGCACATGGCACTAGTTAAAAACACAAATGCCTACGCTGATTTATCAGAAGCAGAGACGTATTTCGCAGACCGCTTAGATGTTGCTGCGTGGACTGCTGCAGATGATCCTACAAAATCGCAAGCATTAGTTACAGCTACTTTATACCTTGAAAATATGAATTGGACAGGTAATGTTGTGAGTGACTCCCAAGCACTGGCGTTCCCAAGGGAAGGCACATACTTTGATCCTCGGATGGGCACAG
>Ga0164313_10004884_pt1 | contig 11884 bp, 8 predicted proteins | sample GuaBasSedimGuay4_FD_113735 | JGI IMG/M metagenome (GOLD analysis project Ga0164313, IMG submission 113735) | Subseafloor sediment microbial communities from Guaymas Basin, Gulf of California, Mexico - Guay4, Core 4569-4, 0-3 cm | ecosystem: Environmental > Aquatic > Marine > Hydrothermal vents >... | reverse complement strand
GGCCGGTACACTCTGTGCTCAACAGGCTGCCTCCGTGATGGCGTGTAAGCGTTGCTCGATACACCGTTTATGCCAACCGGGGCAGCCTGTTTCTATGTCCGTCGTGAGAGATGCGGGCTAGCATGCCCGCTCCCGGCACGGACGGCTTGTCAGATCTTGCGGAACCCAGCAGGAAACGCCGACGGTCCGCCGGCCGTCAGGCGGGCGCCGACTCGGCTGCGGCGATCGCCCGCTCGCCCTCGCAGGCGTCGCGCAGCGCGTCGAGGTCGCGCTGCATGCACGTCTTCATGGTGCCCTTGAAGAGCAGACCGAAGATCGGGCCGGTGAGCTTGGCGATCAACGTCTGCGGCGTGCCCTTGAAGGTCCAGCTGACGCTGGTGCCGTCGCCCTCGGGAACGAACTCGAACAGCGTCTGGTAGAGCATGCCGCAGGAGTTGGCCTCGACGGTGTAGCGCCGGGGTGGGTCGAACCCGGTGACCCACATCTCTTCGACCGCCTCCTTCTTGAACATCACGCGCGTCTCGCGCCAGCGTGTGCCCTCGCCGAAGGGGGGGCATCGCTGAGGACTTCCAGGGCGGTGATGTCGGGGATGCGCTCGACGGCCTTGCCAAGATCGGTGAAGACCTCGAAGGCCTGCTCGATTGGCGCTGCCACGTGGGTGCTGACGATCAACGAAGACATGGCATCCTCAGAGGGGTTCTCGCGCCGAACTGCCTGATGCTAGCGCGCTTTCGTCGCGGGCGACAGGTGGGCCGCGGCCGCGCGGAGGCTCGGGAGACACCCGGGGCCTTGTCCACCCGCGGTCGGGTGTGTCTCTCCGCTGGTGCCATGACATGAGCTGCCGAGCGTGGGGCGGCTCCCGTTGCATCTGTTATGTTCTGGCGCCGGCGCGCGGCCCGCGGGCGCAGCGAGGGATCCCGATGTCCATGGTGAGCGCGTCGTGTGTCTGCTTGCTGCTCGCGCTTGCATTGGCGTGCGCTCCCGCGGATGGAAGCGAGACGCAGACTGCCGCGCCGCTTGACGACGAGGCTCCTGCGGGCGCCGAGGGAGCGGGCGCCGACGCCTCGGACGCGCCCATGCTCGGGCACTGGGCGCTGACGAAGGGCGCCACGACGCGCGCGGACGCGGACCCCGGCGCGGGCGCGGACCCCGGCGCGGGCGCGGGCAGCGGCATCTCGCGCGAGATGCTGGAGGCCATCGGCTATACGTCGGGTTCGGAGGTCGCGGGCGCGACCGCGGGTGTCACCGTGTACGACGAGACCCGCGCGGAGCCGGGCTTCAATCTCGTGCTCTCGGGCCACGCGACCGAGGTGGTGCTCATGGACATGGCCGGCCGAGTCGTCCATCGCTGGAGAGTCGACTTCGACGAGGCCTTCCCCGGCAACTCGATCGCGCCCGATCTATCGCAGCGCTTCTTCTGGCGACGCGCACGGTTATTGCAAGGCGGCGAGCTCATTGTTGTCTGGGAAGGGCTCGGCATCGCCCGCCTCGACCGCGACTCGAACGTCGTCTGGGGCCACCTCACCACCGCACATCACGACGTTGACTTCGACGGCGATGGCGCGCTGCTCGCGCTCGCGCGCCGCGTTCGCCTCGTCCCGTGGATCCACCCGACCGAGCGCGTCCTCGACGACGTCGTGATCGTCTTTGCGCCCGATGGCAGCGTGCGGCACGAGATCTCGATCGCCAAGTGCCTCGAGAACTCGTCGATGCAACACGTCCTCGAGGGTTGGTCGCCCGACCAGCCAACTCGCGCCGACGTCTTCCACACCAACACGCTGCAGTGGCTTGACGGCAGCCTGGCCCACCGCTCTCCCGTGTTTGCGCGCGGCAACTTGCTGATCTCCATGCGCGAGTTGCACCTGCTGGCGATCCTCGATCCTGAGGCGCGCCGTGTCGTCTGGAGTCGCAGCGGCTCGTGGCGCCGCCAACACGAGCCGGTCCTGCTGGAAGGCGGGACGATGCTCGTCTTCGACAACATGGGCAAGCCCGGGCGCTCGAGCATCCTGGAGATCGACCCGCTGACAGGCGCTGAGGCCTGGCGCTACCAGTCCGAGACGCCGGGTGTGTTCTTCAGCGGGATCTGCGGTTCGAACCAGCGCCTCGACAACGGCAACACGTTGATCACCGAGTCGACCGCTGGCCGTGCCTTCGAGGTCACGCCCGCCGGCGAGATCGTCTGGGAGTGGATCAGCCCGTACCGCGCGGGCGAGCAGCGTGAGTTTGTCGCGACGCTGTTCGAGATCGTGCGGGTGCCCCATGAGGCTGTGGAGAGCTGGCTGGGGCGCTAACTGTGCGGCCCGCCGACGCTGCGTCTTCGAGCACAGCCAGTCGAGAACGGCCACGACCCGGCGGACGCGGAGCTGCCGGCGCAGGGCGAGGCCCTCCCGCAGGGCGCGCTGGCGGTGGAGCAGCCGGCCATGGGTACACTGGCGCCGCTCTCGATCCGCAGGCGACACCCGAACCACGATGAATCCAACCGACACCACGCACCAGTCCGGCCACTCCGACGTCGTCACCCACGGCGTGCGCGTCCAGGCCGCCGCCCTGTTCCTGCCCGACCGGTCGTCGCCTGAGCAGCTCCGCTACGTCTTTGCGTATCGCGTGCAGATCGCCAACGGTGGCGACGAGCCCGTGACCCTGCGCTCGCGCCGTTGGGTGATCACGGACGCCGACGGGGCCGTCGAGATCGTCGAGGGTCCCGGCGTCGTGGGCGAGGAGCCACGCCTCGAGCCGGGTCAGGTCCACACGTACATGAGCGGCTGCCCGCTCGAGACCTGCTGGGGCACCATGGAGGGCCACTTCGTCATGCAGCGCGACGACGGATCGACCTTCGAGGCCAAGATCGGCCGCTTCTTCCTGGCCGCGACGGTGGATCCGCTCCCGAGCCAGAACTGAACGCCGCTCCAACCCGGGAGTAGAGAGCGTGGCCAAGCGTCTCGCTCAGCGCGAGCTGACCGGCGGCGCTACGACCCCAGACCACCCGAGCAGCGGGTCGTGCGGGTGGTAAGGTTCGCAGTGCACACCGGACGACGGGACTGCCGTGCCGTCGCGGGTCAGATCGCCACCGAGCCGCGCGCCAGCGCCGGGCAGCACGACAGGCCTGCGCCGCTCAGGGCGTCGTGCCTTGCACACCGTTGCTGGCGCTGAAGCCATGGGGGCCGGCGGGGTCCTGGATCCAGAACTGGGAGAAGAACGGCAGGCCAGGCGGGAGGCCTGGGGGCCAGTTGTCCACCAGCTGGAGCGTGCCGTTGGGCCCGGTGGGGAATCCAAACAGGACCACGTCGGGCGTGGGCAGCAACGTGCCGCCCTTGAACGGCAGGTTGAGCAGGCCGACACCCAGCACGAGACCCGCCAGGCTGTTGGGAGCCGCCTTGGCGACCGTCATCGTCACCGGGTCGTTGCCCAGCAGGTCACCCGCAACGACGAGCAGCGGCGTGCCGTCCACGCCGGCGAGGCCGCTGCCGAGGTCGTCCCACGGCCCGGGCTGCACATGCACGCCAAACGTGTCGATCAGCTGCTCGTGATCGCTGTCTCCAAAGGCCGAGACGGTCGACAGGGTGAAGAGCTGCCCCCCAGGCTGGACCGGAACGTTGGGGAACGAGAACGAGCCGTCCGCGTTGGGGGCCGTGAAGGAGAGCAGGTCGCCGATCCGCAGGACGAGCACCGGCGGGGCGGGAGACAGGATCCCCGTCAGTTCAATGCCTGAGCCGAGCGCCAGGGCATTGCCGCCGGGCAGGGGCTCGAGCAGGTTGATGAACGGGTCCGGATTGTCGAGCGGGAACACATCCCAGATATCCGGGGTGCCGTCATGGTCCGTGTCGTCGTCGAGGGGGTCGGTGCCGGTCCCGTGGGTCTCGCCTCCGTCCGGGATGCCGTCGTCGTCGCTGTCGCTGTCGTTGTCGTCCGGGTCGATGCCGTCGTCGGCGCCGTCGCCGTCGCTGTCCTTGTTGTCCGGATTGCTCCCGCTGGCCGCCTCTTCGTCGTCGAGGATGCCGTCCTCGTCGGAGTCGGGTCCGACGCCCGCATCGCCTTCATCGACTTCAGGGTCCTGTCCGCTCGGCTGGCACTTCACGAGGGTGTCGCTGCAGGCCTTCTCCTTGTTGGCCGTGCCCGTGACGGTGACCGTCGCCGTCTTCACGGACGAGCTGTAGATGACCGAGCTGCCCACCGACCCCGGGTTCGATGGCGACGCAGTCACCGTCGCCTTGGTGCAGGTCGTGAAGGTCTGGGAGGTCGCGAACTGAGTGGTCTTCTGATGCACCTTGCAGGTGCCCTCGTGCTGGGGCGGCACCACCCACGTGCAGCCGTCGGTGACCGACTCCGTCTCGCTGAAGCTCCCGGATGCGCCCACCGTGACGCTCGCCGAGGCTGTGGTGGACGCGCCGATCTTGCCGATGGCGGCGGCCGCCACCTCCGCGCTCACGGTGTTCGAGATGGACAGCGTTCCCGAGGCGGAGACCGTGCCGCTCACGCCGTACGTCATCGTCTGCAGGATGGGGACGTTGAGCGTCGCCACGCTGCAGTTCACCACCGTCTGGCCCACCAGGACGCTGCTGATGGTGTTCTGGGTCACCATCACGTCGCCCTTGCAGGAGATCGTCTCGTACTTGAACCTGGTGTCGGCCGACCACATGCTCGGCCCCTCCGCGTTGTCGCACTCGCAGGCCCCGGCAGCCAGGGCCGGCGACAGGAGCGGAACGACGCTCAGGAACAGGGTCAGGGTCCAGACGCGACCAACGCTTGAGCTGCTGAATGCATGCATGCTGATGCCCCCCTGGGTGTCCGCGTGGAAACGCGCCCCCCTCGAGGGCGTTCCCGCGTCGTGCGTCCATCCTAACAGCGCGTGGTGGCGCCGTGGAGCGACAAGCGATGCTCGCCCACGGCGCGTCGGGAGGCGCGAGTTGCGCAACGAAACGGCCATCGACGATCAGATCGTCCCCACGCGCGAGCGGCCCGGCCTGCCACCCGTCCCAGCGCCTCTCTTGACGCGCTCATGAGCTGTTCCAGCGGCTCCGGCAGGCTGGCGCTCAGATAGGCCGAGCATCCTGTGGCGACATCGTTACCCTGCGCTGCCTCAAATCAGATGGAGCCCCCGAAGCGCTGTGTTCGACCTCGCCGCCAAGCTCAAGTTCAGCGCCCGGTCGGACCTCTTGTCCGGGCTCACCGTCGCTCTCGCGCTGGTTCCCGAGGCGGTGGCCTTCGCCTTCGTGGCCGGGGTCGACCCGCTGGTGGGGCTGCACGCGGCCTTCATGCTGGGCGTGATCACGGCCGTCTTGGGCGGGCGCCCCGGGATGATCTCCGGAGCCACCGGGGCCATCGCTGTCGTGCTCGTGGCCCTGGTGGCCGAGCACGGGGTTCAGTACATGTTCGCGGCGGTGTTGCTGATGGGCGTCTTGCAGGTCATCGCGGGGGCCCTGCGCCTGGGCAAGTTCATCCGTATGGTGCCCCACCCGGTGATGCTGGGATTCGTCAACGGACTGGCCATCGTGATCTTCCTGGCCCAGCTGGGGCAGTTCAAGACGGCGGGAGCCCATGGGGCGCAGCAGTGGATGAGCGGAACGCCGCTGTACACCATGCTCGCGTTGGTGGCGGGGACCATGGCGATCATTCACTTCCTGCCCAGGCTCACCCGGGCCGTGCCGTCCTCCCTCGCCGCCATCGTCGTGGTTACGCTCGCCGTGAAGGGGCTCGACCTCAACTCGCCCAGCGTGGTGGACTCCCTGCGCAGCATGACCGGCGACCCCGAGGCGTCGCTGAAGGGAGGCCTGCCCGTGTTCGGCTTGCCCCAGGTCCCGCTGACCCTCGCCACGCTCCGGATCATCCTGCCTTACAGCATCATCCTGGCGGCGGTGGGCTTGATCGAGTCGCTGCTGACCCTGGCTCTGGTGGACGAACTCACCGAGACCCGCGGCCGGGGCAACAAGGAGTGCGTCGCTCAAGGCGCCGCCAACGTGGCCTGCGGCGTCTTCGGTGGCATGGGCGGCTGCGCCATGATTGGTCAGAGCATGATCAACATCAACTCGGGCGGCCGCGGCCGGCTCTCGGGCATCACCGCCGCGCTGGTGCTGCTGGCATTCGTGCTGGTGGCCTCGTCGATCATCGAGATGGTGCCCGTGGCCGCCCTGGTCGGGGTCATGTTCATGGTCGTGCTGGGCACCTTCGAGTGGTCGAGCCTGGGCATCGTGAACAAGGTGCCGGCCAGCGATGTCTTCGTGGTCATCCTGGTCTCGGCCGTGACCGTCCTGACCGATCTGGCCATGGCCGTGCTGGTGGGCGTGATCGTCTCGGCCCTCGTCTTCGCCTGGAAACACGCCAAGGTCATCCACGCCATCACCAGCACCCAACCCGACGGGACCAAGGTCTACTCCCTGCGGGGGCCGCTGTTCTTTGGCTCGGCCAAGAGCTTCGGCGAACTCTTCGAGCCCGGTAACGACCCGGCCGAGGTGATCATCGAGTTCGAGCACGCCCGGGTGTCTGACCACTCAGCCATCGAGGCCATCGACAGTCTGGCTGAGCGCTACCTCAAGGCCGGCAAGACGCTGCACCTGCGGCACCTCAGCCCCGACTGTCGCAGACTGCTCAAGCGAGCGGGCGCCCTGGTGGAGGTCAACGTGATCGAAGATCCCCAGAACCACGTGGCGGATGACGCGCTGGCCTGAGTGAGTCGCGGACCTGTCGCCGGTCGCGAAGGGCTCGTCCGCTGGCTCTCGTCGCAGGCCTGGTTCAGCTCAGCGTGCCGCCGGAAGGGCCTCCACTGCGCGGACTGCCCACGCCGCCCACGCGTTTCTGGCTGTTCGCCGGCAGATCAGATATAGAGGTGCGTCGCCTGCCGATGGCGATGCCTGCCGTGCCGAGCGGGCGCCTGTTGCCAGGTTATGGCGCGCGCCCTGACCGGAGCTGCGGGGGCCTCTCGCCGTCTCGCCGCCCCTCTCCTTTCGGTTGTCAGCAACGTGCCCATGGCTCTCGAACGACTCCGTCACTCCGCCGCGCGCCCGTTGGGACCGCTGCTGCAGGCGCTCGTCCTGGGCTTGACCCTGTCGGCCTGTGGGCAGGGAGCAGCGGGCGCTCCCGACGGCGGCTCGACGCCGCCCACGCCGCTCGCGCGCAACCTGGTCTTGATCTCGCTCGATACGCTGCGTGCGGACAGCCTGGGTTGCTACGGCTACCGCAAGGGCACCTCTCCGAAGATCGATGCCTTCGCACAGGACGCGCTCGTGTTTCGCGACTGCACCTCGGCGGCGAGCAGCACCACGCCCTCCCACATGTCGATGTTCACGGGCCTCGTGCCCCCCGTGCATCGCGTCTTCAACGCGAGCGGCGATGCCAAGCAGGGCGCGGGGAAGGTCGCGGTGCTGCCGGCCAGCATCCCCACCCTGGCCCAGCGGCTGGAGCGGGCGGGCTTCCTCACCGCCGCCTTCACCGACGGCGGTTACCTGACGCGCGAGATGCAGTTCGACCGGGGCTTCCGCGAGTGGCAACAGAGCCCGGAGACGGTCGACAAGAAGGTCGATCGCGTCCTGAAGTGGCTCACCGAAGTTGATCGCAGCGAGCGTGTCTTTCTGTTCGTCCACACGTACGAGATCCACTCGCCCTACGTCCCGCCCATCGAGCACGACCTCTTCACCGATTCGGAGTACGCCGGTCCATGGCGCGAGAAGGTCGCTGCGCTGCGGGTCGCTGAGGACCGGATCGGCGGCCTGCATCTGGCGCGGGGATTCCTGCCCCGCGACCCCGGCGATGCGAGCCCTGCCGACCGACGCTTCCTGGCGGGCCTCTACCTTGGCGGCGTCCACTTCACCGACGCAGAGATCGGTCGCCTGCTGGAGGTCCTGTCTCGGCCGCCCTGGTCGGAGGATACGGCCGTGATCCTGCTGTCGGATCACGGCGAGGCCTTCAAGGAGCATGGCAAGTTCAGCCACGGCAGCGTGTATCGCGCGGTCACGCATGTGCCGCTGATCGTGCGAACGCCTGGGGGCAGGCAGGGTGTGGTGGAGACGCCGGTGGCCGGAGTCGACGTGTTGCCCACCGCGCTCGAGATCCTGGGGCAGGCGGCGCCTGAGGTGTGCGATGGCGTGTCGTTGCTGGGTGAGCTGCGCCCGGATCGTCCCATCACGAGCTACAACGCGCAGCCCTGGACGCGTGGCGGCATGAGCGTGCGGGTCGACGCCGACAAGCTGCTGCGCAACCTGAAGAACCAGCCCTGGCAACGCTTCGATCTGAGCACGGACCTGTACGAGCGCGATGCGCAGACGGCCGAGGGGCCGCGTGGCGAGCGGCTGCTTGATCTGATCGAACACCTGAACGAGCGCCAGCAGGAACTCTCGCGGCTGCTGCACAAGCAGGGCGTGTCGGAGACCGCCACGCTGTCCGACGAGACGCTGGCCGAACTTCAGGCGCTCGGCTACCTCGGGGGCGACGGCTGAGCATGGGGGGGGGCTCCCGGGCGCCTGTGCTCGCTCGACGCCGGCACGGAGTCGTGAAGACGTCGTTGAATGGCACCGGGCGCAGCTTCAGACTGCACCTCTGCCCCGAAGGAGCCATCATGCTGCGACTCTCATCACGTCAGCTCGCGCTCGCCATGACCCTCGTGCTCGCGTCCGCGCTGACGAGCTGCGGTGACGCCGGCCCGATCGCCCTCTCGGCCACCACCGCTCCCGCTTTCAGGCACTTCGCCGCCGAGCCCTCAGCCGCCGCCGAGCGGGAGTCGGTGCTCGTCATGAGCGTCACGGATCGCCAGACCGACGACTGGGACACCATCCTCGAGCGCCGGCTGTTGCGCGTGCTCGTCGTGCCCGGACGCACCTCGTTCTTCTTGGCCAAGGGCAAGGGCCGTGGTTTCGAGCTGGAGATGTTCCGCGAGTTCGAGTCACGGGTGAACAGCACGCTCGACGGCGGCACGCCCTTTCGGGTGGCCTTCGTGCCTGTCGAGCAGAGCCAGCTGCTCGATGCCTTGATCGACGGCCGTGGGGACGTGGCGGCCGCGCTGCTGACCGCCACCGCCGAGCGCAGTCAGCGCGTGGCCTTCTGCGCGCCCTACATGCAGGACGTGAGCGAGGTGCTGGTCAGCAGCAACCGGGCCGCTCCGCTCTCGTCGCTCGAGGATTTGTCCGGGGTGCGCGTCGACGTGCCGGCCCACTCCAGCTACGTCGAGTCGCTGCGCTGGCTCAGCGATGAGCTCGTTTCACTCGGCCTGGCGCCCGTGCGCATCGAGACCCCTGGCACCGCCCTGGTGAGCGAAGACCTGCTCGAGCTGGTCTCCGCTGGTGTGCTCGACCACACCGTGTGCGACCGACACCTGGCCACGCTGTGGGCCGATGCGCTCCCCGGCTTGCGGGTGCGCGACGACCTCGTGCTGAGCGAGGGCGGTCAGCTCGCCTGGGCCGTGCGACCGGCCGACACCAGGCTGCGCGAAGTGCTCAGCGAGTTCGCGGGCGACGTGTCAAAGGGATCGTTCACCGGCAACGTGCTCTTCAAGCGCTACTTCGTCGGTGTCGGCTGGCTGCGACACCCGCAGGATGATCTCGGCGCCCGGATGCTGGGTGAGTTCGAGGCTCCCATTCGCCGCTACGCAGAACGCTTCGGCTTCGACTGGCGGCTGATCGCGGCCCAGGCCTACCAGGAGTCGCGCCTCGACCCCGACGCCCGCAGCCACGCCGGCGCGGTGGGCCTGATGCAGCTCATGGCTCCCACCGCGCGGGACATGGGCTTCGACGACGTGAGCGACCCGGACGACAACCTGCACGCGGGCGTGAAGTACATGGCCTGGCTGCGAGACAACTTCTTTGGCAGCGAGGACATCGCTGCAGCCGAGCGGGTTCGCTTTGCCCTCGCGGCCTACAACGCGGGCGTCGGTCGAGTGCGGCGCTGGCGCGAGCAGGCGGCGCGACGAGGGATGGACGCCGACCGCTGGCACGGAAGCGTGGCTCTGCTGGCCCAGGAAGACGTGGGGCTCGAGCCCGTCCGTTACGTGGGCAACATCGAGAAGTACGTGGTGGCCTTCTCGCTGCTGATCGACATCGAGGCCGAAGAGGCCGCTCAGCGCGATGACCTGAGCCGTCGTCGCGGGCGCTGATGCCGGGCAGGGCGGCGCTTCAGCCGGATGCCGATCGCACCGACGAATAGTCAGGAGCTGCCCCTTCGGCTCTACGCGGGTTGCACGCCCGATACTCTGGCGTCCGAGCGAACGGATCGCAGCCGGTGTCCGGCGGGAGCTGCGTCGCCGCTGCGCCCAGCGTGCGGCGAGGCTGGTGAGTGGCGCCGATGGGGCGCTGATCGGGTGTCTCATGCCCCGAGCAGGCACGACACGGGGATGCGATGGGCAAGAAGACGCGCAACGCACCGGCGGGTGACGCGCCGACTCGGCCGGCGCCGGTAGCGGCGACAGCTGCGGACCCGGCCTTGGAGTCGTCTGCGGTCGCGGCTGAGAGTGCGGCCGGCGGCAGCCCCACGGAGCCTGCGGCGAGCGTCACGGCGTCCGCGGGCGTCGGCGCTGCGTCGGCGGGACTCACGGCGTCCGCGACGACATCGCCACCTACGCCGCCGACGCGGTCCCGGCCCGCCTATCGCCCGCCGCGGGTGCAGAGCTTGGCGGTGCGCTGGTGGCTCAACCCAACCTTTCACCTGATCCTGCGCTGCGCCATGGCCATCGCGGCCATCTGGGGCTGGGCCAAGCTGCACTTGGCCCTCGAGCCTGAGTACATCCAGAGCGTCGAGGCGACGCTGACCAACGCCGCGGACAGCTTCGACCTGCACCTGTCGGCTGGCGGCCAGCTCGAGATCACGGTCAGCGGCGAGGCTCTCGATCGGCTCTCGGCTGGCGGCGGCGGGGGGCCCCTGGGGCTGGCGAACATGGCGTCGGTGCGCAGCGTCATCGACCGTCATCAGGCCGCAGCGAACGCTGCCGCGGCCGGCGTTCAGGTGGCGTTTCTCGACAAGCTGGCGCTCTTCTCGCGGCTGCCTGGCCGGCGCGGTGCACGCGTCGACCTGCCGCACGACGCCACGGGTCAGCGCTTCCTGCAGCTCTCCCGGGCGAGCTTCGACACGCTGGTCAGCGCGGGCGAGCAGCCGGGCGTCGGGCTGGCCCTGGCGCTCGAGCGCGCGCTGCTGTCCGCCGACCTGTTCAGCACCGAGACGCTGCCTGCGGCCGCCGGGGGCCAAGTGACGCACGGCGATCTGCCCCGCTCCGTGCAGCGAGCGCGCGATGCCGTGCTGCGCGTCCAGGGCCGTCAGCCCGAGCCCTACCGCGAGCTGACCCTGGGGCCCGACGAGCAGCGAGCCGTGCGCCAATGGTGCGCCGAGGTCAACGCGGGCCTCGGCTCTGACGCGACGCCGGCGCGGGCTGCGGACGACGGCGGCTCGGCGTTTGCCAGCAGCAGCACGGCCAGCCTGCATCAGGCCCTTCAGGCGCGTCGCGCCAGCCTCCGCAGCGACGTCGCCGAGGCCGGCATGCTCGAGGTCTCGCCCTGGGTCTGGATGTACGGCTCGTGGCGTTGGTTTGACCTCGTGGCCTGGACGATCTTCGGGGTGCTCGCCAACGCCCTCTGGGGCCTCGCCGCCATCGCTTCGGGGGCCCGGCAGATCCGCAAGTTCGAGCCCAACGAGACCCTGCGCACCATCAGTCGCATGATCTGCGCGCCGTTCCTGAGCACCGTCTTCCTGTTCATGCTGCTGTCGGCCGATCTGGTCGAGCTCGACGGCGCCGTGCGCGATCCCTCGTCGCTGTTCCTGTTTGGTTTCGTGTTCCTGATCGGCATGCGGCCGGACGACATCTATGGCTTCCTGATCAACATCTTCAAGCGCCTGCTGCGCAGCGATGATGAGCAGAAGACCCACGAAGACAAGCAGGGCTCGCCGGACGCCGTGCGCGTGCTCAAGTCCGAGC
>Ga0164313_10004883_pt1 | contig 11887 bp, 11 predicted proteins | sample GuaBasSedimGuay4_FD_113735 | JGI IMG/M metagenome (GOLD analysis project Ga0164313, IMG submission 113735) | Subseafloor sediment microbial communities from Guaymas Basin, Gulf of California, Mexico - Guay4, Core 4569-4, 0-3 cm | ecosystem: Environmental > Aquatic > Marine > Hydrothermal vents... | reverse complement strand
TTGCTGAAATTATGCGTATTTTTTCTCCAGCTTGACGCAAGGTAAATGTGATATGCAATTGCCTTTTTTCATCTGACTTTCCTAAAGCATGAAACCGAGGTTCCTTTTTACTATGTTTGGAATTTTCCAATACCAATAATGGTTCATTGAAAAAGACCTGTTCTACTTCAGCCATAGAAACGTTGTGTTTCTCATTCTTTCTGGCGTTTCCTTCGTCCCAATCAAATCCTGTGATGTCCGTTAAATGAGTCATTTATGTATATTATAGTAATATACAAATAAAATGCAATATCTCGATTAGAAGGTGTGTGATTTGTACGGTAATGTAAGTAGACGTTTATTTGTAAGCACGATTTAGAAGATTATCTACAATAGCTTTTGTAGACGATATTCCTGCGGTGAGATGCCTGACCACCGGCGGAAGACGCGTGAGAAATTACTGGCTGAGCGGTATGAAAGCTCGCGTGATATTTCGTCTATCGTTGCATCCGTTGTTTCCGGTATCTGACAGGATAATTCGAAGCGAATTTGCTGAATCATGCCTCTGAAGGTGAGGTTTGAATTTGACAGATGTCTTTTCAGGGTGCTGTTGCTTATCCCTGTTAGATCGGCTGCTATCTCTATTCCCAGGTCGGCTTCATTATTAAGAAGACGTTCGCGATTTCAGACTCAATATTCCCGTTCACCACATAACTGACCTTGGCGTGGAATCACTAAAAGTGAGCGAATTTGTACAAAGGCGACCTTCAAATAATGCTTGCAAAGACGCGGAGTGATAGTATAGTGTCACTATTATGAGAATAGAATTAGTCACTACATTAAAGCGACAGGCAACCAAAATCCTTGCTGAGTTACATGATTCAAAAGAGCCAGTACTGATAACAGAGCATGGTCGCCCGTCTGCATACCTTATCGATGCTCAGGACTACGAAATGATGCAAGATCGTATGCGTATCCTGGAAGGTGTTGCCAGGGGTGAAGCAGCCATTATTGATAATCGTACCTACACTCAATCTGAAGCAAAAGAGAAAATGAGTAAATGGCTCAAATAATATGGACTGAGCCAGCTTTATTGGATCTTAATAAAATTGCAGAATATATAGCACTAGATAAACCAAGTGCTGCTAGTCATCTAGTTCAGAAAGTATTTTCAAAAACAGAGCGTCTTGAAGAATTTCCGGAATCAGGACGTAAACCACCAGAATTAAAGAAGTCGAGATATAAAGAAATTATCGTTGATCCTTGCCGTATTTTTTATCGTGCTGAAAAAGATAAAGTGTACATACTTTATGTCATGCGAAGTGAAAGAAAGCTGCGAAAATATTTACTGAGCGAAAGGTCTAAAGAAAGTAGCTGATTAGTTTCTCTTTGTATAAGAATACTTTCTAAGTCTTCTATCTCAATACCCCAGAACACCACTTTTCGGACCTTGGTGGTCAACCACTAAAAGTGAAAAAAATCGTACAAAGGAGACATTCAAAATCTGTTCAAAGTTATATCTCGAACGAATTGAATTGAGAAGCTATGTCATAAATCAATGTTGAACCTAGTACGATTGTGGCAATACCGATAACTCCTTGCAGGCCATTATGTAGCCATGTAAGGCCTTTGGCAGAATGCTTTAAGGGTATCGCTATAATTACGGAGAGAGCCGCCATACCGATGATAGATCCAATGCCGAATAACAGCATGTAGAGTAAGCCTGTTAGTGGCGATTCGACGGTTTGCAGGGTCAGCAAGATTAATGCAGCTGAACCAGCCATGCCGTGCATTAGACCTATAAATAGTGCTTTGCGCGGGAACATGCTGGTGTGTTTGTGTTGGTGATTTACAGTGTGATGTGCAGCAATTTCTTTGCTGACCTTTTTATGATTACTTTGGTTATGCTTGTGTGCGTGAAAGTGCTGTTTATTGTTTCCGTGTCGATGCGTGTGGAAATGGATGCGGTCACGAATCAATTTTCTTATTACATCGATGCCTAAAAATAGCAGCATGACGCCGACAGCGAATTCAAGGCCAAGTGCCATTTTTTCAGGCACAATACTATCTGTCATTATAACGATAGTGCCAAAAAGAAAGAGCGTAATGGTATGGCCCAATCCCCAAACAGCGCCGTGTCTGACAGCGCTTTTCAGTGAGTTGCTGGTCGTGGCAAGTGAAGCGACTGCGGCGACATGGTCAGCTTCAAGCGCGTGACGCATACCAATTAAAAAGCCTATAAAAAGTAAACTTAACATGGTTTAGTTGTTTCGCTGTAAGTGTTGTTAATATTGCATGTGCAGATATAAAGCAAGTAATGATCGAATTTATTCATCAGGTAATTCTCCCGCTTTTAACGGTGATGATAAAAAATCAAACATAAAATTTGCATTCAGTGGTCTATCCCATACGTCATTGCTCAAGTCTGTTTTTAACTTGTCAAACTCCTTATGTTTGCTACCTCTTTCATCATCAGTAAGTGCGTCGTCATTACTAAGTTGATCCAGTTTTGTAAAAAACTGTTCCGGAACAACATTGTTGTTCATCTTTATGTGCAAGGTTTGCTTGCCATCGCTAATCCACCATTCAAATTTCATTTTTTTACTACACCCTTGTGATGGCATGTTATCAAGCAGGCGAAAATGATTTGAGGATACAGTTGATGTGATTAACTCAATGGCATCTTTAACTCCCTCACCCGGATGGCCGCTGACAATGTATAAGTCTTCACGTGACCATAATGTAGTGTTTGAAAGTTCGCGTGCCGCAATCTGCATGACTCTGAAACCCACTGCACAACCAAACCACGAATCACCTTGGTGAAATTTTTTTAGATCACCGAATTCAAAACACTTAGATTGCCCGTCAACCGTGATTTTCAATGTAGTGTCTTCGATACTTGTGTCAGAGTTTGGATTCATGTTGATGATATTTTCTCTAGCAAATTCTTGGTAGTTGTTCACCAACTAACATATCGACTATACGTTCACCGCCAAAACTGGTTTGTAATACAACGCGACCAGCGTGGTCAGCTAATACTTCACCGACGACAGCGCTGTCTTTACCAGCAGGGTGTTGTTGCATTACTTGAAGTAATTTCTCAGCATGATCTGCTGGTACAACAGCAACCAACTTACCTTCATTGGCTAAATATAACGGATCAAGACCGAGAATTTCGCACATGCCGCGCACCTCAGGGCGTAGCGGTAACGCCGTTTCATTCAGCGTTATACCAACGTCGCTGGATTCGGCAAATTCATTTAATACGGTTGCGATACCACCGCGGGTTGCATCACGCATGCAGTGGATATCAGGGCAACTTTTTAGCATGGATTCGACCAGTCCGTTTAGTGGCTGACAGTCCGTTTCAATGGTGTTTTCCAGTTCCATTTCACCGCGTGCGTCGACAATCGCCGCGCCGTGGTCGCCAACGTAGCCATTGATGATAACGATATCACCTGGCTGTGCGCGGTTAACGGTAATGTTTATACCTTCAGGTATAACACCGATACCAGCAGTATTGATAAACAGTTTATCGGCTGCGCCACGATGAACCACTTTGGTATCGCCGGTAACGATGGCAACACCAGCAGCATCTGCTGTTGCTTTCATTGATGCTACGATACGTCGTAAATCTTCTACCGGAAAGCCTTCTTCGATAATCATGCCGCAGGTTAGGTACAGTGGCTTTGCACCACCAACGGCAAGATCATTTATGGTGCCAGTTACAGCTAACTTACCGATATCGCCTCCGGGGAAAAATAATGGGTCGACGACATAAGAATCGGTCGTCATTGCCAGACGATTACCCAGTGCGTTCAGACTGCTTAAATCAAAACGTGCTTGATCTTCCAATTGTGCTAGATGTTCATTATCAAAACCGCCGACGAAAACATCTTCGATTAAATCACGCATGGCTTTGCCACCACTACCATGTGCAAGGGTGATAATGTCTGCTCGTAGTTTACGTTTCACCTGTGTACTGCTCATGCCGCTGATTCCTTGATGTTGTTGTGTGCTTTTTTATCACGTTTGGCTAACAGTTCGGGCAGATTGCCAAAGTTATAATAAGCAGCACAGGCACCTTCGGTAGAAACCATTAACGCACCCATCGGGGTTTCCGGGTTGCAGGCTGAACCAAACACCTTGCATTCCCAGGGTCGTATAACACCTTTAAGTACTTCGCCACACTGGCAGGATTTGGGGTCAGCAATTTTGATGTTGGGAACGGTGAACTTACGCTCGGCATCAAATTGCGCAAATTTACCGCGCATCTTGACACCAGAGTGATCGATGGAACCTAAACCACGCCATTCAAAGAACTCACGTAGTTCAAACACTTTACTGATGGCATCGAGACCGGGCGGGTTACCGTCAGCTGGTACGATGCGTGCGTATTGATTCTCAACCGAGCAGTGTTTTTCGGCGAGTTGTTTTAATACCATCCAGATGGATTGCAGTATATCTAATGGTTCGAAACCTGCGACTACAATCGGTTTGTTATAGGTCTCAGCGATAAACTCAAAGGGTTTTTCGCCGACCACCATGCAGACATGGCCAGGTGCAAGAAAACCATCAATCTGCATGTCTGGTGAATCTAGGATGGCTTTAATTGTAGGTACAGTGGTAATGTGATTACAAAATAATGCGAAGTTTTTAATACCTTCGCTTTCAGCCTGTAACACTGTTAATGCTGTGCTTGGCATGGTTGTTTCAAACCCTAAGGCGAAGAAAATTACCTGGTGTTCAGGGTTTTTTCTTGCCAGTTCCAGAGCATCGAGCGGTGAATACACCATGCGTATGTCTGCGCCTTCGGCTTTCGCCTGTAGCAGGCTTTTTTTAGAACCAGGAACACGCATTGCATCACCAAATGTGGTGAAGATAACATCCGGGCGCTCGGCTAATGTCACGCAGTCGTCGACTCGTCCCATCGGTAATACGCAGACCGGACAGCCCGGACCATGAACCAGTTCGATCCAGTCGGGTAGCATTTGTTCGACACCGTAGCGGAAGATAGTGTGAGTATGGCCACCGCAAAACTCCATCAACTGCAGTGGTGTGTCACCATCTTTGTGCAAAGTATCTTTCAGTGCATGAATTTCATCGATCAATACTTTTGCTTTTTCCGGGTCGCGAAATTCATCTACATATTTCATGACGTTGTTTCCTCATTGTTTGTTTTATCACTTGCGTTGCTGTCAGCAAGCAGACCGCGTTGGTCGGCGAGCAAAGTGTGTACCAGATCCCAAAGGATGTGATAACACGCGACGTGTACTTCCTGTACACGGTGAATTGAATCGGTATCGACCACAAGACAGTGGTCAATCAAGCCGCTACTTTTCATATTGCCACCGTCACCACCTGCGAAACCGATGGTGGTCATATTAAGGTTTTTTGCTTTGCGATAACCGGCCATCAGATTCTCTGAGTTGCCGCTGGTGGAAAATCCGACCACACCATCTATCGCTTGCGCATGAGCGTCCAGTTGACGGACAAAGATATGTTGCACACCGAGATCATTACTCACTGCCGATATCATGGCAGTATCGATACACAGATTCATCGCGGGCAGGGCAGGTCTGCCAGCTGTTACCGGGTACTGAAATTCAACAGCAAAATGTGCGGCATCACAGCTTGAGCCACCATTGCCCATGCTGAACATTTTGCCTTTCTGCTGATATACTTTTGCCACCGCGCGTGCCGCTTCGATGAGTGCCTGAGAATTATCCGCAAAAAACTGTTGTTTGATGTCGAGAGAATGCTGAGATTTTTGCCGAATGGATTCGAGCAGAGCATCGTTTTCGCTGCCACTGTCTTTTTTATCGCCGTGCAGAAATGGATACAGTTCCTGCAATGGATTGTTTGTTTGTTTTTTATCTTGCGACATAATTAACGCTCTAACACTGCCTGACTTGCCTGCATGGCCGCAACCTCTTCCTGCACTTCGCCCAGTTCATTTAATAATGCCAGTGTTTTTCGTGCTTCCTCTTCATCGATACGGCTCATGGCAAAGCCGACATGTACTAAAACCCAATCACCGATACATTTCTCTGCCGGGTGCTCGTCACTGATGATGCAAGCGATATTTACCGGACGTTTAACGCCGGAGACATCGACTTTAGCAATGAGATTATCCTCATCAGTAATCTCAATAATTTGTCCTGGTATTCCTAAACACATAATTGCTTCTCTTTATTATTTCTCTATTTAATTCTGTTAACTATATGGTATCTATTTTCTGTTGTTAATTTCACGAGCTGCAGCGATAACTGCCTGACCAAGGGCTATACCACCATCATTGGCGGGAACATGATGGTGCGTTAATACCTGAATATTATTTTGTTCCAGCCCGGCAACAATCAGTTCAAACATGGTGCGGTTTTGAAATACACCGCCACTTAAAGCAACACGATTGGTCCCGTTCTGATCAGCAAGCAGGCTGGCGGTATCAATAATACTTTGCGCAAAACCTCGATGAAAACGTGCAGATATCGTGCCAGCCGGTGTTTTCGCTTTTAGATTTTCCAGCAAGCTAGTCCACATTGCCGCGGCATCAATCTCATAGGTTCCATCTTTTTTAGTTAAGTTAAATTGATAGGGTGAGACTTTTTTAATGTTCCGTTGGTCTATGCATGCTTCTAATGCCATTGCGGCCTGTCCTTCGTAGCTGCATTGCTGTGGTGCAACGCCGATTGCTGCAGCGATTGCATCAAACAAACGACCAGCAGATGAACACAGTGGCGAATTAATGCCTTTATTTTGCATTTGTTGTAATGTTTTAATGGGTTTCTGATTTAACGTTTTACTCAGTTCCAGGCTTTCATATTTTTGTGTAAATTCATTCCAGCCAAGAGTGGCGCTGAGCTGCGCCCATGTATTACGCCAGGGTTCACGCATCGCCTGATTGCCGCCTGGCATAACAACTGGTTGTAGATGTGCAAGACGTTTGTAATGTTGATAGTCAGCAAGTAGGAACTCGCCGCCCCACAAAGTACCATCATCGCCGAAACCAAGTCCATCAAAGGCAATGCCGATAACGGGGCCTTCATCAATGTCGATGTTATTATCAATCATGCAGGCGGCGATGTGTGCGTGGTGGTGCTGTACTTGTTGTAGCGGTAGATTGTTTTGTTCCGCCCAATCGATAGCGAGTTTCGTGGACAGGTATTCTGGGTGCTTGTCAGCCGCGAGAACTTCAGCATGGTGCGCATACAGCTCAAGATACAGTGAAAGATTTTTCTGGTAATCATCAAAGGTGCGGGCATCTTCTAAATCACCCATGTGTTGGGACAAAATTGCGTGGCCGTTTTTAAGTAAACAGAAAGTGCTTTTCAACTCTCCGCCAAAGGCTAGTAGTGGTGGATGATTATCAAAACCTGCGGGTAGTGTGATATGGCCGGGTGCATAACCTCTTGCTCGTCGTAATACTTGTATCTGTCCGTTCATCTGTCGGACGACTGAATCATCGATGCGGTTTTCAATTGGGCGGTTATGCAATAGAAATAGTTCGGCAATGTCACCTAATCGATTAATGGCATCATCGTTGTCTGTACATTGTGGTTCATCAGAGCGGTTGCCCGAGGTGAGTACGATGGGATTGTCCAGCTCAGACATCAGTAAGTGATGCAGCGGGCTGTACGGAAGCATGAAACCCCATTGTTTTTGAGCAGGCGCAATGTCTGATGGCAATTTTTCTGTATCGTGTGACTGCAGGATAACAATAGGTGCAACCGGACTGTTTAGCGCCAATGCTTCCTGATGACTGACTTCACAATAATGTTGGATCTGTTCGATGTTTTTAGCCATCATAGCCAAAGGCTTATGCGGTCGGTGCTTTTGCAGACGTAGCTGCTTGATGGCTGAATGGTTGTTGGCATCACAGGCAAGGTGAATACCACCGATACCTTTGATGGCGACAATAGCACCCAGTTTTAGTTGTTTAGCGGCTTCAGCGATTGGGTTTGTTGAAGCGATGGCGTTGCCTTCGCTATCACACAGAAAAACAGCAGGTCCACATTTTTCACAGGCGGTCGGTTGTGCATGAAAACGCCTGTCAGCAGGATTTTTGTATTCATTTAAGCAATCATCACAAAGCTCAAAGCTTGACATGCTGGTGTTGCTTCGGTCATATGGGATGCGGTGAATGATAGAAAAACGCGGGCCGCAATGGGTGCAGTTAAGAAATGCATAACCATAGCGTCGATCAGATTTATTATTGAGTTCAGCCTGACAGTCTGAACAAGTTGCTGCATCGGCGAGCACACCGGTAGTGATTTTTGCCTGCTTGCTTTCGATGATTTGAAAATTTTCTGGCTGTAAACCGCCAGATGGAAAACTAGCTGATGAAATTTCACCGTTATTGATAACCTGCTCGATACTATCAATACGTGCCAGTGGCGGGCATTCTACAAGTAAAAGCTGGCTGAATTTTTCAATTATTTTTTCATTAGCAATCAGGTTTATTAATACACCTTCGCCATCATTACAAACGTTGCCATTGATGCCGAGCTGATTTGCCAGACGCCAGACGGTAGGGCGAAAACCAACGCCTTGAACCAGACCGCGGACACGCAGTGTGCAACTTGTTGGTTCATGCTCGGTATATATTTGTGTGGCCAGAGTAGACATTTAGTGCACCGTGCAGACCATACAAGGATCAAAGGAGCGAATGATATGCTGAATGACCACAGAGGCATTTTCATCTTTGCCAACATGCGTGTTTTGCAGTGCTAGTTCTAATGCACCAGGTTGATCACTCGCATCACGCGGCGAAAAATTCCAGGTGGTTGGTGCGATAATTTGGTAATTAAGAATGCGTCCGTTTTTAACTCTTATCCAGTGACCCAGACTGCCGCGAGCGGCTTCTACCATGCCTGCACCTTGGCTATCATCGGGAATAACTGTTGGCAGGCAAAAAGGTTCTTTGGGTTTTAACTGATGCGCCCATTGTTCCATTGCCGGCACCACTAGTGCGAGTTCCAGTAAACGAGCAATTACACGGGTGCGCACATTGGCACCGCCGCCGTTATTGTTATCCGCAACCAGATGACGAATCAATGGATGGCCATCAACCATTTGCCGTGCAATTGCACCCACCTCCATAACTTGTCCATTTAAACGCGGCGCTTTACACCAGCTGTAGCCGCTGTCTTGGTTAGTATCGACGATGGTGCTGCCCTGATAGGGATGTTTGGCTTCACTTTGCGCGTGAAGCCAGCTGTGGCTAATGTCTTCTTTAATATCGTCTGGATTAAGTGCTAAAAATTCTTCTTGCCAGGTACCGGCTTTGAATAGGTGTTCACTGTCTGTGGTCTGATACGCGCCGTAACTCATGAAGTTGTCACAGGCGTTGCCTAATTGGTTTAATGCAAGATTATCGGCTAACGTGATAAATTTAGAAAAGTCGGCGTCTGTGTGGTTTTGAGCCCAGTCTTGTAAATCATCTTCATTGCTCAGTGCAGCAAGTTGTTCCAATTCGCCACCAAAAACTACGTCCTGAAGAAAAATGCGGAAGGTTCCCAGAGTGGTGAGTATTCTTATTTTTTCCTGTGCTTCAACTGGGCGAGTAGTGCCACCGGGTTGCAGTGCCAGAGAGTGTGGCCATTTGCCTGCAAGTAAACCAGTTAGATGCAGAAAAGCAGCTCGCGCAGGTAATACTTCTTTAGCAGCGGTGCCCGTCTGTGCTTTAAAACGTGTGTGGATGTCATTAAACCAGGGTTTGTCCTTGTAGGTGTCTCGGGCAAAGTCCGGCATAAAAAACAGATAAAAATGTGTCAGGTGGTCAGCCAGGTTTTCTGCAGCAAGAATGATATTGGTTGCCAGTGTGCCGTTGTTACAGGGTGTCAATCCTTGTGCGGCTGCAAGTGCCTGAGCGGCGGCAACGGATTGTGAAACAGAACAGATGCCGCAAATTCTTGGGGTGTAAACCAGTGCGTCCTGAGGGACTTTGCCGTGCAGCATTTGTTCAAAACCACGGAACAGTGGTGAGTTAACCCAGGCTTTTGTTATTGTGCCCTGGTCAACTTCAACCTGAACTTCAAGGTCACCTTCGATACGATTAAAAGGGCCGAGTATTTTTCGAGAGGATGATTTGTTGCTCATGATTCATCCTCTTTGCTAATCTTTTCGATGTGAACTTTTGTCCCTGGTGGAATCCGTATGTGGTCTGAAACCGCATTCACTTTTAGCCGTTTTGGGGTAGCGGCTTTTGAAAGTGACGCTAAAGCGATGAACCAGGCTTTAGGCATATCCGTAGGTAATCCGATAGGGATGCCGGCAAGTTTAGGGGTTTCTGTAAAGCAGTGACCCGGTTCTTCAAATTCAGGCGCAGTACAATTAATACAGGCGTAACCGCCGCGCAGGCAAGAACCATCACCGTTCCATAGTGTGGTATTACAGTCGGCTCTGGCTTGAGTACCCATGCAGCCAAGATTTTCCATCAAGCACCCCAGATTAGATTGTTCAGCAGCACTGGCTTTGAATTCATAATATTCATTTCGCGGACAACCATGATGCACGAGATGATCCGTGTAATTTCGTGGTCGTTTTAAACTGTCCAGGTTTTCCAGTGACAGATCATCCATAGCAAGTTGTGCCAGTGTGTCGATTACCCAGTTAGGGTGAGTAGGACAACCGGCAATATTGATTACCGGTAACTTGCCGGGGCTTAACCAGCTTTCGCTGAGTAGGCCTCCTGGCTGATGACCTGTATATTGCAAACCACTGGCTTCACTGGGGTTAGCGCCTGACATGGTAATGCCACCGAAAGCGGCACAGCTGCCTATTGCAACTGTGTAGTTGGCCTTACTCGATAAACTCTCGATAACTTTCATCATGGGACGACCGCTGCCACCGAGCATATGAAAGCGCCCCGTGCCATTAGGACCTTGCATGACAGAACCCTCCAGGCATAAGGCGTCTAGAACGATGTCACCATTTTCAATGGATGCAATTAGTGCCAAAAACTCCTCGGAATTGGCTTCACTTAATGAGGGGTGCCAGAGCATATTGATGTTATGTATTTGTAGACTGCTATACAGGTCAGGTGCTTCTGCATTAAGTACTGACATGCTACAGCCACCACAACCACCGGATTGCAACCAGAGGATATTAAATGGTTTACTCATGCCGATACCTCAAGTGGTAGGCTGAGAATAAATTCTGCGCCATTATTTACATCTTTTTCATGACTGATAGCATTTAAGTCGCCGCCACATTGTTCTGTGGCCAGTCCATAACTGATATAAAGGCCCAAGCCGGTGCCACTGCCCACGGCTTTAGTGGTAAAAAAAGGATCAAATATTTTTACAATATCTGCAGTCGTAACACCGGCACCATTATCCTGAACGCTGATAGCAACTTTTTTATTTTTTATACGAATACTGATGTGTAGCTGTGGATTTTTTATATTCGCTATTGCGTCAACAGCATTTTGAATAAGGTTGATTAATATCTGGTGTATATGACCTTCACTGTTTTTGATTTCCAGGCATTCTGGATAATCGGTAATGACCTCGGGTTTGATCGTGGTCGCCTTCAATACCCAATTAGTAGCACGTTCGATGACGGGTATTAGATCGAATACCTGTTTTTTAGCTTCATGTGGGGTGGCAAAACTGCGCAGATTTTTGACGATATCACTGACTCGTTCGGCCCCTTCGAGAGAGCCTTCAATCAGTGGTTCAATGTCACTCATCATGCGGTCAATTTTTAATTCTTCACGAAGTTTTTCGCGTGCAACAGTCGTCGCATTTTTGTGAATGGCGTCGATATAAATTTTGAATTTTTCTTCATAACCCTGCAGTGCGTGCATATTGGCATACAGGAAACTGATCGGATTATTGAGTTCGTGAGCAACGCCGGCGACCAGACGGCCGAGTGACGCCAGTTTTTCAGACTGGATTAACTG
>Ga0164313_10004882_pt1 | contig 11887 bp, 9 predicted proteins | sample GuaBasSedimGuay4_FD_113735 | JGI IMG/M metagenome (GOLD analysis project Ga0164313, IMG submission 113735) | Subseafloor sediment microbial communities from Guaymas Basin, Gulf of California, Mexico - Guay4, Core 4569-4, 0-3 cm | ecosystem: Environmental > Aquatic > Marine > Hydrothermal vents >... | reverse complement strand
CATCGTTCCACGGGCCTGCCTGTGACCGGCAGGTTTGGTACGGCAATCAGCAATGTGCTTGGCCTGGAATATGAAAAAATAGTGGAATTTTCCAATTCAGCTGACTTTGGCGGGGCCGTGCTACCCTCTGCCAATCTGTATTGCACGGCGGAAGAGAGCACCCGTTTTTTTCAGATGTTGCTGGACAACGGCCGTTACAAGGGCAAGCAAATATTGGCTCCGCTTACCGTGTACCGGGCGGTGCAAGAGGCTGGTAAGGCCCAGATGGATGGTTCACTGATATTGCCGCTGCGCTATAGCCCGGGCTTCATGATGGGGGGTGGCTTTCTTAGCTTGTACGGCCGAGATTGCAACTTTGCCTACGGTCATCTTGGACTGTCCAATATCATTTGCTGGGCCGATCCGGAGCGGGACATTGCCGTTTCAATTCTTAATTCGGGTAAGCCCATTCTCGGACCACATATTCCATCCTTTATTGGATTGCAGAATGTTATAGCCGAGCAGTGTCCCAAGGTTCGGGATATGGAAGCGTCAGATGTACCTTTTTTAACGGCGAGCTAGGTCCATTCCGGCATCCAGTCGTTCCCGCGCAGGCGGGAATCCAGAGTCTGGCATCATAGATTCCCGCCTGCGCGGGAATGACGGAATGACGGTATTGTGAATTGCCGTGGCGACCGTGCTCAGCCGGAGGTAATACGCCCGTAGGCAGCCATAGATTTAGCCGCCACTTCTTCTGCGGGCAAGCGGGCAAGATCCAGGGAAAATATTTCCAGCCCTGCTCTCGGTTTACAGCCTGCACCGTCCAGCGCCGCCAGCCAATCTTTAAGCGGCATGTCGCCATCCCCCGGCAACAGGCGGTTACTGGTTGCTTCATTCATCAGTGCGGTTGCGTCTTTTCGGGTGGCTTTGGCACCGGACACGGTCGCGAAAAACTGTTTGGTACCACTGATCCGAATGCCATCTCGCAGGTTATTCAGCATAACTAGCATCAGCGCGAGTTTATTGCGCAGGCTCAGGGGCTGCGGATTGGAGGGTGCATCATTTATTTGTAGATTGGTAATCAGTGCCGCTTCCGGTGGGCTGAGGTTGAGTAAAGTGTCGACGCTATCGCCGCTGCGAAAAAAGTGCCAGAAATCCAGTGTTACGCCTATATTTTCCATACCGGTATCACCAACCACCTGCAGCGCGCTTTTCAGATCTGGCACGATTGTCCAGGGCAAATACTCGAGGTCGATTTGTAATCCGTGACGGGCGGCGCGCTTGCCCAGATTGGCCAGCGCGTTTGTGACGCCCTCCAGCCCGATAGCGGGTGCAAAAGCTGTGGGTGTATTGATGGATGAGGCACCCAATTCAGCGGCAATTTCAAAGATCAGGGTTTCTTCCGGTGAGACACCCGGGCCAAACCAATCCAGTAAGGGGTCGACTTCCCTCAGTTCAATACCGTTATCAGACAGGATAGTGCGCATGTCCCCAGGACTCAGTTTTTCCTTTTTCCTGGCGCGAAGGTATTGTTGGGGAAACAGCGATATGGCTTTAAAGCCAGCCTCTTTCGCAGCCTCAACTCGTTGTCTAAAACCTGTGCGGGGGAGGGTGCCAGCGCAGAGCATAAGCTGCGAGTGTGAGGTCGCTTTGCTTGACTCATTCACTATTCACTTCCCGTCGAGACGGCACGTGCCGCTGTCAGCAATTTTTCCATTTCTACAGGTAACTGGTCGGCCAGATCCCAGAGGTCGGGCATGTGTTCGCGGCAGGCCACCAGGCCAATGTTCAAGGTGTCCATGTAGCTCCAGCAAGTAATGTTTAAGCCCATGTCTTCTGTCAGCGGCCCAATCGAACGGATGGCAACAACTTTTGAGCCGTTTTGCCACAGTTGCTCGCGAGGACCATTGACGTTTGAGAGAATGAGGTTAAAGGTTGGTTTGGATAGCAGTCTTTCAGCGCTACCTTTAAACAAGCCGACATAACTTGACCAGACCCTGCGATAAGCCATCCAATCCATGTTGAGCTCCCGATCACAGGCTTCATTGTGCTCGCGCGCTGCCTGAGTGTTGCGAGTCACCTGCTTCAGTCGTTCTACCGGGTCATCGATATCGCTGGCAATGGAAAGAAACCAGGTGCCCACGCGGTTGCCAAAACCTTCAAACTCCGGGCCTCTGAGAGACACTGGGACGGTGCAGGTCAAGGATGTCTCGGGCATGTCCTCACGCTTGCGCAGATAAGGGCGCAGGGCGCCGGAGGCCACAGTAATAAATACATCATTGAGGGTTCCTCCCAGAATATTTTTCACTTCCTTCATGTCGGAGACGCTTAAGTCTACGGTCGCGTACCAGCGATGCGGAGTGAGCTTCTGGTTAAAGTGCGTGGCCGGCCCGGAAAATGCGCCGGCATAGCCCGGCTTGCGCAGAATTTTACGCCACAGAGCTTTTCCTATGTAGCGCAGGGTGCGCAATATCATTCGGGGTGCGCCCATGATTAATGCCAGGTCATCTGCCGCCGCCTGCCTTACCAGGCTCATCCGATCGGGAATGGCCTCGGCAACCGTGTAGTCATGAGGGGGGAACTGGGCTACGGGTTCGGCACTTTTCTGGAATGAATCGGTGATGATTTTGGCACTGACCCGACCATCAGCCAGGGCGTGATGGAGTTTCGTTACCAGGGCAATCTGCCCGTTCTCCAGGCCTTCGACAAACCAGATTTGCCACAGTGGCCGATCGCGCTCCAGTGAATGACTGGCAATATCAGAGATGACCGCGGCCAACTCCCGTTCGCCTCCGGGTTGTGGCGCGGCTGCCCTGCGTATGTGGTAATCGATATCCAGATCCGGGTCGTAATACCAGCGCGGCATGCCAATTCCAAAAGGTATGCTCACCAGGCGCCACTGAAACGGTGGGATAATGGAAATTCCTTTTCCGAAGAACTGTTTGAAAGTCTCGTAGTTAAGTTCAGGCTCGTTGTGGGCGCCAGAGGTGTCCAGTATCGCGATCTTGATGGTGTGATTGTGCTGTGTGCGTGTTTCCTCGTGTATATGAAACGCATCCAGACCAGACAGGGATTGCATTGGCTAAATATCCACTTTCGAGTGAGTTGATTTGTTGGGTAATACGATAGATTTACCCCGCGATAAAATCAAGCGATGGTGGGGCTAAATAGCATACCAGCGACAGTATTTTACTGTGATTCTGGCGTAATACTTTGGCGATATATCGATGGGCCGTATACTGTTTCGTATTATTTAGAGCATAGTGTTATGAGACTTCGAGTATGAAAGAATTTTCAGAGTTTAAAAACAAAACGGTACTGGTAACCGGTGGAGCAGCGGGTATTGGCCGGGCTGTATGTGAAGCCTTTGCGAAACAAGGGGCGTATGTTTACGCGGCTGACATCAATGCCGAAGGCCTACAGAAATTATCAGAAAGTGTGTTGGCAGACGAGAGTATTACGCCGGTCAAACTGGACGTGAGCCAGGCCCAGGATTTTCGCAGTGCCATCGATAAAATACTGGCCGATCACGGGCGTCTGGACATTCTGGTTAATAACGCTGGTATTGCGGTGGCCGGTGCCTTTAAGGATATGCCGGATGATGCTATGGACAGGATTATCAATATTAATCTCTGGAGTGTTATCCACGGCACCCGGTTGGCCTACGCACAGATGCTGCAGCAGGGGAGTGGTCATATTGTCAATGTATCTTCATCTGCGGGAATGATGCCCGTACCCAACCAGAGTATGTATAGCGCGATCAAACATGCTGTTATTGGCCTGAGCCATTCCCTGCGCGAAGAAGCCGCATTACACGGTGTGAAGGTGAGTGCCGTATTGCCCGGCATGGTTCAATCTGACCTGTGGGACAAGGCGGTCAACATCAAGGATTACAATCTTAAAAAGAATATGGAGAGCACCGGCCTGAAGCCCATCTCAGCCCAGGATGCCGCAGAGGCTATTTTGCAAGGCATCAGTGCAAATGACCGATCGATTATCTTTCCGCGGGTCAATCGAATCATTCTGCGCTTGTATCAACTGCTCCCCGGTTTAATGACAAAATTCGCAGTAAGCCCCTTGGCAAAGCCCTCTAAATGACTCATATGCAGTACTGGGCAGGACAAGTGACATGAACTTAAGACAAATCATCCGTAAGCCATTTACGACGACACACTTTGCACAGGCAGCAGACCTGGACGCAAAGCATGTGATTGTCACCGGTTGTGGGCTCGGTTCCCTGGGATATGAAACGGCAAAGACCCTCGCTCGCTGGGGTGCCACCGTCATTGTCACAACACGCAATAATACCGCAGACATCGCCCGGGCTTTGACCGATGAGCTGGTGGTTGAGGGGATAAATGCACAGATTGATGGCCATGAGCTGGACTTGATGGAGGCCCCATCGGTGAATCGTTTCAGCGATTGGTATCAGCAGAATTATGGCCAGCGGCTGGATGTATTGGTTAATAACGCCGGTATTCATCTGGACTTGATGTCCAAATGGAAGGAGCCAAAGCTGAGCGATGACCGCTTTGAGTTGCAGTGGCGAACCAACTATCTGGGAAGTGCACAGTTGATCCACACACTTCTCCCTTTACTACAGAAAACTGGCAAAGAGTTTGGTGACGCCCGTATTGTTAACGTGGTATCGCAACTCTATAGCCGGGGTGATAACGGCTCTTTGTTCGACCCGAATACCTCGTATAATTCCTGGAAATTCTACGGCTTGTCCAAGCTTGCTCTCATACATCTTACTTTTGAAATGAACCGGCGCTATTCCGGCGAGTGCAATCTGCAAAGTTACGCCCTGCACCCGGGTAGCGCCAGTGGCACATACACCAACGTGGCGACCAAGGGTTTTGAGGGCAGCCCCTTTATTGCTTTTCTGCGCAAGCTCGGTGCCCCCATAGAAAAATTATTTATGTCGACGGTGGAAGAGGGTGCCCAGACGCAAATCCACTGCGCCACATCTCCGGATGCCCAGGGTGGACATTACTACCAGAACTGTCAGGCCAGGGAGACCACAGCAGATGCCCAGGACGAAAAGGCCGCCGCTCGTTTGTGGTCGGAAACTTTGGATTGGCTGGGCAAGCTGGGGAAATAGCCCATTTTTGGCCAGTTTGAGATAAATAATTGAGCCAGAGCGCATTCCTTGCACTTCAACGATGCAATCAGCGTTCCACTACACCCAGCAATGGCTATACTCAAAGATTACATCCATAAATACAAAAGGTGCAGAAAATGGCAAAAGCAGCAGAATACGGTTTGGGGCCCAATACGTTTCCGCGCGGCTGGTTTATAGTCGCCGAAAGCAAAGAACTGGATGTAGGGCCTATGGCTGTTCGGTTTTTTGGGCAGGACCTGGCACTTTACCGGGGAGAGAGTGGTAAGCCTGTATTACTCGACGCCTACTGTGCACATATGGGCACCCACCTGACCGCCAGCACCTCGGCGATGATTGTCAAAAATGGCCTGCAGATTGAGGGCGACTCCATCCGCTGCCCTTATCACGGCTGGCGTTATAATTCCGACGGTGACGTAGACGACATACCGTATTCCGATGGCCCCTGCCCAAAATCTGCTTCAATCCGTTCCTACCCGGTGGTCGATAATATGGGTTGTGTGATGGTCTGGTACGACCCCGACGGTCGCGACCCCGATTACGCTGTACCCTCGCTTCCCGAGTGGGACGACCCACGCTGGGTGCAGTGGGAGCTGGACCATCTGGGGGAGTTGCAAATTCACCCGCAGGAAATTTTGGACAACATGGCAGATGTACGCCATTTGGGGCCTACCCACGGTGCCCCCAGTGAGTATTTTGAGAATGAGCTGAAGGATCACATTTGCATCCAGCGCCAGGGCGGCGAGATGCAGCTCTACGATACCTATTTGTATACGTCCACCTGGTATACAGGCCCTGGAATACTGCTTTCAAAGCAGGTGTTCGCCGGCAGCACAATGATCGAACTGATCGCCAATACGCCGGTGGATGATGGCGTGAGCAAGTGCTGGCACGGTGTGCTCTATCAGGGCAGTGAAGAAACCGCCACAGCAGAAGATCGTGAGGCGGCCAAGACTTTTCAGGCCGGTGCACTGGAAGCGTTTGCGGCCGACTTTAACGTCTGGGCACACAAGCGCCCGGCTTTAAAAATTATGCAACTTAAGACAGATGGGCCATTCCGCACCAATAGAAAGTGGTATTCACAATTTTATGCGGCGCCTGAAGATGTAACCGCGATACACGATGAAGTTAATGGTATTCACCACACCCTCGGGATGCCGACACCGGCCGATGCCGGCCACGATATTGATGAAGGCTTGCCGTTCTAGGCAGATCTAACTCAGCAGCCGGGGTGCTGAAATAATACTGGGGAGCTTTGCTCCCTTTTTCACAGTTAAGGAGTTGTAATGAGCGACGATATTTTATTAAACGTGACGGATGGGGTGGCGGTAATCACCTTTAATCGCCCCGACGCCATGAATACTTTTACCAGTGGCATGATGGAAGGCCTGGGTGAAGCTTATCGCAGGTGCGATGAAGACGACGATGTGAAGGTAATTGTAGTGACCGGTGCCGGCAAAGCCTTTTGTGCCGGTGCTGATATGTCCGGCGGGGGTGAAACCTTTGACGCCAAGGAGATGGACTTCAGCTCCTGTCCACTGAGCTTTCAGGCATGGGATGTGCGCAAGCCGGTTATCGCCGCACTTAACGGTCACGCCATAGGTGTGGGTATGGGTATTGCCATACAAGCGGATATTCGCGTGCTTGCGGAAGAGGGTAAGTACGGTTTCTTGCAGAATCGTCGTGGTGTGGTGGCTGACTTTGCCGTTGAGTATGTATTGCCGAAAATTGTCGGCATGGAGCGGGCCTTTGAGTTGGTGGTTCGAGCACTGCGCCTGAATGGTAAAGAGGCCCTGGAGTGGGGGCTGGGTAGCCGCTGTGTACCCGCTGACCAGGTGTTGGAAACGGCTATGGAGATCGCCAGAGACATGGCGGTGAATTGTTCGCCGCTGGTGATGGGAATCCACAAGCGTTTGATGTCCAGGGCACAGGACATGGACCGCGAGCGCTTTATTGAACTGGAAACAAAAATGCTACATCACACCATGGGGCGCGCCGATGCACTGGAGGGTGGTATGGCTTTTTTTGAACGCCGCGATCCACAGTGGACCTCCAGTGTTACTCAGGAATGGCCCGAAGAGTTGAACTAAGAGCGAGCGCTGGGCTTTGCTAAATCACATTCAAGACAAGGTAAAAAGATTATGAAAATCGATACATCGTTAATGTTTGACCCCGTTAAAGTATCCGAGATGGCGGGTGAATTAGAAGAGGCCGGTTTTGACGGTGCTTACAGTTTTGAAGGCCAGAGTGATCCTTTTATCACCTTGACTGCCGCGGCTATGAAGACCAAAAAAATGGACTTGATGACGTCCATTGCCGTGGCCTTTGCCCGCAACCCGATGAGCCTGGCCTACCTGGGTAACGACCTGCAGATGCTGTCCCAGGGCCGTTTTATTCTGGGTCTGGGCACACAGGTCAAGTCGCATATTGAGCACCGATTCAGCATGCCCTGGGGTAAGCCGGTAACACGCATGCGCGAAATCGTATTGGCTGTCAAAGAAATCTGGCGATGCTGGGAAACCGGGGACAAGCTCAAGTTTGAAGGCGAGTATTATCATCATACCTTGATGAACCCGACCTTTAGTCCCCCACCAAATCCCTATGGCGCACCGAAAATATTTCTGGCCGGAGTGGGCCCAAATATGACGGCTTGTGCCGGTGAGGTTGCCGATGGATATTTTGTGCACCCTTTCCACAGCGCTAAATCATTTGATGAACTGTCACTGCCTAATGTGCAGCGCGGCCTGGATAAGGCAGGGAAGTCGCTGGACGACTTTACTATTTCGGGTCAGTTGATTACCGCAACCGGTTTAAACGATGAGCAGTTACAGGCAGCCATTGGCTCCGCCAGGGGACAGGTCGCTTTTTACGGTTCAACACCCGCCTACAAGCCCGTCCTGGAGGTACACGGCTGGGAAGGAATGCAGCAGGAGTGGAGCAATCTCGCCAAAGCCGGGAAATGGGTGGAGATGATGGGGTCGGTGACAGATGAAATGCTGGAAGCCTTTGTTCTGATCGGCACGCCAGAAGAAGTTGCCAGTAAAATGAAAGAGCGTTGTGGCGGCAAGATGGATAGGGTCAGCCCGGTTGTTTACCAACCCGACACCGAACTGCTAAAAGCTCTGTTAAAGGCGTTAAAAACCGAGTTCTAGTTTAGGGGAGAAAATAAGGGCCGGGGATAAATCGGGGACAGTTTACTTAATTATTTCGGTGAGTTATCACCGAAATAATTAAGTAAACTGTCCCCGATTTATCCCCGGCCCTTATTTTTGGAATATTAGCGTCTTCCCATGCGACGCAGGTTGGACGGGCTGAAGAACTGCTCACCCCAGGGCTCCCCGGTAAGTTTAGGGGCTTCCTGTTGATTGATTACATTTCGCGCCAGATAGTGGCCCGAGACCAGATCATGATATAGCGCAGCGCGTCTCTGGTAACCGTGAATGGCGTAGTGGTAAACGCTGTTTTGCATCACGGCCCGAAACAGCTCGCCGCGCCCATCATAGACATCTGCGGCCACAACATTCCAGTGATCCTCGTCGATATAGAATACACGCTTGGCGTATAGGTGACGTTCCCCAGACTTGAGTGTGGCTTCCACGACCCACACGCGGTGTTTTTCATAGCGCATGTATTCAGGGTTAGCGTGCCCAACGGTTAGCAAATCTTTATAGTCTAGCGACTGGTCGTCAAACTTATAATTGTGTGCGGGAACATAAATTTCTGATTTTCCTTTGAGCACCCAGTCGTAGCGAGCCGTAAAGCTGCCGTTGAATCCCTCTGCGTCATCGGCGGTAATTAAGCCACCAGGGCCAATCGGTGTATCAAAACCGAGACTGGGAGCCTGGCGCACGCGTCGGGTGCCGGGAATATAAGTCCAGGCGTTACGTTTGTTGGTCACATAATCTACCGGGTCGTGTACCAGGTTCATTTTGCCTTTTTCCGCAGCGGGAGCCACTAGCACGGCGAGTGTATAAAAAAGGTCCTTGCCTATTTCTGCTTCCGTATCCCCTACTTTATGGGACGGGTAAGCAGCTGGGAAAGCTGAACGAATCCAGCTGGTTTCCTCGGTTTTTGTGCCATTGGCAAATACAGCCACATTGTCATAGTGGCCATCACTCGTTGCATAGACAAAGCCGCGGGTGTTCCACATGACTTCAAGGGCAGATTGTGGGATGGGGAAGGCGGGGCCTCCGGTCCAGCCGGTGGCTCCCTCACCATTGTCGCTGAGCATGGTGTTGGTGACATTAAACCGGGCCTGTCCAGTTACCTTTTCCGAATATCCCCCATCTCTGTGTGTAGGGTATACATTCATCTTGAATGTATCGGGATATTTTTTCAGCAGCGCTTGTTGCCCCTGAGTAAGAAACTGTGTGTGCTCAGCGATGTTAGCTGTCGTCACGGTGTGTAAGGGTTTTTCATCTGCATAGGCGTCGGGCAATTGCGTGCCGTCTCCACCATAGTTCAAACCTTCAGGAGCATCCGTCATGGAGCCGGTCCACGCGGGGATAGAACCATCAGCATTTCCAGCCCGCTCCGCGCCCAGGGGTGTAAGATCTGTTTCGAGGCGCTTGGCCTCTTCTTCGGATACTTTTGCCTGAACACCTGCTGTCAGCAATACCAGTATCGTGGCGATGCCCAGGTTAATTACATTTTTCATAGAAACCTCATGTCGTTCATTAAAAATAAATTTTCAAGTACATTCTTTCGTAGCTTGGCCTGCAGGCTCACTAGAAGGTGTAGTTCACAGAGAAAGAGACGTTGTCGCGATCATGGGTCAGGTTGTTAGATTCATTTCCCCAGAACTCGGTGTACTTAATTTCTGCAGTCATCTGCTTGCGGTAGTTTATCCTCGCTCCCATGGAAACCGACTTGGTATTTTGTGTCATGGTCAGGGTGTTCCAGTAGCCGTCTATGCCCCACTTGAAGTTGACGGGAATCGACAGGTCCACGCCCGACATGATGCTGTTGTAATTAAATGTTGTCGACAATACAGCGGCGTATGCCTCCTGGGTGTTTTGTTGAAGCGGCGTGTCATCTTCATGGTTGGAGCGAACATAGGCGATTTCACCCAGCATATTGATGCCATCAGCAAAAATATTGTCTCCCCATATTTGTAAAAACCCCAGGTTGACCTGGGTCACATGCGCCTCCCGGGGGACTCCATTGGCGGCCACTCCGTCTGTAACGACAGGCAAAATGGTTTGGGGAGTTTGCAGGTTTGGCTGATAGCTAATTTCTCCCACGATGTTCCAGCTGCCGAGCAGAGTGGAGAAGCTGGCACCGTATAAGTCCACATCCTCCTGGTAGTGCAAAGTCATCTCAGCGGGTAGTGCAGCCAGTGGGCCCCTGGCATCCGGGTCTGCCACGCCCAGAACATTGTAGAACTTGGCGTGATAAGCCGTCCGGTAAAATCCAAACTCTGTGCCATTTTCTGTCAGGTAGCGCATCGCCAACCCCCACTGTCCACTGTCACCGGGATCATCAGTCCTGGCCATATCCACCGGAATGGTGAAGCCAAGATTGTCTACATGGAGCAGGAAGCGCTCTGCTCCGGCCCCCGCGAAATCGGCCTTGCTCCAATAGCTGCCCACGCCAGCCCACTGACTCTCCAGCCACTCGTACTGGTAGTAGGCTTCAACGCTGATACTTGGGGTTAATTCCAGGTTGACGTAGGCCGACCCGGTGGGCATAAAAATCTCTTTTACCTGGGTGCCGGGCGCTGCCGCAGCCGATTCGTCGAGACGGTTTTGGGTGCCGCTGATGCCTTGTATAAATGTCGACTCACCCCAGCTGACCACCTGTCGGCCCAGGCGGGCAGACACAAACTTGTCGCCCAGTTCAAAGTCGCCATATAGAAAGGCGTCGAGGAAAAAAGCATCTGTGCCGTGCAGGTCTATAGTGTCCGGGTGGAAGTCCTCGGGTGCCAGTGTGCCCAATTCTGCGCCGCCAAAGTTAAGCCAGGTACCGCCGCCATCGCCGGAGTTATCGGTTAGGTAAGTCAGTTCATCTTGATTGGTGTCATCATTTTCATAGACATCGTCATACAGGGCCTTGCCGCGTACAAAGAAGCCGAAGTTGCGCCACTGTATATCGGCTTCCGATACGATGGTGATCCTGTTAGACACTAACCCCGTATCAAAGTTGTTGGTGCCATCGTCAGAGTTGATTACTGCTGCGTAGCGGTTTTCGTAGTCCATACTTGCCGATTGCACCCGCCACTGGGCGCCGTAGGTGAGGGTGGTATCCAGGTCGATGGTCAGGTCACTGTCCTTGAAGTCAAATTCCAGTGCCTGGGCATTTATTGCCAGCGCCAGGGTTGATACCATCGCACCTTTTGCCAAAAACAGTTTAACTGCCTCGCTTTTTTGCTTTTGCATCTGCTGTACCTATTCCTCTATTTTAAGTTTAAAAAATTCATTGTTATGTCACGTCATCTCAGCAACGGTTTTGGTAATTTTGTCCGTTTTGGCTTTCGGGCGTACCAGGAAATATGTCAGGGCCGGCAAAAGCCACAGCGCGCACAACATATTTACCAGAAACATAAAGGCCAGTAATTTACCCATATCTGCCTGGAACTTGATGGGTGACCACACCCAGGTACAAACGCCAATTGCCAGAGTAATGCCGGTAAACGCAACTGCCTTGCCGGTATTTTCCAGTGCCCGCCTGTAGGCTTCCTGTATGGGAAGTCCGTCTTTAATAAAGACCAGCAAATTACTGAAGATATAAAAGCCGTAGTCAACACCAACGCCTACACCCAGGGCGATAACGGGCAAGGTTGCCACT
>Ga0164313_10004881_pt1 | contig 11889 bp, 6 predicted proteins | sample GuaBasSedimGuay4_FD_113735 | JGI IMG/M metagenome (GOLD analysis project Ga0164313, IMG submission 113735) | Subseafloor sediment microbial communities from Guaymas Basin, Gulf of California, Mexico - Guay4, Core 4569-4, 0-3 cm | ecosystem: Environmental > Aquatic > Marine > Hydrothermal vents >... | reverse complement strand
GCCAGGCCCAGCACGAATAGAATCAAACGCTTCATGGGTATGTCTCCTTGAAGGAAGAGAGGCTTGAAATTCCCCGGACTCTACGGAACCGGGAGGAAAAAGTTCGGATCGAAACGCCGATCCGGTCAAGGTCAGGGTTTTGTCGTTGGCGCCAGTTCGGTTTCCAGGTCTTCAACACCCTCGTTATCGTCGGAACCGACCCGCTTGGCCTTGGAGAACCGGGCCAGCAGGGAGTAGACCACAGGAACCAGCAGCAGGGTCAGGAACGTGGAGAAAAGCACTCCACCGACCACGACGATGCCCAGCGGCCGCCGCGACTCGGCGCCCGCACCGAAGCCGATGGCGATGGGCAGGATGCCGAACACCGTTGAAAATGACGTCATCAGGATCGGCCGCAGGCGAATGCTGGCGGCCTCGACCACCGCGTCGGCTATTTCCCGTCCGCGGGACCGGAGCTGGTTGGCGAACTCCACGATCAGGATGGCGTTTTTGGTGACCAGGCCGATCAGCATGATCATCCCGATGCGCGAGAAGATGTTCATGGTCTGGTCGAAAATCCACAGCGACAGCAGGGCCCCAAAAATAGCCAGCGGCACCGACAACAGGATGGTCATCGGGTCGATAAAGCTTTCGAACTGAGCCGACAGCACCAGATAGATGAACACCAGGGCCAGGATGAACATGAAGTAGAGGGTGCCCTTGCTGTCGCGATACTCCCTCGACTGCCCGCCCAGATCGCGCTTGACCGCTGACGGCAGATCGTTTTTCCAGATGTTGTCCAGATCGTTCAGGGCCTGGTCGATGCCAACGCCGGGCGCGAGGTTGGCCGTAATGGTGGCCGACCGCACCCTGTTGAAGTGGTTCAGCTCCTTGGGAGCCACCGTTTCGGTTACCGTGACCACGTTGGCAAGTTGGACGAGTCCCCCGATACCTCGAATATAGATCTGTTCTATGATGTCGGGTGTGGATCGGTCGGAGGGGCGCATCTGGGCGATGACGTCGTATTGTTTGGCCCCGCGTTTGAAGTTGCCGACCACGCGGCCGCCCAGGTAGGTCTCCAGGGTGGTTCCGATATCGGTCACCGAAACGCCCAGGCCGGACGCGCGTTCGCGATCGATCTCGATCTGGAGTTCGGGTTTGTTCAGGCGCAGATCAGAATCCAGGTTGATCAGGTAGCCCAGTTCACCCGCTTTGGCCATCATGGTGCTCACGGCCTGGCCGAGTTCTTCGTAGGTGTCCGCCTGGAGAACGTACTCCACCTCGGAGGAGGAGAAGCTGCCGCCCAGGCTGGGTGGGTTCACCAGGAAGGCCAGCACGCCGGGAATGCCGAGAAGGCGCGGGAACATCTGGCTGACAATTTCCTGCTGTGAGCGATCCCTGTCCCTCTGGTTCTTCAGATCCAGGAACACGAAGCCGTTGGTCACGCGCCCGGGTCCGCCGAATCCCAGCCCAGTGGCCGAGAACAGTCCCCGGCGTTCGGGCAGGGGCAGTAGTTGGGCCTCGATCATGCGCATATAACGGTCGGTGTATTCCAGGGTTGAGCCTTCGGGGGCCAAAACGATCCCGAAGGCCGTGCCCCGGTCCTCGGTGGGCACAAGTTCTTCCGGCAGCTGTACAAAAATCCACCCGGCCGCCGCTACCAGGACCAGGCTGCTCAGGATCACGGGAATTTTCATCCGCAACGAAAAGCGCAGGGTGGCCTCGTATGTGCGGCCCAGCCAGTCAAAAAAGGCGTCGAAGGAACGTTCCGCCCAGCTGCGTGGTTTGTCTCGGTCGACTTTCTTGAGGATTCGCGAGCAAAGCACCGGCGTCAGGGTCAGGGCCACGAAGGACGACAGTATGACCGCCACGGCCAGGGTGATACCGAACTCGCGGAACAGCCGGCCCACCGATCCGGTCAAAAACGCGACGGGGATGAACACCGCGACCAGCGCCACGGTTGTCGCCAGAACGGCGAAGCCGATTTCCCGCACGCCGTCAAAGGCCGCCCGTCGCCGTGACTTTCCCATCTCCATGTGCCGTACGATGTTTTCCAGAACCACGATGGCGTCATCAACCACCAGACCGATGGCCAGGACCAGCGCCAGCAGAGTCAGTATGTTGATCGTGAAGCCCAGGGCGAACGCCACGGTAAATGCCCCGATAATCGAAACGGGAATGGCCACGATGGGAATCACGGTGGCACGCAGGCTCTTGAGGAATACGAAAACCACCAGAACCACCAGGCACAGGGCGATGATGATTGTCTTGCGCACCTCGTCAACCGAGGACTGGATGAACTCCGACGAGTCGTAGGCCATGTCGATGCGCATACCCGCGGGCAGGAGTTGGCCCAGTTCCGGCAGGCTGGCGCGCACGGCGGCGGCCACATCGAGGGTGGAGGCCTGCTTCTGCTTGACGATGCCCAGGCCCACCGAGGGGTGGCCGTTGAAGCGGGTCTTGGTCCGTTCGTCCTCGGGCCCGACCTCGACCTCGGCGATCTGGTCCAGCCGTACGATCTCATTGCCGCGATGGGCCACGATGATGGCCCCGAAACCTTCGGGAGTGTTCAACTCACCCCGGGTCCTGACCGCGAATTCGCGGGCGGTGCCTTCGACCCGGCCGCCGGGAATTTCCGCGTTTTCCCTGCGGATGGCACTTTCAACGTCCTGCACCGACAGGTTGTAGGCAGCCATCTTTAAAGGGTCCAGCCACACACGCATGGCGTAACGGCGCTCTCCGCCTATGAATATGTTGCCCACGCCAGGCAGCCGCTGGAGCCGTTCCTTGAGAATGCGGTCGGCGATGTCGGAAAGCTCCAGGGTGGTGTGTTTTTCACTCGAGATCGCCAACCAGATGATCGGCTGGGCGTTGACGTCGACCTTGGCCACGATGGGGTCTTCGGCCTCACGGGGAAGCTGGCCTCCCACTCGTGCCACCCTGTCGCGCACGTCGTTGGCGGCTTTGTCCACGTCACGATGAAGCTCGAATTCGATCGTGATGACCGAGCCCTGTTCACGGCTGCTGCTGGTGATGGTCTTGATCGATTCGACAGTGGAGAACTGTTCCTCGAGCACATCGGTGATCTCGGTTTCGACCACGGTGGGGCTGGCCCCGCGGTAGAAGGTGGTCACCGAAACGATCGGCGGGTCGGTTTCCGGGTATTCCCTCACGGGCAACCGCGTGAACGAGATATAACCCACCAGCAGGATCGACAGGCTCATCACCGTGGCGAATACCGGGCGTTTGATGGCAACTTCGCTCAGCTTCATCGGGAGCCCTCCGCGGAGTCCTGGTCGTCATGGTTGTCCTGGTCGCCGCCGACCGGCATGACCTTGGCACCTTCGTAGAGTTTCTGGTGGCCTGCTTTGACCACCTGTTGACCCTCATCCAGGCCTTCGAGGACCTCGACCACGTCAGCAAGGCGGGTGCCCAGCGATACAGCCGAGCGGGTCACCACGCTGTCGGGCTTGATGACGTAGACAAAGGCCTGTCCACCCTCGACAAATACCGCGTCGGTGGGAATGGTCAGGGCCTGGGCCCTTTCCTTGAGGACCACGGCGATGGTGGCGGACATCCCCGGCCTGAGGATCTCTTCGGGATTGTCGACAAGAGCCAGGATACCGACGGTGCGTGTGGAGGTGTCGAGCTGGGGTTCGATGACGTCGACCACTCCGGTGAGTTTGATATCGGGGAAGGCGGGGGTCGAAACGTCGACTTTCGCTCCCAGACGTATCGATCCGAGGATCCGTTCGGGTACGGCGAAGGCCACCCGCAGCCTGTCGATCTGGGCCAGTTGGGTGATGGGATTGCCAGCGCGCATGAAGGTTCCCGGACTGACCAGACGACGGCCAGCCAGACCGGAAAACGGCGCGGTGATGCGGGTCTTGTCATGCCGGGTCACGGCCAGGGCGAGGTTGGCTTCGGCCACCTTCAGGTCCGCGGTCGCGTCGTCCAGGTCCTGGGCCGCGCCGGCGCCCTGGTCCACAATGGATTTGACCCGTTCCCAGGTCGCCTTGGTCTTGTCCCGCAAGGCACGGGCTCTTTGCGCCTCGGCCTTCAACTGATCGTCGTCCAGCCTGGCGATCAGTTCGCCCTTGTCCAGGCGTCGGCCCTCACGGAAAGGAACCTCAACGATGATGCCGTCGATTTCACCGGTCACGGTGATGGAGTTGTAGGCCTCCAACGAGCCGACGGTCGTGAATCCGTCGATGACGGGACCCACCACCACGGGCGCTGCTTCCACCGGTGTCGGCGGACGTTGGTAGCCTCCGCCGGCATGTTCGCCGTCGTCGCCGCAACCCGCCAGAAGAACAAGGGCCAATCCCCAGGCCACGATACCGTTTTTCTTCGAACTCACGATCGGTTCTCCTTAGTTTCCGTTTCCGGGATACCAGCCGCCGCTCAGCTGCCGCAACACGGCGGCGGCGCTGGCGGTGCGGACCAGGGCATCTGAATAGCGTTGTTGCGCGGTGGCCAGGTCGGCCGCCAGGCGGACGATTTCGAAGGCGGTGGTGCGGCCATTGTTGTACTCGATCATGCCGATTTCCACCTGTTTGATGGAGGCGGCCACTCCACGGGTCGCGATGGCCAGGCGTTTGGTGCCTCTTTCGACTTCACGATGCTGGGCGCGCACCTCTTCTTCCAGCAATCGCCGGCCGGCCAGGATGTCCTGTTCGGCGCGCACGATCTGGGCCCGCAACCGGTCCCGCTCTCCCTTTCCCTCCCGATTGCCCAGGGGAATGGCAAAAACGAACCCGACGTTCCAGTTGGGAAAATCCCGGCCCACTGCCTGGTTGACGCTGTCGCCGCGGTCACCGTCGATGTCGGTGCGGACGGGATTGGGGTCCCCGGGAAAAAAGACATCCTGGGGTGTGCCGGACAGGCCGCTGCCGCCCAGGCTGCCGATGAGATCCAGCGTGGGACGTGCGTCCCACACGGAGCCTTTTTCCAGGGCGCGCAGGGCGTCGGCATCGCTGCCCAAGGCCTGCAGGTCGGGGTTGCGGCGCAGGACAACGGCCACCAGTTCGTCACGGGAGACCGTGGGGAATGTCGTGGGGGGTTCATCACCGGAGCGGTAGCGAAGGTCGCTGGGCCGGCGTCCCATCAACGTGGCCAGCCGGTCGGAAAACCGGTCCAGCTGTTCTTCGGTGTCCAGGAGTGTCTGTTCGGCCTCGGTCAGGAAAAACTCGGCGTTGGCCACATTGCTGGGGCCGATCATTCCCGCCTTGGCGCGGAGCTTGGCGTCTTCGTGGAAGGCTGCCGCCCGGTCCCGGATCAGGAGGGTGACCGCGTGATTCCGTTCAGCCGCGTAAAGCTCCCAGTAGGCCGTTTCCACTTCCGCGCGTACAGCCAACACCGCCCCGTCGTAGCGGGAGCTGGCACTGTCCAGATTGCGTTCGGCAAAGGACAGGTCACCGCTGGCCGAAGGCCCGAAACCCTTGAGCAGGGGTTGGCGCAGGGTCAGGGCGCCGAAAGCCTGGTATTCAGGATCCAAGGTGGAGAAGACCGAATTCGTGGTTGTGCGCAGCGAATTGAGCGACGCGGACAATTCAGTGCCCAGCCGCAGACGCATGCGGGCGCCGGCCTCGTAGTTCGAGGATTCGGTTTGCAGGACATCCGCACCGGCAAACAGGGAGGCGCTCGGTGTGTCGGCACCATACCAATGACCTGAACCGAACAGTTCCGGATCAAAGGCGCCTTTTTCCCGGCGCACGGCATTGGTCGCGGCAACCATTTCGGCCTCGGCGATGCGAGCTTCGGTGGCCTGCCCCGCAGCGTCGGCCACGGCGTCATCAAGGAGAAGCCGTTCACCGGGAAGGCCCTCGATCGCGGCCGCCAGGGCACTGTCCGGACTGGCGGCCAGGACAGATTGCGGGGTAATCTGGGCGGATGAAACCCCGGCCGAGGAGGCCAGAAGGCCCACGGTCAGGGAAATGGTCCAGACAAGCCGGCAGGCCAATCCGGAAGTCTCGTGCAGAACCCGTCGGCTCATGGCTTCGAAGCCTTTCGATGGATGGGATGGTCAACAAGGAAGCTCGAAGGCGAATTCAGGCAAGGTAACACAAAGCTCACCATTTGGCCCGGGAATGTGATCCGCTCTTTCATGAATCCTGTTCTGTGTGATAGTCTGGTTTCCGATTGGGGGATCCTTGTTTCCGCGTCCTCACCTTCAGCTCGACGAGGTCATTGTGAAATTTCCAGTATTCCGCCTTCTGCCGGCCGTCGCTTTGGTTTTTCTGGCCAGCACGGTCTTTGCCGGACCGCCAGGTGAACAATCCCTGCCGGACGTCTTTTCCCGCCTGGAAAACGCCGGGCAGGCCGACGATCACGATGGGGCCGACCACCTGATCGTGTTCACCGAAGCGGTCAACAACGTCAAGCCCTCGGGCGTGACCTATGTGGATGGTTACGAGTTGACCAAGGTGCTCACTCCGGAGGGATGCAGGGACCAGTCCGTCCTGACCTGGCACTACGATCCCCAGAGCAGTCATGTGGAAGTGCGTGAGGTCAATATCGTGCGCGAGGGAGAGCTGATTCCCGTGGACGTATCGGTCGTACACGATTTGCCCGCGCCCCAGGCGGCGATCTACTGGAACGACCGGGTCAAGACTCTTCAGTTGCCCCGTCTGAGGGTCAATGACGGCATCGAGGTCAAAACCTTCCGCAAGGGCTTCACCTACGCCCTGCTGGCTCAGGGCGGTGGAGGCGCCGGGGGATCATCCGAAACTCCCGACGACGACCGTTACATCCCGCCCATGCCCGGCGAGTATTTCGACATCGTGCTGTTTTCAGGCGGCGCGCCCATCCTGGAGAAGCGTTACGTGCTGCGGTTGCCGGCGGACAAGCGTTTGCACGCCGAGGTCTACAACGGGGCCCTCTATTCGAGTGTCACCTACGACGACGAGATCACCGAATACGCCTGGTGGGGCCTGGATCTGCCGGGTCAGGTTCACGAACCGCGCCAACCGGCCGCCAGTGACCTGTTTCCCAAGGTCGTCATGGCCACGGCCATGAGCTGGGAAGCGAAGAGCCGCTGGTTTTTCGATGTGAACAGCAACCAATTCGAAGTCACGCCCTCAATCCAGGAAAAAGTGGACGAAATCCTGAAGGAGCAGGGCCTGACCCGGGCCGACGAAGAGCTCAAGGCCAAGGCCCTGCTGCACTGGGTGGCCCAGAACATCCGCTATAGCGGCCAGACCATGGGCGAAGGGGAGGGGTTCACGCTGCATTCCGGGGACATGATCTTCGAGCAGCGCAGCGGTGTGTGCAAGGACATCGCCGGGATGCTGGTCACGATGATGCGCGCCGCGGGCATGGATTCGTACGCCGCGATGACGATGGCCGGCAGCCGCATCGACGAAGTGCCCGCCGACCAGTTCAACCACTGTGTCACCGCGCTCAAGCTGGAAGACGGCACCTTCCGCATGTACGACCCGACCTGGGTGCCGTTCAACAACGACATCTGGTCGATGTCCGAAATGGAGCAGCACTACCTGGTGGGCTCCCCCGAAGGTGAGACCCTCAGCCGTATCCGTTACAGTCCGCCCAGCGAATCACCGCTGAAGGTGACCCACAAGGCAAAGCTGGATAAGGATGGGTCCCTGACCGGAACCTTCCGGTTCGAAGGCTCCGGCGCCATGGACAGCCGCCTGCGGCGAATCGTCAACGGTACCAGGAAAAATGAATTGAACCAGCGCTGCGCCCGCCTGATGTCTCCGGTCAGTTCCCGGGTCGAAGGCATCGAGGCCAAACATCATCCGGTGGATGATTTCAGCGGAGACATGTGGCTCGAATTCGAATACCGCATTCCGGGTTTTGTGCATCCGGTCGCCGACGGGTTCGAATTCACCAGCCCCCTGATGCAGGTTGTTCTCAACGACGGCAACCTGTTCCGTTCAGGCGGTACGACCTGGGCCGAGGAACGTGAAACCGATCTGCTGCTCTGGTATACACAGCAACTGGATGGAGCCGAGACCATCAGGATGCCCGGCGGGTACGCGCTGAACGATCCACCGGAAGATGAAGACGTCGATGAGACGTATGCTTCATTCAACGGTTCGGTCGTGGAAAAAGGGAGCAAGCTGGTGCTGACCCACCGGGCCGAAGTCAGGCGCCGCCAGATCCCGCCCGACGGTTATCCCGGCTTCCGCAAGGCCATGGACGCGGCACGTGAATGGGGCGACCAGACATACCGCATCGAGAAGGGAGGCAAGTGATGAAAGCCATGAAGACAATCTTGTTTACTGCTGCAATCATGTCACTTGCATCACTGACCCTTGCCGCTGGGATGGGTGTTTCCGGTGGCCACGATTTGGACCAACTCTGGGCGCGGGTCCAGGCTGACCGGGATCTGTCCGCCGAGGATGCGGTGCTGTTGTTGGAAAGCCAGCAGGTCACCTTCGGCACCGACGGTACTCTCACCACGCGTATTCACCGGGTAGTCTGGATCGGGTCATCGGTTGGTATTCGCGGCTACGCGGATCTGCGGGTTCCCTGGAACACGGCGACTTCGAAGCTGGATGTCGAGACCCTGCGCACCTGGCGCGACGGCCGTTGGTGGCCGGATGCCGAGACCATCAGTGAAACCGCCGTGGTCCCTACATTGCCCTACGCGGTGAATCGCGCCGACGATTATACGACCATGCGCGAGACCATGCTCCTGCACGACGGGGTCGAACTGCCCTGCATCATGGAGACGGCCTACACCATCACCGAAAAAGGTTTGCCGGGCGCCGATGGTGTGTTCGTAATGCCCCGGCGCGATTTTTCCGCGCTCACCGAAATTCAGGTGACCGTTCCGGCGGAGGCGGCGCTTCACTATGAAATGTTGAATGGGGTGGCGGAACCGGTCGTGACCGAAAGCGACGGCACGGTGACCACGACCTGGCATATGGAAAATGTGCTGCCCCTTCTGACACCGGTCACGGACTCTCCGGCAGTTTATGAACCGGCGGTCGTCTGGTCGACGTGGTCTGAGTGGACTGCCCTGCGCGACCACTGGCGCTCGGCGTTCGACGCGGCTGCTGTCCTGGATGAGGCGCTGACGGATTCACTTCAAACCTGGATCGAGCATGCACCCAGCCATTGGAGCAGGCTCCAGACGGTGACCGATCAGGTGAACCTGTACGTCCGGGGTGTCCATTACCCCGACAGGTTCTGGACCTTTACACCGCGATCCGCCGTTCGTACCTGGGACACGGCATACGGCCATCCGTTGGACCGGGCCGTGCTGACTGCCGCGCTGTTGCGAGCGGCCGGCTACGAGGTCACCCCGATTTTCATCGGCGCCGGCCACAGCCTCGTGGGACCGGAGATCGCCCGCTTGAACGGCATGGGGAAACTACACCTGAGCATCAAGGGTGATCCCGCCGGACTGTACGATCCCGACCGGGGCTCGTTGTCGGGCCAGGCTCCGCTGATTGGCCTGCCCATTTGGCGCACCGACCAGTACTTCGAGCCCTTCCTGGGTAATTCCCAGTGGGAAAACCGTCTGGAAGTGACCATGACTCTCGAACCCGGGGACGACGGCCATTGGCAGGGATCGGGCCAGTTCCGCGCCTCTGGTATATTTTGTCCCCAGGGCGATATGGCGGGCATGGATGACGGGGCCCACGATTACCTCGCCGGCGTGGTAGGCGGCGTGATCCCCGGTGCGAGTCTGGAGCGGACAAACCCCGAGATATTCCATCAACATCAGGTCATATTCGGTTTTGGTGTCGATGTGGAAATACCTGAGCCGGAAGCTTCCGGTCGTACCCGTCTGATAGTCGGCGCACCGGGCCACGGTCTGGCGGGCAGGGCCGGGGGTGTCCATCTTTACGAGGACGAACGGAATTCTCCGGTCATCCTGGCCGGACCCATGGAACAGTTGGTGAGGGTTCGTCTGAAAGTCGATGAATCCGAGGCGGCTCATTTGCCGGAACCCGTGTCCCTTGTAAATGAAGCCGGGGAGTTCACGGTCACTTCGACCAAAAAGGACGGCTGGGTCACCGTTGAACGGGAGTTGAAGCTTTCGTCGAATATCTATCCGGCGGAAATGTGGCCCCAGTTGCGGGCCCTGCTGCTGGAGGATGCTGATCCCGCCAATGGGGTCATCCTGCTGGATTGAGATCCGAAAAAATCAAGGGACTTACTCCGATTGCCAGGGAGACATGAGCAGTCAGGACAAGAAAAAGCAGCCGGCCAATCCATCGGCCCTCAACGTCCGCAAAGGTGTGGACGGCGGGCACGATGGAATGCCCGGCCAATCCACAGGCAACAGCAACGGCAACGGTAACGGGCCGCGCCGCCGTTTGCTGTCCGCCAGGGAATATATCGACGGAGTCCTGTCGGGGGACCGGGTCCTGTTGGCTCGGGCCATCACGCTCATTGAATCCAACGCGCCGGCCCATCAGGAAGTGGCGCAGGAAGTCCTGACATCCCTGTTGCCCAGACGCTGTGAATCGATTCGCGTGGGCATCACCGGGGTGCCGGGCGCGGGCAAGAGCACCTTCATCGAAGCGTTGGGCAAGGGCCTGACGGCGCGCGGGCACCAGGTCGCCGTAACGGCGGTCGACCCTTCCAGCAGCCTGACCGGCGGCAGCATCCTGGGCGACAAGACCCGGATGGAAAAGCTGGCGGCCGACCCCAACGCCTTCATCCGGCCTTCGCCGACCGGTGGCACGCTGGGTGGCGTGGCCCGCAAGACCCGCGAGACGGTCATGCTGTTCGAGGCGGCGGGTTTCGACGTGATCCTGATCGAAACCGTCGGGGTGGGGCAGAGCGAGATCCAGGTCCGGTCCATGGCGGATTTTTTCCTGCTGGTCCTGTTGGCCGGGGCGGGGGATGAACTGCAGGGCATCAAAAAGGGTGTGGTCGAGATTGCCGACGCAATCCTGGTCAACAAGGCCGACGGCAGGGGATTGGCAGAGGCCAGACGCGCCCGCTCCGAATTCGAGAGGGTATTGCACTACCTGAGGCCTGCTACCGAGGGCTGGACAACCGGGGCCTTCAACTGCTCCTCGACCACTGGTGAGGGCGTCATGGAAATGTGGGCGGTGGTGGAGAAATTCGCCGAACTGACCAAGGGGTCAGGGGTGTATGACCGGCGCCGCGCGGAACAGGAAAAGGCGTGGGTCAGGGCCCTGGTCAGGGAGGGGCTGGAGGATCTGTTCCATTCCCACCCGGGGGTTTCCGAACAGATGGCCACCCTCGAACAGCAGGTGGCACGGGGCGAACTCCCCGCTACCTCGGCCGCCAGGAAACTGCTGGATCTGTTCCGAAACGGCTGACGGTCCTTCGGGACTGGTCACCGAACGTCCTTCATACTAGATTCTGTTGATCTTATCCTGCTGGCCTTGATGCCATCGCAATTTAATCCAGGAACGGAACCATGAGCGAAATGAATGCCGCTACACTGCCGACCGTCTCACTGTTCGACACCATGACCGGCAAGAAACAGGAACTGCAGACCATCGAACCAGGCCATTGCGGTATCTACTGCTGCGGGCCGACGGTCTACGGACTGAGCCATCTGGGCAACGCCCGGGCAGCTTTGGTACCGGACGTAATGGTGCGCTTCCTGCGGCATCAGGGCTTCGACGTGAAGTACGTGCGCAACATCACCGACATCGATGACAAGATCATCAAACGCGCCGGCGAAGAAGGCATCCCCGCACAGGAGGTGGCGGACAGGTACGCGGCCGAATACAAGCGGGACATGGCGGACCTCAACATCCTCGATCCCGATGTCGAACCCCGGGTCAGCGACCACGTTCCCCAGATCATCGACCTGGTGCAGACCCTGATCGACAAGGATCTGGCCTACGAGGTCGAAGGCGACGTCTACTACCGGGTCAAAAACTTCAAGGGTTACGGCAAGCTGAGCAAGCGGAACATCGAAGAGATGCTCGAAAGCGCCGGCAGCCG
>Ga0164313_10004879_pt1 | contig 11893 bp, 7 predicted proteins | sample GuaBasSedimGuay4_FD_113735 | JGI IMG/M metagenome (GOLD analysis project Ga0164313, IMG submission 113735) | Subseafloor sediment microbial communities from Guaymas Basin, Gulf of California, Mexico - Guay4, Core 4569-4, 0-3 cm | ecosystem: Environmental > Aquatic > Marine > Hydrothermal vents >... | reverse complement strand
TCAGAGCGCCCTGGCCGGGGCCTATTTCCACCAGGTGATCATGGGAGGTGGCGTGCACGGCGCCGGAGATACGGCTGATGACCCCCTCGTCGCGCAGGAAATTCTGGCCGAAGCGCTTGCGGGGGTGGTGTGTGCGCATTGGCCTGCCTGTCGATTGGGGAGTTCGGCACCATTGTACACTTGCGTCCGTAGGGCCTGCTCGACAATTTTGAACGATAGAGCGGGGGCTTACAGCAACGCCGCCAGTTTGTGTGCCAGCGCCTTTAAATCCGCATCACTGGGATAGATAAATAGCATTCGCGTTACCCGGTGGAGTAAATGATGGCGATTGAGGTTAAGTATCCGATGCGTCTCATCGCGCAGCAGGTGGTCCCTGTTGTTCTCGAAAATGTCCAGCACCCTCTGCTTCTCGCTTGCCAGTTGTCGCTGGTAATGGTCGAAAAACATGCTGTGGGCGTTGTGGCACAGCTGTGATTTCTCCCGGTTCCCAATCGCCGCTCGCGAGAACATGTCTGTAAATCCCCAGATCATGTCGGTAAACGGTGCCGTGGTCTCGAACCTGGCGAAAATTGACTTCTGTGGTATCTGATATACCGCATCCTTGGAGAAAATGCCGCGCAGTGAGGCTTGCCGCTGATGCCTGCGCTCATGACTGAGTGATTCCGCAACGCATCCGATGGAGGAGTACAATGATGCCTCGCAGATAAATATCTTGTCGCTGCCGAAGATGTGTCGCAGGGGTTGCAGGCGGTCGAGCAGGCCCTTTCTGTAAAGGCCGAAATAGGGCGCCGGATGAATAAAGCAGCGCATGACTTCGGTGCCTGCCGCTACCGGGTCAGAGCAGGTTGTTTCGAAATAGCTGTCGTCAGGGTAGTCATTGTCGAGGAGCGCGCCATCCGGGTCGATTTTCAGGCTTCGGGTATAGGCCAGCCCCATTGCGGGGTCGTCGAGCAGTAAAGAGAGCGTTTTCTCCAGGTACCGGGGTTCGATCAGGTCATTGCCGCTGCGAATCGCAATGAAATCGGCGGATGCGGGGGCCAGGCAGCGATTGAAGTTGTACACCTGCCCGACATTGAAGGTGTTCTGGTACAACTTGAAACGCCCGTCGGCTTGGCAAAAATCCCGGCAGATAGACACCGTCTGGTCCGTGGAGTTGTTGTCGAAGATCAACACCTCGAAGTTTTCGTGGGTCTGGGCCTGGATGCTTTTCAGCGTATCGGTAAGGTATTTTTCCTCATTGCAAATCGCCATGCAGACACTCACAAGAGGGCGGGTGTCGGTTGACAGCAGCGTCATTGGGCGGTCCTCATGGGTGGCGACAAATCCTCAATTATTCGCGGGTGAAGCCCCATCTTATCCAAATGCTGCTTGATCTCGTCGGTGTACAGCGGGTTCATCACGATGACCACATCCGGCTGATACTTCGTGAGAAAATCGGGGGAGTGGACCGGGTGGCCGGTGCCCGGCACATAGCGGCCCTGTTTGTGGGGATTGAGGTCGATAAAGCAGTCGATCTCTTCACCGATGTTGAGGGTGTTAGTGAAACTCACCCCTTTGGAGCCTGCTCCCCAGAGCACGCTTTTGAGCCCCTTGCGATGCAGCTGCCGCAGCGTATCATTCCAGTTCTGCACCTTCGACTGGTAGTGGCTGGAAAAGCGCCGAACCAATTCGGTTAATTCCGCAGGTGGCCCGGTCGGCTCCTGTGGGATTACAGCGCCACCCCGGCCCGCGGACGCGTGAATACCAAGGAACTGCCCGCCAAATTCGGCGCCAATTTGTGTTACCGAAAACCCGTTGCGGCTGAAGACCTGCCGTAAGGAGTGTTCGCTAAAGTAGCCACAGTGCTCGTAGATCAGGTCCCAGATCGCCAGGTCGCGCAAGGTGAACAGCACATTGGGAACCTCGAAAAATATCGCGGTAGGATGATCACCAATTGCGCCGCGCAGGGTGCGCAGCAAGTCACTCGGCCTGCTGATATGCTCCAGCGCATGACGGCAACAGACCAGGTCCGCCCGGTAATCCCGGTAAGCCTCACAGTAGTAGTCCCGGATAAAGGTCAGCTCTGTGTCGGCGGCCCCCGCCTGCCGGCCGGGCACATGGCTGGGGTCGAAGCCGATCCCGCGATTATTTCCCAGGTTGCACAGGAGTTCGAGAAAATCCCCCTTGCCGCAGGCGATCTCGATAACCGTTTTGTGGTGCAGGTCGTGACGCTCGATCAGTCCCCGGGCCAGGCTTTGGGCATACTCCCGGAAGCGCCCGGAGTAGTGCAGTGAATTCTCGTACTCGACGGAATAATCGATCCGGGAGGGGTCGAAGGCGTTGTTGAAGAGATGGCCGCAGTTTCCGCAGAAACACAGATCGATGTCGCCCGCCGGGGCGCGCAACGCTTCTTCCTGCCTTTCGTACAGTACATTGCAGTAGATCGGAACCTGTGGGATGCGGATGCAGTCCGTGATGTCAGTGGCGTCACAGACAGGACAGCAAGCTGGTTGGTCGGTCGCCGGCGAGTTCATGCTCACAGGGTAACGATCTCGGGCGTCAGGCCCAGCCGCCCCAGGTCCTGTTGGATCTCCTCCCGGTAGATCGGGTTCATGATCACAACCAGATCCGGGCGGTATTCAGCCAGGAAGCCGGGGCCTACCACGGGCAAGCCGGTCCCGGGTAAAAAATGCCCCTGTTTATGGGGGTTGATGTCGACCCCATAGCGGAGGAACTGCGCTTCGGGCAAGGTGGCCAGTAAAGCCACGGCCTTGGACGCGGCGCCCCAAATCACGGCTTTCCTGTCTTTTCCCGCAATGTCCCGCAACCGGGCAGCCCATTCCCTGCGTTTGACCGCCAGACGCTGCGGGAAATTGCGCACCAATCCGGCCAGCAGTTCAATATCCATTTCCTGCGGCAACGGCTTGTGGCTGGCAGATGCGCTGGTCGCGCGTGCTTCCAGGGTAAGATATTGTCCATCGTACTCGGTGGACAGGTTCAGTACCTCGAAGCCGTTGGCCCGGAACAGGCGCGCCAGTGATCCCGGTGAAAAGTAGGAGCAGTGTTCGTAGTAGATATCCTCGAACGCGCAATCGCGCAGGATTCGCGTGGCCTCCGGCACCTGGAAGAACACCGGGGTGCCCACCCGCTCGCCGATGGCCCGGCGCAGGGCGGCGATAAACTCCCCGGTATTATGGATATGCTCCAGGGTCATCTTGCAGACCAGGAAATCGGCCCGATGGTCGGCGTATTTTTTCGAGTAAAAATCCGCGATAAAGCGCATGCGCGCCGCCGCGGGGCCCCGGATACGATCCACCTGCACACCGGGGTCGAAGCCGACGCCGCGGTTGTCCCCCAGTTCACACAGGAGCTGCAGAAATTCCCCCTTGCCACAGCCGATTTCTATGATGTCTTTGCCATGCAGGCCGTAGCGTTCTATCAGGCGCTCGGCCAACCCCTGGTGAAAGGCGTTGAAGGTGGGCGAATAGCCCTGGGTCTCCTCATAGCGGCCGGAATATTCGGTCAGGCGTGGCTCGAAGGCGACGTTGGAGATGAAGCCGCAACTGGGGCAGAAGCCCAGTTGAATCGTCCCCTGGGGATAGGCCAGCGCCTCCTGCTCAGATGCCAGTAAAATGCAGCTGTTACCCGGCACGGCATCCACTTCGTGGAAGATTTCCATCTTTCCGGATTGGCACCCCGGGCAGGTGTTCATTCTCGGATCACCCATGGGAGGAGGGCTCGACAACGCGCGGTTCCGGTACCGGCACAATAAAGCGGCCGCCGCGCGCCTCATACTCTGACTGTTGCGCGCGAATTTCATCGGCGAAGTTCCAGGCCAGCAGCAACATATAGTCCGGCATGGTCTCCAGCAACTTTTCCGGCCCGAATATGGGAATGTGCCGGCCGGGCATATAGCGGCCCTGCTTGTGGCTGCTGCGGTCAACCACGAAGTCGAGGAGATCGGTGCCGATGCCCACGCTATTGATGAGGGTGGTGCCCTTGGCCGCGGCGCCGTAGCCGGCGATGCGTTTACCCTGCCCCTGCAATGTCCGCAGTAGCCCGATCAACTCTGTTTTGACCCGTTCCACCCGGTGTGCGAAGTCGCGGTAGTAGTCCATGTTATAGACCCATTCCTGCGATTCCCGGGCCAGCAGGGATTTCACCGCCTGCGTTTGCCGGTCATTTTTTTCAACATATAAACGCAGCGAACCCCCGTGGATCTCCAGGTGGCGCACCTCGTTGATGTACAGCCGGTGGCGGCGAAACAGCGTATCCAATGCCGTCACCGAAAAGTAGCACAGGTGCTCGTGGTAAATTGTGTCGAACTCGCAGTGGTCTATCAGCTCCCTTACATAGGGGACTTCGATGACCGCGACCCCGGTGTCATTCAGCAGCGTGGCGATGCCCTGCACGAAGCCGTTGATATCGACCACGTGCGCCAGTACGTTGTTGGCGTGGATCACGTCGGCCCGGGGGCCCCTGGCTGCGAGGTCCGCCGCCAGCTCAACGGTGAAGAACGCATTCAGTGTCCTGACCCCAATTTTCTCAGCCTCCCGGGCCGGCCCATCCGCGGGGTCTACACCCAGTACCTGTACTCCCCTCTCCAGGTAGTTCTTCAACAGATAGCCGTCATTGCTGGCCAGCTCCACTACCAGGTTGTCGCTCCCCAGGCTGCGGGACTCGATCAGTTCCAGCGCGTTGTCTCTGGAGTGGCGCAGCAGAAAGTCGGACACGGAGGAAAAATACGGATAGTCATCGCAGAACAGGACCTCCGGAGGCACCGTCTCATTAATCTGCAGCAGGCTGCACTCGCCGCAGAACACCACCTGCAGCGGATAGCACGGCTCTGGCTCCCCAAGTTGCTCTTCGCGGAGAAACCGATCCGCCAGGGGCGTCCGCCCCAGGTCCAGTACGGGCTGCAACTCACCGTGGCCACAGCTGCGGCAGGTATTAATTCGCGCCATGGGTCAGGCCTCCATCGGCTCGCGCCAGCGCAAGTCCTGGTCCAGCAGGCCGTCGTTGACCAGTTTCCTTATCTGGGCGATGCGCATGAAGCGCGCGCCCTCAAAATCCTCCAGGGTCAGGCCTACCCGTTGGTATATTTCATAGAGCTGCTCAATCCCCCGGCGGGCGGTCCACTGTGGCTTGAACGGGTGCAACTCCAGGGCGATACGGTTGCAGTCGACCCGGTAGCAGCGTTGGTCCGGCCCGGCATCGGGGGCGAACTCGATGCGGCAATCGGGAATGATCTCCCCGACCAATTCGGCCAGCTCCCGTACCCGGTAATTCTCGGTACTGGTGCCCACGTTGAAGGCGCGGTCGTGTACCGCCTCCCGCGGTGCCTCCAGGGCGGCGATATAGGCGCGGGCGATATCCTCCACGTGCACCACGGGGCGCCAGGCGTTGCCATCGCTTTTCAGGTAGATGCGTCCGGTGGTAAAGGCCCAGGCGGTGAGGTTGTTGATCACCAGGTCGAAACGCAGCAGGGGCGAGGCCCCGTAAGCGGTGGATGCGCGCAGATACGTGGGCGAAAAATCCGCGTCCGCCAGGCGGTGTAGCTCGGCCTCTACCGCGACCTTGGACACGCCGTAGGGTGTGACCGGGTTGAACGGGGCATTTTCATCCAGGAATTCATTGCCGGCGGCTCCGTAGTTACTGCAGGAGGACGCGAACAGGAAGCGCTGCACGCCCGCCCCCCTGGCCAGCCTGGCCAGAGATACCGCCGCCACTGCATTGATCTGCTCCGTCAGCTGCGGCCGGTAATCACCCAGTGGATCGTTTGACAGCCCCGCCAGATGAATAACGGCATCGAATCCCGCGACGTCTGATGCCGATATATCGCGAATATCCCTGGATATTGTCTCTATCTCCGGCAAACTACCGGTAAACAGGCTATTCTTGAAGTAGTCGGTATCCAGGCCCACAACTACATGGCCGCGGGCCTGCAACATCGGCGCCAGCACGCACCCGATGTAACCGTTGCAACCCGTTAGCAGGACGTGCATGTCAGCTCCAGGTCTTCCAGGGGGGAGCGCCTTCCCGCCACAGTTTCTCCAGCAGCTTCTTGTCGCGCACCGTGTCCATGCACTGCCAGAAGGATTCATGGCGGTATGCCATCAGTTGGCCGTCAGCGGCCAGGCGCTCCAGGGGCTCCAGCTCCCACTGGGTGGCGTCGCCCTCCACGTAGTCGAATACCGCAGGCTCCAGCACGAAAAAGGCGCCGTTGATCCAGCCCTCACTGGTCTGGGGCTTTTCGTCAAAACGGGAGATGCAATCGCCTTCGATCTCCAGGTGCCCGAAACGGGCCGGTGGTCGCACCGCTGTCATGGTGGCCAGCTTGCCGTGACTGCGATGAAAGGCGAGCAGTTTATCGAGATCCACATTCGAGACACCGTCACCCCAGGTCAGCATGAAGGTGCCTTCTCCCATCCATGGCGCCAGCCGCTTGATGCGCCCGCCCGTGGCGGTATCCTGCCCCGTATCCACCAGATCGACCCGCCAATCGAGACCGCTGCGGTCATGCAGGGTGACCTCTCCCGTGCCCGTGCGCACCGTTATGTCGCTGTGCAGAGAGGCAAACTCCCGCATCCAGCGCTTGATGTACTCACCCTTGTAGCCCAGGCCGACGACGAACTCGTCGAAGCCGTAGCGGGCGTAGTGCATCATGATATGCCACAGAATTGGCTGGCCGCCTATCTCCACCATGGGTTTGGGTTTGACTTCCGTTTCTTCGGCCAGACGGGTACCCAGGCCGCCGGCGAGGATGCCTACTTTCATCTTCTGCTTACCGCGATGCAATGGTTTATCTCGAGTGGCCGGGGACTTTAACACGATTCCCCGTGCTCGCCTCGAAATCCCCCGCCGCTCCTGTCAGTCAGTGGAGCCAGTGCGCGCATTGTACATATCCTTGTATTTATATCTGCACGATAATCATACGTTTCACTGCGAAAAGTAGCCCGGCCGGGTTGCGAAGGCGTTTTTATTTTCAATGAGGATGCCTTACTATTCGAGCGGGGATTGGGTTTGGTAATCTCGGTTTCTTTTTCCGGGTCTACAGGCCAGATAATGTCCATATTTTAAGATTTTCCGCTCGCGCGATTGGGATTCGCTCGAGTGGTAGCTGATATCCAAGAAAGAGGGAAGTAGTAATGGGATCGAGACAGATTGGGGCGGTTGTCCTGTTTATGGTTTGTTGTTTGGGCGGGGCAGGGTGCAGTGATAGCAACAATAACAATAACAAGGCAAATTCGGACGCTCCGGCCGATACGGTAGACGAGCCCGCGCCCGGCCAGGCCCTGGATGATGAGGTGCGACAGCTGATTAGCGCTAATGAGCTTACCGGTGACCCCGCTACCGGTCGCGATCTTCCCGACATCTCCGACCCTATGGCGCAACTGGGGATGAAACTGTTTTTCACCAAGTCCCTCGGCGGCCAGGTGGATGCGGCCTGTGTCAGTTGTCATCACCCGGTGCTGGGTGGGGGGGATGACCTGTCCCTGCCCATTGGTGTGGACGCAGAGCTACCTGATTTGCTGGGCCCGGGGCGACTGCACTCTTCCGCCGGGTTTAACTTTGACGGTGGCCCCACTGTTCCGCGCAATGCTCCGACCACCTTTAATATCGGCCTCTGGGATCAGGTAATGTTTCACGATGGTCGGGTAGAGAGCCTGGGTAAGACCCCAGGCCGGAATGGCGCTGATGGCGAGGGAGTCCGCACACCGGATACACCCTTTGACGAGGCGGACCCGAATGCCAGGAACCTGCCCCAGGGGCAGGCCTTATTTCCGGTGACCTCACCGGAGGAAATGCGCGCCACCTTTAACAGTGGCGACAGCAATCAACAGGTCCGCGATGCATTGGTTGCCAGGCTGGTGAACCAGGATATCCCCAATACGTGGTTGCAGGAGTTTCAGCAGGCGTTTGACAGCGATGCCGATGCGCAGGAACTGATTACCTACCTCAATGTGTCCCTGGCAATTGGCGTCTATGAAAAATCCCAGGTATTCGTGGACAGCCCTTGGCGAGCCTACATACAGGGGGACGACGCTGCCATCGATGATGCGACGAAGCGCGGTGCAAAGCTGTTTTATACCGGCAGTGACGAGGGTGGGGCTGACTGTGTAGCCTGCCACAGTGGCGACTTCTTCACCGATGAGCAATTTCATGTACTGGCCCCGCCGCAGGTAGGTCGTGGCAAAGGCGATGGCGAGTTCGGCGATGACGACTTCGGGCGTTTTCGCGAAACCGGGGGTGAGGCCGATCGCTATGCCTTCAGGACCCCGGCGCTGCTAAATGTCAGCGCCACGGGCCCCTGGACCCATGCCGGCGCCCATCTTACCCTGACAGAGGTGGTGTTCCACCACGTAGCCCCGGCGCAGGCTATCGACCAGTACGACTTTTCCCTCGCGGATCTCGATCTGGGGATGCAGGGGCAACACGCGGAGGCGAACACGCGGCGCGCCCTGGCGCAGCTGGAGGCACTGCGCGATGCCGGGGACTCGAAGTTGGCGGTCCTTTCGCTGAGCGAAGCCGACGTGGCGGACCTGGTTGCCTTCCTGGAAGCGCTGACCGATCCCTGCGTGGAGGACAGGGTCTGTATCGCCCCGTGGATTGCCGAAAGTTCCGATGTGGGGCCGGATAACCTGCAGTTGAATGCGGTGGATAACGGCGGTGATGGGCTGTAAGGCCAGACTCACTGACTTTGCTGCAGCCGCAAATGTCAGCCTCTTTCCAGAATTGGGTGCTATCTCATTGATTATTCGTTAGTTATAGTTTTGTTGTATGTTTATGGATCTATGCTACTATTCCAGTTGCTGAAGTAGGGGTAGGGCTGGACGTGAGGGATGTTCAGTTGAAATTGTTGTGATCTATGTCACAGTTTTTGGTTTTGTCTGAAAGGACCAGAAAAAGAGTTTGACAGGGCCGCAGTGTTTGATAACACTGATTCAGCACACATTTAGATTCCACCAGCGATCGTTGGTGGCGGCGTTTTTATAGGAGCGCTGCGATGCATGGGTTGACGAACCCGTCGGGGCGTTTGCGAAATCGAATCTAGTTATAACGCAGTAAACTAAAAATTTTGGAGAACTCCTAAAAATGGCTATTAAACTTCCGACCGAATTCGATGGAACAGAACAGGTACTGACCGTCGGGCACGACAACCTTAAAGGCACTGACGATAACGACTTGTTTATCAGCGAGGGCGGTGACGATTTAAACACGCTAACTTCGTCTGACATTCTCAACGGTAAGGGTGGTAACGGCGACGTACACCGCTATTCTACAGACGGCGGCGGCAGTATTGAGGTCGGTGGTTGGCGCCAGTCGAACATCGAAACCTTCGAAGTCAGTAACTACGCTGACTATTTAAACATGTACATGGACAAGGTCACTGGTTTGAAAACCATTTGGCTGAACGGCACCGCCGGCGGCGAAGCTGACTTTTATAATATCGGCGACGACATCGACGTCGCTGTGTATGGTAGCGCCGGAAGCGACAGCGATAATGGTTTCTACTTCGCCGACAGTGCTTACGCGGGCGACAGCGACACCATGCAGATGCAGTTCAAGGGCGCCGATACTGACATTATGGTGGACAGCGACGGCGGCGTCGAAAAAATCAAGATATTCTCCAAGGGCAGCACTGAGAACTACGTGGATCTCGATGTCGACGGCCTGACCAAGTTGAAGATCGCGAAAGGCAGCACCGATATTGATGTCGATGTTGACTCCGATAATGTTCTGTCTGAAATCAAGACCAACAAGAAGTTCACAGGTGACCTGGATATAGGTGGAGATGGAGATGATTACTATTATGGTTATTCTGCCGTCATTGGCACGACGGACGGCAGTGCGGTAAAGGTCACTGGTGCTAAAGGTGACGACACCTTTGATTTGGCAGGGGATGAGTACTACGACTACGACGAAGAGGAATACCACTACCCCGACCTGGTAATGAAAACCAAGAAAGGCGCGGACGACGTTGATCTGATGTACCTGGGCGATGTTGAACTCAACCTGGGTGGTGGCGCCAACGACGCTGATATATACGACGTGGACAATGCCCTGGTGACAGCCGGCAACGGTATGGACGACATCGACGTGTCGGCTTATGGTCGCGTGCAGGTTGATGCTAAGAACGGAGACAACTATATCGACGCCTGGGCGGGCAGCGCGCCAATCGCGAGCGAATTGTTCCCCGATCTCCCGGCGAACATAGCCGTCAAGGTAGACACTGGCGACGGTAATGACGACATCTGGGTTGGAACCGGTGACTACGGTGAGGACGGTAACAACGACGCAGAGGTCAACTCGGGCGGCGGTGATGACATGGTCAATATCGTCCATGTTGAAGGCGCTGCCAATATCAAGACCCAGGGTAATGACGACGATATCAGGACCGGCTGGCGCGGCATCAGCGAAGATGACGTAATCAACGGTGGCAACGGTATGGATGTGCTGTTCGCCGGCTCAGGGCCTAACCACGGCAACCAGAACGGGTTCAACGTGCTCAATTATGAGAATGCATTTGCCGGTGTCTCGAATGTCGAAGCCGTATCCATTATGGACCGTCAATACATCGGCGAAGCTTCCTTCGACGGTGTTTATACTGGCGCCAACGACGCGGGAATTGCTCATTATCTGTTGGCTTTCGATAATAAGTATGACGGTGTTTCTTCTGGACTCCAGTCAAGTTACGATCTGGACAACATGATCGGCGGTGTAACCATCGACATCAACGTCATGGGTGAAGACATTGATTACTTCAATCTTGATCTTGATGATGATGCCGACGACAAGTCCGCCAATATCAACTTCTTCTCCAGCGCGTATCACCCGGACATTAATAACTTCCGTAACGTGACTATCGAAGACACTGAAACCCTGAATATCGGCTTGACTGACGTGCCCCACGGTGAAGAGGGTGAAGATGATGAACCCGGGTTTGTCGCTTTTGGTAACTACTTCGACGGGGGGGTCTTTTATGATGCTAGTGACGAACTGACCGAGATCAACGTTGCTGGTGACCTGCATTTCGGCTCTGCGATAGCGGCTGGAGCCCTCGATACCTTTGATGGCTCCGGTATGACCGGCAGCGCTATCCTGGGCTTCCTGGACGTATCGGATGAGGGTGTCACTGTCGAGACCGGTTCGGGTCACGATGTTGTAATCGGTGAAGATGAAGTCGAGTATGACATCAGCACCGGTGATGGCGCCGATGTTGTCGCTATCTTCCACGAGGAAGCAATAGTCGACTTTATCAACACTGGCGACGGTGACGATATCGCCTTTGCGGGCCTCGGTAACGATGAAATCTCAATGGGTGCCGGTGACGACGTTGCGTTCTTCCTGGGTGAAGACCTGACTGATGCAGATATTTACGATGGTGGCGCGGACGTTGACACCGCCGTCGTTATGGGTGGTGTGGGTAGCCCCATGGTATCCAGTGAGTCTCAATTCATGAATCGTTGGACCAATGTGGAAAACCTGGTACTCGGTGAGGACAGCGACTATCTGTTATTGAATGCCATCGCCGATGACGCCGGAATTGAGCAGGTGGACCTGTCAATGGGTGGCTTTGATGAATTGGAGGTTGGCTCAGGCTTCGATAACGACTTGAAGGTTCTGCTCAGCGCTCATTACGAACTTAGTCATCCCTTGCTGGAGGCCCATGGCTTCTTCGGTGAAGACTTCGACGCCTACAACGGCGACGATGTAGTGGTGGATGCCGGAGCGAGCAACGCTGAATTGACCGTCGTCGGTGAGGCGATGACATTTGGCCCTGGCGATGTGTTTAAAGGCGGTATGGGCGACAGCGACAGCTTCGTGGTTATCGCTGATGACTATGAGTCCTGGGCGATATTCGGCGAAGACACCGAGGGCTTTGAGTCTCTCGATGTACAACGCACTATGG
>Ga0164313_10004878_pt1 | contig 11895 bp, 9 predicted proteins | sample GuaBasSedimGuay4_FD_113735 | JGI IMG/M metagenome (GOLD analysis project Ga0164313, IMG submission 113735) | Subseafloor sediment microbial communities from Guaymas Basin, Gulf of California, Mexico - Guay4, Core 4569-4, 0-3 cm | ecosystem: Environmental > Aquatic > Marine > Hydrothermal vents >... | reverse complement strand
CCTTAAAACAGGAAATATTTAGTGATGATCGACTTTTATTTATTGTTATAACACTGGCGGGTCTAAACCAATTCCGCCAATCTTAAAGTAACATACAACTGCACAATCAATCCGCGCAATTCATTATACTCATAATACCCGATTAATCATATTAACGAGATATTCAGAGTTGGCAAGACATAGAGCCGCTGGATAAACCGAGGAAAAATTCATGAATCAAGACATGATCAATAAAGCAACGCTGGCACTGATGACAATTGGCATTTCGGCACTTTTCTTCTCGATGATCCAGCAGTTTCTGATGGTCATCTTTCTTGCAGGGTTGTTTAGCGCACTCGCGCGCCCGGTGTTTCGCCGATTTAATATCATCTACAAGGGGCACAAGCACCTGGCATCGGCCACCACGCTGGTGTTGATGATATTCGTTGTAATGATCCCACTTTTGCTCCTGATCGGAATAGTTGTCGCACAGGCGGTCGATGTCGGCCAATCAATTACACCCTGGATCAGGCAGACATTGAGTGAACCTGGCCAGATTTCCAGTTACCTGGAAAAATTGCCATTTTTTGCGCAACTGGAACCCTACCGTGAGACGATCCTGAATAAAGCGGGCGCACTTGTCGGTTACGTAAGCAAGTGGATTGCGGGCGGGCTTTCCTCGGCAACATTCGGAACGGTCTACTTCGTGTTTCTATCTTTTGTATTTCTGTACACGATGTATTTCTTCCAGCTGGATGGCGACAAACTAATGAAAAAGATTCTGTACTATCTGCCGCTTGATAATGCCGATGAATCCGTAATGCTGGAAAAATTCACCTCGGTTACCCGCGCCACGCTGAAGGGAACGATGCTGATTGGGATGCTGCAGGGAGGCCTCGCCGGCACCGCGTTTGCAATAGCCGGCATAGACAATGCGGTTTTCTGGGGAACCGTGATGGCCGTGCTGTCGATAATACCCAGCGTTGGTTCTGCAATGATCTGGATACCCGCTGCAATCATGCTGATGGTTCAGGGCAGTGTTGCCAGCGGCATCGGGCTAATAGTTTTCTGCGGCCTGGTGGTTGGTAGCCTGGATAATGTGCTGCGCCCCATACTCGTGGGTAAAGATACCAAAATGCACGAACTGATGATTTTCTTTGGCACCCTGGGGGGTATCATGATGTTTGGCATTACCGGAATATTCATCGGCCCCTTGATTGCATCATTGTTCATCACTATCTGGGAACTTTATGGAATTGCCTTCAGTGATTATTTACCCGAGGTATATAGCAAAAAAGTCCCTACCGAAGCGAAAAATGCCGTGACTGACGATGAGCTCAACCAATAGCCCTGATAGCGATTAGTGAGACTATGAAGCTTGATCGAAGCCCCTATTGATTTAACCAATGTATAAAAATTGGTCAGGACTTTTAAGTATTTTATCCCCCGGATTACTCAGATGATTGGTGAAATAATTTGATATTGAGCACATCACTCGTCAGAATATTAAAGCGCTTCTGATGGAGACGGATTGTGCTCGAGATCGGCCGGTATGTAACCTTGCCGTATCGGGCTAAGACATAGATAACTTGAAAAAGGTAAAGACATTAATAGCGGCAGCTCAACTACCAGTATAACAGCGGCACACACCCCGATGATGCAGCAATTTTTGCGCATTAAGGCCGAATATCCGGATACGCTGGTATTTTACCGGATGGGGGATTTTTACGAGCTTTTCTTCGATGACGCAAAAAAAGCTTCGCGCCTGCTCAACATCACCCTGACCAAACGCGGTCAATCGGCGGGTGAGCCAATTCCGATGTGCGGTATTCCATACCATGCGATTGACGGCTACCTGGCCAAGCTGGTGAAGGCCGCCGAATCGGTGGCGATATGTGAGCAAATCGGTGATCCGGCCACCAGTAAAGGACCGGTCGAACGCCAGGTGGTACGGGTCGTGACTCCTGGCACACTAACCGAAGAGTCGCTGTTACAGGATCACCAGGAAAACCTGCTGGCTAGTCTCTTTCGACAAGGTACGAGCTGGGGCCTGGCTTCATTAGAGATCAGTTCGGGCCGATTCGTCGTCAGCCAGGTTGAAAGCGATGAGATGCTTGCCAATGAAGTTGCACGCCTGAATCCGGCTGAAATCATCTATTGTGAAGATCAGCAACTACCGCTCGAAGCGCATCACCGCCAGAAAGCCCATGCAATGCCGCCATGGCACTTTGAACTCGAGACAGCGACGCGCTTACTTTGTGATCAGTATCGAACCCGGGACCTGGATGGATTCGGTATCGGTGAACTATCACTGGCAATCAGTGCTGCCGGCTGTTTGTTGCAATACATCAAAGATACGCTTAAAACCGCCCTGCCGCATATACAGCCAGTCCGCGCTGACCGGGTTTCAGATGTTTTGTTGATCGACAGTAACAGCCGCCGAAACCTGGAACTGACACAGGCTATCAATACACAGACTTCGGACCATAGTCTGTTGAGCATCATCAATCACACTACCACGGCCATGGGTTACCGCGAATTGACTCGCTGGCTACAGAAACCCCTGCGCAACCAGTCGCAGGTACGCCAAAGACATCACGCGGTCGCTAGCCTGCTCGATAATCGCGAGTTCGAAGTCATCGCCGAAACCATGCGTTCGACAGGTGATATCGAAAGAATCCTTGCACGCATTGCGCTGATATCGGCCCGACCGCGCGACCTCAGCACATTGCAATCCACACTTGAGCAATTACCCCACTTACAGACTTTGATAACAAGCCTGGATAGCCCGCTGCTACAGGACCTGTCAACACAAATAGCAAGCCACCCGGAAGTCGTCGCGCTGCTCGATTCGGCGATTATCGATGAACCGCCGATGTTGATCAGGGATGGCGGCGTTATAAAAACCGGGTTTGATCCCGAACTGGACGACCTGCGTGCGCTCAGTGCCAACGCCGATCAGTTTCTGCTTGATCTCGAGTCGCAGGAGAAAAGCAAAACCGGCATCAACTCGCTAAAAGTGGCCTACAACCGGGTGCATGGATTTTATATCGAAGTGGGCAAATCCCAGATACACGCGATTCCTGCCGAGTACGTTAGACGCCAGACCCTGAAGGCGGTCGAGCGCTATATCACACCGGAACTGAAGGCATTCGAAGACCAGGTGCTGAGTGCTCGTGAACGTTCACTCGCACGTGAAAAGTATTTATACGAAACCCTGCTCAATCAACTGTGCGAGCAACTAGCGCCACTGCAACGCTGCGCTACCGGCCTCGCCCAGCTCGATGTATTGTTGAGTTTTGCCAGTTGCGCCGACGCCTGTAACTGGTCGGCACCCACCCTGGTGGAATCGCCGACACTGGATATTCGCGCCGGCAAGCATCCCGTGGTTGAGCAGGTAATGCAACAATCGTTTATCGCCAACGATACGCAATTCGATATAAATCGGCGCATGTTGCTTATTACCGGCCCCAACATGGGCGGCAAATCGACCTATATGCGTCAAACCGCGTTGATTGTCATACTCGCCTGTATGGGTAGCTATGTGCCGGCCGAACAAGCCTCGATCGGGCCCATCGATCGAGTATTTACCCGTATTGGCGCCAGCGACGATCTTTCCAGCGGTCGTTCGACATTCATGGTCGAGATGACCGAGGCCGCCAATATTCTCAATAACGCGACCGCCAATAGCCTGGTTTTAATGGATGAAATAGGCCGCGGTACCAGCACCTTCGATGGCCTCGCCCTGGCCTGGGCCTGCGCCGACCACCTGGCACAGAAATCGGGCGCATTTACCCTGTTTGCGACGCATTATTTTGAACTCACGCAACTGCCTGAACACTACGATAATATTCATAATGTTCACCTCGACGCGGTCGAACACGGTGAGGATATTATTTTCATGCATCGGGTTAAACCCGGCCCCGCCAATCAAAGCTATGGGCTCCAGGTAGCAAAACTTGCCGGTATCCCCAAAGCGGCGATTTTGCTGGCGAAAAGAAAGCTGAAACTACTCGAACAACAATCCAGCCAGTCAGGCCCGCAAATCGACCTGTTTACTGATACGAATGAACCCGAACCAGATCAACACCCTGCACTGGAACAACTGGAATCAATGACACTGGACGATATGACACCGAGGCAGGCGCTGGATACTCTGTACCAGTTAAAAACCTTGCTGGATAGCCAATAACTAACGGGGCCGGAACCAATCCGGAACAAATTATTTTCTTCATGTTTGCCATAATTTCCCTGAAATTTATTCCCTTCATACAATATGCGGGTTAGACTTCCGCGTTACTTCAATACCACCTGAATTCATAATTCTACAGAGGTAATTCAATGACATTTGTGGTTCTCGAAAATTGCATCAAATGCAAATACATGGATTGTGTCGATGTTTGTCCGGTCGACTGTTTTCACGAAGGGCCTAACTTCCTCGTAATCGATCCGGACGAGTGTATCGATTGCACCCTGTGCGAACCCGAGTGCCCGATCGAGGCGATAGTTTCTGAAGATGACATACCGCCAGGTCAGGAGCAATTTCTTGAATTAAATGAGGAATTATCACAGTCCTGGCCTGTCATCACGGCCAGCAGACCACCGCCGGACGACGCCGAGGAATGGGAAGGCGTACTGGATAAGCTGCAATACCTGGAAAGATAGACTAACAGCGGTCTGATTCACCGCCAGAAGGTCCGGAACCCGTAGGCGTAAGTTTCGGGTTAGCACAAAAAACTAATTCGATAATCATGCGAGGAGCCCCCATGCAAGCGGATAATGAACTCATTCGGAAATACCTGTCACAGGACCTGACGGAAATTATGATTCGTCTCGGCCTTATCGCCTTCCTGGTAGCGATGAGCGTGAAAATCTTTAGCCCATTCATGGGCTTGATGATGTGGGCCCTGATTCTTGCAGTTACCCTGTACCCACTGCACCAGAAGATCGCAAATAAACTTGGGGGTAAGCAAGGTCGTGCCGCTACTTTGCTAGTGCTGTCTGGAATTTTTTTGATAGGTATACCCACCGTTATGCTCGGTGGCTCTACTGCGGATTTTGCGCGTGAAACTCATAGCGCTTTCGAAAACAATACGCTTAGCATTTCAGCACCAGCCGCCTCGGTTGCCGAATGGCCGGTGGTCGGAAAAAAACTTCATGCGGTCTGGACCATGGCGGCGAATGATTTGCCGGCTTTGCTGGAAAAAATGCAGCCGCAGTTAGGAAATTTCTCCGAAGCCGTTTTGAGCTTTGTTGCCGGTGTTGCCGGCGGCATTTTCCAGTTCCTGTTTGCGCTCATCATTTCCGGCGTCATGATGGCTTTCGGTCAATCCGGCAGCGACACCATGTTGAAAATCACTCATCGCCTGTCAGGGCAGAAACATGGAGATCGACTGCACAAGCTATCTACCGCCACTATCCGTTCCGTCTCCATGGGGGTGCTTGGTGTCGCCTTTATTCAGGCCCTGATACTAGGGGTAGGCTTTGCCTGGGCTGATATTCCAGCGGCCGGCCTGTTGGCAATTGTCGTGCTCGTATTGGGCATTGCCCAGATACCAGCAACCCTGATTACGATACCGGTAATCGCCTATCTCTGGTGGAGCGGTGACTCCAACCTGAGCAATACAATTTTCACCATCTATTTACTAGTTGCCGGGTTAGCGGACAATGTACTCAAACCACTCCTGCTCGGTCGTGGCGTGGATGCGCCCATGCCGGTGATTTTGCTGGGCGCTCTCGGCGGCATGGTTGCCGCGGGGCTGATCGGGCTGTTCGTCGGCGCGGTGCTGCTGGCTCTTGGCTATGTGATCTTCATGGACTGGGTTGATGCCGGAGATACAGGTGATAGTGATAAGTTGCCTGAGGACACCAACGACCCCAACGATGTGGTATCAGCCAGCGAATAAACAACGTGCTGGATAGATTTTCCAGTGAACTATTGCTGCGCCTGGCGCTGGCCGGCGGCTTTCTGACGCTGGCCGCCTGCACCACCCTCGGACCCGACTACGAGGAACCCGATGTGGCCTGGCTGGAAAGCTGGCAACCCTCCGCATACGGGGCAAGGCTCGATGCGCCCGCCGAAGAACAGAATGATTTGCAATTCTGGTGGGTATTATTCAATGACCCGGCCCTGAATCGACTCATCGCCGTGGCCAGGCAGGAAAACCTGCAACTGCGTATTGCCGGATTACGCATCTTTGAGAGCCGGGCCTTGCTGGGTATTGCCGGTAGCCAACTTTATCCACAATCACAGCAGGTCGGCGGCTCGATTAACTATGTGAATAACCAGTTTCATGGCGGAGACGCACCGGCAAGTGGTCAGAGTTTCGGCAATTATAACCTCGGTTTCAATATAGGCTGGGAAATTGATTTCTGGGGCCGCTTCCAACGCGGTATAGAATCCGCCGGTGCAACCTTTTTTGCCTCTATCGCCAATCAACAGGATGTGCAGGTACTCATCAGCGCGCAGGTTACCGATGTGTATTATGCCTATCGAATTACTGAAAATCGTATTGCGATAGCGCGAAAGAATGCAGAAATTCAAAAACGTAGTTTTGAAATTACTCAGACCCTGTTCAAAAATGGCCAGCAATCAGAACTGGATCTGCAGCAGGCAAAAACGCAATACCTGGCAACCCTGTCGGGTATTCCCGATCTGGAGATTACCCTGCTCAAGACCCGTAACTCACTGGCGGCTCTGCTGGGTCGTCCTCCCGGTGACATACCCGAACTCGATGTTCCTGAATACAAACTACCTGTTATTTCGACTGACAGCATCCAGGATATTCCCGCGAATTTACTCAATCGTCGTCCCGACATACGTGCAGCCGCATGGCAGATAGCGACCCAGTCTGCCCAGATCGGTATTGCCGAGGCTGATTACTATCCGGCCATTTCACTACTGGGAAGTATCGGCTTGACCGGCAATAGCTTGAGTGGAAGTTCGGATAGTAGTGGTTTAATTGTCGGTCCGGCCCTGCGCTGGAACATCTTCGACCATGGTAGTATCGAAAACAATATCAGGGTTCAGGATGCGCGATTGCAACAACTGATTGAATCCTATCAGGATTCGGTGTTGCAGGCTGCCAGGGAAGTCGATGATGCGGCCTACAGCATACAGAAAACCGCTGAACAACAGGTATTGATTGATAAGGCCGTTGAGGCATCGGAACGCGCCCTCGAAATAGCCAACACAAGATATCGTGAAGGCTATGAAGGTTTTCAGCGTGTGCTGGATGCACAGCGCGCCATGTTTCTACAGGCCGATCGTCAGCTACTGATCGAGGGAAATCATATCAGCTCATTTATCGGTCTGTACAAGGGCCTGGGAGGAGGATGGACTGAAACCCCATTTGAACAACTTGTTCCCGGGGACGTGACAAAAACCATGCAGGACCGCACCGACTGGGGAGATCTATTGACAACGCCAATATCTGAAACCGAGGATAATTCAGTACCAGCCCAGGAGACTTCACAACATGAGTGAAAATGAACAGGAACCCGCTGCCGACGAGAAACAGCCAGTAGAGGAAGAAGTAAAGGCAGAGGAAAATACGGCGCCAGCTTCCGTGAAGAAAGGAAGCGCCGGCATTATGCTGGTGATTATTCTAAGCCTGGCCTGGTATCTGGCCGCCGACAGATTCACTCCCTACACTCAACAGGCGCGTGTACAGGGCTTTGTAATCGGAGTAGCGCCCAAGGTCGGAGGCGTGGTTACCCGGGTGTGGGTCAAGAACGACGAGATGGTCACGGTAGACCAGCCCTTGTTCGAGATCGATCGTTCTCAATATGAAATTGCCATGAAACGGGCCGAGTCCGATCTGCAAAATACGATAAGTCAGATTGGCGCCGGCACAGCAGGGGTGGAATCGGCAAAAGCGAACCTGCTCGCTGCAAAGGCCAATGAAACCAAGGCCGAACAGGATGCAAGACGCCAGGAGCGACTCTACAAGGAAGATGCGGGCTCTATATCCGTACGGCGCCTGGAAACGTCGCGTTCGACCCTGGCGCAGGCCCGCGCAAAAGTACAGGCAGCCAAAGCTGAAATTCAGCGTGCAATCGAGCAGAAAGGCGGTGAGGGCGAGGATAATGCCAAGCTGAAATCGGCGCTCAGTGCGGTTGACAAGGCCACACTTGACCTTGAAAACACCTTGGTTAGAGCCTCCGCACACGGGATTGTTACAGATTTACGCGCAGATGTGGGTCATTATGCAGGCGCCGGCAGCCCGGTACTGACCCTGATCGCCATCCAGGATTTCTGGATAAGGGCAGAATTTACTGAAAATAACCTGGGGCACATGCGGGTCGGAACTCCAGTAGATCTTGTGGTCGATGCACTACCGGGCAAGGTTTTTAGCGGCAAGATCAGCAGTATTGGCCTGGGGGTCGCCGCCGGGCAGCCTCCTCCTGCGGGAACTCTGCCGACGATCGAAAACAACCGGGACTGGTTGCGTCAGTCGCAACGCTACCCGGTGATAATTAAACTTGATGAGGACCAACGTGAACAACTTCGAGGCCATGTGCGCATTGGTGGCCAGGTAGAGGTGATGGTCTATACCGAAGAAGCAAAGCTACTCAAAACTATAGGCAAATGGTATATACGTGCGATGAGCTGGTTGTCTTATGCCTATTGAGGTATTCGCGATAGAGACCGTTATCGGAATCACAGTTTGTTTCCCGGGCGGGATCCAGACCCTGGCCCCTTATGCGGGTCTACAGCCATGTTACGGACTTAATTGAAGTGCATATCCAGACGAGGCGAGTTTTTCGTTTAGGCACGGTTCCGGCTCTAACCCTGGCAATCGCTTATGCCATACAATTGCCGTTACCCTTTCTAGCACCGCTGTTTGCTTTCATGTTTGCCGCTACCCCGGGGCCACCGATGGGCATCAAAAGCCTGTTTGGACTGGTGTTGGTGATACTGATATCGCTGGGGCTGGGACTCTTGCTGATCCCGTTGCTGCTGCATTATCAATTCAGCGCACTATTGCTGGTAGCGCTTGGCCTGTACTTTAGTTCCTACCTGACTGTAAATATGGGCAAGGCATTGTTTGGCACCTTTCTGACCATCGGATTTACCCTGATTTCCGCTGCTGGCACGGTCAGTTTTGATCTCGCTACAATGGTTATACAGAGTCTGGCATTGGCAATCGTTGTCGCTGTTTTCTGCCACTGGATGATTTACCCCTGGTTTCCCGAGGACCCCTCTCCCGCGTCGAAAAAACCTGCCGAGACCAGCACGCCAGACCAATCCAACTGGATTGCACTGCGCAGTACAGCGATTGTACTACCCGTGTATTGGCTGGTATTGACCAACCCGGCCGCTTACATGGCCATCGTCATGAAAGCCGTTTTACTGAGCCAGCAAAGCTCTGTGATTGATGCCAAAAGCGCTGGCAGGGAGCTGCTTGGCTCTACATTCCTGGGTGGTATTTTTGCCGTGTTATTTTGGGTGTTACTGGGGATTTCCACCAATTTGTGGATGTTCTTTTTATGGATGCTGCTTTTCTGTCTGTATTTTGCCGCTAAAATCTACCAACTTATAGCTACCCGCTTCCCTGCATCCTACTGGCTTAACGTGGCAATGACAATGCTGATTATTCTGGGCCCCGGTGTTGAAGATAGTGCCGGGGGTAATGATGTTTACGCGGCTTTTTTAAGTCGTATGGGACTCTTTGTCCTTGTCACCTTGTATGCATGGTTTGCGGTGTATTTTATGGAACATTTGCGTACACAGCGTCGCCTCAAACAAATTGTATCCCAAAATTAATGATACGGAATTATTTCTATGCTAACTAATTTATTGCTTGGCTTGCCGACCATGGTGTTGTGTTTAATGCTGCAAACCGGGTTGTTGGTAATGGTCATTCGTTACTTTCTTAAACACCGGAACGAGGTAAATATGGCCTCACTGTGGTCCAGCCTGCTAGTAATCAACGGTGTGATGCTGCTGCTGGTTATCGGTAACCTGGGGCAGATCGCGATTTGGGCATTATTATTCAGGCTATTGGGGGAATTTCAGCAGTTTGACGATGCATTTTATCACTCAGCGGTAAATTTTGGCTCACTGGGTTATGGTGATATCGTCATGTCAGATGAGTATAAACTGCTTGGCGCGCTCGAGGCGATCAATGGTGTGTTGATGATTGGTGTATCCACCGCAGCACTGATGAGCATCTTTCAGGGTGCGACAAAGAAATTTATCGCGGCACGGGGCGAGCAGATAATAAAATAGCACTGTAAGTGTTCTGTACCCCCTCACCCCAACCCTTTTATGCCCTCGGGTACTCCCCCAGGGGAGAGGGGTATATTTGATTAGCCGCGAGACTCGGCCAGAAACTTCGCTACCACCGGTGAAAAATGCGCGTCGTCGATCAGAAAAGCATCATGCCCGTTAACCGAGTCAATCTCGACATATTCGACATCGGTGCCGGTCGCCTCTAAACTCTCGGCGATTTCCTTCTGCTGTCTTAATGGAAAAAGAATATCGGTGGTTACCCCAATCACCAGCGCTTTGCTAACCTTTATTTTGGCCATACCGGCGTTAATCGAACCGCCATGCTCGGCAATGTCGAACCAGTCCATAGAACGTGATAAATACTGATAACTATTCGCATCGAAACTGTTGATGAATTTTTGCGCGTTGTATTCGAGGTAATTTTCTATTTCGAATTCGTATTCAAACAGCTTGCCGGTGCGCCGTTCCTTCGGCAGCTTGCTGCGATCGAACTTCGAATTCCATTCATCTGCGGCACGGTAAGATATGAGTCCGAGTTTACGCGCCAGCGCCATACCGGCTAATGGCTCTTCTCCAGTCTTGTAATGGCCTTTTTTCCAGGCCGGGTCGCCACGAATAATTTCACGCTGTAGCGAGCGTATTGCAATGGTTAAGGGTAAAGCCTGCGTGGCTGCAGAAATAGAGACCAGGTAGTCGATACTTTTCGGGTACATAATCGCATAGGCAAGCGAGGCCATGCCCCCCATCGAGGAGCCCACCGCGGCATGCAGCCGCTCTACACCGAGTTCACGCATTAAATCGTGACCGGCACTGGTGATATCTTCAACCGTCAATTTCGGAAAGTGCGACCCATAGGGCTCGGATGTAGCAGGGTTTATCGACCCGGGACCAGTACTGCCATAGCAGCCGCCCAACGAATTCACGCATACCACGTAAAAAACGTCTGTATCTATGGCTTTACCCGGACCTATCATGTACTCCCACCAACCCGGGGATAAATCCTGTTCGGATGATGCTGCGTGCGCACTGGGAGAAAGGCCGGTAAATATTAGTATTGCGTTATCCGCTTTTGCGGAAAGTTTTCCCCAGGACTCATAGGCGAGCGTGACTTTAACTAATCGCCCGCCACGGCGCATGTGGAAACCCTTTGGGCCAAGGTTTGTCAGGCTAACAAGGCGCGTGGCTTTGGTTGTGAAGCTATATGCGTTTTCTTCGTCTGCCATAAATTGATTAGACTAAATTTCGAACATGCGTTGCAGGGCAGTACGTGCGTTGTCGGTGACATCTTCAGCAACCGAAATTTGATTCACCACCTGGCCTTCAACCAGATTTTCCAACACCCAGGCCAGGTGCTGCGGATCGATACGGAACATAGTCGAGCACATACACAACATCGGCGACATAAACTGAACCGTCTTGTTATCCTTTGCCAGGTTTTGATGGAGTCGATTAACCAGGTTTAGTTCGGTACCTACCAGCCATTGAGTACCAGCCTCGGCATCAGTAATGGTGTTAATGATGAATTCGGTCGAACCGACATAATCCGACATCTGGCAAACTTCAAAACTCGCCTCGGGATGCGAGATGACTTTGCCATTGGGCACTTCACGTCTAAAGTTTTCTATTTGTTCGGGCTTAAATACCTGATGTACCGAACAAAACCCCTTCCACAGGATAAT
>Ga0164313_10004876_pt1 | contig 11896 bp, 5 predicted proteins | sample GuaBasSedimGuay4_FD_113735 | JGI IMG/M metagenome (GOLD analysis project Ga0164313, IMG submission 113735) | Subseafloor sediment microbial communities from Guaymas Basin, Gulf of California, Mexico - Guay4, Core 4569-4, 0-3 cm | ecosystem: Environmental > Aquatic > Marine > Hydrothermal vents >... | reverse complement strand
TGGATTCGAAGTTTGCGGAAAATTGAAAGAGAACATCAGAACCTGTCACATCCCGGTGGTCCTTTTAACCGCAAAAAGCGCACCTGAAAATGTGGTGGATGGGTATGATTCGGGTGCAGATGCATATATCTCAAAACCCTTTGAAATAAAAATTCTTCTAACCCAGGTTTCCCGACTGATAAAAAACAGGGAGCTGATCCGTGATAAATTCCGGAAACAGAATTTCATGGTTGACAGGCCCGTCGACCTCAATTCAAAAGATGAGGTCTTCCTGAAGTCACTTAATGAAGAGATTGAAAATAATATCGCCTGCGATTCAGATTTTAATGTGAAAAAACTGTCTCAGATAATGGAACTGAGCCCCACACAGATCTATCGAAAAATCAAAGCCCTCACCGGATCCACCTCGGTGGAATATATCAGGACCATTAAACTGACCAAAGCAGCTGAGCTGATAAAAACCAACACATATTCCATTAAAGAAGTTTGCTATAAGTCCGGTTTTAATGACCCCTCATATTTTGTACGCTGCTTCAAGGAGTACTACAAGGTTACTCCTTCAGAATTCATGTTTGCAAAGGAAGAGAAAGATGCCGGGGTCTGATCAGAGCTTTTAATCGGTCACTGGTGACAGTCTAACCATCCTCACCGCCAATCCGGCATAATTTTCCGAATTGATAATCTCCGGGGTAAGTTCTAAGGTGTGCATACCTGCAGTGGGGATCTCCACCACAGCTATCTCTGCCACTTTAAAATCGTTGTAAAGATCCCTGGGAGCTGCTTCTACCCTGTCCCTGTCGACTATTCCTTCTATGATCTGCTTGTCCATCCGGATGAGAATCTTATGATCTCCATCCCATGCAGCGGGTCTTTCTGGCCAGGCCATATGTTTGTGCCCGGTCGTGATCACCTCAAGTTTATATCTTCCCGGCCGGGTAACTTTGTAATCCCATGACAATGACCCGGTAGCTTTGGTCCATTGACGGGGTGCTCCCATATGAATGGGCCTGCCGGTGGTATTCCGGGCAAGAGCACTCTCAAGACAGATTAATCCTTCCTTATTCTGTACCAGCTCATCCTGCACGTCTGGCTCTCCCTCAATCTCAAGTACAACGACTGTCAGGTATGGATCCTGGGGTTCATCCGGAAGATCCAGTACTAGATAGTTATTGCTCTTATTATGGGTAATCTCACGATTATTGGAGAGAAAATAGGCTCTTTTTACTTTATTATTAAGCCCATACAGAGAAAATTCATCCTCTGGCCATTGAGAAATATTCAGGTAAAGCTTTCCCGGACGCCGGGTGATGCTTCCCCACGTAAAATAGTTCAAAAAAGGACTGGTCTGTGCTCCTTGCACAACTTCCCGATTGATACTCATCCAGCTCCCAATGGCCTCAAGTCTCTCAACACTGGCCTCGGGTACAGTTCCATCCGCCCTGGGGCCGATATTCAGCAGGTAATTGCCTCCCATTGCTGTGGCATAGGTTAGCTGCCATAAAAGGTATTCCGTTGATTTCCAATTTTGGTCGTCTCTTTTAAAAGCCCAGGTGTGGTTCATGGTAACCGGTACTTCCCAATCAAAATCCTGCCGGCGTTTGGGAAGGTTATTATCCTCCTCCTGCACATAGTCTCCTACTTCATTCCCTAACCTGCCACTTACAATAATATCCGGTTGCAGTTCCCTGGCCAGATCCAAAAAAGTCTGACTCTCCTCCTCTGTCATCAGTCCGGGGGTGTCGAACCATATCATATCAATCTGCCCGTAATTGCTAAGAATCTCGCGAACCTGGGGCAGCGCCTTCTTCTTCATATACTCTTTGAAACCCTCTTTTGAATAGGCATAACCAGGCTCCCAGGTGTTCCCTCCGGCACCAGGATAGGTCCAGTCCTGGTACTGGGAATAGTAAAATCCAATCCGCATATCGTGTTTATTGCAGGCAGCGACAAATTCACCGATAAGATCCTTTCCATAGGGAGTTGCATCCACCACGTTAAAAGAATCCACATCCGATTCGAAAAGGGCAAATCCATCATGATGTTTCGCTGTAATTACAATGTATTTCATCCCGGCCTGCTTGGCAAGCAGTACCCATTTCTCAGGATCATAGTTCTCGGCAGTAAAACTGGATGCCAGTTCCCTGTATTCGTCCACCGGAACCTCTCCAATCTTCAGTATCCACTCCCCGATTCCATCAACGGGCTCACCCTGCCAATATCCCTCGCACTGAGAATATAGGCCCCAGTGGATAAACATGCCAAACCGCGCTTCCCTCCACCACTCCATCTTATCGGGATTAACCCTTCCATACAGATGGCCAGAAAACAGCAACATTATAATTGCCACCACGAATACCTGTTTCATTGTTCGCTTCATATTTTAAGATATAATTCTGTCCTCTAAAGTCCTATTCAAAGTAGGGGACATACCAGTTGTTTTCATTCATCAATAAAGTGCGGATAGCCTCCCTCCGGTCCGGAGGAAATTTAGCAGCCACGCGGTCAGCCAGGTATGAGGGATCATTCCTTCTTTTGGCTATTCTCATCAGGTCATAAAAGCGCTCTCCCTCAAATGCAAGTTCACGTGCCCTCTCCTCCAGAACCTGATCTTCCATGTAGAGTTGTTTTGTATACAGATTTGGATAGCGGGTAAATCCTATAATCTCATTTGTAACGGGATCGTGTTTATAAACAATATTTCCTATATATATTGCTTCATCACCATCCCCAAAACCAACCCTGCCACGCACTCCCATTCCATCAGAATCAAAACGATATGACCCGTCATTCAGCACATTTCGCGAGGTTGATATTTCTGTCTTCACACCATCATTTCCCATATATTGAAACCGGCTGTATATCTCAGCATAGTAAAGATGTACGGATGAGGCCCTGTACAAAATAAAATCTGCATCCTGGTCATAACTATTCTTACCCAGGGTATATTTATAAACAACAGTATCAACTCCGGTCATCGCGGTTTCCACATTCTTTTCATTTCCCAGCCGTTTATCCTCCAGCATCTCCCTGACAACTTCTTCTTCCATCATCTCCTCATCAAGGATGTAGGCAAATGAAACCCCATGACCCCGGTTGAAATCACCAGGAATTCCTGTTTTCGTGGTCCGCGCCTGCTCTGGTTTTTCATCTCCGGGATTATCGATCTTCATACCATCCCATAGTCCCTCCCACTTTTCAATCATCAATCTGCTAGGCTTTAGCATATATTGATTAGGTGGGATCACTGAGAATAGTTTTTGCAAATCATGTTGCTGTTGGTAGGACTTATTAAACCAAAGGGTAAGAATATGCTCATTCACATCAATCCCCTGAAAAATATTTCTCCATTTGCTGTTCTGGAATCTTCTTCCAAGAGCGAATCTGAAGGAGGAAGATTCCGGATTGGTATAATACATAATTGGATAAAAGGACTGTTCAGCCTTAGCCAGGTCACCCCTGGTCAGATACATCTGTCCCAATAAGAATAGCCTCGAGTAGTTGCTCCATACTGTGGCCTCCCAGGAAGCATCATTATTCTCCTTATTGTGCAGTACTCCAACCGCTTCAAGACCTGTAAGCACACGTACCATGCTGTCAATCACAGCTTCTGTATCCAGAAATTTCCTTTCCATTAAGATGACGCTGTCCTTGCGTATGGTATCATTATAGTATCCACCCTGATGGTACACTATTTCCAGGGTATCCACATATTGACCTGGCGTATTCACATATTCATTGATCTCCTCCACCGTGGTCAGAGAGGGCCATATATAAGGTACTTTTCCATATATACGGACAGCATTGAAGTATGCCCAGGCCCTCATACACAATACCTCACCGTATAAGCGGTCATAATCAGTGATCTCTGTCTGGTCATCCAGAACCTCGGGATGTGCCATTTCAAGCTGTGTGGACAGGCTGTTACATGCACCGATCAGTTTGTAGAAATTAGCAGGTGATGCATACTTATTCTCCCTGGAAATCTGAAAATTATAAATCTCTGTCAGATCCCGGTCAGCGTTGGCCGTAATCTCAAGCAGGTCGGCTCTTAGCTCTCCCAATACAAGCATCTGCTCCACCAGGTTTTGTTGCAGTCCGTATAGCCCCATCTCTGCAGCCCTGTACTCACTCCAGTCTGCAAAGAACTGCTCCCGATCAATAACTAAATCCTGTCCGGGATCGAAAAAATCCTCACACGATCCAAGTAATAAAAGCAGGGGAGCAATCCATATCCACCGGATCCAATTCACCTGCAATCGGGATATTCTCTTTGTATATTTTATATCTTTCGTCATTGATTGCAAATTATCTACAAGCCAATTTTCACTCCTATGATATATCTCCTCGTATGGGGCATCCCTCCGTAATCGAGGCCTTGCTGCATAACCTGGGAGGAATAGCTGAACTCTGGATCATAACCCAGGTAGTGATCACTGGTTAAAAGATTAGAACCGGTAATAAAAACCTCCAGGTTTCGAAAGAATAGTACTTCTTCGGGAATCCGGTAGGCAAGTGTAAGGTTTTTCAACCTGAGATAGGATCCATTCTCTATCCAGCGCGTTGAGAAATCAGCATTACCCACAGGGTCATTCCAGGATGGCCTTGGTATATCCGTTTCCTGACCTTCATAAATCCACCGGCTCAAAACTGAAGTGCTCTGATTGACCAATCCCGTCATCTTCTCATTCTGAAACCTGACATAATTAAAAACCTCTCTGCCTGTTACCCACTGAATGAAAACCTCAAGGGAAAACCGTCCATAGCCAAGGCTGGTAGTAACACCACCGAACAAATCCGGGATAGGAGACCCTATCAATGTCTTATCGAAATCATTAATTCGTCCGTCGGGTTCACCGTCGGGTCCCGAGATGTCGTTAAAACGGGCATCTCCGGCTCCATATGGCACACCCCTGGCATTCAAAAGACCAGCTTCCAGGGCATCTTCAGTGGAACTGTAAACTCCCTCGAATTCATAACCATAGAACTCCAGCAATGATTCACCCTCCCTGGAAATAAAGGATCCACCAACAAACGGGGTTATGATTTCACCATTGTTTATCTCTTCTACCCTGTTTATGAATGATGAAATATTGCCCCAAATATCCCAATTGAATCTTGGGGTACTCACGATGCGCCAAAAGAGAGAAGCTTCCCATCCATTGTTTGTGACTACTCCGTCGTTGGCAACAATCATGTCAAAACCGGTGTAGGAAGATTGAGGTACAAATATTAACAGATCCTTTGTTGTTTGGTGATAAAAATCTACAGTCAGGTGAATTCTGTTGCCCTTTAAGGAGAGGTCCAGACCGGTGTTCCACTGACCCGAAGTCTCAAACTTCTGTGTCTGGTCTGACAATGATGACGGAATCATCCCGGAAGTCTCCCGGTATGGCAACAATGTGTAAAAAGAGCGGGAGCTGTATACCCCGATGTCATCATTCCCAACTAGTCCATATGACACCCTGAGCCTGAGATCTTCTATAAAGCTGATATCTCTGATATATGGTTCGGAGGAGACCCTCCATGCAGCCCCTACTGAATAGAAAACCCCGTAGGGTTCACCACCTATACTCAGAACGCCGTTTGCATTTGAACCGGTCAGAGAGGAGTACTCAGCCGTAACATTAGAGCGCAGAATGTACTTTTCCCGAAAACTGTAATTTAGACTGGCATACCCTGCAAGACGATTCCATTCCCGATTATCACCCCCCATTTCTCTGAGATAACCCACCCCGTCTGACAATCGGGTGTACTGGTCACTCTCGTGGGAATTCTTAGCAATCGCCCAGTCTGCCTGATATTTGTTGGTATGCATGCGGATACCTGCTTTTGCTCCAAGCTGATGAACTGAACTCAACTCCTTCGAATAAATCAGGTAGCTATCAAAATAGAAAGACCTGAGCGCATTTTTTTGAGATTTGGCCGCATTATAGACTTCGCCATTATAATAAAGCTCCATTCCACCATTGGGCATGAAAACACTCTCATTCAGTTTATTACTATTAAGACCCAACAGTGAATTAATCTTCAGTGAACTGCTAATATCTCCCTCAAACCTGAATGAAGTGAGGAACCTTGTGTTTTTATAAGCAGCCTTGTAGTTATCGATTACCGCCAGCGGATTACTTACTCCCAGTTCATCCACATCATCCAGAAGTTGCAGCTGATTTCCGTCTTCATCATACTTAAAGGGGGACATCATAGGAGTCTTGTGAAGCGCCGTGAGGATAGGACTGGTCTCCATCTGAAGGGAAGATTCCCGGAGATTGGCTTCACTGGTTGTCAGGTTAGTTGTCACATACATCCTCAACCATTTCAGCACGTTAAACGTTCCTACAAACCTGATATTAAAACGGGAAAAATCCGTATTCGAAACCACCCCTTCATGGTTCATATAACCCACCGAAAGTCCGTACCTGGCAATTTCATCTCCACCCATTACCTTTAAATAGGTATCAAAAAGTGTTCCGTTAGAAAATACCTGGTCCTGCCAGTTCGTTTGGTTATTATACCTGATGTAATCATCATCTCCTTCACTGACAAACAATCCGGGGTACCTTTCCTGAAAGGTCTCCTCCAGTTGTCCCGAGCTGGTCAGCACCTCATTGGCCAGGGTCCTGTGCTGAACGGCGCTTAGTTGTGGAATCTGCTGAGGTTCCACAGTGAGGCCAGTCCTGAGTGCAAAATCTATTGTGGTCTGTACCTCAGTTGGCTTCAATGTTTCAATCAGGATCACGCCATTTGATCCCCTCATCCCATATTCTGAACTGGCCTGGTTGTCTTTCAGAATGGTCAGATTTGAGATATCAAAAGGATCAATGCTATTCAGGGGATTGCTTTCAAATCCCTGAAGTTGAGATTGAAAAATGCCTGAATTCTCCAGAGGTATGCCATCAATCACAATCAGAGGCTGACTGTTGGTGTTCATTGATTTAATCCCCCTGAGAAAAGCAGTTACTCCGCTTCCCGGCATGCCGGATCTTGAGGTGGAATACATTCCGGAAATGTTCCCCAGTAAAAATTGGTCCACAGATTGCACTGGTGTATATACCACCTTTTCCGGATCAATATCCTCAAATGAGCTGATCATATCCCTGCTCTCAATTGAGCTTTTCAGGGTTGAAATGGATTTATACTCAGAGAATAAATCCAGGGGAGTAAGGGTAATGAAATGATTTGTCATCCGGTTCACATAAATCCTGCGGCTGTGAAAACCGGACGCAGGTGTCACTATAAGCCAGGCATCACCGGATGGTGCCTCCACCTGGAAAACACCCGTTGAGTCAGTAACGAAAGGTTGCAACTCTGATCCCTCTACTACAATGGACACATCATGCAAAGGATCACCGCTAATGCCGGTGATCTTTCCACTGATCCGGAAAGAATCCTGTCCATATAACCCGGCTGGGCTACTGAAGAGACAGATTAAACATGAGAATACTAGAACAATCCAATTACGCATCGAAACACTTTTTTGCTATTCTATATAAGGTACAAGAGACACATAGTCTATGACAAATCCTTCAGGATTCCGTCGGCCGGGACCGAGATACTCGAATCGAACTGTAACATCGCCATATACCTCCAGGTGATCAACCCAAAAATCCTTAATGTTGAAGCTCTCCACGGGGATGAAACGTTCACCCGTAACGCTCACTACTGAAGACCTGAAACCATCTGTATCAAACTCACCAACCTTCAATTCATTCACATGAACCGCATATACACCCGAAGGCCTGGATCCTCCTCTCCATTCCAGTCGGTAACGCATGGGGAAAACATTTCTAAATTTGAACTGAAAGTTGAATTCTCCTTCATAATTTCTGGGAAGGGACCCGCTTACCACAAAATCCCCTGATGCCGATTCATTATATTCTTCCACCGGCTCCAGGCCGAAACCGGAAATATCCACAGAGTCGCTCCAGGTCCAGACCCCGGCACCTATGGTATCAATCAGCGCCTCCATTTCCATTCGGATTTCACCCCTGTAGAGTGAGTCTGGTACGCTAAAATCCGAATAAGTATATATCAGGCCATTTGAGCAAGTATATTTAGAGCCGGGATCAATACTCTCGTAATTAACTTCAACCGTATCACCCGTAATACTTCGCAGATTTTCCTGCATAAATGCTTCATAAGGCAACATATTGCTGAACATACTTTTCTTGATTACCTCCGGCAGGAAGGTCTCAAATTGCCACGACAAAGGAATATCCAGGTGACTGTTATACACCCCTGACAAATTTTCCGCCATTTCATCCAGCGCCTGGTTGTACTGCGCTTCAGTGAATACAATGAAGGTTGCAGTCTTGTCCCTGAATTCCTGGCTCACAGGGAAGTAATCACGCTCAAAAAGATTCACCACCGCAAAAACCGAATCGTAGATTGTGTTTCCCTGTTCATCGTAACCCAGAGGTTTACTTTCGCTGAAATCAAGGCTGACCGAATCCCTCGAATCGATATATTCCTTCATCACAGGACTGTATATTTCTGTAAACTCATAAAGGTTAGGCCTTGGAATGGCCACTTCTGAGAGTACATAATATCTCCCGTCAAGATAGAGAGGACTGGATTCTTTGACAGGGTGTCCGTCGTAGAGAAAATCATTACCGGAAAGCTCGATATGGGTGTATTTATCGGAAAGGGTTTGCAGTCGCTTGCCTCCTTCAATATTCCTGGAGTTCTGCACAGTATATGAAATATGGTATTTCAATAGCTGCTCGAAAAGATCGATTGTATCTACAAACGCCTCAAACGCCTCATTATCCGGAATAAACAGAGTAAACGCCTGATCGGATAATATCACACTGTCAAGGCCATACGCCTCCATTTCTGCAGTAAACCTGGAGAACCTGGCCTCCTCCTGAACAGCGGTCCACAACTTCATATTAACCCACTCCTCGTGATCTTCATAGTGCTCAGCCCACTCTTCAGGCTGGCATGAAATGATCCCAAACATAATTCCCGCCAGGAACAGGTTTAATGCCAAAAGTTTTATGAATAGAGTTTTGTTCATGGTTACTTGGATACTGTTTTTTCAGGTACGAATCTGATGTAGTCCCAGATCATAATCCCCGGAATAAGTGCATTAATGCTTACATGGTGTTCTGTATAGCTGGAAAATTCTACCCCTCCCACAACATACTCTTTGTATGGATTACCCGAATCTCCTCCGGTGGTCAGGTTGAGATTTCCACCTTTTCGCTGCCCATCAAGGAAAACCTGGATCGTCGCATTGGCACCATTCCATGCATGGGCTTTTAAAATCACCTGGTAGCGTCCAGGCAGTATTTTTGACATGGTATAGTCCAGTGTGAATCGCCCTTCAATTCTTAGATAGTCTTTGTTAATTGCCTTCTCTTCCGAACTACTTGATTTCACATATTCGATCTCATCCGGCCCGGTCCAGCTAATTACACTGAAATCATCCTTATCCACGAACTCATAAGTTCCGCTCTGTTTGCTGGCTAAAACGATCTCTTCCTCCTCGTAAAACTGGAAGGTTCGGGTGGAAAGATTGGGCTTAAAAGGCTCCATCACCTCCGAAAGCACGTGTATGGGCCCGCTTTTTGTTAAAATATTGCTTTGCTGATACTGGAAGGAGAGGAAATCGATCACCGTAGTATCCTGACCCTGAACCTCCAATCCAAATGTATCCACACCTGTATTGATCATAATATCGATTCCGGATGCGTTAATGGAAACCGGGAAACTGGCAAAAGTGTTATAGTTACTGGATCCTGAAAACTCATCCAGGAAATAGCTTCCCTCTAATACATGATAGGCAGCAAACTGGTATAAGCCATTATTTGGATCAGTCCATTCCAATCCGGGTGTTCCATAGGTTCCAGCCAGTTCTTCAAAGGATTCTATACCACTCCGATGAAACAGGGAATCAGGTTCAGCCAGAACAGTATACCGGTTCTTTACAATTTGTCCCCCTTCAACACTCTTATATAAACCCAGGGTATCACCAAGTCCGGTTACGGTCAATGCCTCAGCAAGAATTGAAAACTCACTCTTATTGATTAGCCAGTCATAACTGGAATAAATTACCGGATCAAGGACTTCCTGTATGACATGCACAAATCCGTTTACCAATTCAATATTAGGAATCGTTACCGGCGCAACGCTGTTCACCAGGTAAGCAATGGAATCCTCTCCGGATTCAAAGGCGATAGTCAGAAACTCACCAGTCATCGTGGTATCCGGCAATGCGCCATAGGGGAAATCAGATGATCGAAGCATGGTGTTAACAAGATGATAACGCCCCAGCTCCATGATAAAATCCTGATCACCCAATAGCTCCTCAAAACTTCCATATTTATTACTATCCCTGATATACCGTTCAAATGCATCATCGCCTGGAAGAAACAGTGTATACCCCAAACCATGAGGGTTATAGCTGCTTAAAGTATGTACAAGATCACCCTGCTCGATGATTTGCCAGAAATACCCAAAGGTTTCCTGATTTTCCCTCACAAAATCAGCCACCGTTTTGGTCTCTTCATCGGTAAATACAATGGCATCAATCTCCCTTTTACAGGAGAAAGAAAGCAGCATCAAAAGCATCAAAATAGCTAACAATGGAACTCTATGGTGTAATCGCCTAGTCATCTGTTGTAAATTCAGCATAATAGGGGTTCTGCTCCAGGGCATTGTTCCGTTCAATCTCCTCATCAAAAATGGGAAAGTACCATCCCTGTGGATTGGTTAATTTGGAGGCAAGGACCAATTTTTGGGTGGAGGGCACGTTGGCAATGATGATCTGAACCAGTTCATCTTTTCTCGCATAATCGTTCCTTCGCCCCATCCTTAAGAGGTCAAACCAGCGTTTTCCTTCAAAAGCAAGCTCCTTGGCCCTCTCTTCAAGAATGGCATCTTCAAAGGACTCAGCGGTATTGACCAGATCAACAGGATTCATCCTGGCGCGTTTCCTTATCTCCAAATTCAGGATATCCCGCGCCATCTCGTACTGTCCCATTTGAGAAAGTGCCTCAGCTTTCATCAAAAGGATATCTGCATACCTGTAAACGATCCAATTGCAGCTGCGCTGTTCAGAAGCAGATCTCAGGGTTCTGCCATCCATTGCCTGGCCTGCGAATTTCCATATCTTGCCATTAAATGAAACCAGGGAACCATTCCCCCGGGTTACCTCCTGTGAGAGCTCAGGACTCAGCAAGTCAAATGCTTTTTCACTGGCAAGGAACTGGTTGAAATAATAGGTGATTCCCCAGGTACCATTAAGTTGACCCAATTTATCGTCAAACTGGAATTCAAAAATCCCCTCCAGGGAGTTTCCTGGATAAAAATTATCAAACCATTTTCCCGAAGGCAACAGGGTGAAACTGTATTGCTCAAGCTGATCAATGTATGCAATACATGCCTCGTACTCAAAATTCCAGAGGGCAATATCTGCCATCAAAGCCAGGAAGGCTCCTTTGGTAGCGCGTCCCTTGTTGGCCTCCTGAGAACCGTATTCATCCCGAACAAATGAGAGGTGTTGTTCCAGGTCGTTCACGATATGATTGAGAACCACCTCTTCCGAAGATTTGGAAAGGTAAAAGTCAACATTGTCGTTTGAAGATGGTTCAAGCACCAGGGGTACTTCATTGAAAATCCTTACCAGGTAGAAATAGGCCAGACTTCTCAGGTAGATGGCCTCCGCTTCGAAAGCTTTGAGCTGAAATTCAGTAAGGGTGGGGTCTATTTTGTATACTTCAGGCGCATATGTAAGTACAAAATTGCAGTAGTTGATCACCAGGTAGAACTGTTGCCAGTCGCAGAGGAAATTATCAGGAAAAAGATTCCCCTCCATAATTGAACGATAACTTTGATTGATATTGACATTTTCAGCCAGCATATCTCCACGGAGCTCACCATAAAGAAATAATTT
>Ga0164313_10004875_pt1 | contig 11896 bp, 8 predicted proteins | sample GuaBasSedimGuay4_FD_113735 | JGI IMG/M metagenome (GOLD analysis project Ga0164313, IMG submission 113735) | Subseafloor sediment microbial communities from Guaymas Basin, Gulf of California, Mexico - Guay4, Core 4569-4, 0-3 cm | ecosystem: Environmental > Aquatic > Marine > Hydrothermal vents >... | reverse complement strand
AATGAAATCTTGCAATAATAAAAGGAATCATTTGCTATGTTTTTCACGGTTTTTAAAAAGGAATGGTTACTTGTTTAGGAGGAATAATAGAAGTAAAAAATGTTAATAAATTTGATTATTAACTTACTGCTATTTGCCGTATCTTGCAGGTTATCTTAAACAAAAACCTATTTACTTATGAAAAACAAAAACATTTTATTCGCCATCGCCTTTCTTTTTAGTTTCGGGATGTTTGCACAAGAATTTTATCCCCCTACTGATGTAATAACAGGAACTTATAAGGGCTTAACAATTCCTTTAAGAGACTTTCAGACGATGAATACTCTTTATAACGATCCAAAAACAATGATCGTAGTCCCTAATGAATCTAACACTGTACAAGAAGAAAATACAACGACTACAGTAATTCAAAATTTACAATCAGATCCAGGACAAATTGTTCCTTATGCATTAGAGCAAAATTTTATTGGAGCCTCTCAATCTGAATCTGGATATTTACCACCAGATCCAACTGGAGCTGTAGGTCCTAATCACTATGTACATTCTGTAAACTCAATAGTTAAAATATTTGATAAAACGGGAACTTTATTATTGGGTCCTGTAAGTTTATCAAGTTTCTTAGGTAATGGATCTAATAATGGAGATCCTATTGTACTATACGATCAACTTGCTGATAGATGGCTTGTGAGTGAATTTGGCTCAAATTACACGTTATCTGTTGGGATTTCAGAATCTAATGATCCAACTGGATCTTATAATGTATGGGAATTTAATTTTCCAGCTGGTTTCCCTGATTACCCACATTACGGTGTTTGGCATGATGGATACTATGGTACTGTTAATTTAGATGGTACAACGACACAAGGATTTGTTATGGAAAGAGATGTGATGCTTGCAGGCGGTGCAAATCCAAAAGTTTTAATATTTAATTTACCAGGAGTTGTTGTAAATCCAAATCAAGTAAAAAGTCCAGAACCTGCTAATTTATTAGGAACTACGATAGATCCTTCTGTTCCTGGATATATAACTTATCTTCAAGATGATGCTTGGGGTGGAGTTTCTTTCGACCATATAAAAGTTTGGGAAATAGATATGGATTGGGGTGATGTAAATAACTCTACTATTTCTGCTCCCTTAGAGATTCAAACCGATGCTTTTGACGCAGGTGAACTTTTTGGTAATGGTAATGGATCTATTCATCAACCAGGTACAAGTCAGAGACTTGCAGGTCATGGAGGAATCGTTTCTTTTGCAGCAAATTATAGAAGTTTTGGCACTCATAATTCATGGCTTATTACTTTTAATACTTTTATCGATGCAAATGATACTGGAGGAATTAGATGGATTGAGTTACGTAATGATTCTGTGAATCCATGGGATATTTATCAAGAAGGCACATATTCTATCGCAGATGGACACAGTAGAGTAATGAGTAGTTCTGCTATGGATGCCGCAGGAAATATTGCATTAGCATATACTACTGCCAGTACAACATTACCTGTTTCATTAAGATATACAGGACGTTTTGATGGTGACCCATTAGGACAAATGACCGTTGCTGAAACAGTAATTATTGATGGACCAGGAGTTAGAACAAATTCAAATAGACATGGTGATTATTCTCATATGACCATGGATCCAAATAACTTTACTTTTTGGTATACATCAGATTACTATTCATCTAATAATAACTGGAGAACGCAAATTGCATCTTTTTCATTAACTGGAGGCTTTTCAGCCGATGTAGGAATAAATAATATAATTGAACCTAACAATGGAGTTTTAACTAACTCTGAAACAGTAGAGGTTAGCATTCGTAATTTTGGATCTGCTTCACAATCTAATATTCCTGTTGAGTTAAGAGTAGATGGTAATTTAGTAGCTTCAGAAGTGTATGGAGGTACCATAACAGCTAATGGTACAGAAAATTTTACTTTTGCTCAAACAGTAGATTTGTCTAATTCAGGGCAAACCTATTCTATAGAAGTTAAAACAAATTTATCTGGAGATGAATTTAATGCAAATGATACCTATACAAAAGAGGTAACACATTTGCTTTCTAATGATGTTGGCGCTTTGGAAATAACTGCTCCAGAATCTGGATCTGGATTGGGAATGCAAACAATTTCATTCACTTTAAAAAACTTTGGTGCAGCAACTCAGTCTAGTTTTGATGTACAATATGTTTTAGATGGAGATTCGCCAGTAGTAGAATCATTTGCAGGACCAATTACTTCTGAAGAGGAAGTGACTTATAGTTTTACTCAGCAAGGAGATTTTTCTGAATTAGGAAATCATGATTTAACAGTTACCACTTTATTAGGGGGGGATCAAGATCCTTCAAATGATTCTGTTTCTATAGTTATAGAAAATTTTCTTTGTCAACCAGAAATGGATTGTTCTTTTGGAGATGGATTCCAATTATTTAGTATTGCAGAAATTAACAATCCTTCTGGATGTGAAGGCTATGGTGATTTTACAGACCTTGTTGCTAATTTAGATGCAGATTCTACTAATGACCTTACTGTTACAACTGGTTATGGTGATCAAAATATAAAAGTATGGATTGATTTTAATGATGATTATGCTTTTACAAATGATGAAGTAGTTGTAAATGATTTTGTAATCGCACCAGGACAAGGAGCTGGGAGTTATACAGAAACAATGGATCTTGTTATTCCTGCTAATGCAACAATAGGCTTACACAAAATGCGAGCTAAATCTAACTGGCAAGCACCTGTGCCAGATGATGCATGTGAAGAAACTACATATGGAGAAACAGAAGATTATACTGCTAACATAGGTACATTGGGAGTTAATGATTATGCAATTAGCAATTCAGAATTTGTTATTACCACCTTGCCAAACAATCAATTTGAAGTTATAATGAAAACAGAATTTGATGGTAGTGTATTTCTTGGAATTTATAATATTTTAGGTCAAGAAGTTGGCTTTAATAAAAGAGTTCCACGAATAGATAATGCCTATAAATTAGATATAGATATGTCTAGTATGCCTAGTGGTATATATTTAGTTAAAATGGGTGGAATATCTACAACTTCATTTAAAACAGGAAGGATAATAGTTAAATAATAACTATTATTTCTATATAATAGAAAAGCGCCCGAAGTAATTTCTACTAAGGGCGCTTTTTTTATACAATCAATTCTTAATGTTTAATAACAACCTTTTTAGTAGTTTGCTTATTTCCTGAAGAGATTCTTATTAAATAAAACCCTTCAGTTAAGTTAGAAACATTCATAGATTTTGTTGACGAATCCATTTTATCTTGAAGTATTACTTTTCCTAAAATATCATATAAAGTAATAGTCCCTTCAATAAATGTTGAATTCTGAACCCAAATAGTATCGGTAGCTGGATTAGGATAAACAACTAAAGTTTCAAATAAATTATCTTCAACTGAAAATAAATTCCAACGATCTTCAGCTGGTTCTCCTCCCCAAATTATAGTTGCTAAATAAGGATTATCAATAAAAGGATTTCGGTTGCCATAGGCGTTTTCTAAATGAGGATTTCTTTGATCTTCAAATTCACTCACAGGATCGTCCACATTCCATTGTAAATAAACCTGTAGCATTTCTGTACTCCCTTGTGTTGCACCAGCTCCGTTTAAAGAAGGGCGACAACGATCTTCATAACGAGTATACATATACATCATCATTCTAGCAACATCTCCTTTCCATTCATCTCCAGGGTACCAGTTACCTCCAGTGTTTCCGGAATTACCAGAACCGTCTGTAAATTTTTTATTTCCTCTGTCTCCATTCATTTGCTGATCACTTGGTCTAATGTTATGAGGATCTGCAACAATACCAGTATAACTGTTGTTTGCATCTCCCATTGACGGACTTGCATTAGATCGAGCAAAAACGTGTTCTCTATTATATTCACATGTAGAGCCTCCATAATCGTCCTTATCTCTTGTTCTGTCTGTTTTGCAACTTCCAGTATCATCAAAACCATATACTAACAAAACATTGTTTGAGTTACTAGTATCTTCGTCTGTTATTTTTACAGTATCTCTAACATCTCCATAAGTAAAAGAACTGCTGGCATTATCTATTTTAGATTGTAATTCATAGTACAAGTCTTGTCCAGTAAGTGTTAAATCTACATCGTTATAATAAGCTTGTTGTGCAAAAATCGCTTGGACGATAAAAATTAATAGTAGTGGTAATAGTTTTTTCATAGTAATTATTTATTTGATTATTTTTTTTGAAGTAATGCCATATAAAATCCGTCAAATCCAGATTCACTTGGCGATATTTTTTCGTCTTTTATAAAATTAAAATCTTTCCCAGCATCTCTTTTTAAAAATGCTTTTATTTGATTCTCATTTTCTGAAGGCAATATAGAACAAGTAGCATATACCATTTGCCCTCCAGATTTCACCATTCTTGAATACGAATCTAATAGTTCTTTTTGAGTTTCTTTTAAATTCTCTAAAAACTCAGGTTGTATTTTCCATTTAGCATCTGGATTTCTTTTTAATACCCCCAATCCAGAGCAAGGAGCATCTATTAATATTTTATCTGCTTTGTTGATTAGTTTTTTAATCACTTTAGTAGAATCTATAGTACGAGTTTCAATATTATGAGCACCATTTCTTTTAGCTCTTCTTTTTAGTTCTTTAAGCTTATTCTCATAAATATCTAAGGCGATAATTTGCCCTTTATTTTCCATTAAAGCAGCTAAGTGTAAACTTTTTCCGCCAGCACCAGCACATGTATCTATTACTCGTGTTCCTGGTTTTGGGTTTAAAAATTTAGCCACTTTTTGAGAAGAAGCATCTTGTACCTCAAACCATCCTTTTTTAAATGCATCGGTTACAAATACATTAGCTCTTTCCTTTAATTTTAGTGCTTGTGGGTGTCCTTTTAAAATCTCAGTTTCAATATTAGCTTCTAATAATACATTCTGAACTTGCTCCTTAGTAGCATTCAAAGTATTTACTCGCAATACAACATCTGCTAATTGATTAAGAGAATGAATTTCTTTATCCCATTTTTTACCTAATTCCTTAGCACCCATTTCATCTAACCAATCTGGTATCGATTCTTTATATTTTCTAATTTTAGAAAGTTCGTCAAAACGTCCTTTAATTTTTCGGGTAGGAGTTCCTTCAAATTGTGGCCAATCTGGTAATGCAATTCCTTTTAAGGTTGCCCAGACTGTGAACAATCGAAACAGATTTATTCTGTCAAAAGGTTCTTTTACATCTGCAATCTTAGCATATAAACGTTTCCAACGTACAATATCGTAAGTAGTTTCCGCAATAAAACCTCGGTCTCTAGAGCCCCAACGTTTATCTCTTTTTAAAGTATTTCTTAATACTTTATCTGCTTGCTTGCCTTCATTGAAGATAAGGTGAAGTGAATCAATGGTGGCAAATACTAAATTTCTATGGAGTCTCATTTCTTAATAAATTGTCTGCAAAGATATTATAATAAGGTGTACCGATTTGTTTACTTTTGAAAAAAAATAATCTATGCGATTTCTCCTCATATTTCTTAGTGTTATCCTCTTTTTTTCATGTGAAACCAACCCAGCAAAAGAGTTTACTTCTGTAGCTATAGAAAGGGTTTTTACAGACAGTTTAAGTATTCGAGCTATAACTCCAATGGATGAGAATAGAGTTTGGTTTGCTGCCAATAATGGTAAGGTGGGGCTCATTGATAGAGATACTCCAAAACTGGCAACTATTAAATATGAAGACTCACTGCTAAATTTTAGATCCATTGCTTCAACAAAAGAAGCAGTTTTTGTTTTGAGTATTGATAATCCGGGAGTACTCTATAAAATAGGTTTTAAGGATTATCAAGCAACTAATATTGAAGAAGTCTATGTAGAAAAAGGAGAAAAGGTTTTTTACGATGCCATAGCTTTTTGGGATGAAAAAGAAGGAATTGCAATGGGAGACCCAACAGGGGATTGCCTTTCGGTTATTATTACGCGAGATGGCGGGAATTCATGGGAGAAACTTTCTTGTGATATATTGCCTTCAGTTGAAAAGGGTGAAGCTGCCTTTGCAGCCAGTAATTCTAATATTGCATTGTATAAGAATCATGTGTGGATTGTTTCTGGAGGAAAGAAAGCTAGAATATTTCATTCTGCTGATAGAGGAAAAACTTGGGAGGTTTTTGAAACTCCTATTATTCAAGGAAAAACAATGACAGGAATTTATAGTGTTGACTTTTTTGATGATAAAACAGGTGTGGTTTTTGGAGGTAACTGGGAGAAACAAGATTTTAATGAAGGGAATAAAGCTATCACTCACGATGGAGGTAAAACATGGGATTTAGTGAGTAACGGGCAAGGACCTGGTTATAGATCTTCTGTAAGATTTACACCCGGAAGTAAGGGGAGAGGTATTGTTGCTGTCGGTTCTAAAGGTATTTCTTATAGCAATGATGCAGGTGAATCTTGGTTGCAATTATCTAATGAGGGTTTCTATGCTATTGAGTTTGTAGATGATACTTTGGCTTTTGCCTCTGGATTGAATAAAATATCTAAGCTGGTTTTTAAGGAATAAAAAAAGGAGCACTATTTATTAAAAGTGCTCCTTAAATTCAAACTAACTCACAAAACTATTGCCTCTTACCTCTATGTTCTTTTAACCTTTCGAGGAGCATTCTTTTAAAACTTTCTTCAGCTCTTTGAAGCCTTATTATTTTTTTAGGAGGTAAAACATCTCTTAAATTATTGACTAATTCTATTCTGTAATCCATTTCGGTTGTTTTCATTACGAGCATTCTGTCAATAACAACATTGGCTTCTTCATCGGTTAAAGTATCTACACCTCCATTTCTAAGTTTGCTCATTATTTCGCTTCTCTCTTTTTCTCTAAGCTCCATTAGTTTTTTATCGAATTGATTATAAACTGGCCAGAACTTTTCAGCTTCCTCAGAGGTTAAATCTAACCTTTCTGTGATATGAGCTGTCTTTAGGGCTTTAATTCTTTCGTGATTTGGCCCCTGCCCTTTACCATTTGGTTTTTGAGCAAACAATCCTGTACTTATAAGCAGCACTATTAATAATATTTTTTTCATTTTGATTTGTATTTATTATTCTATTAAAATTGATGAATCGTCTATGTTTTCTAAAAGGTAATCTTCTAATATATCTTCCGAAATAAATTCACTTTCAGAAGTAAGGTTATTTAAATCCTCCTCTATTAGTAAGGAAGCAATATCGTAAGAATCAATATGTATATTCCCTTCTTCTATATAACTTTCAATACTAGTAATCTCTATACTATTTATATCATTTATGGTGCTATTGGTCTTTGTTAAGGAAAATACTAATATGGCACAAGCCGCTATGGCTACAACATAAGCTATTGTTTTTTTAGAAAATAGCGGAACGACTTTTATTTGCTTTTCTGAAGCTTCCACACCTTCTAAAATCACGGCATCTAACTGATCAAAATACCCTTCAGGTGTTTTAAATCCAGATTCTTTAGGCAAACTATCCTCGCTTATTTTTATAAACAAGCGCTCTTCAAAATCATCGAAATAGTCTTTTGGTGTGTTAAATCCGTTGCTGTGTTTTTTATTTTTCATTTGATTCTTTGACTTTAATTATCTTAAAAGGTTTCATTCGATTTAAGATAGGCCGTAATTTTTTTAACAGCGATATGATAACTACTTTTCAACCCCCCTACAGAAGTATCTAGTATTTCTGAAAGGTTTTCATAAGTATGATTTTCAAAATATTTCATATTAAAAACCAGTTGTTGCTTATGGGGTAGGGTAGCTATAGCTTTTTGTAATTGTAGCTGAATGGCATCCCCTTCAAAATAAACATCGCTTTCCAATTTTGAAATGAGTTGCTCTTTCACAGCTTCAATAGTCACATTTTGTTGCTTCGCTTTTTTGTTAATAAATGTAATCGATTCATTGGTGGCAATACGGTACATCCAAGTATACAACTTACTATCTCCTTTAAAGCGATGAATGTTCCTGAATATTTTAATAAAGGTGTTTTGTAGGACATCATCAGTATCATCGTGATTTAAAATAATTTTACGAATATGCCAATACAAACGTTCTTTGTATTGAGATACGAGTTCTCTAAAAGCATTATCTCTTTGGGATATAGATTGTAATGCAAATACTAATTCCTTTTCTTCAACCACTTATTAATAGTTTGTTTAAATATAAGACAATAATGTGTCTGAAAGGTTTAATGCGATTTTAATATTTATTGCTTAAAAGAGATTAATAAAAAAATAAATCGACGAAAAGCACATATACTACGATAAAAAGCAAAAATAATTTTTTTGTAGGAAAAATATGATTACATTTACAACAAATTGTTATGTATAGGTTCTTTATTATCAGCCCCAACTGTAATAGATGCCTTATAAAACGGACCGCCGCGGGGGCAGGTCCGTTTTTCTTTTCTAAAAATATCAAATAATATATTTGTAGGAAAAATTTTAATAAAATATTAAAACATCGATAAAGCGCATATAAAATACGATAAAATGCATTTTTTGTTTGGTAGTTTGTTTTATTCGATATATATTTGAACCATAGTTAAAGAAATACATTCATTATCAGCCCCAAATATAATGGATAGTATATATTAAAAAAGAGCGCAGCCCCAAAGCGCTCTTTTTTTATGGAGTAAATTGAAATCTATTAATTGTGAATTCCTCTTTCTTTGAATTATGCTAAAGATTGCATTTCAACTAAACTATAATAAACACCTTTCATTTCTAATAATTCTTGATGCTTCCCTTGTTCAACTATTTTACCTTTAGAAAGAACAATGATATTATCAGCTTTTTGGATAGTAGAAAGTCTATGAGCAATCACAATAGAAGTTCTGTTCTTCATCATATTCTCTAAGGCACTTTGCACCAGACGTTCACTTTCTGTGTCTAATGCAGAAGTTGCTTCATCCAAAATCATGATAGGGGGGTTTTTAAGAACCGCTCTGGCGATACTCAATCTTTGTTTTTGACCTCCAGATAATTTAGTTCCAGAATCACCAATATTGAAATCGAAGCCTCCTTTTAGATTTTCTACAAATTCCCAAGCATTGGCAACTTTTAAGGCATCGATTATTTCTTCATCTGTAGCGTCTTCTTTGGCAACTAATAAGTTTCCTTTTACAGAGTCATTAAATAATATAGAATCCTGTGTTACCAATCCTAATAACTTACGTAATGAGTTTTGTGTAATGTTTTTAATTTCTTCACCATCAATATTAATAGATCCTTTATTTACATCGTAAAAACGAGTTATAAGGTTAGCAATGGTGCTTTTACCACTTCCGCTTTGACCTACTAAAGCAACGGTATGTCCTTTGGTTACTTTTAATGAAAAGTCTTTTAATACCCAATCGTCTTTGTATTTAAATGAAATGTTATTGATGTCTATTTCAGATATAAAATCTGTTTTGACAATTGCATTTGGAGTATCTTGTATGTTGGATTCTGTTTCTAAAATTTCCAATACACGTTCTGCAGCTGCATTTCCTTTTTTAACTGAATAGCTTGCCTTACTAATCGCTTTTGCAGGGGTTAAGATATTATATGCTAAACCCATATAAGCTATAAACGAACTACTGTCTAACGTTCCATCTATCAACACCATTTTCCCTCCATACCATAATAATATAGATATTACGGTAATTCCTAAAAACTCCGAAGTAGGTGAAGCAAGGTTTTGACGATTTAAAAGAGTGTTTGAATAGTTGAAAAATCGCTGAGTGGAATCACTGAATTTTTTTCCGAATAATTTTTCTGCCGTAAAGCCTTTTATAATTTTTAATCCGCTAAGTGTTTCTTCTAAAGTAGAAAGAAAAACACCTTGTTCTTTCTGAACTAAATCCGATTTACGCTTTAAGCTTTTGCCAATACTTGAAATAATAAATCCTGAAATAGGAATAAAAATAAATACAAATAAAGTAAGTTTTGCACTTATTAAAAGCATCATTATAATAGTAAATAGAATGGTTAAAGGTTCTCTAAAAATTAATTCTAACACCGAAAGAAATGAATGCTGAATTTCTAATACGTCTGCACCAGCTCTAGCCAATATATCTCCTTTTCTTTTTTCTGAAAAGAACGAAATAGGTAGCTTCATTATTTTTTTATATAGCTCGTTACGAATATCTTTAAGTACACCATTTCTTAAAAAAGTGATGGCATACATTGCTAAATACCTAAATATATTTTTTAGCAGAAATAAAACAATCACTAAAACTATGACTAACATCAAAGCTTTTGAAGCATCGTCTTGTGCAAATTCGTGAACTTTAAATGAAAGAAAATCTTTATAATAATCTTTAATTCCAGAAATTCCGGTATAAACAGGTTCCTTAATTGCTTTTATTTTGTCTTGTTCAAATAAAACGTCTAACATTGGAATTAATGCTATAAAAGACAAAGCACTAAATAACGCGTAAAACACATTAAAAATAATATTTAAAATTGCATACCTTTTATAAGGCAATGCAAACCGAATTATTTTTTTGAAATACTCCATTAATTAGTTTTTAAAACTGAAATAATAGCCTCCATTTTCGATTGAAGTGTTGCTTTTGCTTCGTCACTATTATCAGATTTTGTATTCACGCTAATATAAAACTTTATTTTTGGCTCAGTACCACTTGGGCGCATCGCAATTTTACTTCCATCTTCAGTATAATAAATGAGTACGTTAGATTTGGGAATATCAATAATTTCTGAAGTGTCATTAGCAAAGTTTTTAGCTTCACTTATTTGATAATCTTCTAATCTAATTACATTACTTCCTGCAATTTCTGAATAAGGGTTTTCTCTGAAGTTTTTCATCATTACTGAAATCTCCTCAGCTCCTTTTTTGCCCTTCTTTACAATAGAGATTAAATGCTCTTGATAATAACCATATTCAGAAAATATTTCCTCTAAATAATTTAATAAACTTCCTCCGTTTTGTTTTCTTTGAGCAGCAATTTCGCAAACCAATAGGGTAGCAGTTACCGCATCTTTATCTCTTACAAAATCACCTGTTAAATAACCGAAGCTTTCTTCGCCACCGCCGATATGCTCTAACTCAGGAAAGTCTTTAATCATTTTAGCAATCCATTTAAAACCTGTAAGGCCTTCCTTATATTCTACATCAAAATCCTCCACAATTTTCTGAACCATAGGCGTAGAAACAATAGTAGAAGCTACAAATTGTTTTCCGTTTAGTTTGCCTTGTTTTTTCCATTGTTCTAACAAGAAATGAGTTTTTATAACCATTGCCTGATTCCCATTTAGGATAGTAAATCCACCTTCAGAATTTCTAACAGCAACACCTAATCTATCACAATCGGGATCGGTGCCAATTACAATATCAGCACTTTGTTTTATGGCTAAATCAATTGCCATTTTTAAGGCTTCAGGCTCTTCAGGATTGGGAGAAACAACAGTTGGAAAATCACCATCTGGTTCTGCCTGTTCTTCTACAATAGCAACATTTTTATATCCTGCTTGTTCCAATACTTTCGGAATCATAGTGATGGAAGTTCCATGAAGCGATGTAAAAACAATATTCAAATTGTTTTTTGCTTCTTCAGAAGTCCCAAACGTTCCATGTTTAATAGAGGCTTGAGCAAAAGCTTCATCTACTTCTGTATCAATATATTTTATAAGTGATTCATCAGCTTCAAATTTTACATCTGAATATTGAAGGCTATTAATTTCGGCGATTATCTCACCATCTTGAGGTGGAACCAATTGTCCTCCGTCTTCCCAATATACTTTGTATCCATTGTATTCTGGAGGGTTGTGAGAAGCAGTCAATACAATCCCACATTGACAATCTAAATGACGTACTGCAAAAGATAGTTCTGGTGTTGGACGTAAGTCTGAAAACAAATACACTTGTATTCCGTT
>Ga0164313_10004874_pt1 | contig 11897 bp, 11 predicted proteins | sample GuaBasSedimGuay4_FD_113735 | JGI IMG/M metagenome (GOLD analysis project Ga0164313, IMG submission 113735) | Subseafloor sediment microbial communities from Guaymas Basin, Gulf of California, Mexico - Guay4, Core 4569-4, 0-3 cm | ecosystem: Environmental > Aquatic > Marine > Hydrothermal vents... | reverse complement strand
TATAGTTCTTCCCGTAATAGTTTGCATTGGATTAGCGTTTTTAATAGAAAAATTTGTTCCACTTAAACTCAATCCAATACTTTCAATTATACTATGGGCATTAATATTGTTTTTAGGGTATACCCTTTATAAATCAATTATTGGCCCCGTTGAATTCAATAAAGTGAAAAAAGCGCGTTATGCTAAGGTGATAGAAAATTTAAAAGATATTCGATCTGCCGAACTAGCACATCAGGAAATTACTGGAAACTTTACTGGTAGTTTTGATAGTTTAGTACAATTTATAGATACTGCCCAGTACGCTATTATTGAAAGAAGAGATACCAGTTATGCTGATGTTGCAAAAAATAGAGCGTATGGATTAGGAAATGAAGGTGGCTATTATATTGAAGATATAATTATTGATACACTGGATTTTGTTTCAGTTAAAGATTCTCTATTCGGAAATACAGGCCGTTATAAAACTATGATGAATGTTCCGCTAGATGTTGCCGATGGTGCTAAATTTGAACTGGAAGCAGGAAAATATGAGAAAAATGGTGATTACTACTCCGTTTTTCAAGCTAAAGTGGCAAAAAGAATAATTCTTAGTGACCAAAATAAAGATTTACTTTTTCAAGAAGAAGTATTGATATCAGTAGATGGTATTAATGGATCACATGTAAAAGTTGGAGCAATGGATGATATTGATACAAGTGGAAACTGGCCGAAGCTTTATGACACTCCCAAGAATAAATAATATTGACAATATATCAAACAAAAGACTGTCCGTTCAATTTTCATTGACCGGACTTTCTTTTTTAGTTACACAGCCAAGCACTAAAGAAGTATCCTTTTTTTTAGAAAAAAAATTGGAAAGCAATCCTTCTCCTGAAGAACTTTTAGAATGTTTAAAAAAGGCTATTAGAGAAAATGAAGGGCTTCAAGAGAATTTTGATGAAATCATTGTCATATATGCTACCAACTTGTATGCACTAGTACCTACATCACTGTTTGATGAAACAAAGGCAAGTGATTATTTAAAGCTTAACTCCAAGATATTAGCCAATGATTTTGTTGCTTATGATACCCTGGAAAATAGTGACCTTACTATAGTCTATATACCTTATATAAACATCAATAATTATTTGTTCGAGCGGTTTGGCTTGTTCAAATATTTTCATTCGACCACCCTATTATTAAACCATATTTTGAATATTGAAAAACATGCCAAAAAGCCAAAGGTCTATTTGAATGTAATGGACAACTTGTTCGATATTATTGTAATGAAAAATGGGGGCCTATTGCTTTGTAATACTTATGAATACAAAACACCTGAGGATTTTATATATTACATCCTCTTTTGTTTGGAGCAACTAAAATTAAATCCGGATTCCATTGAGTTTATTATATCAGGTAATATCAACCAAGACGATGACCTTTATTCTATTCTATACACTTACATCAGAAATATTTCTTTTATAAAACATGAGTTTCACCCAGCAATACTATCTGAAGACGATGAAATGATTCATCATGATTTACTGCTTAAATTAGCACAATAGTGAGAATTATATCAGGAAAATACAAAGGCAAAAGGCTTATCGCTCCAAAAAAATTACCGGTACGCCCTACAACCGATTTTGCCAAAGAAGCACTCTTTAATATTTTAAATAACAGATTAGAATTTACTGAAATAACATTGCTAGATCTCTTTGCAGGAACTGGAAACATTAGCTTTGAATTTGCATCCAGAGGAACACAGCATATAATTGCCGTAGACTCCCATTTTGCTTGTGTGAAATACATATCTAAAATAGCCGAAGAACTATCTTTTCCAATAAACGCTATAAAATCTGATGTTATAAAATACCTTTCTTCTAGCACATCTAAATTTGATGTAATTTTTGCTGATCCTCCTTATAAAATAGAACAATTAGATTTTGAAAATTTAATAAGTAAAGTGTTTATCAACAAACTTTTAACAGAAGATGGTTTCTTTATAATTGAACATTCTAAACATACCGATTTATCACATTCAGAATACTTTAGGGAAGCAAGAAGGTATGGAGGCTCCGTTTTTAGTTTTTTTAACCCTTCCAGAGTATCTCTCTGAAAGAGTTAAAAAAAAAGCAGACCTATAAGCCGGATTCTGTTCCATCTTGATGGCTCTCATCATTTATCTAAACATACTGTTACCAGTAAATTTTATCTGCCTACCCTCCTGTATTGGGCGGGAACCCTCAAACACAGGTTTACATGGCATTGCACCGCATAGAGTTTACCTGATTTCACTACAGCTTAACCTGTACATCCTTTCTGTTGCACTAGTCCTGTCTCGCCTAAGGCGGATGACGGCTGTTAGCCGCTATGCTTCCCTATGGTGTCCGGACTTTCCTCCCCGATTAACGGGACGATGAGACGGTCTGCTATGCAAAAGTAATTTAAAATATTCCAATAGGAAAGAGCTAAGCTTTATTGTTTTGTTTTCCCTAAATATGAAATAGGCAAACATAAAAAAGAAAAAAACAGATGCTATACTAACAAATCAAATTGGGATTTTCCGAATTGTTAATAAAAAGAACAAAATAAGAATGTCTATTTTTTAATAAATAACAGGCAATCTTTATATTTGTTTTCATTCATTTTTATGGAACATTTTATTGTATCGGCTAGAAAATACAGACCTACACATTTTAAAGATGTGGTGGGGCAACAGGCTATAACCAATACTTTGGAAAGTGCTATTAAAAGCAATCACCTTGCTCAGGCATTATTGTTTACAGGCCCCCGTGGTGTTGGTAAAACAACTTGTGCCCGTATTTTAGCGAAACAGATCAATCAAGATGGGACCGAAAAGCCTGATGAAGATTTTGCATTCAATATTTTTGAACTCGATGCCGCATCTAATAATTCAGTAGATGATATTAGAAATTTAATCGATCAAGTTCGAATTCCACCACAAGTAGGAAATTATAAAGTATATATAATTGATGAAGTACATATGCTTTCTTCTGCTGCATTTAACGCCTTTTTAAAAACACTGGAGGAGCCTCCCAGTCACGCCATTTTTATTTTGGCTACTACCGAAAAACATAAAATAATTCCAACCATTCTTTCCCGATGCCAAATATTTGATTTCAGGAGAATAACTGTAAAGGACATTAAAAGTCACTTGGCATCTATTGCTGAAACACAAGGGATTAATGCTGATGATGATGCATTGCATATCATTGCACAAAAAGCTGATGGTGCACTTCGTGATGCTCTTTCGATCTTTGACAGGGTCGTTAGCTTTTCAGGCAAGAACTTAACCAGAGAGTCAGTAACGGTAAACCTAAACGTATTAGATTATACCTATTTCTTTCAGATAACAAAATTATTACTTGAAAATAATATTCCGGGTGCCTTGATGCTTTTTAATGATATTCTATCCAAAGGATTTGATGGTCATCATTTTGTAATGGGCTTGGCATCTCATTTCAGGGATCTGTTAGTGTGCAAAAACCCAGAAACTATCGAATTACTAGAAGTTGGTGAACAGGTTAAAGCCATGTATTTAGAACAATCGAAGTCAACAAGGCATTCCTTTTTAATTGAATCTATTGAAATTGCAAATACCTGTGACCTGAAATATAAGACCAGTCGCAATCAAAGGCTACTGGTAGAGTTATGCTTGATGCAACTCGCTTCAATTACTTTCGAAGCTTCCGAAAAAAAAAAGCCTAACCTGAATTTAAGTGAAAATTCTGAACCTTTTGTAATACCTCCCTCCTACTTTTCAAAAGAAAATAATGAGCTGGCAATAGATAAAAATGTACTGGCTATTGTTTCAGAAACTAAAACAGAATCTATTTCTGAAAAACCAGGTACACCAGATAAGCTAAAAGATTCCGAGGAAACCTCTGTGAAACCTGAAGCACCGCCACAAGTAAATCCTCAACTAATAGCGGAACGAAATGCAAAAAAGGTTTCTGCTTTATCCTTAAAAAGCATTCAGAAAAAGAAGCAATTACAAGAAGATTTAGCAGCCAATAAGCCTGATAATATTGACTTACCAACTGAAGAGTTCACAAAAAAAGAAATGGTTTCTGCCTGGAATCAATATGCCAAGAAAATTGAAAAGGAAGGTAAATTCAACTTATTGTCACACCTTACTATGGGAATCCCCAAACTTCAAGATAATATAATACACCTAGAGTATCCTAATACTACTATAAAGGTTGAGGTGGAAAGAGCTAAACACGATTTGCTATCCTATTTAAAGGAATCCCTTCAGAATTATGACATAGATTTGGACATTACTGTAAACGAGACTGCAGAAAAAAGGTATGCATACACGCCCAGGGAAAAATTTGAAAAATTAAAAGAAAAAAATCCGTTGATTGAAACACTGCGGAAAGAATTTGATCTAGATGTTTAATTGTAGGTTTCATTCTCAGTTAAGCATCATATTAATAATAAATAATACTTTTTAGAAATGCTAGGTTTAAAGCTTCCAACAGACCCTCGCTGGGTGAACATAGTAGAAAAAAACATCGAAGAAATTCTAACAGATCATGCTTTCTGTGAAATAAAAGCATCTTCTACGGCTATATCATTAATGGTGTCATTCCCTGAATTCACAGAGCTTGTTCAGGAAATGCCGAAATTAGCAAAAGAAGAAATGGATCATTTTGAAATGGTTCATAATATCATTATTTCCAGAGGATGGGTATTGGGTAGAGATCGAAAAGATGCCTATGTAAATAAGTTATTAAAATTCTTTCCTAAAGGAGGAAGCCGTACAACTCAATTGGTTCACAGACTTCTATATGCAGCTTTAATTGAAGCCAGAAGTTGTGAGCGATTTAAAGTGTTGAGTGATCATTTGAAGGATAAAGAATTAGTAAATTTCTTTAAAAGCTTGATTGCCAGTGAAGCTGGGCACTATACATTGTTCTTAAATTTTGCTCGGAAATACGGAGAACGAAAGGAAGTAGATGAAAAATGGCAGGACCTGCTAACTTTTGAAGCTGAAATCATGAAGGATCTGGGGAAAAGTGAAACAGTTCATGGTTAAAAGAATTAATTGCTACACCTTTAATTGAATCTCAGTTTTTTAAATAGAAAAAACAAGCCTTCTTGCAATTAAACGCTAATCGTTTTGCTGTCTTTCATTGTATAAACTCTTAATAATTCCATCAGAAAGTCCGATTTTTGGAACATATATGCATTCAGCACCACTCCATTTCATTGCCGATAAATATATTTTTAAGGCTGGAATGATTACATCGGCACGATCGGGGTTCATATCCATTTGGGTAATACGCTCCTCATAGGTCATATTGTTAATTTCCTCAAAGTACTCCTTCAAATAATCATAACTTAATGGTTTCCCGATTTTTTCGCCACTGTGTTTATGGGTACTATTTATATTTCCTCCGGTACCCAATAGTGTGATATGAGAATATTCTTTGGTATGTTCTATAATCCAGGCTTCAATTTGATCCCAGATAGAATCCTTCACTAAACAATTGATTAATCTAACAGTTCCTAATTTAAAGGATCGAGAAACTACTGTGTGCCCAAAAGCATATATGGTAAGTTCTGTACTTCCTCCCCCTACATCTACATACAGAAAAACCTTATCATGCGTTAAATATTCTTTTACATCTGTTGTAGCGATAATTGCAGCTTCATCATTTCCATCAATAATTTCAATCTTTATTCCTGTAGCTTCAAAAAGTTTCTTTGCAATAGCTTCTCCGTTATTAGCTTCCCGCATTGCTGAAGTAGCACAAGCACGATAGCTCACAACATTATGAGTCTTCATTAATAATTGAAATGCAGTTAAAGAATCCAACATTCTCAAATAATTTGATTTGCTAATTTCATTTTCAACAAACACATCTGCTCCAAGTCTTATAGGTACTCTTACCAAAGAAGTTTTTTTAAATATTGTATCCTGATCTTTTTGTTCGATTACTGTAGCTATTAGTAATCGTATGGCATTGGAACCAATATCAATAGCTCCATATTTTTTGATCTTAAGCATAAATAATATTCTATTATTTTTTTAAATCTCTAGGGAAAATAGTTTTTGAAGTTGAACCATAATTAACATTTTTCCAGGATTCCACGGTAAATTTTATGATTACAAATCCACAGGTAGGAAGATTATCAATATATCTATCCCCAAGCATATTCGCTATGGAAGTAAAGGCATGGTTATGTCCTACTATCATAATTCTTTTTAAATCATCATCCAAGCTTTTAATCACATCCATTACTTTTTGACCTCCAAAATCATATAGATCATGATTTGTCATAAAATCATCATCCGATATCCCCCAAGAATCTTTAAAATAAGTTGCAGTCGATTGAGCTCTATTGGCATCACTAGTAATTATTTTTTTTGGTGGCTTCACATGGTCTTTAACATATTCTGATAGCAATACTGCATCTCTTCTCCCCCTTCCCTTTAAAGGCCGTTTATGATCGTCTACACCATGTTTCCAAGATGATTTAGCGTGTCTGAGCATGTAGAGTGTTTTCACTTTTATATATTTTATATTATACTGTTTTTTAAAGCTTTACCTTATATTACCTAATCTTTTTTATTAAGGTGCTAATCGTGTGATTTCCCAATCATATCCTTCTAATGTATAAAGAATCCGATCATGCAATCTATTGGGTCTTCCCTGCCAAAATTCGATGGATACAGGAGCCACTAAATAACCTCCCCAAAAATCGGGTCTAATGATCTCCTTACCTTTATATTCTTCTTCCAATGCCTTTAATTTTTCATCTAGACTTTCTCTATTTTCAATAGGGCTGCTTTGATCGGAAATAATAGCCCCCAATCGACTACCAACAGGCCTAGAATCAAAATAATTATCAGAAACATTTTTTGGTGTTTTACTCGCTTTTCCTTTAATGATAACTTGCCGTTCTAATACAGGCCAGAAAAAGGATAAGGAAACATGTTCATTCTCTTCAATAGACAGCCCTTTTTCACTAGTATAATTAGTAAAAAAATAAAATCCATATTCATCGTATTCTTTTAAGAGCACTACCCTTCCTTTAGGGAAACCATCTAGACCTATTGTTGTTAAGGTCATAGTGTTAACCTCTCCTTCCCCTATGGTATCTTTAGCTTCATAGAACCAAGTTCTAAATTGTTGCATTGGATTCGGATCCACACCGGACTTTGTTAAGGTTCCTTTTTCGTAGGAACGCCTGTAATCGTGAAGGTTTTGAGACATATAAATTACATTGTACTGCAATTTACGATTTTGCTATAAATTCATTGATTGAAAATCAAAAATAATAATAACAAAATTACAGGTTCTAAATGTTGAAAACCTTGCCCTCCTCGGCTAATTCAACATTCTTAAAAATTGGTTTAGCCTCTTTGATAAATTTCTGTAAACTAGAATATCTGGTGGAATAATGCCCTAAGATAAGCCTCTCAACATTTGCCTCTTTAGCAATAGTCGCAGCCTGCTCGGCTGTACTGTGTCTTGTAGATGTAGCTAGCTGGCTATGTTCTTCTAAAAAAGTGGATTCATGATACAATAGTGTACAGTTCATTATTTGTGGAATACACTCTGGAAAATAAGCGGTATCGCTGCAATAAGCATATGATTTTGGAGCAGCTGGATTAAATGTCAGTTCCTTATTAGAAATAAGCTCTCCCTTTTCATTTTTAACATCGAAACCCTTCTTGATTTTTTGATAATAAGCCACATCAACCTGTGCCTTCTTAACTGCTTCTATATTGAGTTTGCGATCAGCTTCTTTTTCTTCAAAAAGAAATCCATTGGTATAAACCCTGTGCTTTAAAGGGATTGTATGAACTACAACCTTTTCATCTTCAAACAATAATTCTGGAGTTTTAGTATCTAGTTCGTGGAAATACAATGGATAATTTGTCCAGGATTTGCCCAGTTTCAATTGAAGTAAAATAATTTCCTTGAGACCCTTTGGTGCATAAATATGAAGTTCTTTCTCTCTACCCAATAGAGTGAAGGTTGAAATAAGCCCTACTAAGCCAAAATAATGATCTCCATGCAAATGTGAGATGAAGATATGCTGAATCCTTGAAAACTTAACTTTATACTTTCTTAACTGAACTTGAGTACCTTCCCCGCAATCTATCAAAAAAATATGATTTCGGATATTGAGTATTTGTGCTGTTGGACTTGTATTCGTTTTTGGTGTAGCAGAATAACAACCTAGAATAGTAAGCTCCATTTTAGATATTAGGTTTTAGAATTAATCCTTAGTAAAATACAAACAATATTTAAAGCTTAGTATAATAAATTATTTTATTTCAAGATATATTTAGAATCCTAATTCCCGCTCAATATCTTCCATTTCAATAATGTCTTCTGCCTCTTGAAGTGTAGGCACAACAGTCATTTCGGTTGGAATATCATCTGGATCTATAGCGCTATTAACAATCACCAATGAATGTTTTGTGCTTCGATGGGAATTTGAAATATTCAAAAAATACAATAATTCATCCAATTGCAAATCATTATTTTGAGATAGGTCAAGAACTACATTCTGACCTTTAAACTTTTTATTGATTTGAAATTCCAGAAAAGAGGCAAATTTTTCCAAATCGTTTTGTTCGTCCTCAAGCATTACAAAATTATCGTGATTATTAATTTTCATCTCTATTAATTTTGGAAGCCAGCAAATAGATCACTGCCATACGAATTGCCACTCCATTTTGAACCTGGTCTAAAATTATTGCTTGTTTACTATCGGCTACATCACTAGTGATTTCAACACCTCTATTGATGGGTCCTGGATGCATCACAACAATCTCTTTGTCCAATGAATCTAACATAGTCTTATTAAGTCCAAATTGCTGAGTATATTCTCTGGTGGTTGGAAAATAATTTATATCCATACGCTCATGCTGAACACGGAGCATATTTGCAACATCACACCATTGCAATGCTTTTCTTAGGTTCGTTTCTACTCCTACCCCAAGGCTATCGATATATTTCGGCAATAATGTTTTAGGTCCACAAACCTTAACAGATGCTCCTAGTTTTTTCAGTGCGAATATATTTGACAAGGCTACTCTAGAATGGAGTATATCCCCAACAATCACCACTTTCTTTCCAGCAACATCTCCTAGTTTTTCTCTAATAGAATAACAATCTAATAATGCCTGCGTAGGATGCTCATGCGCTCCATCGCCTGCATTGACAATACTGGCATTAATATGTTTCGATAAAAACACACCAGCTCCCGGGTTTGGATGCCGCATAACAACCATATCTACTTTCATCGATAATATGTTGTTTACAGTATCTATTAATGTTTCTCCTTTTTTAACGGAGGAAGAAGAAGCTGAAAAATTTATTATATCTGCAGACAATCTTTTTTCTGCAAGTTCGAAGGAAAGTCTTGTACGAGTACTGTTTTCAAAAAACAGATTAGCGATAGTAATGTCGCGAAGTGAAGGTACTTTTTTAATGGACCTATTAATTACTTCTTTAAAATGATCGGCTGTTTTGAAGATAAGTTGAATATCATCTTCGTTTATGTATTTTATTCCCAGTAAGTGATTTACACTTAGTTCGCTCATAGTAAATATTAATTCTTTATCAAATAAACAGCATCTTCACCATCATTCTCATGCCAACACACTCTTACTTTTTCGTTGTTAATAGCGTCTACTTGTCTTCCTCTATAATCTGGCTGAATAGGCAAATGCCTGCTAAAACGCCTGTCGATAAAGGTAAGCAACTCAATATCTGATGGTCTTCCAAATGATTGTATAGCCGTTAAAGCAGCTCTAATACTTCTACCTGTATACAGTACATCATCAATGAAAACCACTTTTTTGTCCTCTACGATAAAATTTATTTTGGTTTTATTCGCTTCTAATGTTTTATCATTACGCCTAAAATCATCTCTATAAAAAGTAATATCCAAATACCCCAGCTTAATCTCCTTCAATTTATAGTCGGTTTCTAAGAGCGTTTTAAGGCGTTCTGCTAAATAAACACCACGTGGTTGTATGCCTATAAAAACAGTATCGGTAAAGGTGTCGTGATTTTCTATTAATTGACAAGCCAAGCGATGAAGTGCGATTTGTACTTCTTTTGCATTGAGTAACACTTTTTGACTCATAGTAGATTCTAAACTAATGTTCAGGATACAAAAGTACTATTTTTTTTGACTTAGTCTATTTTGTAAATAAAAAAAAGCCTCTCTTAATTAAAGAGAGGCTTTATTAGTATGTAAAGTGAACTTATTTTTTTCCGTCCATTTTATCTTTAAGCTCTTGAAGTTTAAGATTTGCATCACCAAGCGTTGGCTTGTTTTCTGCTTCAGCGGCTTGTTTTTTAGCAGCTTGCTTAATAATCTTAGCTTCGTCTTCCTTATGAATTGTCATATGAGAAGCAACTACTTTCTTAAATTCTTTATTGAATTCAATAATTTGTAATTCTGCTTCTTCTCCTTTTTTAAGCTTCGTACCGTCTTCTTTTTCAAGATGACGAGTTGGAATAAAGGCTGTGATATCATCATTGAAATTCACTACAGCTCCTTTATCAACTATATCGGTTATAGCAGCTGTATGTTTAGTTCCAACAGCAAATTCCTTTTGATATTTATCCCAAGGGTTTTCTGTAGTTTGTTTATGACCTAAACTTAGTTTACGTCCATCAACATCTAATTCTAATACAACAACTTCTAATTCTTCTCCAATAGTAGTAAACTCACTTGGGTGTTTAACTTTCTTGGTCCAGGATAAATCACTTATATAAATAAGTCCATCGATTCCTTCTTCCATTTCAACAAAAACACCGAAGTTGGTGAAATTTCTTACGATTCCTTTATGAGTAGACCCAACAGGGTATTTTTCAGTAATAACTGTCCAAGGATCTGGCGTTAATTGCTTGATGCCTAATGACATTTTACGAGTCTCACGATCCAAAGTAAGAATTACAGCATCAATTTCATCACCTACAGTAACAAAATCCTGTGCACTTCTTAAATGAGTAGACCAAGACATTTCACTAACGTGAATCAATCCTTCAACACCTTCAGTTACTTCAATAAAAGCACCATAGTCAGCAATAACCACTACTTTACCTTTTACTTTGTCTCCAACTTTAACATCTTCCCCAAGAGAATCCCAAGGATGTTTGCTTAATTGTTTAAGACCTAATTGAATACGTGATTTGTTTTCATCAAAATCAAGAATAACTACATTCAGTTTTTGATCTAGTTCTACTAATTCATTAGGGTGGTTGATACGAGACCAAGAAAGGTCTGTAATATGTACTAAACCATCAACACCACCTAAATCAACAAATACACCATAAGAAGTTATGTTTTTAACAATACCTTCTAATACTTGTCCTTTTTCTAACTGACCAATAATTTCTTTTTTCTGTTCTTCGATGTCCGCTTCGATAAGTGCTTTATGAGAAACAACAACATTTTTAAATTCGTGGTTAATTTTAACCACTTTAAATTCCATTGTTTTATCTACGTATGCATCGTAATCCCGAATTGGTTTTACATCTATTTGAGATCCAGGTAAGAATGCTTCAATTCCAAATACATCAACGATCATACCTCCTTTGGTACGACATTTAATAAATCCGGTTACAATTGTTCCTTCATCATGAGCAGCATTCACACGATCCCAAGCCTTAATTGTTCTAGCTTTACGGTGTGAAAGCACTAACTGACCAGTACTATCTTCGCGTACATCAATTAATACCTCTACCTTATCACCTACCTTAAGATCTGGATTATAACGGAATTCATTTAAAGAAATAACTCCTTCAGATTTTGCATTGATATCGATAATAGCATCGCGATCTGTAATAAATACTACTTCACCGTCTACTACTTCATCATCTAGTGTATCAACAAAATTGTCTGCTACTAGCTTT
>Ga0164313_10004873_pt1 | contig 11899 bp, 10 predicted proteins | sample GuaBasSedimGuay4_FD_113735 | JGI IMG/M metagenome (GOLD analysis project Ga0164313, IMG submission 113735) | Subseafloor sediment microbial communities from Guaymas Basin, Gulf of California, Mexico - Guay4, Core 4569-4, 0-3 cm | ecosystem: Environmental > Aquatic > Marine > Hydrothermal vents... | reverse complement strand
GTCCGTGAGTGACTCGGCAAGGCGTTCGGCAGCGGCACGGGTGGCACAATAGATGATGCCGCTCTCTTCTTCGCGTCCTTTGAGATGCTCCAGGATCTGGTTGAGAGGGCGGTCCTTGGGGAGGACCCGATAGGTCAGATTCGGGCGGTTGAATGATGCGATGAACACCTCCGGATCCTTCAGCAGAAGATGGTCGACCACATCGCCCTGGACTCGCCGGGTGGCGGTGGCGGTCAAAGCGATGATCGGTACTTCGGGCAGGTCCTTCCTCAGCACGGCCAGTTGCCGGTACTCCGGTCTGAAGTCATGACCCCACTCGCTGATGCAGTGTGCCTCGTCGATGGCCAACGCGGCGACACTCCAAGCCTTCAGGTTTTCGAGCCACCCGTCGAGCATGAGGCGCTCGGGCGAGACGTAGAGGAGCCGATACTCTCCGTTGTGCAATCCGGCCAGGCGGGCGCGAGATTCCCTGACCCCGAGAGTCGAGTTCAGAAAAGTGGCGGCCACGCCGGCGGCCTGCAATTGGTCAACCTGATCCTTCATCAGGGCGATCAACGGAGAGACCACCACGGTCAAACCCGGCCGGAGCAAAGCCGGCAACTGGTAACAGAGCGATTTCCCGCCGCCGGTTGGCAGCAGGGCAAATACATCCCGGCCAGACATCGAACTCTCGATTATCTCACGCTGGAGGGGACGAAAGTCATTGAAGCCAAATGTCTCCTTGAGGGTCTGGGAAAGTTTATCCACTTCGCCTCCATGGGATAGTCAACCAAGCTCGGTTTCAAGCTGAAAGGGGGAACATATGTTCATCTGTGGAGGTTTTGTGCCGGATGGAAGGCCAGATCCTTGCCGCGCTGACCGTTTCGACCTGATCAAAGCGTCCTTCAGTTTCTCGAGGCGCCCCATACTTTTCTTTTGCACGAAATCCACTGATCGCCATTGGATGGGGGTCTGAGATGGCAGCATTGGATGGCAAAGTGATCGTGGTGGTGGGAGGGACGACCGGACTCGGGCTTTCGGCCGCTTGTGCTCTGATCGGAAAGGGAGCCCGGGTGGTCGTCGTGGGCCGAAAGGCGGACAGTGCTTCTGCAGCCCAGACCGAACTTGGCGACTCCGGGTGTGCCCTGATCGGGGATGCCGCAGATCCCGATACCGCGGCAAAGGCGATCGCGAAAGCGGAGAGCCGCTACCGTGGCTTCCACGGGCTCTATCACGTGGCCGGCGGCAGCGGGAGGCGATTCGGCGATGGCCCGGCTCACCGATTGACCGCTCAAGGCATCCGGACGACGCTGATGCTCAACCTTGAATCGCTGATGCTGAGCAATCAGGCGGCCATCGCCCGTTTTCTCGATCTGAAACAGCGGGGAACCATTCTGAACATGGGATCTGTACTGGGCTTTTCTCCCTCGCCGGAACATTTCGGGACCCACGCCTATGCCGCGGCCAAGGCGGGCATCATTGGTTTCAGTCGATCGGCTGCGGCTTACTATGCGCCGATGAATATCCGAATCAACGTGGTGGCGCCGGGCCTGGTCGAGACGCCCATGGCCCGACGGGCGGCGGAAGACGAGGAGATCCTGTCGTTCATATCGAACAAGCAGCCTCTCGACGGCGGGCGGATCGGTCGGGTTGAAGACCTGGATGAGGCCGCAGTTTATTTTCTTTCCGACGCATCGTCCTTCGTGACCGGGCAGGTACTGGCGGTCGACGGGGGATGGAGTGTGTCCGAAGGACGGAGTCAAACCGGGATGTCTGATTGACGGACGCGTGAATCGGCATCGAGTCGCGGTTCTTCGGCCGCGACTCGGGTGATGATCACGCGGTCGAAGCTTGGCGACAGAACCTTACAAAGAGCCTTTATGGGCACTTTGATTAATTCGAGACGGTCAGCGCGGCAAGGATTTGGGCGTCGGGCGAGGCGGTCGGGCCAGCGGGCATACCCGGTGGGTATGTCCCTGTCCGGACAACACGGCCCCACGCCCAACCCCTTGCCGCCCTTCGGGTTATGCAGAAATTCCACGCCCGCGGCGTTGGTCGGATCGAGGATAGCCCTACGGGGATACCCTCGACACGATCGCCTTGCGGTTCCTGGTTTTCTGCAAAACGCTGACAATCTCCAATTAATCAAAGTGCCCTTATGAAAGAACGCCCGATTAGAACCACTGTCATCGGAAGCTACCCGTTCCCGTCCTGGCTTGAGCACGCCAGTCGTGACCTGGATGCGTTCGGCCGCGACGAGATCGCCGAGATGCAGGACGATGCGGTGATCGCAGCCATCCACGACCAGGTCAGCGCCGGTCTCGATGTCATAACCGATGGCGAGCAGACCCGCTTTGACTTCAACCTTTCCTTCTACGGTTACATGGAGGGCATATCACTGGAATCGGCCTCGCCTCGGAGATGGGGACCGCCGGCCCACGATCAGCGCGGCAAGCACGCCATCACAGGTGAGATCCGGGCACCCCGCGGTTTGGGGACGGTCGAGGAGTATGAGCGCCTGAAGCGCCTGGCTCCGGAGGGTCCGGTTCTGAAAGCGAGCGTGCCCGGACCTTTTACCATGAGCGGGCGCTTGACGCCGAATGACCAATACACCGATCGCTACGCGATCACGGAGGCTTTCGTCCCGATCGTGAGAAAGGAAATTGAAGGTCTGGTCGCGGCGGGATGCCGTGAGATTACGGTCGATGAGCCGTCGATGAGCTGCTACGCCTACAAAGAGGATACCCGCAGATTCGTGGATATCTTCAACCGCACGGTCGAGCCGGTTGTCGGGAAATGCCGGTTGTCCACCCATCTCTGCTTCGGCAACTACAAGGGCCACGCGGTGGGCTACCGGCGCTTGAAGCCGATGTTTCCGGATTTCCTGGATTTCGCGGTCGACGAGATGCACGTGGAAATGGCAAACCGCGAGTTTGCCGAGATCGAGATGATCGGCACGATCGCCGAGCGCATGGATGTGGCGGTCGGCGTGATCGACGTGAAGAGCTACTACATCGAAACCGCAGAGGATGTCGCAGACCGGGTCAGGCTCTGCCTGGAGCATGCGCCGGCCGACCGGCTTTCGGTCGCGCCGGACTGCGGGTTGAGCCAGACGGCCCGGTGGGCGGCGAAGAAAAAGCTGCGCGCCATGGTCGAAGGTGCGGATCGAGTCAGGGACAGGAGATGATGGAACCTGTCCAGACCGGGGAGGCGTTTCTGAGGGACGTTGCGAGCACCGCGAAGACGCGCGATGACGGTTTTCGGACCTGGTGGCTCGGGCAGAGCGGGTTCCTTATCCAATGGCGGGGTCATCACATCCTTTTCGATCCCTACCTTTCCGATTCACTCACCCGCAAATACGCATCCACCGACAAACCGCATGTGCGGTTGACCCGGCAGGTGATCGAACCGGATCGGCTCGACTTTATCGAGGTCGTGACCAGCAGCCACAATCACACCGATCACCTCGATGCCGAAACCCTGGCCCCGATCATCGCAACCGGACCGCAACTCAGGTTGGTCATTCCTGAGGCCAACCGGAGGTTTGTCTGCGATCGTCTGGGGTGCGATCCTGACATGCCGGCCGGATTGGATGACGGGGAGGAAGTCGAGGTCGGCGCCTTCCGTTTCCGGGGTGTCGCCGCAGCGCACAACGAAGTCGAATGCGACGAGGATGGGCGGTGTCGATTTCTTGGATACATTGTTCGATTTGGCTCGTGGACCGTCTATCACAGCGGTGACACTCTCTGGCACGAAGGGCTGACCGGGAAGTTGGTCGACCAGGGAATCGACCTGGCTTTTCTGCCCATTAATGGCAACAGGCCGGAGAGACGGGTTGCGGGCAATCTCGACGGCGCCGAGGCGGTCCACCTGGCCTGTGAGACGGGCATCGGAATGGTGATCCCGTGTCATTTTGAGATGTTTGCCTTCAACACCGAAACTCCGGAGCTGTTTCTGCAAACGGCGGAGGCGACCGGGCAGCCCGTCCGGGTTCTTCGATCCGGAGAGAGCCTGAGCAGTCGGGAGATACCCGGCCGGTGATTCACATCAGAGTTCCCTCGAACCTATTTTGGGCGACCAGGTCTTTTCGATTGTGAGCCTGGCCTGAATGGCACTAAGGGGCCGTAACGAAATAAGTTATCAAAGATGCGTAGAATTTTCGGGGAGCAACAAGGCGGGTTCGGGCGACTATAGCGGGCTATCGGAGCCGGAATCCAACACCGTTGCCCGCCGAAAAGACCAGCAGATTTGTGTGAGTTATTTTGTTACGGTCCCTAAGTTAAGCGCCGATCCGGAGTTATCCGACGAAGAATAGCCAACGGGGTCATTGCTCATTATCTTGCATGCCAATGCGAGATATGTGCTTTGACCCCCTCGAAGCCAAGCTGACCGTTATCTATCCTGAGACCCCCATATCTTAGGGCCATTCGAGTCTGACCTGAAAAAGTAACCTATAGAGCCATGAAGAAATGGAGAATTGCAGGGATTAATTTCGATCACATGCACATGGGCGATCTGCTTCGCCTGGTGCACGAGAATCCGGATGCTGAGATTGCCGGTGTCTGCGACGAGGATCGCAGCCGGATGGAGGGCACCATCGCGAAATTCTCGATTCCGGACGACCGGGTCTTCACCGACTACAGGATCTGTCTCGAACAAACGAAACCGGACCTGGTGATCCTGTGTCCGGCGACGGGTGAACACGGAGATTGGACGGAAAAGGTGGCGCCATTCGGAACGCACATCCTCGTGGAAAAGCCCTTTGCGACGTCCTTGGAGGATGCCGATCGGATGATCGCAGCTCTGAGGAAGACGGGCAAACAGCTGGCGATCAACTGGCCTCTGCGCTGGTACCCGCCGTATATCACCGCCTATCGACTGATCCGTGAGGGTGTCATCGGTCAGGTGCAGGAAGTCCATCACTATGGGGGTAATCGTGGGCCGCTCTATCACCGGGCGGACAAGGAAGAACGCAACCCTACGGCCGAGGAAAAGGGATCGAGCTGGTGGTACAGCAAGGTGGCCGGTGGTGGCTCGTTGCTCGATTACCTGGGATACGGGGTGACCATGGGAACCTGGTTTCACGGCAATAATAAACCGATCGAGGTGACATCAGCCGTGGATCGACCGGATGGGCTCGAGGTCGACGAACACAGTGTCACCGTGGCGCGTTACGATCGCGGCCTCTCGAAGTTTGAGACTCGGTGGGGAACCTTCTCCGATCCCTGGGTGACCCAACCCCAGCCAAAGTGTGGATTCGTGATAACGGGGACCGCCGGGACGATCAGCTGTTACGATTACGATGACACGGTGCGCCTGCAGACTGCGGCCAATCCAGAGGGGGTGGATGTGGCGGTCGACTCGATCGAGCCGCCTCTGCAGGACCCCATCCAGTACATGATCCACTGCATGGAAACGGGCAGCGAGGTGGATGGACCCTTATCGCCCGCGGTCAGTCGCATCGGTCAGCAGATTGTTGATTCGGCCGTCCGGAGCGCGGCCGAGAAGAGGACCGTACCGCTGGTCGATCGATAAGCGTCATCATGAGTGAGAAGAAAAACGACGGATACGGATACACTCGCGAACAGGAGGCCGGTACGACCCGGGCGCCCGAGCTGAACTATCGTCCGGCCATCCCCAAGTCCTACCGGCCCACCATCGGGCTGATCGGCTGCGGCGGGATCACCGAACAGCATCTCAAGGCATATCGAAAATACGGATACACGGTGTCCGCACTCTGCGACATCGATGAGGGCCGTGCCATTGAGCGACGGGAGGAATTCTACCCGAACGCGGCGGTCACCACCGATCACCGCGAAATCCTGAGCGATCCGGAAATCGAAGTGGTCGATATAGCGACCCATCCGGCGATTCGTCTTGGACTGGTCGAGGAGGCCCTGAGGGCGGGAAAGCACGTGCTCAGTCAAAAGCCCTTTGTGCTTGATCTGGCGGATGGCGAGCGGCTGGCGGACCTGGCCGACGCAAACGGGGTAAAGCTTGTGGTGAACCAGAATGGACGCTGGGCGCCGCATTTCAGCTATATGCGGGAGGCGGTCCGGGAGGGGGTGATCGGCGACCTGACCTGCGTCGATTGCGCGGTGCATTGGGACCACAACTGGACGGCTGGAACGACCTTCGATCAGATCCATCATCTCATCCTCTACGACTTTTCCATCCACTGGTTTGATTTCGTGCAGACGCTCTTTGGCGAAACCCGGGCGGAGAAGGTCTACGCCTCGGTTGCCCGCTCCCGGGGTCAGCGTGCAAAGCCGCCTCTGCTGGCCCAGGTGATCGTCGACTACCCGGGAGCCCAGGCGGTGCTCGTCTTCAACGGCAATTGTCTGCACGGTGCTTCGGACCGTTCGATGGTGTGCGGTAACAAGGGGACGTTGATCAGTGACGGGCCGGGGCTGATGGATCAGACGGTAACCCTGGTAACCGAAAGCGGGCTGGCTTCGCCCAGCCTGGAAGGTCAATGGTTTCCCGAAGGAATGGGAGGCACCATGGGCGAGTTGCTCTGTGCGATCGAGGAGGATCGCGAGCCCAGCCATTCGGCCCGGAACAACCTCAAGAGCCTCGAACTCTGCTTCGCCGCTCTGGCCAGCGCAGACAGCGGAAAACCGGTGAGGGTGGGGGCGGTCAGGAAGCTGACCGGAAGTTAGAAGTATGAAGTAAGAAGTATGAAGTAAGAAGGCAGAAGTGAAGAAGATCACTTGCAAGGGGCGTGCCTTGTGTGCGCCCTCACACTCTTCAGTACCTGCAGCCTAATACCTCGCAAAGGCCCATGGCCTTCGCTTCAGAACTTCCAGGTCACCTGACCGCTGAATACATCGGCCCTCAGGTTGAAGGTGCCCTTCAGGTTGTGGGTCTGATCGTCCGTGAAGTTGGTCGGTCCCTCGGCCATGAAGAGGTGGGCGTAGCCGACGTCAAAACTGAGGGTTTCGCTCGTCCGGAAGGTCATCCCGAAAGAAACCCAGGTCCGATCTGAATCGGGAATGCGCGGCGAACGATATTCCGGGCTGGGAATCGGCGTCTCATCGAAAGCCAGACCGAGTTTGTAGGTCAGGTTGCCGGCCGAATAGTGGACACCACCCGAGTAGATGAATGAATTGTTCCAGTGTTGGGGCAGGGTTGCGGTCGGTGTCAGCGGGTCCTCAAAGTTGATCACGATCTCCTGGAGCACATCCCAGTTCGTCCACGTGATGTCGGCCATGACGGACCAGTGGGAATCAACCTGGTAAAAGAAGTTTCCGGAGATGGACGCAGGAAGATCGAGCGCTGCGGTGAATCCCTGATCGTAGAAGATCGGTTGGAAAGGCGCGGGGACATCGGCAAACGTGGCGTCGCCGGTGACGGTATTCCCAATCTGTGAACGGTAGGCCAGGCCGAAGCGGGCGCCGGCCATCGGCTCCCAGAGGATCCCGAAATTATAGCCGGTGCCCCAATTGCTGCCCTCGACCGCCACGGCGCCATCAGCCGACCCCGGGGCAAATCCCGGTATTTCCATGGCCCAGCCCGCCAGGCCGAAGTCGATGGCGTTGGTGAAAGTCGCTTCGACGTATTGGTAGCTGAATCCGAAGCCAATGGAGAGTGATTCAGTCAGTTTGAGCCCGATGGACGGGTTAAGATTGATCGTTGCCAACTCGGTATTCAGTCCGTGGTAGCGGCCCACCCAACCTTCGTCGTAACTGGTCGAAAGTCCGAATGGGACGTGCATGCCAAACCCGGCGACAAGGCTGTCCGAGATTGGCAGGGCGTAATAGAGGGTCGGAATCGGAGTGGCGCCTCCGGGATTTCCGCCGTTGCCACCGGAGATGGGGATGAAGCCAGCAGTGGTCGAGCCTTCATCGACATAACCACCCGAGAGGACTATCACGTTGACGGCACCGACCAGTTCCTGGCGGTCGAGCCGCGTCAGGCCGGCCGGGTTGTAGAAAATTGTCGAGGCGTCCTTGGCCTCCGCGCTGGCGCTGAAGGCGGTTCCGATGCCGGAGGCATTCTGTTCGGTGAGGGTGAATGCGCCACCCTGCAGGGAACTCGCCATGGGCAGGGTCAATGAGACAAGAGCAAGCGTTCTCAGGAGGGAATTGAGGGGAAGTAGGCAGTTCATGACAGATGGGTTCCTGGTCGGTAACGGGTGTGAAACCGCTCCAGAACTGGAAACGGGTCACCGGTCCGAAACTGTAGCAGATTCTGACCCCTTCAACGCGTTCTGGGGCTCTGGTGATCGATGCTGGACCCGGTCGGTTCATGGGTATATCAATAGCGAACCGTAAACCAGAGCGGATAGTGTAGTCGCTATGGTTTTACCCCATGTACATTGGCCGAACAGATTCGAACGGATCGGATGATCCTCCAGACCCCAGTCGAGTCGATCTGACGACGACCCTGTATGGTGAGTTGCGTCGGTTCGCAACGGCATGCATGGCGGGGCAGCAGGGTCTGCAGACGCTCCAGGCAACGGCCCTGGTGCACGAGGCCTGGCTTCGTTTGGGCGGGGATGAGCAACCGGAATGGACCGACCGGACTCATTTCTATGCCGCGGTGGCGGAGGCGATGCGCCATATCCTGGTTGACCGGGCAAGGCGGCGGAAACGGATCCGCCATGGAGGAGGTCTGAAGCGGGTCGACTTGGAAACCTGGAATTGGGAGGGGTCGGAACCGTCCAGGGCCGCAGCCCATGATGAAGCCCTTCTCGTGGTGCATGAAGCTCTGGAGAAGTTTGCCATCGGAGACCCGCAAACCGTGAAGTTGGTCAAACTCCGTTTTTTTGCCGGACTTTCGGTCCGCGAAGCAGCTGAAGCCATGGAGCTGTCGGAGAGGACCGTCCGGCGTCGCATTGCCTACGCCCGTGCCTGGCTGGGTCTGGAAATCCGGAGTGCTTTTGCCGCCTGACTTTTTTCTGAGATCATGAAGGACCCGCTATCAGTCGAGCGTCTGACCCAGGTCAGAGAGCTCTTTGAGGAAGCTCTCGCCATGCCTGCAGGCGAGCGATCCGTCTTCCTGGACAAGACTTGTGGTGGTGACAGGGATCTGCACGGAAAGGTCTCCGCTTTGTTGGTGGAGGCGGAGTCCATGGACTCACCGTTTGAGGATCTGGTGAACGAATTGATCTGGCCCACCCTCGAGTCGCTCAGTAACGATCCTTCGAGACTGCAGAGCTCGCTGGCTGATCTTCTTGGTAGCGATTCCGATGGTAAGGACCCGCTCGTCGGACGAACTGTTTCGCATTTTGAGATTCTAGCACCCATCGGCCGGGGTGGAATGGGAATGGTCTACCGGGCACATGACCGCACGCTTGATCGCACGGTGGCCCTGAAGTTCCTGCCTCCGGCCCTGGGTTCCGACCAAGGCGCGAAAGATCGCTTTATACATGAGGCCAAGGCGGCCTCCGGTCTCAATCACCCGAATATCGCCACTGTTTACGAGATCGGTGAGACGGAGGATCAACAGTTGTTCATCGCCATGGGCTACTACCCGGGCGAAACGCTGAAGGGAAAGATAGAAAGGGGGGCGACTCCAACCGATGCCGCCGTTGATATTGCCATCCAACTGGCAACCGGAATGAAGGAAGCGCACGGGCATGGTGTCATTCCGCGACATCAAGCCGGGCAATATCATGATCTCCGAGGAAGGGGCAGTCGTATTGCTCGATTTTGGTCTGGCCAAGCTCTCCTTCGAAACCGGGTACACCCAGGTGGGCCAGATGGCCGGTACCCTTGCCTACATGTCTCCCGAACAGGCACGGAGTGAAGCCATCGATCAGCGCACGGATATCTGGTCATTTGGAGTCGTCCTCTATGAAATGCTGACCGGAAAGCGGCCCTTTGGTGGTGAAAATGCCCAGAGCGCGATCCGTGCGATCCTGGAGGAGGATCCAGAGCCTCCGGTGGCACCGGATGGTGAAATCCCCGAGCCGCTCAAGGACATTCTTGGCCTTTGCCTGGCCAAGGATCCAAACCACCGGTACCAGCGAGCGGAGGACCTGCTGGAGGACTTGCAGCGTGCCCGGGAAGGATTGGCTCCGAAGAAGCGAGGTGGTCGGGCAACCTGGAACCGCCGGTTGCGACGCCGGCGGTGGGCCATGTTTGGCGGCGGCGCGGCTGTCCTCGTCGTAGTACTCATTATAATACAGTTCTTGCCTGCCTCCGATCGCGTTACCTTCACCGGCATCACCGAGGGTGCCATCGTGGAGGACAAAGGCAATTTCGCCCTCATTGCCTGGGGAGACTATGATGATGACGGTAACGTTGATGTGGCCGTGGCGAACAACCAGGAAGGTGGATCCATCCACCTTTATCATAACAACGGCGATGGCACCTTCAGCCGGGTCACCGAGGGGGTCCTGGTCACGGATACTGGTTTGCCGCACTCTCTCGCCTGGGCCGATCAGGATAATGACGGAGATCTGGACCTCTACCTAGGAAGCTTTCCCAATTCGGTTGACGCATTTTATCGCAACGAAGGGGACGGGATCTTTACCAAAGTGACCGAAGGCGACTGGGTGAATACGCCCAGCTCGGCAAGCTCGATTGCTTGGGGTGACTACGACAACGACGGGTTCGTGGATCTCTATGTATCAACCTTTGGGATTCCGCACCCTGAAAGCAATTTCCTCTACCACAACCTGGGCGATGGCATGATGGAAGCTGTCAACACAGCGGCCAATGACATGTCAGATCGGTCAGGGGGTTGCCTATGGAGTGACTATGATGACGATGGGGACGTTGATCTGTTTGTCGCGCAGGAAAGAGCGCAGTTCCGCAACAACGGAGACGGAACCTTCACGTGGATTCCTCCCGAGGATGGTGGGATTCCCGCCATTACGGCAGAGCTGCGTGCAGCATTCTCCAGCGCCAATTACGACAACGATGGTGATCTGGATTTGCTCTACACGACCTGGGCTCCGGATCCCAGCAGCCGGCTCTACAAAAATGAATTTGGGGGAAAGAGCTTCCTCGATGTATCCCTTAAGCTTCCGTCGGTTGGCTCGATTCGGGCATTGAGCTCGGCTTGGGGCGACTACGATAACGATGGGTTTCAGGATCTCTTCATTACAAATCAGATTGGGAAAAACCTCCTTTTTCACAACGAGGGTAACGCCAATTTCCGGCAAATCACGAAGAGTCCGGTCGTGAGCGGAACCCATCGGTCCGGCGGTTGTGCGTGGGCGGATTACGACAATGATGGCGACCTGGACCTCTTTGTTTCCAACGGGTATTTATCTGATCTTGAGGAATCCTGCGAGCTGTTCCGCAATGACGGTGGGACGAATAACTGGATACAGGTTAAACTGGTCGGCACCGTCTCCAACCGATCGGCTATTGGGGCCAAGGTATTGGTGTGGGCTACTATTGATGGGCGGCACATGACTCAATTGCGCGAGATCCATGGTGGCGGAGATGGCAATGCCCAGGCGGACATGCGCGTCCATTTCGGTCTCGGGGATGCCACGACCATCGACACCTTGCGCATCGAATGGCCGTCAGGTCATGTCCAGGAGATGAGCGATGTGGCGGCGAATCAGTTCCTGACCATCATCGAGGATGCTGCCGCCCCGTAAGATGACTGACACGCGTCCGCACTCATTGCCCATGTTTGGATGCACTGAGGTAAACTGCAGCAAAAAGGAGGAAACATGAGACCCATCACGATCACTGGAAGCATCATCCTTGCCTTGGTATTTCTTCAGATACCATACACTGGCTGTGTGAAACCGAAGCTGGAAATCGGTCAGGCGGAAGTCATTCATACGTTTGCAGATGACCCGCCGTTATACGCATCGCCGGAGGGCATTGCGCTTGATCGCAGCGGCAACATCTTTGTGAGCAAACGGACCTTTGACGGCTCTTCTTATCTGAAAAACGAAATCGTCAAGATCACGCCTTCGGGGGAATCATCAGTCCTGGCGGATCTCGGT
>Ga0164313_10004872_pt1 | contig 11899 bp, 8 predicted proteins | sample GuaBasSedimGuay4_FD_113735 | JGI IMG/M metagenome (GOLD analysis project Ga0164313, IMG submission 113735) | Subseafloor sediment microbial communities from Guaymas Basin, Gulf of California, Mexico - Guay4, Core 4569-4, 0-3 cm | ecosystem: Environmental > Aquatic > Marine > Hydrothermal vents >... | reverse complement strand
CTTTTTAAAGTAATTCCGTCGTCATCTGTATCCCCTGTACAATCAGAAATAATCACATCTTTACAACCATTGATATCCATCATGTCGTTGTTTTTATTTGAGTGATTATATACTTCAATATCATGAATATATAAATTTTCGCATGCAATATAGTGCTGCATCCAAAGCGCAGAATTTTGTAATTTAATTCCTTCTATACGTACGTTCTTCGATTTGATCATCCAGATAACATGTGGCCTTTCGCCATAAGATGTCGCTACCTCGCCATTAGGTTTTTTTATAAATGCACCCTGTCCGTCTATGATACCTTCTCCTTTAATGGAAATGTTTTCACAATTTTCGGCATAAATAAGAGATCTTTTTATCTTTCCCCTTCTGTAGAATTGATAATCCGGAATATTTTCAGGATAATCACTGAGGTCTGTACTACCAAGAATGACGGCGCCATTTTCAAGATAAAGGCTTACATTATTTTTAAAATAAATAGTACCGGTAAGATATTTGCCCGACGGAAAAACAACCACCCCTCCCGTTTTATTACATGCATTAATTGCATTTTGGATTGCTATGGTGTTAATTGTGGTTCCATCTCCTTTAGCACCGAAATCCAATATGTTGTATTCTTTTGCATAAAATGTAATTGGCAATAAAAAGATGACAACAAAAATTAATATGGTAAACTGTGCCTTTTTCATCTAATCTTTGTTTATAATATTCCAAGTTTTGGTCTTGAAGTTCATTAAGATACTAAAGTTCCTTTTTTTTAACTTTCCCCAATTTCGTGTCATCAACGCCATTCACCTCATGGATGGATATATTGCTTACGTTATTAAGAATAAACTGTGGTGCATCGTCTCCCTGTTGGGCATCAATATGATAAAAACTGGCATCGTGAACATCATCTAAAATAAAAGCAGGACGCTCATCTCTGTTTAAATAACGTAAAACCACATCATTCACTCGCAAGCCTTTAACATACCGAAAATACATTCCATAGGCAGGCATGGTATGCCATCGATAAGGATCCGGGTACATGTCAATATTTTGTGGCACCTCTTTATCAATTGCTTCCTTTGAAGCCCCTCCCCTGTAATAGATTCGAATATTAGACAAGGTCAGATCTTCAATATAATGCCCGGGAATTCCCATCACCATTGCAGCTCCCAATTCGGGAGATTTTGGACGCCCACCAACATCGTAAACATTCAAATTACTAATTGTAATTCGTCTGCAAACACCAACCGGCACTCCTTCAGGACCACGCATTCGTGCATTTAAGCGTATAAACAAGGGAGTATCTGTCACATCACGCATAGTAATATTGTCAAACAAAATATCTTCTATCAAACCACCATCAGCTGTTTGGATACAGAGTCCACGTGAACGTTCGAAAACACAGTTAGTAACAGCTATATTCTTAAAGCCTCCATTTGATTCTGTTCCCAACTTCAAGCGACCGGTAATAGCGTGATTTGCACCGGGAGCTTCATCTATGAATTCGCTTTTGAATGTACCATCCATCATGGTACCGTGATCATAACCATACACCTGGCAATTGGTAATCGTAACATTTTCAGTAGCGCGGGCGTAGCCCAAGGCAAATGAAGATTTTAAACAAAGTCCATCGTCAGTAGGGGAGTTTATGATACAATTTGAAATAACAACATTTTTACAACAATCAATATCAAAACCATCACGGTCGGCATCGGCACGTACGTTATCAATGATCAAATTATCAACACCCGTTGCCAGAATACAGAAGTGACCACCGTGAAGAATAGAAATGTCTTTGATCGTTACATTAAAGCAATTTTTCAAGGCAATTGCCTTGTTTCCTGACCCTTTGATGTCAGGTTTATCATGCGTATATAAGCCTTTGCCCCAGATCATTCCATTTCCTGTTATCGCAATGTCTTGAAGATCTTCGCCATAGATCAAACTATTTTTCCAGAAGCTGTGTCCAAAATCCTGAAACTTTGAATACCAGGTAGCATCATCGGGCAGGTCATATCCTACTCCGTTCACTTCTTTATCACCGATCAAGATGGCTCCCTGATCAAGGTGGAGCGTAATCTTACTTTTTAAATGAATCGTATAGGAAAGGAATTCACCGGCAGGAAAATAAACGGTTCCTCCTCCATTCTTTGCAGCAGTGTCAATTGCATTATTAATTGCCTTGGTATTGTTGGTTATACCATCTCCTTTTGCTCCGTAATCGAGTATGTTGTAGAACATATCTTGTGCAGAAACGGATACTGCCATTAAAAGAAATAATAGTGTTGTCGCTTTTTTCATTTTTTTATTCTAATTGTTTCGTTTTTTATTCAATCCTTGGTGGGGGAATGAAAATCCTGAAATTTTCGACCTACGATCGAAAAACCCATTTACAGATCATTACGTATATGTTTGCCTTGTTTTAATGTCATCCCTATGGGATTTTTTGAATTTAACAATAATTCATTCTACCATAATTTCGAGCCTATGGCTCTTTTTATATTTCAAAAATCAAATACCTTTCCATCGTCCCATTGGACGAGATTATGATAAAAAATGTAATTAATTACACTTCTTTTTCGAGCATATGGCTCTTTTATATGCCTAGATTCAAAATCCTTTTCCAATGTCCCGTAGGGACAAGATTATGGTAAAAATGTCAAAGACAAACAGGATAGCCCTGTAGGGGCGATATTATTCTTCAATCATAAAAATCAAATAAATATGCATCGTTATAATCAATTTCAAATTTACGCAATAAATCCAGGTATTCATCTTTAAATGATTGCTTTGCATGGTGTTGCTCTTGATTTACAATATAGCTAATCACATTATCCCGTTGAGAACGAGAATACGTAAAAGCGCCATAACCACTTTGCCACCTGAATTTTCCGGATAAAAATTTATTTTCATTAATCCACTTTGATGAATTTGCTTTTACCGATTGCATAATTTCTGATACCGAGGTTGTCGGATGCAATTCAAAAAATATATGCACATGATCTCTATATCCGTTTACAGCTAAGGGAAATTGCTTGCTGTTTTTCAAAATTCCGGAAATATATTTAAATAACTCCGGGCGGAATTTATCTAACAAGAAATTTTCACGATTTAACACCGAAAAAACACCGTGAACATTTAATTGTGTATATGTATTTGCCATGTTTTAATGTCGTCCCGATGGGACTTTGTTTTAATTTAAAATTAAATCTACCATAATTTCGAGCCTATGGCTCTTTTTATATTTCAAAAATCAAATGCCTTTCAATCGTCCCATAGGGACGAGATTATGGTAAAAAATATCAACGACAAACAATAAAGCCCTTTAGGCGGCATTATTTTTTCATTTAGTTTAATATACTCTCTAAAATATCCGGAGAATCTGTAATTATCCCATCTACACCAATCTCAATAACCTTTTGCATATCAGACTTATCATTTACAGTAAATGTAAATACACCAAAGCCTGCTTTGTGCAAGAGCGCTACTTTACTTTTATCCAGTGATGAATAGTGTGGGGCAATACCGTCAAATTCCTTTTCAATACTACTTCCTGTTTTTACTCCTTCTGAAAATTCAGAATAAAATTTGTTAAAATTCTTTCCCAATAAATAATAAGTAATCAACTCAGGGTACATTTCTTTAATTCGAAGAATCGAATTTTTATTAAAGGATTGTACTACCACCCATGCCGTGGCATTGTATTCTTTTACGGTTTGAACAATCTTTTCCTCCAAACCCGGATATCTTTCATCTCCACCTTTAATTTCTATCAATAATTTACACTGACCATTAATCGCCTTAAGGGTTTCAGCTAGTGTTGGCACCTTTTCATCTTTAAAATCTTCACCAAACCAACTTCCTGCATCATATTGTTTTATTTCATTTGAGGTAAGATCTTTTATTTCTCCGGTTCCATTTGTCGTTCTATCCAAAGTTTCATCATGGATCACAATTATTTCGCCATCTCTGGAAAGATGAACATCGATCTCTATCATATCTACTCCAAGTGTTATGGCATTTTTAAAAGCAGCCAATGTGTTTTCAGGAGCTAATTTTGCACCTCCACGGTGCGCTATAATTATTGGATGAACCTCTTCTTCAACCTTCTTCATACTTTTGTCAGTTTCCTTTTTATCCGCACAATTCATCAAGAGTACAGAGATGCTTAAAATACCTAATAATTTTGTTATTCTCATGATTTAATTTTGATTTTGCTTTAACATTACCCGCCACTTATTTCGTCAATTTAAACTTGTCTCTTAATTCAATTCCTCTCGATGATCTGCCTATCAACACTTCAAAGACACCATTTTCGGCTTTCCATTTCTTCTCATTTACATCGTAAAAAGAAAGTGCAGATTTATTAATTTCCATGGATATTGTTTTACTTTCTCCAGATTTCAAACTAATTCTCTTAAAACCTTTTAAAGATTTTATCTCTCGCTCTACACTGGCTTTTTTATCGCTGATATACATCTGAACAACCTCATCACCATCTACTATTCCAGTATTCTTTACTGTAAATGACACTTTAATACTATCCGTTACTTTCATCTCTTCAGATGATAATTTTAGATCGGAATAGGCATAAGTTGTGTACGATGATCCATAACCAAATTCATATAAGGGCTCAATATCATATTTGTCGAAATGACGATATCCCATAAAGATGCCTTCTGAATAATTAGCAATCTCCTTGTCTCCTGGATATGTCTCTGCTGCAGGATGATCTTCCCATTTCTTCATAATGGTAAAAGGCAATTTGCCCGAAGGATTCACATCTCCGAATAATATTTGAGCAAGGGCTTTACCTCCCTGCTCTCCAGGATAAAGAGCATCGATAATTGCAGGAACTTTATCATTCCAGTCATTCATCAGCATTGCCGAACCATTATTTAAAACAACAACAATATTTTTATTCACTTTTAAAACTTCATTAAAGAGCTTTATTTGCATAGGTGGTAGTTCCAAATAGTCGCGATCCCGTTGTTCTCCTTCGTAATTCTTGGCCATTCCTAAATTCAGTATAACCACATCTGCCTTTTGCGCAATATCCACTGCTTCCTGCAATTCATTTCCTTTTTCAACAGGAGCGATCCCTAATCGCACTCTACATGTTCCGATGTTTTCGTAGAATTCAACTTTAATGTCGTATAATTTTCCTGCTTCGAATTCATAGTAATCTGTTTTAAACTGTCCGGGTGCCTGATCTGTCCATGAGTTAATGACCAAATTACCATCAATGTACAATTTTACTCCGTTGTCGGCTTTTACACCTACTTCAAACTGTCCGCTGCCGGGTGATTTTAACTTTCCTGTCCATCTGGCTGAGAATTTATCATCGTTTACAACACCTGGAACAGGCGACTCATTTAGTCCCCAACTGAAATTTATACTTTTATCTATTTTTGTAGCGACAGACGGTCCTTCAAGTTTCTTGTTATTCCAAAATTCTGCATTAATTCCTGGAGTTACACCATCTTCCAAAACAAACATGCTTTCGGGCACAATAGGTAATTCTTTTCTTTTTAGTTTTACACCAAAAGCATACTTTATTTCAACATCGTCACCAACAAGTTCTGTGATCCCTTCTAAAGGAGAAATTGGGCTGATCGCATTTGAATGACCTGAACCGTCACCACCCAAACGAGCTGTTGCAGCATTTGGTCCTATCATAGCAATGGAATTTATCCTGTCCTTTTTTAAAGGAAGGAAATCATTCGAATTTTTTAGTAAAACGATGCTCTTTTGTGCTGTTTCAAGTGCAATTGCCTTTTTATCATCTGAATTTATATAACCACCATAAGCATCGGCAGTTTCTTCGAATAAGCCCATTCTGAACATTATTCTTAAAATTCTACGCACTTTATCATCGAGAATACTTTCATCTAATTCTCCTTTTTCAATCATAGCAAGCAATTTTTCTCCAAGATATTTGCCATTTGGCATTTCTAGGTCCATTCCTGCCTCGGCCGTCTTTTTTGTTGTTCTAACAGCTCCCCAATCAGAAATAACGATACCATCAAAACCCCAATCTTCTTTTAAAACATCAGTCAGTAAATACTTGTTTTCGTTAGCATAAGTTCCATTTACCCTGTTATATCCACCCATTATTGAATAGGTATTTGCTACTTGAACTGCTGCTTTGAACGCGGGGAAGTAAATTTCTCTTAAAGTTCTTTCATCAATTTCGGCGCTTACGTCAAAACGATTCCATTCCTGGTTGTTTGCTACAAAGTGCTTGGTGCAGGTTGCCACATTCTTACTTTGAATACCTTCCACAATAGGTACAGTCATTTCTGTCATTAAATAAGGATCTTCACCAAAACTTTCAAAATTCCTTCCTCCATAAGGCACTCTTGAAATATTAATACAAGGCCCCAAAAGAAGATTGAATCCTAAGATCCTGGTTTCTTCTCCCATTGCTATACCTATTCTACGCGTAAGATCCCGGTCCCATGCCGCCGCCATATTGATCGGTGCCGAAAATACCGTATTCGGTCCTTTACCACGAGGTCCCAGGGGTCCGTCTGTCATTACCAAGGCAGGTATTCCCAAACGATGATTTGGCTTTGATTTGAAATCATCTCCGGTGATTTGCTCAATTTTTTCCTCCAGAGTCATTTGACTAAGGATCTGCTCTACCCTTTCTTCTATCTGCGCATCCGTTTGCTCATTTCCTTCTCCAGGTTTATATACCAAAATATTCCCCTCTGCTATTTTTCCATTTTCCTGAGCAAATAAAGTTGATGTAAAAATCAAAAATATTATTGCGGAAAAACCTATTTTTCTCATAATCTATTTTTTATTTTCTATTTATACTATTCCTTGATAATTATGCTGTAAGCAGCTGTAAAATCTTTCCTGGCTTCCAAATTTAAAATTGCCTCTTTATTTTCAAGATCTCGGTCAGCATCAAAACTATCTGCAATTCCCAACCAAGGCTCAATACATACATAAGGTGCATTTGGCTTGGCCCAAATTCCTAAATATGGAAAATCTTCGAACGCTACAGAAACCACCTGATTGGATTTTTTACTTTTTAAACTTACCACTGATGAATTCAGGTTTTTAAAAACCAAGGCATCTTTTTTGAAAATTTGTGGATGTAAATTGATCCTCGTAGGGGCATCAAAAGCGGGCCGCGTCTCCTTTCCTACTAAACCATTTTCCAATACTTCCCAGGATGCTGCTGTTTCCGGTTTTTCAAATTCCAGATAGTAATCAGAGTATTCTTCATTCTCGTGAATCGGGCAAGTAAATCCCGGGTGCCCACCTAATGAGAATAACATAGTATCAGCACCATGATTAATAACATTATGGATCACGGTTAATTTATTATCTTCTAAAAGAAATCTAATCTGAAATTCAAATTGAAAAGGGTAGATCTTCAAAGTCTCATTGTCATATTTTAACCTGAAAGTAAGGCTGTTATTAGATTGTTCTAAAAGAGATATCTTATTATTTTTTCTAATAAATCCATGTTTTGGGCAAGCATATTCTTTACCTTGATAGATAAAAGAGTCTTCTTTCAAACAGCCGATAATGGGAAATAAATTAGGTGCGTGCGCTCCCCAAACCTCGGGGTCTGCTTTCCATATATATTCTATATCAGTATTTAGGGATTTAAAACTACATAATTCGGCACCCTCTTTTTTTACGCTAACCTGAAAGTTCTTATTTTTTATTGTATAAATATTCATTAGATTTTATATTTAAATTGAATTTTGAAATAAAGTTTTAGACCTGTCAGGTTTAAAAACCTGACAGGTCTAGACTTTAACTAACTATTTATTTATTTTTCAATTTCCAATGCGTTTGCATAAGACTTGTCTTTTCACCGTTTTTATCAATTTGATAATAAACTGTGATAATAGAACCATCATCCAATTGGATGGAAGCCGGATAACCCAGATCTCCGCTATCACTCATACTTAATACAATTTCATTTTCAATGTCCCAGGTTTTCCCTCCATCTTTACTGATACAAGCCCTTTCTCCATATGGAATTTTTCTTACACCATAAGACAGTAATAGCCAATCATTATCAAGTTTTAAGAGATGTGGTGGATAACCCCAAATATTGGTTTTCCTGGTTACACTCCAGGTTTTACCCCCATCTAAACTTTCTGTTTGCCTTAAAAAGGACTTCGATCTTTCACTTGGCTGATATCTGAACATTGCAACTAACTTGCCGTTTGACAATTCCACTACATGTGGTTCCGAATATGGATCTATAGATTCATCCTCAGGAATGTCAATGATAGCGAGCAACTTCCACGTCAACCCGTCATTTTTTGATTCTTCAACGGCCAATTTTTTTTCATTATTGATCGTTGATGTTCCAACATACAATAATCTGCCATCTTTTAGTTCTACCGGGCCATGAGGCGCGGTAACCAATTGTTTTACAGGCTCTTCCCATGTTTTTCCATTATCCAAAGATCTTCGGGTCCAGTTACCCAACCATTTATTAACAGTTTCCTCATTCAATTTCTCCCTATGCCTTTTATACTCGGGATGTTGTAAATAACTACGGTCATTATCAAAGGCCATTGAGGTGAACCAGGTCACCAACCATGTTCCTTTCTCTGTTTCCAAAATTCCGGCATCCCTATCATCAAGTGGTGTATTATTAATGGTAACCGGATCCGTCCAGGTTTTTCCATTATCCTTGCTGCGAATCATTTGTGTAATGCCATAAGGACAAACATGCTCATCGCGATTACCTGAAAAAACAGCAACCAATTCTCCTGATCTCATCTTGGCAATTGAAGGCCATCCGATATATCTACCTTCTTCTTTACAAATTACTTTGGTCTCTAAAATTATTGCATTTTTAGAGCTTTGTGCATACAACCTTTCTATTTTTGTGTCGAATAATTTTTGATCTTTCTCACTATAAATCTGGGCATAAGCTCCCCATCCACCACCAAATTGATCTATTTTAAGCAGGATGGTATTCTTTCCTTTTTTTAATCGAACAGGAACGATATTTTGAGATGGTTCCGCCGCTCTACCGGTTTTATGTTCAATCACTAATTTACCGTTTATCCATATCTTTCCAGCATCGTTTGTACCAATATGTAAATAAATATCCTGATCCTCTTTGCTATCCAAGGTAGCAAATAAATAGGTGAATACATCGGAAGGTTCTCCAAATAAGACAGTTAGATCAATATAATCGTCCTTCCAGGAATATTGAAAAAAATTACTGTTTTCTCCATCCGGCGTATTGAATCTTTTATTCGGAACAATATCAGGTGAACTTTCGCCACCAATAGATTGGAGAAAATCTTTTGAAAAACTATCCTGCAATCCAGTCTTTTGTTGCTTCTTATCATAGAACTTACTTGGCATAGGTTTGGCAACAAGCCAATTGTGCACAGTAATGATTTTTCCATTAACCGGAATATCTGTGTTGTATTTTTGTGAACTTATTAAATTAAATGATAAAAATATTATGAGGAATAATAAATATCTTCTCAATTTCTTATTCACGTAGTTCAATAAAATCATCCTATTTATTATTATAAATTAATGCGTTTACCAAGTTTATCACTTTCCATTAATTTCTCAATGATGATCATATTTTTTACTGCATCATCTAGGCCAGTTTTGACTTTCCTATTCTCTAAAATGGCCAGAGAAATGGCATCTGCCTGTAAAGTATATTGATCACAGACCTCAAATTCTATTTCCTTTTTCACATCCTCTTTTACCAACCAAATTTTTGAGGGTTCATTGGCAGATGGGTTAAAAGGTACATTAAATTCTATATACCCCTCCGTCCCAAAAACCTTTACATACTGATTTTCCATCAATTGAATGGCACTAAAGAAAGTACAAATGCCTTTTTCAAATTCAAGAATTCCTGAGGATAAAATATCTACTTTCGACGTGGGATCGTATTCAATTGTTGCAGAAACGCTTTTCGGTTCGGCATTAAATAAATATCGTGAAATTGAAATCGGATAACAGCCAATATCCATTAAACTTCCTCCACCAAGTTCTTTTTTATTTACAATACTATTCGGGTTATCATCAAAAAATGAAAATGAAGACTGAATTGCCTTTAATTCCCCAATTTCCCCTTTCTTGATCATTCTTTTTGCCTTGATCCATTGTGGGTGATGCCTGTACATAAAAGCCTCCTTTATCTTTAATTTCGGATGCTTTTTTGCTACATCCAATAACTTCCGGGCTTCTACGCTACTCAACGCAATTGGTTTTTCTACCAGCACATGTTTTCCTGCTTGCAAAGCTTTAATAGCCCATTCCACATGTAAATGATTTGGAAGGGGGATATAAACTGCATCAATTGCTGTATCATCCAACAGATCTTGGTAAGATGCATAGTGTTTTGAAATCTTAAATCGTTTTGCAGCATCTTTTGCCTTTTTCTCAGTTCTTGATGCGATGGCTGTTATCTCACAAAAATTGCTTTTCAACATTGCAGGTATTACGAATTCAGTGGCAATCCAGGCCGTACTTAGTATTCCCCATTTAATCTTTATTTCCATAATCAAATCAATTTATTTTATAAATGTGTACATCGAAAGGTTTAAAATCATCGGTAAATTTGCCATTAGAGATGTCAAGGGGTCGCTTTTCTTTCATGACCTCCATTGTTTTGAAATTATCTAAACCTGAAAAAGTAACTTTTACAGGATTCTTATCAGAGTTTACACTTAGTAAATAAGTGCTTCCATTTACTTCTTTTGTAATGAATTCAATGCCAATATCTACCGAATAACCTAATTCATGATATTCGATCTCTATAGCATTCTCTGTTGATTTTGAAGCTAATATCTCTTGCATTAGCCCTAATTCACGAGTAACGGAATACAGGTTATCTATGAATTTCGAAGGTTGTGGAGTATAATTAGTACCCCAAATCAAAATTCCATTTGCACCATGTACAATTGCATTGTATGCCATAAATCTGGATTCATCATGAGTAGGATAAAGCACCATACTGGAATCTCTTTCCTTTTCCGGTTTCAACATTTCCCACGAAAAGCCCTGCAACACAGCAAAAACAGGTTTTGAATTATCTACAACTGTTTTCATTTTATCTATGTATTCACCGACCTGGCTCAGGTATGGATTTAACAGATCTCCCTGTAAACCGTCATCAAACAAAGCATAACTAGGTTTTATTCCTTGTGGGATCACAGGATAAACATCCACTGCAACCACTTCAGTAGAGCTATTGTACTTTTTTAAAGTCGATATTAAATTAACCGGACCATGATTGGTAATGACCTCATGCTTTCCATCTGTCTTATGAATGATATCATAAGCGGTCTTCATTTGTTCCGGTGAGACACGAGCTTCTTTTGAATTCCAGGTAAAAGCAGGTTCATCTGATATCTCCCAATATAATAAGGCGGGGTGTCCTTTGAATTTATTGACCAGGTCTGTCAATTTTTCTTCCGCCGTTTTTGAATTTTCCTTAGCGAAAATAGTAGTATAAAGCCATGCGTTCAAATTATTATTCATCGCCTTATCCAACTCCAGGGAATCGGCTTTTACCTTTACATAATTATATCCATTTTGAGATAAAGTTTTAAAAGGGTCTTCGGTTTTTGGCTGGTGATAAGAACCAATGATAAAAGTTCTTTTCCCATTTATAACAGCCATGTTATCACGCTGAAGAGCATTGCTTTTTACGTTATCACAGTTACAGGTAACAAATAACAAAGCAAGGCCTATAAACAACATTACTTTGTAAACTTTAACAGCCAATCTCATTATTTAATTAAAATACTTGGATTAACACCTGAAATGAAATCCTATTATTGGTTTAAATTTGATGTAATTCAGCCCCAATACGTGGCTTTTTACTCCCTTCTCCTCAATGAGGACCCTAAATAATCTCACCTGAAAAGAAATTATT
>Ga0164313_10004871_pt1 | contig 11899 bp, 10 predicted proteins | sample GuaBasSedimGuay4_FD_113735 | JGI IMG/M metagenome (GOLD analysis project Ga0164313, IMG submission 113735) | Subseafloor sediment microbial communities from Guaymas Basin, Gulf of California, Mexico - Guay4, Core 4569-4, 0-3 cm | ecosystem: Environmental > Aquatic > Marine > Hydrothermal vents... | reverse complement strand
GATGGGATTAATATGAAAAAACTACTATTTATTGTATTTTGCTTAAAAATTCTAATGTGGGCACTTTCACTTAATTTATATCTAGATAAATCGGGATTACCATCTAATTCTATAATTAATTCACTAGAAATAGGTACTTGAGTTATATTGAGTATGCTTCTTTGTTCTGGGAAAGTTTGAGTATTTGATTTTAACAATAATACTTGACCAACGGATAGTTTGTCTGTATTTAAATTATTACTATCATCAAATCCAGATATATTTATTTGATTCTTACTAGCATTAGATATTAAATTTAATTTCTCACCAACTTCATCTATATATGGGGCTTTAAGTCCATTAGCTATAGCTATATCAATCCACCTATCAGGGTCACCTAGTTCCCTTTTAGCTAGGGATTGTAAATCTTCACCGTAGCCTATTTTAACTAATGATCCCGATTTATAATTACCAATATCTATATTATTATTGGCATTCTGTCTAGCTAATGCAAAGGGATCAACTGATGAGGATTCTAATGAGAATGCGTTAGCTAATATGAAATCAATTGACTTAATTGATTCCTGTAATTCAAACATTTTATTTATATCTTTATTTTTAAGAGATACTCTACCTGCTTGTGGGCTTCTTGCAAAAACTCTATTATAATCTTTATCTGTTGTATTTGTTTTGTCAGCTAAAATATCTCTTTCTTTTGCTAGTTGTGCCCTTATTATTAAGAAATCACCACGTGTGAATGACTTTATTCTATTAACTTTATTGTCTACTATTTGTCTCTCTTCATAAGTTAGGTTAACTGAATTTATTAAAGTTAAGTCAAATATAGTATAAAATCTCAATAATACATTTTCATCATCAAATGGATTTTTACCTGTATTTCTTTGTGATATGACAAAGGTAGTAAATAAGTCTATATGTAACTTTAGTTGATTTGAATCACTGTAAGTAGGTATTGCTTTGATATACCCATCTTTAATAAATTCCCACTTATCTCTAAAGTAGGGCCATCTCAATCTAATTATTTCTGGTACATCATACATGTTTAGTGGGGCACCACTTTCAACCTTATACCAAAGATCTAAGTCAGACATTTTAGCTATTGAATTTTCAAAATCTAAGGCCATTACTTACCAAATCCTTTGGCGAAAGCAATTGCAGAATAAGCCGCATTTTTTGCTTGACTAACTTTATTTGCCATTTGAGCAAAGAAAGACGACTTTATACCATCTAAACCTAAATCTTTAGATCTATCTTTAATATCTAATGCTATCTTATTGGAGTTAGCATCTTTAAGATTATACGCCCTCATTGTTATATTATAATTATAAAGCATGGGATTGTTGGCATCTCTTGAAAGTTGAAAGCCAGTAATTGCGACATCATATTCGTTGTTATCTTTATAATTAATAAATTTTAATGGATGCTTGGTTCTTCGACCAGTTGAATACTCACCAGAAGCGTCTTTTTTATAGTTTAATAGAAACTTATATAGGTTGTGAAAAGCAACATATCCAGTTTGACGATTACTTATGCCAGTTGAGGGAACCTCTCTCCCAAAAACAAGATCTGAAGCATTATTTATTGCATTTTGAGCTAATGCTTGTGTTCTTTTAGCAAATCCACCAGCCTCTCCAGGTATTAAACTTTTAACAGGAAAGCCTAATCTACCCTCACTAGGTGTCTTCTGAGGACCAATAGGTTTATAATATCTAGGTGATATACCAGTTGTTCCCACTATCGTTATATCATAATATCTCTGTTCAGAGTGTTCTTCAACTGTACCATACATGGTACTAATAACATTTGTTGCCCAATGTGTTACTATATTTAAATTTGATGGAGCAATAGGTAAATAAAAGGTATCTACATTACCCCTTCTATCTGTAGAGACTATGGCATATGGCTTCTGCTGATACCAATGACTACGATGAGTGATAATTGTTTCTGCATCAGTGTTATAGATATTATTCATTTTTTCTAAAACGGTCATTTAAGCTCCATTTATAGGTGTTCTCTTATATACATTATATAACAAATTAAGTTATGAGTTTTTCACTTTCATTAAGTTGAGTGATGAGATTGCTTTTTCGCTATCCGCTATTAAGCCTGCAGATTGTCCTTGTTGATCCTTAGCGGCCTCTAATTTAGAGTAAGACCCATTTACTTGATGTAATCTCAACCCCATTAGTCCGAAGAATACCTGCTCTTCCGTAGCAGCGTCAGTTTCTAATTTTGCTTTTCTTGAAGCTACATGAGCTGGAATACCAGTATTAGCAGCAGTTACCAACCTATCTCTAGCTAAATCCTCTGGGGATCCATTTGTAAAGTCTGGAGTTCTACCCCATGCTGCTGGGTCAGAGTTACCTGTTGCCCTAATAAAAGTTGGATCTATCTGTATTTGAGCTAAAACTACATCTATATCATCAATGAGTGCTTGCCAATAGTCAACCTCTGTGGTATCATCACAAACATCATCCCTTATTGATATTAAATCAGTTTTCCAAGGGTCTAATTTTACCCTAAGTAGCGCAGTTGCCGTTTCAGCTGATACCCAAGTTGGATCTGGCACTGGGGTTGTTGATTCTGGTGTCCAAATTCCACCCTCTGTAGAGCATTGAGCCTCTGTATTTGGGAAAGCTGATGGGGTGCAATAACCTGGTGTGATTATTTCTTGCTGTGCAGCTGGCCAATTTGCTGGAAACCATTCACCGATTGAATTGGAATCTGGGAGCTGATAATTGGGAAATGCTTGTAATGCAATTAGAGCTAAATCTCTAGGTATATCTTCTGTTTCTGCAAAGGTTCTTTGTCTTTGGTAATCTCCAACTTTAGTGGGTGGAGCATAAAATGGAGCAATTCCATCAAATGTTCCATCTTTAACCTTACTGGCTGGGAAGTATGGATTACAAATATCATCTGTATCTTTGAAATATGGTCTTAATTCTACCTCAGCGAACTGATAAATCAATGGCCATTCACCAGAGAAGTGTCTATTTTCTCCGTATATACATTCTAAAGTATCTCTAGAGGTTTTCTCTTGCTCTCTATAAAATTCATCCAATTCATTAAATTGTTCAATTGCTACTAATAAATCTTCTTCAGCTTTTATAAAGCCAACTATAGATTCAGTTCTTCTTTTAATTTCATCATCAATGATATTTAATTTCGACACTATGTAGCCTTAGTTTGAACTGTTTTTAATACTGTAGCTGTACTTATAACAGGTAAGCCTAAATTACCAGTACCTGTTATTAGTATAATTTCATATATAAGTGGATTAGCTCCACCGGCTAACTTTGTTTCACCAGTGGTACTGAAAGCACCTGTTATATCAGTTTTACCTGTTATTTCTGTATCACCAGTTATACTAACGTCGCCACTTTGAGCTAGATCTCCAGTGATAGTAACTTCACTAGCTTCTATACTAACTAATTCTGAGGATAGAATATTGGTGGATTTGGTAACTATATTTACTTCATCCTCTGATGTTATGGTTGTTTTCTTATTTACTATATTATATGATTCTTCTTCTTTATTTATAGTTAGTATTGTTTTACCAGAAGTTATAACTATCTCACCATCTGTTTTATTTAGGAATATGGATTGGGGATCTTCTTCAGTATTGTCAGTTAGTAAATATGATCCAGTCATGTCAAATTCATAATATGAACTACCCACCTCTATATCATACTCTGGTAAAGCCAGTTCATCACCAGCTGGTGCCTCCAAGAGCATATCAATATTTGTTTGAATACCTCTAAAAGTAACTCTATATTCTCCAGCTTTATTTATAACTCGCTCTATTCCATTGAATTCAGATGAATATGCAATAGTACTTGTACCTTCACGATTTAAAAATTCATTTAATTCACTAGGTTTTTCATCATCTTCGTGATTTATAACTTCTTTTCTACCTGAATGATTTAGGTATCCAAGAATATATCCCTCTCTGGAATCACCGTTGGCATATGCAACTATAACATGATCACCTGGCTGTGTCTTGTGAGTACTAGCTAGTTCCCCTAGATCATATCCGCGATTACTATATTCTTCATAATTATATATACCACCGAATCTACTAACACGCAAACAGGTAAGCATAACTATTCTACCGCTATCCCAAACCTCAACGCCATATCTCGTCTGACCAAAATCTTCTACATACATCTCTTCACGGATAACACCCATTCTAATAGCACAATCCTTGTCATATAATAAGTGTATAGCTTCATTATTTTCCCATATAGATGAATCTTTTATTGAATAATCCATCTACTTACCCTTTAATCTTTGAACATCTGGATCTAAGTCGGTACTTGTTCCAAATGCCCTATCTGTATTGAGTTCGTCAACTTCACTTAATATTTTTGCATTTTGATCTAATGTTATTGAGGCTGTTGATGATAGTGACTCACCATTTTCATTTGTTATAATACCTCTAACAAAATTAATATTACTAATAAAACTACGTGCACCATCTTCATTGACATTAACCGTATGACTTATTGATTCTACATGTGCTAATAAATATGCTGAATCTTTATTTTTAATTGAATCTTTATTTATATTCTGTGCAGGTGATATTACTGTAGATGGAAAAATAATATTATCTCCAACTTGTATATATTTATCTTGACCAACCATAGTTAATGATCCATTTAACATTTTATGTGTATCAAAATACCATTCTTTAGCTAAATATTTATATTGATTGGCCCTCACCCAACTTGATCCTTTTTTACCACCCCTCTCAAGTGGTGGTATATATTTTACATTTAATTGCATGGGCATTAATCCATCTCTACGAATTGATTCTCTATCAAATATTTGTGATTGCTCTCTATATTTAGCATTTAAAAAATTTACTACTTTTTCATCTGAAAAAAATTGTCTACCAAAATTAATTTGTATAAAATTATATCTATCTCTCCAATTGGTTCCAGCATTTATATTTATTATATCTTCTTTCGGTATTTTTATCTGCTTAATATCTTTAAAATTAGATACAAAATTTTGAGCAAAATCTGTCACTTCTGGTGGTGTACCCTCACCAATATTAGTTTCATATTTAACAATATCACTAAATTCTCTAATTGCAAATGGTTTAACTCTTTTATATATTGTTAATAATGGCTTTCCATCTTCAAACCTAATATCTGTAACTAATTCGTTTAAAATAGAGTTACAATTATCCATCATTAGTTGCCAAATGGTATGCGTACCTAACATACTATTTGGTCTAAGAAACCCTGTACCATCAGTGTGGTCGTCATCTGCATCATCTATACCGGAATATACATCAGGTGATAGAAGTACACCAGTTCTAATTCTTAACAGTTGAGTTATTGCTGTAGCGGTGTCACCCTTAAGGTTAGTAAATCCCATATAATTAGATAATTTATCTGGTATAGAAAAGGAATTAAGTGCTTTTGCTAATGTTTTATCTTGAGTTAAAACTGCTAATGCTGTTGTTGCTGGATCCATTATTCCCCAAAAAGATAAGATAGCCCTTATTGCATTTGTAGAGTGCCATTTTACCTTTTGTTGTTTTTCGGTATTACCGTAGGTTTTAACTATATTTTTATAAAGCATAGTCTGAGCTGTTGTAATTGCTGCATCTTCTGGTGTTACTGCAGATGGATCAACATATAAAAAAGAGTTAAATATATGCCCCCAATCTTTACCGGTGACAACATATGCTGTCTTTAGAGCACCAGTTGCTTGATCTATTTCTGTTGTAACTCTAACTGATTCAATCTTTCCCAACATCTTAAAATGCTCTTCTTTAACTTTTGGATCATTATATTTTGTTTCATCATCACCTATAGGTGTTCTTCCCATAAGTATTACACACCAGCTTCCGGGTGTTATTGCGGTGACCCAATTCTTTGTTGGAGCTAGATGAAATTCAAAAGTCCCAGCTGGGTTTGATTTACTTTTTTGAGTAGTTACACTAATCAATGATACAGTGTTTAATATTACTTGATCTGTATCATTTTCATCAATCTTTAAATTTTTACTACCCAATCTATCTCTATAATTATATATCATAACAGAAGCTGATGGATTAATTTGTTTATTTATATTTCGTTTACTTACCATTATTTTTTCTCACCTTGTAATTTGCTTTGATCACTACCATCCTGTTTTTGTAGTTTTGGTGTCGGTACGTTGGTTTTTTGTTTACTTAAGTCTATTCTTTTTAATACAACATCAAACTCCCTAACTGCTTTAAGAAATACTTTAGTGCCACCTGTAAACTCCTCTCCAGCCTTAACTATAGTAGGAACCTCATCTTGATCTCTCATTGAGCGCTCAACATTAGCTTGTGCATCTGCTGGATTTAAATTATCCAACCATTTTTGCATTATTACCATCATTTGGCTCATTTTATCATCTGCTGATCCCTTCCCTTGACCAGCTATAATTTTTTGATTAATTGCTGCATTTTCCATTTTTCTTTGCTCTTCTAATTTACCAGCAACTTTATTTGGTAATTTGGCCTTTTTCGCTTCATCACCAGCTCTAGATATTCCATAAATAGAAGAACCACCTGAAGTGGTTGCAAATCGTGACGCAGAGGTTTCACTTATCTTTTCTACCTCACCTTCTTCCATATATCTTATATCTTTAAACATTTCTTCAGCTTCTTGCGAACCTATATTTCTTTTCAAAATAGCTGCACCTAAATCAATTCCAGCCCCTTTTTTAAATTTTTTCTTTCCATCTTTATCCCACAGACTACCTAGTCCAATCTTTTCAGCTGCAGGTTTTCCTCCCTTAATTAAAGCTGAATATTGGTTTTGAACTAGGCCAGCTAGTTGTTGGATCTGAGTTTCTGAGGCGTCTGGAAATACTTCTTCTAATCTACCTATTTCGTATACACTAGATACACTCATTGATGTATCTCTTGAGTCTTTATCTTGAGCATCCATAGCTGATCTTGCTACAAGAGTGGAAGTATTCTTACTAACACCCATTGATTCAAGCCTCTGTGTACTAACACCTAATAAATTAGCGGCACCCATAAATCCAGAACTTGACCCTGATTTTGCCACATCCATTGCCATAGATGTAGTTGCATCTACCATTTGTTGTAGGTTTTTTGAATTATCAAAACCTGCAGCTATTCCCATTTTTAATGCATCTTCTAAATCAAAAGTACCTGCACCTGAATTAGAGGCCTGGCCTTGCATCCCCATGTATTGATCAGCGCTCATTAATCTTGATTGTTCCATTTTACCAGCAAACTGTAACATAGTAGACATATCTTGTGTAGATCCAATTTGTTGAACACCCTGTTGAGCTAATTGTGCCGAACGTGCAGGAGATATACCTAAATCTCCTAATGTTGAAATATTAGAGCTATGGGTCGCTGTATATTGTGCACCCAGAGCACCAGCACCCAATCCCATTGTTGCCTTAGATTGAGTCATATAATTATCATAGAAAGCTTGTGAGTTTTGAGCTGGTATGGTTAATAATGTTTGTAATATCTGATCAGTTGTTAAACCAGCTTCTACTTTAGCCATTGTCTGTGGAATGCCTCTTGCCATTTGTACACCTTTTCTAAATGTACTTGATGCTGCAACTGCCGCATCACCACCCATAGCCAATGCTCCCCCAGCAATTTTCTTGAAAAGTTGCTTGGCACCTTTTTCTACAACTTTCTTGACACCTTTACCACCACCTTTACCACCAAATACCCCCTTAACAATATCCCCTAAACCTTTTTCAGCTCCAGCTGACATAGTTGCACCCGCTCTCCAACCTGCACGTTTTCCCATTTTATCTGAAAAATCACTAGCAAACTGTTGCCCAACAACTTCTCTCAATAGGGCACTCATGTCACCACCGATAGCAGCGTCACGTCTATTATATTGCTGGATAGCCCTATTCCCCATAGCTGACTTCAATCTCATTTCAGACATTTCATCTTCGATGCCGATTGATAAATTTTCATGTGTTGCCCTATTAAAGCCAATTAATCCAGATGTAACCCTTTGACTAATATCAGGTTTCGGGGCTTCACCAAGCCTCTTTGTGCCTTCAACAACCTTACTTTGTTTGGCTGTTTGCTTTTGTAAATCATCTAAGTTATCTGATGATTTTATATATTCTTCAGTTAGATTACCTTGGGCATCAGTTGCATTCTCTGAAGCCTTTTCAAATTTCTCTGCAGCAGCACTTAATTTACCAAATAGTCCAGTTAATTTACTTGTTTCAGTATCTAAGTCTCCATATTCACCACCAGCAATATCTTTATTGAGTTTATCTTGATCTAAAAAACTACTAGCTCTACTTAAAGTATCCCTAGTAGAATATTGACGTTTCTCAGTGGTCATCCCCTCTTTAGTTTGTACTTTTAATAACCTCTTATTTAGAGATACATCTTCTTGAAGTTCACTTATGCGAGCACTTTTCCCTTGTGCATCTTCAGACCAGGTATCTTTAACCCCCAACCCCATAGTTGAACCAGCTATACTACTACCTAATTTATTTATTTCTTGTTGACCTGACTTTATTCTTGATTCAACTACTTCCGTGGGAATTCGTAATAGATTTCCACCTGCTCTTTTATCTTGTTGTATTTGAGAATAGTATCTTTGACTACCAGACATTGTTGTTGTTCTGGAATTAACATTGTCATACTTTGTATATGTAGTTATTTCTTTGGCAGCTGCAATGTTTTTTGTACGAGCATAGGTTTGCTCATAATCAGCAAACATTTCTTCTGCCTGTGTGTGTTTTTGGCTCTGAACGTGCATTTGAGCATTTAATTTAGCTTTTCTTTTCTCATTGGAGGAATTATTATATTCATTTTCCATTGCTTGAAATTTAGCATTTTCATCTCTTATGGACTTTTCTAACTCTTCCTGTCGCTCAGTCCATCCACCAACTGCATCCACACGTTCAGTTTGAATTTTTGAAATTACATTTGGTTCACCGCCATTAACTGGTTTATTTGATCCATTAACTGGTTTATTATCGTCGTCGGCCATACAAAATCCTATTCTGAGAAATCTAAATCTACATCTTCACCGAAGTCGTCACCATGCTCTTTTTTAAGTTGTTCAACCATCCAAGCATCATCTTTTGCTTTAGCTTCATCTTTTGCTATAGCCGCTTCTCTATCTTTACGTTCTTCTTCTTCGATCCAATCAAGTGTTTCCTTTTCTTGCTTCTCTTCTATTTTATCACTTTCTTGCTCAAAACCATACTCTATAGCATTTTCTCGCTCCATAGTATTGTGATACTCATATAATAGTTCATGAATTGTATATTGACCTAGAAGTGGATCCTTAAGTGGTCTATTGTAGGTCTTAGACCACCAACTTTTTAGGAATAATTCTAGTGTTTGCGGAGAACCACTTTGATCAAAAGCATTTCTCTTGGCTATTTGATGTACTGCATCAAATATTGATAGGCTCTCTAGCTCTCTTTCTGTGTGGGTTCCGCTTTTTGCTCCCCCAAAGCTTCACCTTTGACTTCTTTAATCCACTCTTCTTCGAGGTCTAAAGTTTTACCATAAAGTTCAAATAATACCTCTTCATCTAAAAGATCCAAGGTTACTATACTCTGTTTAAACCAGTCTGGTGATTTTAAAACTCTAACTCTAAGATTACTAATTACAGTACTAAGTGCAGATAAGTTTCCAGTGGGATTGGATAGGTCGGCTGTGATTGCTGATTTTTCAATTTCAAGTATTCTTTTTTCAGATGTATTGAGTATACACTTTACTGTAAATGTACCTTCATACTTTCTTCCCGTCAGCTCACCTATGTGATCAAATAGAAAAGACTTTTCATTTTTTGGTAAATCCATAAATATTCTCCTAATATTATATAATAGGATTATACTTGATTTATCTAGAAACCATTATCCAAGAAGTCCTTGGCTATTTGAGGTAGCTTATAAGGTGTTATTATAGGTTCTTCTGCTCCAGTTGGAAAATTTGGAGTCCTTTCATCAGCATATCCTATTGCTTTGAAATTCATGGTTAATTCAGCTAATGCGTCAGTTTTGATATTTTCAGTTCTTTCTGTTACCATAGCTCTTTTGGTTAGGAATATAAGATTATCAGTGCTGGAATCTCTAACTTCTATCTCTATATATCTTTGATGTAAAAAGGAAAGTATGTCAGCTTGTAGTAGTAAGTTACCTGGACCTGTTCCAGGGACTCTAAATGCAGAAATTGAACCTGATACTGATATTCTACTTGGTGCTAATTCATATGGAAGATAATCATCTATTGTGTTTATTTCAGTAGCATCTGTTACTATTTTCCACGATATACCAAAAGCAAACCCTATTATTTTTCCATTCATTCTTAATGTACATCTAGCGCCACTTAAGTATTTAGCTATAGGTTTTGTAGAAATAATACCACTAAAATTACTAGCTACATTATCAACTACTGTATCTACAATATTTGATGGATTATCTATTTTATTATTTGCGCCCATTTAATTACCTATGTGAATTGTTGACCACTACCAGACATATCAGCTAAAAAACTATCTTCATCTACATATATTGCTGAGAAATTGAAAGTTTGATTAGCTAAACTCTTAGCGCTTAAACTGAAATCAGCCTTAGTTATTCTAACATTTCTAATTTTAGAGACTGATCTTATTCCATTAGTTTCGTTATATTTCTGATAAACCTCTATATCGAATGATACAGCCTTACCTAACTTGGATGGATCTAAATTTTCATCAGCCTTACCATCACTTATGTTAAATCCACTTTCTCCCCAAGTACCAATACCATTACCAGTATTACTAACAGCATGTGGATTTGTTCTATCTACATCAGTAGTTATATCAGCAGTGTATCTAATTATAGAGAATGATCCACTAACAGAGTAACTTAAAGGTTCAATAGAACTAGCTTCATACATACCTAAAACTTTAGGTGTTGCATGATTAACTTGGACAGAATAAGATAGACTTGTAACATAGGCCAAAGTTATATTATTAATTTTTATCTTAGCATTAGCTCCAGATAAAAAGAATGGTTTCATTCCAGCCATTTAAGCCCCTAAAGAAAGCCCAGTCGAAACTGGGCCAATTAAATTATGTAAGATCGTCGTCACCTGAATGCCCGACCTCTACCTCAGCATCATTATTCATAAGGATAGCATTGAAAGCAAATTGCTCAACTAAGATCCCTCTTTTATTAATTGATCCACCCTTACTAGTAAATCTGCAGTCTCTAAGTTTAACAATTGATAATGTATCAAGCACACCCGCTGTTGTTCCTGGAACTTTTTGAAATATTTCTAAATCAAATGTCTCTGAAGATATCATGCGATAAGGATCAAATCCATCCCCTGCTGTGCCACCTTCATTACCCGAATTTTTCATCTGTTCCACTGAATTACCAGTAGTTGAGATAGTTGTGCCACCTGGGGTAACGGTAGTTACAGATGCGACACCACTAGCTGAAGCTGCACTAGTATATCTAACTATACTTAAAGTTCCGGTTACAAAATAAGCTACTGGCTCATTAGATTTAACTTCATAAGCACCCATTACTTCAACTGGTATAGTCGTAATTGTAGTATTGTAACTCACATCTTGTGAATAAGCCATTGTAAGATTACCGATCTTAATTTTTGCTGTAGCTCCGGTAATAAAGCTTGGTTTACTTCCTGCCATTATTTTCTCCTTGTGGTACGGTTCCACGTTCCTTGAATTTATGAGTACTATTGCACCCTTTTTATATCATAACATTATTTTAGTTAAGTAAAAAGAAGTAAAAAGCCATGCATTGCATGGCTTATTATTTAATATAGTGAGTTTTATTTAGATTATAGTGACCATTGGCCATTTTTAGTAAATTTAACCAATTCTTCTTGACCACTTTTTTTCATCAAGCTATGAGCCTTATCTTG
>Ga0164313_10004870_pt1 | contig 11899 bp, 10 predicted proteins | sample GuaBasSedimGuay4_FD_113735 | JGI IMG/M metagenome (GOLD analysis project Ga0164313, IMG submission 113735) | Subseafloor sediment microbial communities from Guaymas Basin, Gulf of California, Mexico - Guay4, Core 4569-4, 0-3 cm | ecosystem: Environmental > Aquatic > Marine > Hydrothermal vents... | reverse complement strand
CTGTCAAAACGCGTCAACGATGCCATCCGTGATGAAATCGGCAAACGCTCAGTTAAAGATGTGGTTTCGGGTGACCGTGTGCTGATTATGGATATCGTGCGTAAGGCAACCGATCAGGAAGCTGCCGGTCTGGGGCTTGAAGTTGTTGATGCGCGCCTCAAACGCGTGGATCTGGATCCGGACATCAATGAAACTGTGTATAACCGTATGCGCGCAGAGCGCGAGCGTGTGGCCAAAGAATTGCGTGCACAAGGTGAAGAAGAAGCCGAGAAAATTCGCGCAAATGCCGACCGGAAAAAGCAAATTTTGCTCGCGGAAGCGAATCGTACCGCTCAGGTGCTTAAAGGTGAAGGGGATGCGCGTGCAACAAATGTCTACGCGGCGGCATACAGCAAGGATAAAGAGTTTTTCAAGTTCTACAAAAGTCTTGAAGCCTATCAGAAAACCTTCAGTGATAAATCGGATCTGTTCATTGTAGATCCGAATTCCGAGTTCATGCAGTACATGAATCACTCTTCGGTCAATTAGACCAAAATCACGCCTATTTTGAACGGCTTCGCTTAAAATAGGCGTACTAATTTCAAGGTTTTCAAGCAGAGGATCGAGATGAACTGGAATACCTTGATTGCTGCGTTTGGTTTGTATTTGGTATTTGAAGGCTTGATGTCTTTCGCTTCGCCCGATGCCTTAAAACAAATGCTTAAACAAATAATTGAAATGCCATCATCCACTTTACGCATGATTGGCGCAGTTTCAATTTCAATCGGCCTGCTGTTGCTCTATCTGGCGCGTCAGACCTAAAAAAATGAGATTCAATGGGTAAAAATGTAGTGCTGGTCGGCACCCAGTGGGGTGACGAAGGTAAAGGTAAAATTGTCGATCTTCTGACCTCAAAAGCAGATGCGGTTGCGCGCTTTCAGGGCGGACATAACGCAGGGCATACGCTGGTCATTAACGGCGAGAAAACTGTGTTGCATTTGATTCCCTCTGGAGCTATGCGTGATGGGGTAGAGTGCTTGATCGGTAACGGCGTGGTATTAAGCCCCGAACAACTGATCAAAGAAGTAGATCAGCTTGAAGCACGAGGCGTATCCATTCGATCACGATTGATGGTGAGCCCTGCTTGCCCGGTGATTATGCCGTATCACATCGCACTGGACATGGCCCGCGAAAAAGCGCGCGGCAAGAAAGCCATTGGCACCACCGGTCGCGGCATCGGCCCGGCTTACGAAGATAAGGTCTCGCGCCGAGGTATTCGCGTACAGGATTTATACCAGGATGATTTCGCCGACAAGCTCAAAATAGTGATGGATTATCACAACTATGCGCTGGTTAACTTTTTTGGTGCAGATGCGGTAGATTTTGATGCAACGCTGGCCAGTATTTCTGCACAGGCGGCGACGATCAAAGACATGATTGGTGATGTAGCTGGCAGGCTTGCAGATTTGCGTGCGGCCGGGAAATCGGTGATGTTTGAAGGTGCGCAGGGTATGTTGCTGGATATTGATCATGGAACCTACCCTTACGTAACCTCGTCGAATACTACAGCGGCAGCAGCAGCAAGTGGCACCGGCGTGGGTCCAATGCATATTGATTGCGTGCTGGGTATTGTCAAAGCCTATACCACGCGTGTAGGCGCTGGCCCGTTCCCAACCGAGTTATTTGATGAAGTGGGTGATTACCTGGGTGAGAAGGGGCACGAGTTCGGTGCGACAACCGGGCGACCGAGACGTTGTGGCTGGCTGGATGCGGTGGCGCTCAAGCGTTCCTGTGATGTGAATAGCGTGACCAGTTTGTGTGTGACCAAGCTTGACGTGCTCGATGGCCTGGAGACACTTAAAATTTGTACGCAATATAAACTCGATGGCGAAATAATTGATCGGCCTCCTTATGGCGCGGATGAATTTGAACGCTGTGAACCCGTATATGAATCCTTGCCCGGCTGGACAGAGACGACGGCTGGTGCGCGTGAAACTTCTCAATTACCTGCCAATGCCAAGGCCTACCTGGAACGCATGCAGGAACTGCTTGGGGTGTCGATTGACATCGTATCGACCAGCGCAGAGCGTGACGATACGATTGTGGAAAAGCATCCCTTTGCATAAGTGGGTTGACGCTTAGATTCTCGATTGGTCGAATTCGTTTCAGCCGATTGTTTTAACACAGAGACCACAGAGCGCACAGAAGATCTAAATATTTTCTCTGTGCGCTCTGTGGTCTCTGTGTTTCAAACTGAGGCCTAACGCGCGCCATAGAAAGATTGAGACTAGATATATATTGCATTTATTTTAACTGCGGCACGCATTAGTGTTATCTATAAAGTAAAATCCTACCCTCCATATTTCGCAATTCTACAATACCATTGTCATGCCTGAAGATTTCTCAGAAGATTCCCTCGCTTACCACCGTAAAAAACCTTACGGTAAGTTAGAAATAGCGGCAACCAAGCCGTTGCTCAACCAGCGCGACCTGTCCCTTGCGTATTCGCCGGGAGTTGCTGCAGCATGCCTTGCGATAGCAGATGATCCGGCTGAAGCGGCAACGCTGACCGCGCGCGCAAACCTGGTGGGGGTGATTTCAGATGGCACGGCTGTTTTGGGTCTGGGCGATATCGGGCCGCTAGCAGCCAAACCTGTGATGGAAGGAAAAGCGGTACTATTCAAGAAGTTTGCGGGTGTGGATGTGTTTGATATTGAGATTGATCAGCAGGACCCACAAAAACTGATTGAGATCATTAAAGCGCTCGAACCGACCTTCGGCGGTATAAATCTTGAAGATATCTCAGCGCCTGGCTGCTTCATCGTTGAGGATGCCCTGCGCGAGCAAATGAATATTCCGGTATTTCATGATGACCAGCATGGCACAGCGATTATTGTTGCGGCGGCTATTCGTAACGCACTTTTATTGACAGGCAAAGAAATTACCGAGGTGAGACTATGCGCGTCAGGTGCAGGCGCTGCTTCGCTGGCCTGCCTGAACTTGCTGGTATCGATGGGGATGCGCCTCGAGAACATCACCATTCTGGATAGCATCGGGGTGGTTTATGAGGGGCGTATTGAACGCATGGATCAGTACAAGGAGCGTTTTGCCACGGACACCGAAGACCGAACGCTGACCGAAGCGATAGCGGGTACGGATATCTTTCTTGGCCTGTCGGTCGCCGGGATCCTGAAGCCCGAAATGCTTGTCAGCATGGCGGAAAGCCCGATTATCATGGCTTTGTCCAATCCTACCCCGGAAATTCTTCCTGAACTAGCGCTGGAAGTGCGTCCGGATGCGATACTGGCTACGGGGCGTTCCGATTATCCCAATCAGGTCAATAACGTACTGTGCTTCCCGTATTTGTTCCGTGGGGCTCTGGACGTGGGTGCAACCAGCATCAACGAACGTATGAAAATTGCGGCGGTAGATGCTATCGCCGACCTCGCAAAACGTCCACCCACGCAAGAGGTTGATATGGCCTACGGTGGCGCTAGTGGTGCATTTGGTCCGCAAAACTTGATTCCCAAGCCCTTTGATCCACGCTTGATCCTTGAGATTGCGCCTGCTGTTGCAAAAGCTGCAATGGACACCGGTGTTGCAACGCGCCCGATTGAAGATTTTGAGCAGTATATCTCCGAGTTGAATGATTTTGTCTATCGATCGAGCTCGCTGTTAAAGCCGGTATTTGATCAGGCGCGTACTGAGCCCAAGCGAGTGATTTATGCTGAAGGTGAGCGACGTACCACACTGCAGGCGGTGCAGCAAATTGTGAATCATAAAATCGCCAAGCCTATTTTGCTGGGGCGTCCGGACATGATTCGCATGCAGATTAAGAAAATCGGTCTCAAAATCGATGTGGAAAAGGATATTGAGATTATCTATCCCATGGATAACCCACACTTTAAAGCCTGCTGGACTGAACTACACGAAACTTCTGGACGGGCGGGTATGACCCCGGCCGAAGCAAAACACATCATTTCAGTCGATCCGACCATTCTGGGGTCGGTTCTGGTCCGCCTGGGTATCGCCGACGCTCTGCTAACCGGTACTGTAGGCCCGTTTGCAAAGCATTTGAACGCGGTTCAGAAAGTCGCTGGCTTTCAGGAAGGTACAACTCAACTCGCATCAATGATGGTGTTATTTCTACCTACGGGCACCTTCTTTTTGTCCGATACTCACGTGGCATCCTCTTTGAACGTGGATCAACTTACCGAGCTAACGCTTGAAGTGGCAACCGAGGTAAGACGATTTGGGGTGACACCGAAAATAGCTTTATTATCCCGCTCGAATTTCGGGTCACGGCCTGAGGCACAATCTTCCATGCGAATCAAAGAAGCACTGCAACGTATTCGAGAGCTCGCACCCGAACTGGAAATCGACGGTGAGATGCACGCGGACGCGGCTCTTTCGGAAAAAATCCGTAATTACAGCATGCCCAACAGTACCCTAAAAGGGCAGGCGAATACTCTGATCATGCCGCGTGGAGACGCAGCACATATCGCCTATAACTTATTGAAAATGTTGGGTGGTGGAACTTCTGTCGGGCCTATTATGCTCGGCTGTGCGTATCCGATTCACGTGCTAACTAATTCCGCTACGGTGCGTGGTATCGTCAATATGACGGCTATTGCGGTTGTGGATGCTCAGACTCAGTCAGTAATACAGAAAAGCTAAAACGATTGCCCGGGGGTGTCATATAGAGCTTGCCCATTACTCCATCTGCCGTTTCAACCATAATACGCCCACCATCTGTTCCCGGTCTATCTGCTCCAGACCTTCTTCGATGGATTTGATGACCCGGGTAGTTTCCGGTAAGATAATCATTGGCTTCTCTTAGAATGTCATAGTTATGACGTACGTTAATTTGGGTCATGATATTTGTAGATGCATCGTCTTTTTGAGGATGACTCTCAGGCAGATTCAGATAATTGAAAGCTTGTATGCTTTCAGGCATAATGCACTTCCGCGCTGATTTGAGTACAAGCTTGCGAGCGCGTAATAAATCCGGCTAAAGATGCGTGCAAATTTTTAAACCCGCTTCAGCCCCCGTTATATACCCGGCTTGAGCGGGTTTTTTGTTGAGAAAAGCTATGACCGAACGTTCACAAGATAAACAAACCATTGCTGTACGTGGCGCACCGCATCCAACGACGCATGGAGAGCATACCGAGGCCCTTTATTTCACCTCCGGTTATGTGTTTGAAAGTGCAGCGCAGGCAGCAGCCCGTTTCGCCGGGGATGAACCGGGCGCGATCTACGGGCGGTTGACCAACCCGACGGTGCAATCGTTTGAAACCCATCTGGCACTGCTGGAAGGTGCAGATTATTGCGTAGCGACCGCGACCGGCATGGCGGCAATCAATTGCGTGTTCACAGGGCTGCTCAATGCGGGGGATCACGTGGTTGCATCCTCCAGTTTATTTGGCTCTACGATTATTTTGCTGGACAAAATATTCAGCCGCTTCGGCGTCAAAACGACCTTTGTGGCGATTGATGATACACCTGCCTGGGAAGCGGCAATCAATGCCAACACCAAACTATTATTCCTGGAAACACCATCCAATCCTCTGTGTGAACTGGGTGATGTACAGGCGCTAGCGCAAGTTGCACATGCTGCAGGCGCCTACTTTGTAGTCGACAATACCTACAATACACCCATATTACAAAACCCACTGGAGCAGGGTGCCGATGTGGTGGTACATTCCGCGACCAAATATATCGATGGCCAGGGCAGGTTGCTCGCGGGTGCGGTGGTGACGAATGATGAACAGATTAACGAGGCCATTTTCTCGGTACTGCGTACCGCAGGGGCGAGTCTTAGCCCAATGAACGCCTGGTCTATGAATCAGGCCTTGCAAACCTTGCCCCTGCGCATGAAAGCACATTGTGAAAATGCCTTACGGGTTGCGTGCTGGCTGGAAGCACATCCTTCGGTAGAGCGCGTGTACTATCCCGGACTTGAGTCACACCCTCAGCATTTGCTCGCGAGAAACCAGCAGAGTGGCTTTGGCGGAATGCTCTCATTTGAAGTAAAGGGGGACAAAGCCGCTTCGTGGCAAGTAATGGATCGCTGTGAGATGATCTCTCTTTCGGTCAACCTGGGTGATGCACGCACCATTATTACCCATCCGGCCAGCACCTCACACGGCCGTTTGACGCCTGAAGAGCGGGCGCGTGCCGGGGTGGCGGATAATTTAATTCGCCTCTCGGTGGGGTTGGAGGCGGTGGACGATATTATCGCGGACCTGTCACGTGGTTTATAGGGTCTTTTAGCGACTATTCTTCCTGGAGGCTAACCAGGTGCCGGCGGATAGCATTAATATCACCCCCGTTATATTAACGGGAATCCAGACAGCGGCACTATTTCCAAAATATGAGATCACGTAGCCATATAGGTATGAAAGAAATATGCCCAGGCAAAAGATATAAATAGAGTTTTGCCCGCAGTTGATGATTGGCTGTCCCAGCTTTTTGCAAATGAGTATTAACTTCGGCCATTTTAGGCTGATTAGATCAATGCTAAATACAACCACATACGCCAACACCAGAAAATGAATAATGCGCAGGGGTTCCTCATTTCTCTTGCCGGTGAATGGTAATCCGTCTGCATATGCGTAGTCGGTGAGTATCTGAAAATGCTGCCCCAGGAAAGGAATCAATTTGTGAAATACAAACGTGAGTCCTAGTAATAATACCGCGATCGCAACAGTCTGGGTCTTGAGGGGTATGACCTTTTTCCAGGAGCCTCTGGAGTGACCAAAAAGGATGCCGATTACGAATAGGAATTGATAGGCAAAAGGATTAAACACCCATGGCTTGTAGTAAGGCGCTTGTGTGATACTGAACTCGGGGTATATTTGTACCAGCAGGTAAATAAGCAGGGAAACGCAGAATAATACCCAGGGTGATTTTCGTAGTAGCCAGATAAAGGTGGGTGTGGCGATGGAAAGTAAAATATAGGCAGGGAGAATGGAAAAAAGAAATGGCTGGTATCCCAGGGTGAAAATGTACAAACCTATATAACTCTCTTCGTATATGGCGTCGTACATGCCTCGAAACTTGATGACTGTCTCTACGCTGTTGAAATCCTTGAGTAGAGCTGTAATTCCAACCAGTAAAATAAATGTAACAATATGAAAAATATATATTAAAAGGCTTCGTCTGGTTGCTTTTAGCTGGCTAGACATGAAGCCTGAACGTTCAATTAACCTGGTGTAGACAACGGCAGAGATAAACCCTGAACTGAAGAAAAATATTTCTGCTGCATCCGCGACCCCATAACCACGTAAGGTATAGCCACCCAGTCGATTATTATAAATGTGGTCAATAAATATAATTAAGAGAGCGAGGCCGCGAAAGAAATCAATTTTCAGGTTGCGCATAGACTATTAGCAGATAATTTTATTGTTGAGTTTTTGCGCTATTCTAATTAAATTTTATAGATATAGGGAAGTTACCTTAGACATGTGTTACTTATGCTTCAGCGCGCTAGTACAGTGTGCTTGGTTGACTGACTTGAATTTGCCTACGAAGTATAAACGGCCTCTGAACAAACGATTAAAAGCATTTAAATTCACTAAATATCGGTTAAAATCGGTGCTTGTATAGTGATGCTGGAATCTGAAATGTCTCATATTCGTGTTTTACACGGTCCAAACCTTAACCTGCTTGGTACGCGCGAACCTGAAATATATGGTTTCGATACCCTGGATGATATTAACCAGCGCCTTGCGGCGCAGGCGAGAGCAGCTCAGGCTGAGATATCCTTTTTACAAAGTAATGCGGAGCATGAAATCGTAGAAGCAATTCAGGCGGGGGTTGCGGAAGAGGTTGATTATTTCATTATTAATCCAGGCGCATTCACGCACACCAGCATCGCAATACGTGATGCATTCTCGGCTGTTGATATTCCCTTTATCGAGGTGCACTTATCCAATGTGCACGCGCGTGAGGCGTTTCGGCAGCACTCTTATTTATCAGATATTGCACAGGGCGTAATCCTCGGGCTGGGCGCTCAGGGGTATGAACTCGCGTTGCAGGCGGCTTTTTCACAACTTAAATAAAATTCGTCGGGTGCGCATTGCGCTCTGGCAAAACCTGTATTTAGCCTTAAAGAGGTCACCATGGACTTACGAAAAATAAAAACCTTGATCGAATTGCTCGAAGCATCCGATTTGTCAGAAATAGAAATTAACGAAGGGGATGATTCAATTCGTCTAAGCCGCCATTCTTCGGTTGCAGCGCCTGTGGTGCAGGCTCCGGTACAATACGCCGCGCCAGTCGCTCCTGCCACGATTGCACCCGGAGCCGTTCCGGCTAGTGCGGTGGCCGCTGATGTCGCACCCGCAACAGTGATAGGGCACACCGTTGAATCTCCGACCGTTGGCACATTTTACGCGCGCTCCAGTCCGGATGCAGATGCCTTTGTAAAGGTGGGTGATAAGGTAAGCAAAGGGGCGACCCTGTGCGTCGTCGAAGCGATGAAGACCTTTAATGAGATTCAGGCAGATCAGGCGGGAACCATTGCAGAAGTTTTAAAATCTGATGGTGATCCGGTTGAATTTGGCGAAGCCCTGTTTATCATCAGTTAATCCCATGATTAAGAAATTAGTAATTGCCAATCGTGGTGAAATCGCACTGCGTATATTGCGCGCGTGCAGAAAACTCGGTATCGAAACCGTCGCACTGTATTCCACTGCTGATAAAACAGCAAAATATGTAAAGCTGGCGGATGAATCGGTGTGTATCGGGCCTCCGCCTGCGAAGGATAGTTATTTAAATATTTCAGCTGTTATTGCAGCGGCCGAGGTGACGTCTGCCGACGCGATTCACCCGGGTTACGGCTTCTTATCTGAGAACGCTGATTTTGCCGAACGCGTCGAGCAAAGTGGGTTTATTTTTGTGGGTCCGAGAAGCGAAACCATTCGACTTATGGGCGATAAAATATCGGCTATCGAAGCGATGAAAACGGCGGGAGTGCCCTGTGTGCCGGGCTCTGACGGGCCGTTGGGTGATGATTATAACGCCATTCAGGATATAGCGGCCTCAATCGGCTACCCCGTGATCATAAAGGCGTCAGGCGGCGGAGGGGGTAAGGGCATGCGTGTGGTTGAACGCGCTGAAGATCTAACTTCCTCGATAAAGTTGACGCGTCAGGAAGCGGCTGCGGCGTTCAATAACGATGTCGTGTATATGGAAAAATACCTGGGTACACCACGGCACGTGGAAATACAGATCCTGTCGGACGAACACGGAAACGCGGTACATCTGGGTGATCGGGATTGTTCGATGCAGCGTCGTCATCAGAAAGTGATCGAAGAAGCGCCTGCACCGGGAATCTCAGATGAGGTACGTGAGAAAATTGGTAAACGCTGCGCCGAGGCTGCACGCGCTATTGCATATCGTGGCGTCGGGACATTTGAGTTTTTGTATGAAAATGATGAATTTTATTTCATTGAAATGAATACTCGAATCCAGGTCGAGCACCCGGTAACTGAAATGATTACGGGTATCGACCTACTGGAACATCAACTGCTAGTGGCGGGTGGAGAAGCGATAGGCTTTAAGCAGGATGAAGTCCGATTTCGCGGGCATGCAATTGAATGCCGAATAAACGCCGAAGATCCGGATACGTTCTTGCCATCGCCTGGCGAAATTACCCAGTTTCATATGGCTGGTGGGCCGGGCGTACGCGTTGATTCTCACGCCTATAGTCACTACGTTGTACCCCCGTATTATGATTCGCTGATCGGGAAGCTGATTGTTTCCGGGCCTACGCGTGATCAGGCACTCGCGCGAATTCGGGGGGCCTTGCAGGAAATGGTGGTTGACGGGATTAAAACCAATTTACCGCTGCATCGGGAACTGATGCAGGACGAAGGGTTTACCAAAGGTGGTCAGGATATACATTACCTTGAGAAAATTCTAGCGGCAAAGTCAGAGAGTCAATAATGTCATGGGTCCAGCTGAGTGCTGAGGTCTCGGGTGATCAGGTTGATGCGCTGATTGATGCCCTGGATGAGATGGGCTCTCAGGCGACAACACAGCAAAATGCCGGCCAGGACAGTTACTTTGATTTGGCGCATCCTGCTGAACCGAAATGGGACAGGCAAACCGTAAGCGGCCTGTTTGAAGACCGGGGTAACCACGAAGTACTGCTGTCTGAGTTGATGGCTAAAGTCGATTTCGTGAAAGAGGTTGAGGTGTCGCTACTGCCGGATCAGGATTGGGAAACGGCGTGGCTGGATCAGTATGAGCCCATTGAAGTGACCCCCGAATTATGGGTTTATCCGGGCTGGGTGACCCCCGAAGACAGCCACAAAACAGTCATTAAAATTGACCCGGGAATGGCCTTTGGAACGGGAACGCATGAAACCACGCGATTGTGTATGCGGGTTCTGGCGGGTCTGGAACTGGATGCCTGTTCCGTGCTTGATTATGGTTGCGGTTCAGGTATTTTAGCGATAACGGCATTGAAACTGGGTGCCGATCGAGCCGTTGGCGTGGATATTGACCCCAAAGCTGAAGTGGTGTCGCGGGAAAATGCGCATTACAATGGTGTTGCTTCGAACTTTGCCATACAATCGGCGGCAAACGTTGAAACACAGACCTTTGATGTTGTCATTGCCAATATTCTGGCCGTCGCATTGATCGATTTGGCGCCTGTTCTGGTCAAGCACGTTAAACAGGATGGTATCCTTATCTTGTCGGGTATTTTGCTGCAGCAGGCGGAAGATGTTGTCGCTGCGTATGCGCAGCACTTTGTGTTTGAACGTGTTAAAGAATCCGACTGGGTGGTCTTGTCAGGTCGCAAATCACTGAATATAAGCCATACATAATAGCTGCATGCAAATTCAATGCCCACATTGTAAGTCTCGCTACCGGCTTGGTGCGGAAATGGTCGACGCCTACGGTGGTTTCGTCCGTTGCGGGAATTGTAATTATAAGTTTAATATTCACGATCAGGTGATACTGGATGAAATACCGCACGACCTGGTTAATACAGAAGTGCGCCCTGCACAGCAAAAGGATGATCGATATAAAGGCCGTAAATCCGGTTCGGATTCGCAAGCTACCCGAATAGAACCCAGACTGGAACGCGATGAAGCTGAAGACGAGTTCAACATCCGTTTTGGTCATGGTGAAGATGATGAAGAGGGTGGGGATTCATCCGAACCTGTGGATGCCCGAGGTCCCCGGCTGGAACCGGCTATGCAAAGCGTTGAACTGGAACCCATCGAAGATTTTCAGTTTCCAGAAAATCTGGATGAAATGGATGACGAAACAGGCGCTGACGACAATGAATCTGAGGGTGATTTGACCGCTGGATATTTTGAACAGGACAGCGCTGATGAGGTTCTGCAAGCGGCTGAATCCCGGCAGTGGCCGGAATTAGATATGGCTGAGGAGCCCGTGCTTTTTGATTCACTAAACGATGATGATGCAGAAGAGGACTCTGTCCACCTGCCGTTGATTAATGATGATGAGGAAGAAGATGCGGATAGCGGTTTTTTCAAAAGTCTGTTTTCGATGTTGTGGCGTGCGGTATTGTTCCTGTTTTGGGCCGCCGCCGCGATAGCACTGGCGTATTTACTTTTCGGGCAAATCAAAGAAACCCTCTACCCTGCCTACAAAAACCATTCGCTAGTGCAGCAAATACGCTCGGGTATGTGTGCGTACCTGCCCTGCGAGCGTGCACGCTACGATAAAGGCCTGTTCGAAATCGTGGTTTCTCGAATGGATGAGATTACGCAACCATCGCGCCAGTTACATGTTTCAATTTTCTTGTTGAATAATGCACAGAATGCGCAGGTGTATCCAAATATTTTGTTGGCCCTGAAAACGATTGACGGCAGTACCGTCGGGCAGCGGGTGTTTACTCCCGGGGAGTATTTCACATCTTACGATAGCCTGATAT
>Ga0164313_10004869_pt1 | contig 11900 bp, 8 predicted proteins | sample GuaBasSedimGuay4_FD_113735 | JGI IMG/M metagenome (GOLD analysis project Ga0164313, IMG submission 113735) | Subseafloor sediment microbial communities from Guaymas Basin, Gulf of California, Mexico - Guay4, Core 4569-4, 0-3 cm | ecosystem: Environmental > Aquatic > Marine > Hydrothermal vents >... | reverse complement strand
GTGACCGAGCCAAAACGTGACACATACTGCAAAAGCCGAGTGCGATTGCGTGCGAAGGGATTAAACAGACGAACTTCCATGTTGGGGTGCGCATCCATCACGGCAATGCCAAGATCGACTGCAGCCATGTCCATATCGTCCACCAGCAGCCGCACCCGAACACCCCGATCCGCGGCCTTAAGCAGTTGATCGAGTAGCAGCCTTCCCGACAAATCCCGATGAAGCAGGTAATACTGTACATCTAGGCTGCGCTCGGCATTAATCGCCAACACTGCTCGAGCAACAAAAGCACCCAATCCCGTATTCAGGAGTAGAACACCCGTTTGCCCGCCATTGCTCGCCACTGCCTCAGTAACGTTTCTACCCATTATGGTATCGTCTGTATCGGTCAGCACAGCACTGCTTATCTGATGGTCATTGGGGGGCATTGATACACAGGCGCTCAGTGCCAAGGTGGCAAGCGCAGCCATGACCGTCCGATTAAGACGACAACAAAAAGAGATTATATTCAACGGAGTTTTCATCCTGGTATCCGATCATCCCGACTGTAAAATGCCGCTTTACCCTGCCAGATCACAGATCACAGATCAATTCAGCACAGCACAGCCCTGTATGTAAGGTACAACTCGCTGCATTACAACCCGGATTGCCGAGCGTGGAGCCCGCAAACCAGTATTTTCTGCGAACACATCCCCAAATAGAAGACTTTTCTTGTGCTAGATCAAAGATTTGCACTGATTTTCCCTCTCGAACACTATATGTGGTAGTATAACGGCTTATTATTTCCAATATGTAGTGTCTAATAAAAATTATACGAGTAACCCTTATGCCCAAAATCCAGCCCTACTCCTTCCCCATTAACAACACCGCCCGACCATTATGGGGTAAGCCATGAGCACTATGACGACAAAATCCAAATTACAAATGACCGCAGAAAGCGAGTGGCAGGCGGTCAGTATTGACGTTCTACGCGAGAAGTATGCGAAGGGCCCGGAGCAGAATCTTGACGGCCCCGAGATGGTGCTTGCCATCCGGCAGCGTGTCGCCAGGGCGCTCGCCGAGCAAGAAGAGAACCCGGATATCTTTACTCCCGTATTCCTTGAAGCCCTGGAAGCAGGCTTCATCCCCGGTGGCCGTATCAACAGCGCTGCGGGTACCGATATCAAGAATGTCACACTGATAAACTGCTTTGTGCAGCCTGTCGGGGACTCCATTTCCGGCACCGTGAATGGTAAGCAAGGCATCTACCACGCCCTGCGCGATGCGGCGGAGACCATGCGCCGTGGCGGCGGTGTCGGTTACGACTTCAGTTCCATCCGTCCCGCGGGTGCCAAAGTGATGGGCACTGCCAGCTCCGCCTCAGGTCCTGTGTCGTACATGCATGTCTTTGATCAGTCCTGCTCCACCGTTGAATCCGCCGGCTCTCGCCGTGGCGCCCAGATGGGCGTACTGCGTTGCGATCACCCGGATATCCTGGCGTTCATCGGGGCCAAGGGTGAGTCCGGCAAACTGAATAATTTCAACATCTCCGTGGGCATCACGGATGAATTCATGGAAGCGGTGGTAAACGATACGCCCTTTGAACTGGTACATGAAGTTGAGTCGAACAACCAATTGCGTACGGAAGGCGCGTACCGGCGCGACGATGGCAAGTGGGTCTATGCCAGGATCGACCCCGGGGAAGTCTGGGATGCCATCATGAAAAACACCTACAACGCCGCCGAGCCAGGCGTTCTGTTCCTGGATCGCATCAATCAGGAGAACAACCTCCACTACTGTGAAATAATCGAAGCAACAAATCCCTGCGGCGAAATCCCCATTCCCGATTACGGCTGCTGCTGCCTGGGCTCTTTCAACCTGTGCGCCTTCGCCACTGATGCATTCACCGACCGGGCCGCCTTCGATTACGACGGTTTCTGCAAAGAAGTGAAGGTCGCTGTACGTATGCTGGACAACGTGCTTGACGCAACCGCGTGGCCCTTACCGCAGCAACAGCAGGAGGCCGCTGACAAACGCCGCATCGGTATGGGCTACACGGGCCTGGGCGACATACTGATCATGCTGGGGCTGCGCTACGACAGCCAGGAAGGCCGTGATTTTGCCGCTGATCTAACCCGCCGTATGCGTGATGCCGCTTACGAGGCGTCCATCGACCTGGCTATAGAAAAGGGTGCCTTCCCAAAATTTGACGCCAATAAGTTCCTGCACAGCGGTATGGCCAAGCGCCTGCCCAAAGATATTCGCAGCAGGATCAAAAAGCACGGTATACGTAACAGCCATCTGCTTTCCATAGCGCCCACCGGCACCATCTCGCTGGCATTCGCCGACAATTGCTCCAATGGGCTTGAGCCTGCGTTTTCCTGGTTCTACAAGCGCAAAAAGCGTGAAGCGAACGGTTCCAACACGGAATACATGGTTGAAGACCACGCGTACCGCCAATACCGCCTGCAGGGCGGCGACCTCGACAACCTGCCCGAGCAGTTCGTCAGCGCTCTGGATATCAGCGCTAACGATCACATGCTCATGCAAGCGGCTATCCAGCCGTACATTTGTGCCTCTATTTCAAAAACAGTCAACGTACCTGCGGACTATCCATTCCAACAGTTCCAGGATATCTACATCAATGCGTGGAAGAATGGCCTGAAAGGGATCACCACCTACCGACCCAATACGATCATCGGTAGTGTACTGTCCGTTGAAGACAGCGCCGGGAAACCCCAGGACCTGGATCAGTCCGAACCTGATCGCAAACTGCACATTACCGAAACACCCGAGGTTGCGCTGGCTACCCTGCGTTGGGCGCATCGCCCCAGTTTCGCTGGCGGCACACCGTCCATCACTTACCTGATTGATAACCCCGAACACCGTTTTGCCGTGTTCGTAGGCCATATCGAGAATGGTGGCAACCACCCCTTTGAGGTCTGGGTCAACGGTGAGAATACGCCTCGCGGCATGGGCGCGCTGGCCAAGAACCTGTCGATGGACATGCGCAGTGAAGACCGTGAGTGGCTCAAGATCAAGTTGAACTCACTCTCCAAAACCCCGACCATACCCTTTCAGATGACCATGCCAAATGGCGCCAGGGAAATCGTACCCGGTTCCGTCAGTGCGCTTGCTCGCCTGGTGAGCCACCGCTGCCAGGAACTGGGGAGTTTTGATCATTGTGAAAATCAGTCCAGTCCGCTAGTCGATGCCATGTTTTCCCGCAAGGAGCCGAAGTCTGGCGTGGACGGCACACTATCCTGGACCGTTGATGTGAACAATCCGGCAACTGGCGATGACTTCGCGCTATTTCTCAAAGAATGCGTCCTGCCTGACGGCTCCCACCGCCCCTACAGCGTATGGTTGTCTGGTGCGTACCCTCTGGAGTTCAACGGTCTGACCAAAAGCCTGAGCCTGGATATGCGGGTGCTTGACCCCGCCTGGATAGGCAAGAAGTTGCGTGGCCTGAAAGATCTGACAGAGCCGCAGGGTGACTTCTTCGCCCGAACCCCCGGTAGCGAGAAACAGTCTATACAACCCAGCACCGTGGCGTACATAGCGCGCCTGTTGATTCATCGCTACACCATGCTGGGTATCCTGGATGCGGATGGCTACCCGATCAAGGGACTGGGTATGCTGCAAGAGGCGAACAAGGCGCCTGAGATTGATAAGGTGGTGAACTTTCAGTTGGTGGGCAAAGTTTGTGAGGAGTGCAGTGTCCCCGCGGTTATCAAGCGCGATGGATGCGATTTCTGCACGGCCTGCGGACACATCGGCGCCTGCGGTTAACCATGACGTTCAGGGTCATTTTCCCGCTGCCGCAACTTGAGGCAATAGCGTAATTTCCGCGGGGACATCCAGTACGACACGGTTTCTACCTTCGCTCTTGGCCCGCAGCAGTGCCTTATCGGCGCGAATGAGCCACCCCTGACGGCCTTCACTGGGTTGCAGTTCGGCGACACCGAAGGACATGGTGAGCCGTATATCTGAGACAAAGATCTTTTGTTCAATAAGCCCGCGCAATTTCTCAGCCAAATGGGCAGCGCCCTCCAGATCCGTATGTTCGGCTATGACAATGAACTCTTCTCCGCCATAGCGATACAGCGTCTCAGTGGGACGGGTACTGGCGCGGATTAAATCAGCCACCTCGACAAGGACATCATCACCAACGATATGACCGTGAGTGTCATTAATTTTCTTGAAGTAATCTATGTCCAGTATCAGGATACTGCCGGGAACCTGGGCGCGACGGAACAACGCATTCACTGTATCGATTTTTTCGTTTTGTGCTCGGCGATTACCCGTGCCGGTGAGAGGGTCGATAGTAGCGAGGCGCCTCAGTCTTGACCTCTGGCGGTTCGCCGTTATGGCGAACGAGTAGGCAAACAGTACACCGGTCACTAAAGTCAGGGAGATAGTGAAAATTGTGGCGGGAGATGCGGAATTCCACAGCATCGCCTCTATGGCAAGCAATGACACAACACTCAATAGCGCAGCGTACCTGGTTTTAAGCAGGAAAAATGCCGCTGTCAGCGCGGGGTATGCCCAGTAGATCTGACCGATGCCCAGCAAAAATATAGAGCCCAGTGCTGCCACCGTGAATATCAGGCTTAAGGTTATCCCCGGACCACGAGTTTGCCGCGTGAAATATACATGCAGAAACAACCCCAGCATGACGAAAATGATACTGGTATCCAGCAATGCCGCTGCCCATTGCTCATGCCTGAACCGCATAATCGCAAATGGCGTAACCGCTACGGCGAGAATGGCCGTAAGCAGCAACAACAGTTTTTCTTTAAACGAACGCCCCATCATAGCCATAATTTCCTAATCAGGCAGCTCCCCATGTCTCACCCCGAGGGAGGAACCAGCCGGCGAATTTCAACACCTGGACTCCAAGTCTAGTAGGCCCAGTGAAAACCCGCAACTTTGCCAAAGACCATAATAAACGAGTGGTATTGTGGATTGTCGGCAGTGTGGAGAAGTTACCTGGCCTGTATTTTTACTCGCAAAACACCGTGTTGCGTTCACTTATCACCGTTTGGCGGATAATTCAGCCATCGTACTGTCGCCAGTAGTCGTCCAGCAAAAGGCCCACCGTATTGGGCACCACCAGATGGGCCGCATACCAGGTGTGCAGGCAACGAATGCGTTTGCAATCAGCGATGCCGCCAATGCCCTTGCTGGCAAACACCTCGCTAAAATTGAGCTCGGCCAGTCGCTGGCGGATGGCAGGCGTCATGTAATCCTCACGCAATTTGATATGCAGCCGATGATCATCGCGCATTGTGCGCTGTAGTTCGGGCGCTGCATCGATGCGTTGCTGCAACGCCTTGATAAGGCCGGTAGCCTCCGCCTGGTCGATGCGATAGCAAAGGTCCGGGTCAAGCAGCCAGAACAATGTGGGAAAAGGTTTGTCAACCACCAGGGAGGCGACGCGTATCACTATGGGCCGGCCATCGGGGTGCGCCACGGCGATACCTTCCAGTCCGCGGGGCCGTCTGCCTAGCAATGTAGTAACCTGGGCGATGACTTCAGGTGTGATGGTCAAGGGTTTGGTCTTGCTCTTTAATCAGTGATACCTGGATTCTACGCGAAGCGCACCACCAGCTCACAACCATTTGACAAAAAGCTCCCGCCCCCCTAAAGTGCCGCCCGTACTAGGTGCCCACCGCTGACTTCGGTTACCGCTGGGTGGGTTAAATGGGAAGTGTGGTATGGCTGATTCGTAACACGAAGGCCAAATCCACCGCTGCCCCCGCAACGGTATGCAGTCTACGACTGTGAGCCCGACACCTGCCTGGTCATGCGCAACGATGGAGCGGAGGGCTTCATTCCTGGTTGCTCAATGCCCACCGGCATTGCGTTCCCTGATCCCCTCCCTCATTCGCCACTGTATTTTTGGCCATTGAGGACACAACATGAACAAGTTTGTAATAAGCCGTGCACTGGTGCTGGTCACTGCGGCCTCTATGCAGGCAACTGCCCAGAGCCAGATAACTGCCCAGAGCAATAGAGCAACTCAGAGCTATATCAAGACCGACAACAAACTGGAAGAAGTCATCGTGACCTCTTCCCGCATAGAAATGCCCCTGCGCCAGATCGGCACCTCGGTATCAGTCATCACCCAGCAGGAAATAGTGCAGCGGGGTTTTAACTCCCTGTACGACGTACTGCGCAGCCAACCCTCTGTGGCAGTGAGCAATCCCGGCGGCGCGGGCAACGCGACTTCCCTGCGCATTCGCGGTGAAGAGGGCTATCGCACCCTCATCCTGCTCGATGGCATCGACATCTCCGACACCTCGACGCCGCAAGTCGGCCCACGGATCGAGCACCTGCTCAGCTCCGGCATCCAACGGGTCGAGATCCTGCGTGGGCCACAGGGCCTGATGTACGGTGCGGATGCAGGCGGCGTCATTAATATCTCTACCATTGCACCCCGGGAAGGTCTGGGCGGTGAAGTCGCTGCCGAAGGCGGGCGCTATGGCTCACAACAATTCGCGGGCAATCTCGGGGGCGGTAACGGCACGGTAGATTTCAACCTGGCAGCATCGGATTTCGAAACAGATGGTTTCAACGCTCGCACTACTGACACCGTACTAAAAGATGACGATGGCTACGACAATACCACCGTGCATGGCCGCCTTGGCTGGAACGTCAGCGACGACCTGCGCCTGGGGCTGGTGGCACGCGATGTCGATGGCACCAACGAATTCGACAGCTGCTTTACCGTGGACACTTTCTCCCCTACCGACAACTGCAAGGACGAATACGAGCAACAGGCCTGGCGGGCGGAGGCTGATTACACCATCGGCCGCTTCAGCCACCGGGTTTTCTACAGCGACAGCGATACCAAGCGCCACTTTTACGCTGACGGGACATCCAGTTTTAAAACGAAAGGCAGCCTGGAGCGCAGCGGCTACCTGGGTAGCTTTAGCGCCGGCGACTCCCTGCGCCTGGTCTACGGCGTGGATCTGGAAAGTGAATCCATGGACGATAGCAGCTTCGATACCGACCGGGACCAACAGGGTTATTACCTGGAGTACCAGGGCGGTTTCAGTGACAAGGTGTTCGTAACCGCCGGTGCGCGCTACGACGACAACGATGATTTCGGTACGCACACATCTTACCGTGTCAGCGGCGCCTACCTGTTTGCCCTGTCCGGCGGCGAACTAAAACTCAAGGCCACCTACGGCACCGGCTTTCGCGCTCCCAGCCTGTATGAGATCGCTTACAATGACGGGCCGTTTGCCTATCCACCGGCTGCCGGCACCAAACTGTCTGAAGAGGACAGCGAGGGCTACGACATCGGTTTATCGTGGATGGCGCAATCGGGTATCTACCTTGAGATGGTGTACTTCGATCAGACCATCAGCGACGAAATATATTTCGACCTGATCTCATATTCAGGTTATTTGCAGAGCAGCGGCGACTCGGAATCTCGCGGCATTGAGTTGATCGGGGAATGGCCATTACTGGACACCCTGTCCCTCACCGGCAACTACACCTACAACGATACCGATACCAACGCGGGTTCTGCCCGAGCGTTTCGTCCCGAGCACCTGGCCAACCTGGGTTTAAGCTGGAGCCCTCCGGTGGAGCGGCTGGTACTGGGACTCAACGTACGCCTGTCACGGGATGCGGAAGATATAGACGGCGCCAGCCTGGACAACTATGAACTGCTCGACATCAACGCCAGTTTCCTCATAGCGCACGGACTGGAATTGTACGGCCGGGTGGAAAACGTTCTGGATGAGGACTATGAAGAGATTCCCACTTACAATACCAGTGGCACCGCCGCCTATGCCGGGCTGCGATATTCCTTTTAGAGGGGAGCTTCAGGATGAGTGACAACAACAGCGACAGCAAAAAGGACGCCAAACACAAGGCGGCCATGGCAAAGCAGAAAGCCAGCGTCGATGCCAGTATCGATGCCGCCGATACCGAACGCGGTATCGCTATCCTGCTCACCGGCGATGGCAAGGGCAAAACCAGTTCCGCCTTCGGTATGGTGATGCGCGCGCTGGGCTACGGCCACAAGGTGGGCGTGGTGCAATTTATCAAGGGCGAGCAACTGTCCGGTGAGGAAATCTATCTGCGGGAACACTGCCCCCAGGTGGATTTTTACCAGATGGGCACCGGCTTCACCTGGGACACCCAGGACCGCAGTGGTGACATTGCCGCGGCCATAAAAACCTGGGCCGTGGCCAAACCCATGTTGCAGAATGCCAGTTACAACCTCGTGGTGCTGGACGAGCTGACCTATATGATCGCCTACAACTACCTGCCCGAGGAAGAGATTGTCCATGCCATCCGCGAACGCCCCCCCGGGCAGAGTGTGGTCGTTACCGGTCGCGGCGGCGGCGCGGCCCTGCAGACGGTGATGGACACGGTATCGGAAGTAAAGGAGATCAAGCACGCCTTCAAGGCCGGAATTATGGCGCGCAAGGGCGTCGATTATTAATCCGGCCCCTACCTCGCAGCGCCGGTGGCGCGCGCACTGCCTTATCGCCATTCTGGCAATCACCCTGCCTTGCGCCATGGCTGTGGCTCTGTCAAGTGGTGCAGTCAGCCTATCTTTAAGCGAGGTTGGCCGCGCCTTACTCGACACGCTGTTCGACCAGGGCAATAGCCAGGGGGCGGTAATCATCGGACAAATACGCCTGCCACGGGTACTGCTGGCAGCGGTGATGGGCGCCACTCTGGCCATGAGCGGCGCCGCCATGCAGGGTCTGTTTCGCAATCCCCTGGCAGACCCTTCCCTGATTGGCGTGACCGCGGGGGCGTCACTGGGTGCTGCGCTGGTCATCGTGACCGGCGGTAGTCTGCTGCAGGGCTACATGGGACTCACGCTGGTTTCTGCCGGTGCCTTTGTCGGTGGTGTGATCGCTGTCTTGTTCGTATACCGCCTGGCGACCTCCGCCAACGGCACATCGGTTGCCACCATGTTACTCGCCGGTATAGCTATCACCGCCTTTGCCGGTGCAACAGGGAGCCTGCTGGAATTCTTCGCTGACAACGATATGTTGCGGCGCATCAGCCTGTGGAAAATGGGGGGGCTGGACGGCGCCAACTACCCTCGCCTGTTACTGGCGTCAATCGTAAGCGGCGCGATGCTAGTTCTGTTACCACGCTACGCCGGGGCGCTAAATGCCCTGTTGCTGGGTGAGTCCGAGGCGCGCCACCTGGGTATCAACGTGGACAGCGTCAAAGTGGCATTGATCACCTGGGTGGCTATCGGCGTGGGCACTTCGGTGGCCATGGTGGGCACTATAGCCTTTGTAGGCCTGGTGGTGCCCCATATAGTGCGCATGCTGGCCGGGCCGGATCACCGCTACCTGCTGCCCGCCTCGGCCCTGGCCGGCGCTCTGTTGCTGGTGGTGGCTGATACTCTGGCACGGGTACTGGTGGCGCCTACCGAATTACCGGTGGGGGTTATCACTGCGATTATCGGGGTACCCTTTTTTATCTCGCTACTGCGCAATCGCCATCATTATGGGTTGCAGTCGTGAGCTTATTGCAGCCGTGAGCATATTACAGCTGCGCCATGTCAGCGCCGCGCCCTGGGGCCCGGCGCTGCTGGACGACATCAATATCAGCCTGGAGCCCGGCGCTATTCTCGGGCTGGCCGGTCCCAACGGCGCGGGCAAGTCCAGCTTACTGAGGCTGATCGCCGGTGATATCAACAGCAACGGTGGTGAACTGACATTGGCAGGCCGACCCCTGAGCCACTGGACACCGCAACAGCGCGCGCTGCGCCTGGCTTTCCTGCCGCAGATGTCCCTGCTCAGTTTTCCCTATACGGTGGAAGAGGTGGTGTTGCTGGGTCGCACGCCCCACGCCAGCGGCAATGAGACAGATCGGGTAATTCTGGAGCAGGTATTGGAGTTAACCGATACCCTGGACTTACGGCACAGGCTTTACACACAACTGTCCGGCGGTGAAAGGCAGCGTACGCAACTGGCCCGGGTCTTTACCCAGATATGGGGCGAGGACTCGCTGGCCGGGAAGTTACTGCTGTTGGACGAACCCACCTCGGCCCTGGACCTGGCTCACCAGCAACAAATACTGTCCGCGGTACAACTGCTGGCCAGGCGCGGTTGTGCTGTGGTACTGGCGATTCACGATCTGAACCTGGCGGCCAGTATTGCCGATACCGTGCTGGTGTTGGACTGCGGGCGGCAAGTCGCCCTGGGATCACCACAACAGGTATTCACGCAATCACTATTCAAAGAAGTGTTCCAGGTTGATGTCATCGTCAGCAGCCACCCGCAACAGGGTTTTCCCTTGATTATCCCGCAGCGTTCCAACCTGTGATAAAACACTCTCTCTCCTTCATATTTATCCTTGCATTGTCCATCCCTGCCAACGCAATTACTGTACAGGACTTCGCCGGGCGGGAGGTGACGCTGTCACAACCCGCGCAGCGCATTGTGGCGCTGGCCCCGCACATCGTTGAAAACCTCTACAGCGCAGGCGCGGGCGACCGTCTGGTTGGCGTCGTGAGCTATAGCAATTATCCGGCGCAGGCAGTCGGAATACCCCGGGTGGGTTCCGCCAACGCCTTTAGTCTGGAGCAAATTGTGGCCTTGCAACCCGACCTGGTGGTCATGTGGGGCTCGGGCAACGGCATGCATACGCTGACACAACTGGTGGCACTTGACATCCCCGTGTATGTCAGCGAACTGCGGCGGCTATCCGATGTGCCCGACAGTATCCGTCGGTTGGGGCAACTCACCGGGACAATGGCAGTCAGCGAGCCCGAAGCCCTGCGCATCGAGGGAGAATTAAGTGCCATGCAAAGGCGTTACAATGGTCTCAAACAGCTGGGTGTGTTCTATCAGATATGGGATGAGCCGCTGCAAACAGTGAACGGCGAACATTTGATCAGCGAGGTGATCGCTCTGTGTGGCGGCCGCAATATCTTCAGTGACGCCACCTTTCTGGCCCCGAGAATCAGCATCGAGTCGGTGTTACTGCGCGACCCGGATGCCATCGTCGCCAGCGGCATGGGTGAAGCCCGCCCCGAGTGGCTGGACCAATGGCGCAGCTATCCTTCCCTTTCAGCGGTGCACAACGGCGCCTTGTTTTTTATCAACCCGGACCACGTACAGCGGCCCACCGCCCGGGTATTGCTTGGCGCGGGGCGCCTGTGCCGGCAACTGGATACCCTGCGTTAACGAACTATAACCGCAAACCTCAGCGTAAAGTCAGCCGTATTTTTTTTGATCCTTATCAGTCCTTTGTACTTGCCTGTGGGATTCTCTTTGCTAAGCTCTGCCCTTCGACAATTGCCCGGTCGCAAATCGACCGCCCCAGGAGAGAAGCATGAAACCCGAAACCATCGCCCTGCACGCCGGGTATGACGGCGACCCCGCTACCCATGCGGCCACCACACCAATCTACCAGACCACTTCCTACACCTTCGACAACACTCAGCACGGCGCCGACCTGTTCGGCCTGAAGGTGCCGGGAAACATCTACACTCGTATCATGAACCCCACCAACGGCGTACTGGAACAGCGCCTGGCCGAACTGGAGGGTGGCATAGGGGCCCTGGCAGTCGCCTCGGGTATGGCCGCGATACGCTACGCCATAGAGGCCATTGCCGATGTGGGCAGTAATATTGTCAGCACCTCACAGCTTTACGGCGGCACCTATAACCTGTTCGCCCACACCTTCCCCCGCCAGGGTATCGAAACCCGCTTTGTCGATGCGGATGACTTCGATCAAGTCGCCGCTCTCATCGACGACAACACCAAAGTCTTGTTCTGTGAATCCATAGGCAATCCGGCGGGCAATATTGTCGATATCCAGCGGTGGGCTGATATCGCCCATGCGGCGGGTGTCCCGCTGATTGTCGACAATACCGTGGCGACCCCGATATTGTGCCGCGTTTTCGATTACGGCGCGGATAT
>Ga0164313_10004868_pt1 | contig 11905 bp, 11 predicted proteins | sample GuaBasSedimGuay4_FD_113735 | JGI IMG/M metagenome (GOLD analysis project Ga0164313, IMG submission 113735) | Subseafloor sediment microbial communities from Guaymas Basin, Gulf of California, Mexico - Guay4, Core 4569-4, 0-3 cm | ecosystem: Environmental > Aquatic > Marine > Hydrothermal vents... | reverse complement strand
CGCAAACAAGATATTTGGATAGGGAAAGTGTAGGCTCAGGATTGAACGAAATACAGGGAAATGTAAAAACGGAATACCGTTTGCAAATGAGAATATGTTTTTAAAAAAAAAATTGATAAGAGATTGAGTAAAGATTGATAAGAGATTGAGTAAAGATTGATAAGAGATTGAGAGTAAATAGTTTTTTGATTTAATAGGAATTTGTGGATATTTGCCGGTAAAATTATAAATGTATGAAAGTACTGAAATGGACAACAGATATATGGGCGAAATGGGCTTTGTTATTAGTATTGATTGCCGCCTGTACACCCTCTGAAAAACAAATGAAACACATGAAAGACGTTGACGCGAATCCTCCTATTGCTAAAAAGGTACCACAGAAACTCGAGATACTTGGTGATATACGGATTGATAATTACTATTGGTTGAATGACCGGGATAATACTGAAGTTATTGATTACCTGGAAGCTGAAAATGCATATCTCGATCAGGTAATGGCCCCGGTCAAGCCATTGCAGGAAAAGCTTTTTGAAGAAATAAAAGGGCGAATAAAGAAAGATGATTCATCGGTCCCTTATCGGCTTGATGATTATTTCTATTACACTCGCTATGTGAAAGGAGGGGAGTATCCTTTATACTGCAGAAAGAAGGACTCGATGGAAGTTGAGGAAGAGTTGCTTGCCGATGGCAATGAACTAGCGAAAGGACATGAGTTTTTCTCCTATTTTGCAAGTGTGGGAGTTGAGCATCATACTATGGCCCTCTTTAAGGATACTGTTGGGCGACGTAAGTATCATATTCGGTTTAAAAACCTTGAAACGGGTGAAATGTTTCCGGAAGTTATAGAGAATGTTACTGGTAGTCATGCGTGGGCGGCAGATGACCGGTATTTGTTTTATGCCCGTCAAGATCAACAGACATTGCGTTCGTTCCAAATTTATAGACATAAATTGGGCGAAGACCCGGCATTGGACGAAATTGTTTTTGAAGAGAAGGACGAGACTTTTGATTGTTATGTTTGGCGAGCTAAATCAAAAAAGTTTATTTTCATCACATCTACAAGTACCCTAAGTCAGGAGTATAGGTATTTGCCGGCTGATCAGCCTTTGTCAGAGCCTAAGATCATTCAGCCCCGTGAGCGCGATCTGGAATATTCCGTAGATCACTACGATAATAAATTTTATATCCGTACCAATTTGAATGCTACTAATTTTAAGTTAGTTGAAACTCTGGTATCTGCGTCCGGAAAAGAAAACTGGAAGGATGTGGTGCCACACCGGGAGGATTTTTTTCTGGAAAGTTTTGAGATATTCAGTAATTTTTTAGTGTTGGAAGAGAAAAATGAGGGCCTGACCAAAATCAGGGTCATCGATTGGAAAGATAAGGGTGATCATTATATAAATTTTGGAGAACCGGCCTATTCTGCATGGCTGGCATATAATCCTGAATTCGATACGGAGTTGGTCAGATATGGTTATTCTTCGTTTACTACACCCAGTTCTACATATGACTATCATATGGTGTCGAAGAAAAAGACATTGTTGAAACGCCAGGAAGTAGTGGGTGATTTTGATCCTGAAAACTATCAATCTGAACGAGTGTGGGTGACAGCGCGTGATGGTGTGAAAGTGCCATTATCGATCGTATATCGTAAAGGATTTGAAAAGAATGGCACACAGCCATGCCTGATATATGGATACGGATCATATGGAAACTCCATGGATGCTGGTTTTAGTTCTTATAGATTGAGTTTGCTGGATCGGGGATTTGTCTATGCCTTGGCACATATTCGGGGTGGTGAAGAGATGGGTAGGCTTTGGTATGAAGATGGTAAATTGTTGCACAAGAAAAATACTTTTTACGATTTCATCGACTGTTCGCAGTATTTGATTGACAGTGGATATACGAGTTCTGATAAGTTGTTTGCTCAGGGTGGTAGTGCAGGTGGTTTATTGATGGGTGCGGTAGCCAATATGGCTCCTGAATTATATCAGGGTATTATTGCCCAGGTACCCTTTGTTGATGTATTGACCACCATGCTGGATGAAACGATTCCGCTCACAACATCGGAATATGATGAGTGGGGTAATCCAAATGAAAATAATTATTATGAATATATAAAGTCATATAGTCCGTATGACAATATTGAGGCAAAGGTCTATCCCAATATTCTGGTGACTACCGGTTTGCACGATTCACAAGTGCAGTATTGGGAACCCGCCAAATGGGTGGCCGCATTGCGGGATATAAAAACAGACAAGAATCTGTTGCTGTTACACATTAATATGGATGCTGGCCATGGTGGGGCAAGTGGTCGGTTTAAGCGCATACGCGAAACGGCCAGGGAATATGCATTCATGATGGATCTGCTTGGTATAGATCGATAGCACATCTTAAATCTAAACAATCCACATTCCAGATTTTGTATCCTTTATTAAATTATTGTCTTGAAAAGGGCTATTTGAATGTGATATTTGAAAATTTCCCCATGTATACACATAAAATTATTGAAATATTTCAATGTTACATTTGCATGTGTGATTTAAAGTTATTCCATCTACAGTTCAATTACCCATATTAATATATTTCAAATCAATGCGAATATTATCCAATTAGGAATCTTTATATATTAAAATAATTATATATTAAATCAAATTAATTGTATATTGTTATAATATTATATGATCTATTTTTGGTTGATTGAAAAATCAATATATTTTTTTGCTGTTAAAATATATTTTCATTTTGTGATTATTTTATGTAGTTTTATGTTGTTTCTTGTTTAGAACACAGTCAACCAAACCTATAATAGACATGGAGGATCTTAAGAAGCTCGTCCGGATAATTGTTCACCGTAAGCAACGGCAATACCCATTACTTGATTTGAAGGGAGATAATGCCAGTAAAGAAAATGTATTTTTTCGATACATAAGAAGTGGTGAAGCAGATTCTGATGACGATGCGGCAAAATTATTGTACAATACGAGTGGAGATGACGATCGTTATCGCATGCTTAAATCACGATTAAAGCAAAAGTTGCTGAATCATCTTTTTTTTCTCGATTTTTCAAATAAAAACAAGAGTACTGCCGAGCAAATGGAACTGGAGTGTATACAGTTTTTGCATCAGGCAAGAATACTACAGTTTGCAGGCGAAATTAAGGTTGCCAGAAGTCTTTTGCAAAAAGCTTTGACCATAGCTGATCGCTGTGAATATACAAATCATAGAATAACCGGATTGGAGGCCTTGGTTGCTATTCTAAGTAATAACCATCAGCCACATTTGTTTGAGAACACTACTGCTGAACTTACTGAGAATAGAAAGATTTTTATAATGGAAGAAGCAGTGCGTCACGAATTTCTTTTAATGGAAATGATGATCGTGAAATCCGTTAATTCGAGGAGGAAAAACCTTGAAAGGGTTGAAGAAACTTTAAGCAAGTTTCACCGGGAATGGGAGAAAAGCAAATCCTACAATGTTTTTAGCTATTATTTGAAGTTGAAAATCCTTTTTCACAGACTCACGGGAGAATATGAAAAACTGTTACCTTTTTTAAATGAGATTGAAAAGGGGAATTATAATGGTGTGAAATTAAATCCTTACAGGATAAATACAAACAATATTATACTAGAGAAGGCTCATATATATTACAAATTGAAAAAAGTGCAGGAGGGTAAGGAGTATATGGGCCGGAATGCATATTTCTTTGATCAAAAGCGTATTGAGTGGTTTTGGTTTATGGAGATTTATTTTCTGATGACTTTACAGAGTGGAGACCATCAATTGGCATCTACCTTACGTGAGGATGTTTTTGGGAGTAAATTGTTTGAAAGTAATGATCCTGAACTCATTGATAGATGGCGTATTTACAGTGCTTACTTTCATTATGCAAATTCGAGCAATTTCTACCTGGCTAAAGTCGAATATGGAGATCTTTTGGAAGATATGCCTGTTTATGATAAGGAACGGGAACCGGAGCAGGTTGCCATATTGATTCTTCAAATACTCTACTATATTGAATTAAAGGATGTGGAAGCTGTAAAAGCCAGGCGAAATGCGATGAAGAAGTATATTTCAAATCATTTTAAGGAGAATTTTAGTTACCGTACTCGAACTTTTTATAAACTATTGAATATCGTTGCTGAAAACGATCTGGATTTAAAAGCTATTCAGGTAAAGACAAGATATTTATTGAAAAAATTGCCGGAAGTGCAGGTTGTGAGTGATGTGTACACTGAGATTGAGGTGATTCCGTATGAGCATTTGTGGGATATGATTTCAGCTACACTACAAAATTCAAATCACAGGCAAAATTGATGTATTGAATAATTCAGTGGCGTCGATTCATTTTATCCTTTTATCATTCTATCATTCTATCATTTTTTTATTAAGTTACAGCCTGTAATCAACCGTAATTACATATTTTTAGTATAATGACGGTTTTCAGGAAATTTAATAAAGCTCGAATACATGAAAAAGGTCAGACTTGAGATTGATTTTATTGAGATTAAGCGGAAACGAAGAAAGTGGAATTTGTATATGATTATTGCCACAGATGATCCTTCCGGTGACTCGAAAACAATGATCACTACTGTTCCGGGGGAGGCCATTAAATTGAGGAAAATGGATGGCAACAGGGTTGATTTTGAATCTGAGGGACATGGCCAAACAAATGGACTTATCGTTTTGGAACAGAAAATGCCTTCAAGTCACTCATTGCGGGTAAGGATATGGCTCGTGCAGTCACGTAAGAATACGCGAAAAGCGGGAGAGGTGCTCGAAGAGCTTGGGAGTAATATGAAAAAGAAGGATATGGAGGTCGTGTTTATGGAGGCTGCCAAGGCATTAGGCTCTGTGAACCCATGGATTGAGATTTCCAGAAACCTTATCATGATGAGTGGAATGGTTGGAACATTTTTGAGGAATTCAGATGATCGCCATCTCGGATTTTTCAATCTTGATGAACATTTTACAGAGGAGGAAATCGAATTGGGGGAGTTAGATCGTTTCGGGAAAATAACCAGTGTTGGAGAGGCCGGCTGGACGTGGGTTATTGAAGATTCAACGGTCAGTAAAAAGTATTTGGCCGAAGGCAAAATGCAGTAAGCAGTCAACAGCCCAGCCCACCTTAAAAACAACCGTCATTCCGAGACTGACTCAGTGTGATAACTATGAACATCACAGGCAGGACTCGGAATCTCAAAAATATTAAGTCTGCCTTATTTTTCAGATCCTGAGTCCTGCGCCAACACACCTCTTCGAGTGACTCCGAGGGTGCTATACGGGCTGTGCTATTGAGTTAACCTTTCTATCACTTTTAGTAGCTTAATTTTCTCATTTTCCCAGGAGCAAACTTCGACATTTCCCTTTGTGTAGTATTTACGGTTTAGTATCAATCTTAAAAAATGCTCGTCTTCATCTTTGAAATCACAAGGCATGGAAGCATTAAACTGGTTGCACAATTTCAACCAAAGTGGATTAGGTCGTATGATCATAGGAGTTTTTAATGTGATGCATTCATATATTTTGGTGGGTATGCATCTTATTATACTGCGGTCGAGTTGGTAAGGAAGCAGGACAAAATCAGCAGCTTCAATTGCTTTAATGATCTGATTATGGGATAACAGGTGATCTCCTCCGCGAATGGTTATATAATCTTTTCCTTTGGTTTTTCTTAATACTTTTTTCCATGTGCTCTTTTTAGCGCAATAACCGGCAATTACAAAATGAACATGGGAATTGATTTGATGCATTCGATCAATAAATGCTATCGCATCAAATATTCCATAATTATCAGATATGGTGCCGGTGTAAGTAAATTGAATCCTTGAACTATATATCTTTTCAACTTTCTCATGTGGCTCAAGAGTTGTCTTGTTTTCTATAATTGTAGATTTTCCGGTGGTAAACTTAAGATCACGTGAATATGATTGTTCAGCAAGTGAGTAGTGGTCTATCCATCGGTTACACAGCTTTTCTTTGCCACGTACATACATGGCAAGAAATGTCCTCAGCAATGGGGGATACGTGGAAGTGAAGCGAATATTTCTGTAGTAGTTTTCCTGGATATCATATAATATTTTGGCGCCAAATATTATTTTGTATAGACATATAACAAACAGAGACTCATGTGTAGTAGCTATTATCACTTCAGGCTTTAATTGAAGTAGTTTTTTATAAATATTCCATGAAGCCCATAGTCGGACAGGATGTGTTCTGTTGAAATTGAATAGGGGGTGTAAATTAATATTTTTTACTTCTGGGATATTTTTGGTCCAAAATCCTATGATATTAACCGTATATTTATTTGTTTGGCTGATTGAAAGACCGGTCTTCTCAAAGTTGCGACTATCATTTACCGGTTTGAGTACAGAGACGATTGCAATTGTTATCTTGCTCATGTTTGCAAAATAAAGAAAATTTTAAAATTATCAGTTTAATGGAATTAAAGAAAATTATTGAACGTGCCTGGGACAATCGTGAAATGCTTGAAGATAAAGATGTCGTTATAGCTATAAAGACTATTATTGATGAGCTGGATTTGGGTAAGTTGCGTGTAGCTGAACCAGATAACAATAATGGCTGGCAGGTGAACGAGTGGGTAAAAAAGGCTGTTATACTTTATTTCCCTATCCAGAAAATGCAGTCTTATGAAATCGGGCCTTTTGAATTCCATGATAAGATGAAACTTAAAACCGGATATGCCAAAATGGGGATCCGGGTTGTGCCTCACGCGGTAGCTCGTTACGGTGCGTATATCAGTTCTGGTGTTGTGATGATGCCTTCTTATGTTAATATTGGTGCTTATGTAGACGAAGGTACAATGGTAGATACCTGGGCTACAGTGGGTAGTTGTGCCCAGGTTGGAAAGTATGTGCATTTGAGTGGTGGAGTTGGAGTAGGCGGTGTACTCGAACCAGTACAAGCGGCTCCGGTTATTATTGAGGATGGGGCTTTTATTGGCTCCCGTTGTATCCTCGTCGAAGGTGTGCGTATTGGCCGTGAGGCAGTATTAGGGGCCAATGTAACTTTGACGTCCAGCAGTAAAATAATTGATGTTACAGGCCCGGAACCGGTAGAATACAATGGATATGTGCCTGAACGTGCAGTAGTGATCCCTGGCACTATTCCAAAAAAATTTCCCGCCGGCACTTTTCATGTTAATTGTGCGTTGATCATTGGCCAACGAAAAGAAAGCACTAATCGTAAAACTTCCCTGAATGATGCTTTGCGTGAAAACAATGTATCTATATAGCGAGTAAGGGGCATGATAATTATTTATTTTCCTTTTTTAGGGAGATCTTCATTTAAAACACTCTATAGAAATATAGATCAATATCAAAATGCGAATACTATTCTTTAGTTTACTACTAATAGTGCCTGTTTTATATTCATCCTGTAAGAATGATATATCGAATTTAGGCGACCGGTACTTCAAATCGGGTGATTATGAGATGGCTTTAAAAAAATACAATGAGTATTTAAAACTTAAGCCAAGAAATATAAAAACGTTATACAACCGGGGCAGGACCTATGAGGAACTTAAAATGTATGACAAAGCGATGGAAGATTATAAGATGGTACTAAAACTTGACCCAAAAAACACCGGAGCCATACTGAGTTATGGTCAGGATTTCTATCGCCATAATGATTTTGAGCAAGCTATTTATTATTACGATAGGGCAGTGCAACTGGATAAGAGAAATTTTATGGCACATTTTTTAAAAGGGGATGCCCTTCGCAGAATGGGCCTCGTTCGGGAAGCCATAAGGGAATATACTACTTCCATTAATCTTAATGATTCTTATGGTGAAGCCTATTTGCGACGTGGTGTGGCACGTTTGCACCTTGGGATGAGAAAGAGTGCTTGCAATGATTTTAAAATAGCCAGGTCATTAGGAGTAAAAGAGGCTGGCGAGGCCCTTAAAAAGAATTGCAGATAGATTTTTGATTATTGCCTTAAATTTGGGCAGTCGAATAAGGCTTAGATTGGCAAAGCATTATCGCATTGTTTCATTATTGCATTATCGCATTGACTTATTACCCGTTTTGGCTGATTAGGTTGAGACGATCAAAATCCAATATCTCAATGCTGGAAGGTGTGATTTCTATCAGACCGTCATCTTTAAATTTAGTCAAAATACGAGCTGTGCTCTCCACCGACATTCCGGATAATTCTGCAAGCTCTCTTCGGTTCAATTGTAAAGGGAATTTGTCCAGTTTATAAATTCTTTGTGATAAGCATAATAAAATATCTGCCAGCCTTCCATTGGTTTGTTTTTTTGTCAGACAGAAAAACCTTCCGTAGGTAATTACAGAGTTTTCACTTTGCATACTGATAATTTTTGCTGAAAACTTAGCATTTGTATTAAGAAGTTGTTTGAAGGTGTTGATCTCAATCAATTGCACCGTACTTTTCATGTATGCCTGTGCTGAATATTGGAAAACATTATTGCCTTCATAGAGTATTGGCAGGCCAATGATGTTGGAGCCGGGCAGGATTTTAAGGATCACGGAATCATTATTTCCTTCCATATAGATTTTTGCCAACCCATTCTTCAGAACCATAATGTGTGAAGCAAATGTGCCTTGCTTACAAATGGATTCCCCACGTTGATAATCTACTTCGAGCATGTTACTATCGATCAGATCCGTCTCTGTGTCCGTCAACTCATCAAAACAGCTTAGCTGGCTATCGCCAACTGTGCAACTATTTATCCCCTTCAATCTGGTCATAATCTTAGATATTAAGATTTTATTCACAAAGATACGTAATACATCAATAAATAATTTGATTTATATCAAGTAAATCGTTTTCAATTACGTATCGGGAGTTGTTATGTCCGGCATCGAAATATTCAGAAATCATTTTATACTACCTTAAATTTGCATCAAAGTAAATTTTTTTTGTATGAAAAGTATAAAATCATTTCTGGTGTCATTGATTGTGGTGGTTCTTTTACCAGGCGTCATTGTATATACGATTTTTGTTTATTATGGTAGCCGGGAACAACAGCATGTGCCGGTTCATGCTGAACTACGTGCAGATCATATATCATCCGTTGATCATTCGCAATTTGAAGTGTTACAACAGGAATTCAAAACGCCGCAAGATGTGACCGCTGCTTGTATCTCCTGTCATAATGGCCGTGATGAAGAGATTATGGCTACTGCTCATTGGAAATGGGAACGAGATGTGACATTGCCCGGTGATCGGGGTGAAGCTACAATTGGTAAGAAAAACCTTCTCAATAACTTTTGTACAGGGGCGATTGGAAATAATGGATCCTGTATGCGTTGCCATATCGGTTATGGCTGGAAAGATAAAAGTTTTGATTTTTCTGATCCTAAAAATGTGGATTGCCTTGTATGCCATGATCTGACACAAACATATAAAAAGAAAAAAGGCGAGGCGGGATTTCCGTCTACAGCTGAAAACGCAACTGCTGATTTTCCTGTTCCCGACTACAACCTTGTAGCACAAAGTGTGGGTTTGCCCGATAAAAACAATTGTGGTATATGTCATTTCTACGGAGGTGGTGGTAACAATGTGAAACATGGGGATCTGGAAGAAGCTTTACTTGATTGTTCCTTTGATGTAGATGTACATATGTCTTCCGACAGCCTCAATATGGCTTGCATCGATTGCCATCGTACCGAACAACACAACATCACAGGTAAGTTGTATTCTGTATCGGCAATGAACAAAAACCGTGTGCTGTGTGAACAATGTCATACCGATAAGCCACATATGGATCAGATTCTGGATCAGCATTACAGTAAAGTTGCTTGCCAAACCTGCCACATTCCGACGTATGCAAAAGTTAATGCCACTAAACTGTACTGGGACTGGTCCAGTGCCGGTAAACTTGATGAAGAAGGGGAACCATTCTTAGAGAGTGATGGCTATGGCAATCACAATTATCTGTCTATCAAGGGTAATTTTATATGGGATGATCATGTAACTCCTGAATATTATTGGTTCAACGGCACAGCAGATCATATTCTGATAGATGATACGATTAGCGAGATCCCGGTTAAAATTAATACACTGATGGGCTCTTACAAAGATTCTACTTCCAGGATATGGCCTGTGAAAGTGCATAGAGGCAAACAAATTTATGATACGGAATATAAAAACCTGATCACCATGAAACTATGGGCTGCAGAAACAGGAGAAGGAGCTTTTTGGAAAGATTTCAATTTGTATACAGCTGCTTCTCTGGGGATGGATTATATCGACAAACCGTTCAGTGGGAAATATGATTTTGTGAAAACTGAAGCTTATTGGCCACTCAATCATATGGTTTCGCCAAAAGATCAGGCTTTAACATGTACAGAATGTCATTCCAGGGAAGGTCGTTTGGCAAATCTAAATGATTTTTACTTGCCGGGTAGAGACCACATGCCGGTTGTTGAGCAGGGCGCTATTTGGCTCATCATTTTATCTATTGTAGGTGTGGTTGGGCATGGTCTATTGCGGGTTATAGCAAGTATCAAAAGAAAATAAATCAGGAAAATGGAAAAAATGGAATTATACAGCAAATTTGAAAGATTCTGGCACTGGACACAAGCCGTATTGGTAATCTTGTTGGGTGTTACGGGATTTGAAATTCACAGTTCATTTCAATTGTTTGGTTTTGAATTGGCAGTACGCTTACATTCAGCCGCTGCATGGGCATTCCTTATCCTGATTGTAGTTGCGATATTCTGGCTTTTTGTAACAGGACAATATAAAAATTTTGTTCCGACCAGTGAAAATATGAAAGCACAGATCAATTATTATCTGTCAGGAATATTTAAGAATGCTGCACATCCGACCCATAAAACAAAACTGAGCAAGCTGAACCCACTTCAACGGATTGTATATCTGGCGTTGATCATTCTGGTCTTTCCGGTTCAATTGATATCTGGCTTTTTGTATATGTATTATCATTATCCAAAGATACATCTTGCCAGCCTTGAATATGTAGCATTAATTCATGTGATCGGGGCGTTTTTGCTTGTAATATTTTTAATTGTGCATTTGTATCTAATCACTACCGGGGCTAAGGTCTGGACCAATTTGTGGGCCATGATCACCGGATATGAAGAGCTTGAAACAGAGAAAAAGAAATAGACTGAAGTAAAATTATAAAAATCAGAAATTATGAAAAATTTAGTTATTGCATTGATTGGAGTTAGCTTCTTTTTTGCTGGATGTAATAGTTGTCCGGAACAGTATAACTCACCTGATGATATGGTGAAACATGCATTGAAAATCGTGAAGACGATTACTGCGAATGAGCTGCATGAATTGATGAACAGTGAGGAGATCTATACTTTGATCGATGTTCGTCAGAAGAGCGAATATTACTATGGTTATATTCCAGGCTCTCTTGTCATTCCACGGGGCAGTGTATTATTTAACATTGGTAGTGAAAAATATTGGGAAGATACGGGATTGTATATGCCATTGAAGGACGAAACGATTGTGGTGTATTGTAAAAAAGGTAGCCGTGGTATTTTGGCAGCTGAATCTCTGGTGAAGCTGGGATACAAAAAAGTGGTTGCATTGGATGGCGGCTTTATAAAATGGGAACTTACTTATCCGGATGAGACGGAAAAAGACCTGGATATGCTTTCAGGTGGTGGTGAAGAAGAACATGTCGACACTGGGGGATGCTGATTCGGATATATTATTAATTATTAACTAAAATCAAAAACTAATGAAACGATTAAATCAATTATTACTTATTGTTGCTATTTATAGTGTAACAATATTTGCTGGATGTAAAATAGATAACACCAGTGAACCAGGTGTTGGGAGTTTTACAACGCTAACAAACTATTTGGCAGTCAACAATATGGATTTGCCGGATGTTTTAGATGGATGGATTGTCGCCGCACCGGCTCCGGATGATGT
>Ga0164313_10004867_pt1 | contig 11905 bp, 9 predicted proteins | sample GuaBasSedimGuay4_FD_113735 | JGI IMG/M metagenome (GOLD analysis project Ga0164313, IMG submission 113735) | Subseafloor sediment microbial communities from Guaymas Basin, Gulf of California, Mexico - Guay4, Core 4569-4, 0-3 cm | ecosystem: Environmental > Aquatic > Marine > Hydrothermal vents >... | reverse complement strand
GCCTCGTCGGCATTCACTTTCAGAGGAATATTCTTGCCGCCGCGCACGCCTTCATCGGCCGTGATCAGGGTCTGGCAATCGGAATCCAGGATGCGGTCCTTCAGGGCGGCGGGGGAAAAGCCGCCGAATACGATGGAGTGCACGGCACCGATGCGGGTACAGGCCAGCATGGCGTAGGCCGCCTCCGGAATCATCGGCATGTAGATGCACACCCGGTCACCCTTGCTCACGCCGCGCGCCTTGAGGGCGTTGGCCAGCTTACACACCTGCTCTTTCAATTCACTGTAGGTAATGTGCTTGCTGTCGGCGGGGTCATCTCCCTCCCAGATCAGCGCGGTCTGGTCCGCCCGCTCGGGCAGGTGCCGGTCTATGCAGTTGTAACTGACGTTTAATTTGCCACCGGCAAACCACTGGGCGTCGCCCTTGATGAAATCGTAGCTGACGACATTGTCCCAGGGCTGGTCCCAGGACAGGAACTCGCTGGCCATTTCGCTCCAGAAGCCATCGGGGTCTTCGATCGAGCGCTGGTACATCGCCTTGTATTGATCGGCGTTTATGTGGGCATCCTTGAAATTGGCGGGAACCGGATGGATAGGAAATTCAGACATGTTGGCCCTTCCCTCTATGAGTTTGGTGAACACAGGATAATACGTGGCCGGCTAGGTAGTGCAAGCCGACCAAGGTCTAATAGTTGAGGGTGCACGCTAACTAAGCAAGGCAGAAAACTCCCGGAAGCAGCGGGACGCGCCTACGGTCGTCTTGAACAAGCGCCATCTCAGGCTGTAGTTATTGCTAACGGCCGTCGGCCAGCATGCCCCAGTCCGATACCGGGTTCAGTGCCAGTCGCACGTTGTCGATCAGGCGCGTGGACCCCAATTTGGCGGCGACCAGTATGGCGATTTCTTCAGTATCTGCAGTGACTGTGCGCAGGGTGCGGGCGTCCCGGATAGCGAAGTAGTCTGGCTCGAAACCCGCCTCCAGCAGTTTCATGCGGGCGTGGGATTCCAGTTGCAGAAAATTGTCGAAGCCGCAGGCAATAGCCTCGCGGCAGCTGTTCAGGGTCTGGTGCAGTACGGGTGCGATACGGCGCTGCTCGAAGGACAAAAAGCCGTTGCGCGAGCTCTTGGCCAGCCCGTCCTCATCTCTCGCGGTACGCACACCGACAATCTCGATGGGCATGCACAGGTCTTTGGTCATTTTGCGTACGATGGACAGCTGTTGGAAATCCTTTTCGCCGAATACCGCCACATCGGGTTGCACGATACTGAACAACTTACTGACAACTGTGGTGACGCCGTTGAAGTGACCAGGCCGGCTGCTACCGCACAGTGTATCGCCCAGATCAGGTACTTGTACCTGGGTCTGCGCGTTCATGCCCTCGGGGTAAATTTCCTCAACGCCGGGTGCGTATAATATCTGAACCCCTTCGCTGAACAATTTCTCCTTGTCCGTCGCCAGGGTGCGGGGATAGGCTTCCAGATCTTCATTGGGGCCGAATTGCAGGGGGTTGACAAAAATACTGACCACGACCACGTCGCACAGGCGCCTGGCCTCGCGCACCAGGTCCAGGTGTCCCTCGTGTAGATTTCCCATGGTGGGAACGAAGGCGATGCTCTGACCATTCTGGCGCAAGCGGCGTAGAGCGGATTGTAACTGAGCGTTGCTGCTATAAGTTCGCATATCTACCTGATCCCTACGGTACGGAATGGTGACGCTAAACCAGTAAAAGACACTAGTTTTAAACCCGCACCAGGCAGATGCCAGCGCGGGTTGGGAATTATGACTCAACACCTACTACTCAGGCAACGGGTTTTTATGAAAAATTCACAGTTTTTGTTACCAAAAGAAGCAGGTTTCTGGTCAGTAACACATTTGGGCAACATATTTATGGAAGTGAGCACATACTAACTACTGTCTTGAGCAGGCGTGAAAAGCGAGCGGGTAGGATATTTGTGAAATGCCACGCCCAGCCTGCCCCGTTTTATCGGGTACCGGGCACCTTGACAGGGCATCAGGTGTAGGTGTGCTCTTCCCGGGGATATTCGCCAGCTTTGACGGCGTCCACAAAGGCCTTTAAGCCGCCTTGAATGGTGTTCTGGCCAGTCATGAAGTTGTGTACGAAGCGAGCCGTGTGATCGGACAGACCCAGCAGGTCGTGCATGACCAATACCTGTGCATCGGTGCCGGCTCCGGCACCGATGCCAATTACCGGAATATCCAGTTTGTTACTGATATCGGCGGCCAGATGCGAGGGTACGCATTCCAGTACCAATAGGCTGGCGCCTGCATCTTTGATCTCTACAGAGTCCGCCAGTATGGATTTGGCCTCCTTGGGGGTGCGACCCTGTACCTTGAATCCGCCGAAGGTGTTGACCGACTGCGGCGTGAGGCCCAGGTGTGCGCAAACCGGTATGCCCCGTTCCACCAGCATGCTGATGGTATCGCTGAGCCAGGTGCCGCCCTCCATCTTGACCATCTGCGCCCCGGCCTGCATCAGGCGGGTGGCGTTATCCATGGTCTGTTCCGGTGTGGTGTAGGACATGAATGGCATATCGGCGATGACCAGAGCGTCGGGCGCGGCGCGACATACACATTCCGTGTGGTAGACCATGTGGTCCAGCGTGACGGGAATAGTACTGTCGTGGCCCTGCAGTACCATGCCCAGGGAGTCTCCCACCAGTATGGCTTCTGCTCCGGCCTCACTGATGATACGGGCAAAGGTGGCATCATAGGCGGTGATACAGACAAACTTCTCTCCGGCGGCTTTTTTCTTGTCCAGGGTGCTGATTGTGACCTTGCCCATCTAGTGTACCTCGTCACTCATAATGTAACGTTCAGCGAGCCGCCAAGGGGCTGGCAGCTGCGTTGCAGCTCTTGGAAAGGTACCTATATTGCCTGCGAACTGCGCCTTACAGCGAGCGAATTGGGAGGCTCTGGATGTTGTATTATGAGTGACGAGGTACACTTACTATCCGATCGCTATCCAAAAAAAGTGGGATTGAAGTAGTGGCGGCCGCTGCGAATATCCAGAAGGTAGTCCACCAGGTGGCTGTAATCTGTCCCGCCGTTGACCAGGTCGATTTCGCTGGCATTAACGATGAGCAGAGGAGCGCCATCGTAATATAGAAAGAACTCGCTGTACACTTCGTTCAGGCGCTCGAGATAGTCCCGTTCTATGGCTTGCTCAAAGGGCACACCACGATTGTCTATGCGCGATAGCAGGATATCGGTGGAGGCCTGCAGATAGATCACCAGGTCCGGTCGGGGGGCGTCTATGGTCAACTGTTGGTAGACCTTTTCGTAGAGTTGGAATTCATCCCGCTCCAGGTTAATCCGGGCAAACAACGGATCCTTCTCAATCAGGAAATCAGATACCCGCACGGGCTCGAAGATGTCCGCCTGGCGCATATCCTGAATTTTTTGGGCGCGCTGGAACAGGAAGAATAACTGGGTGGCCAGTGCCGCCTGTTTGCGATTGCGATAGAACTTTTCGAGGAACGGGTTCTCTTGTGCGTCTTCCAGCAGGGTCTCATGGTTGAAGCTGGCCGCCAGTTTCTTGGCCAGGGTGGTTTTGCCCACGCCGATGGGGCCTTCTACGGCGACAAAGGCGGGCGGTGTACGCCCTTTCAGGTCGATGTTGATGGCCGTTGTCTCGCGCATCAAAGCATGGCTCCCTGTTCTTCCCGGCCCCTGTGGGCATTAGTTCTTATTGAATCGCAGACTCGTCTTCTCCAAGTCATCCCTCGGGCAAGCGGCTACTAATGTATCAAGAACTGCGCCGTCCGGCAGCACCAAATTTGCATCGCTGATTTCAAACAGTGGATAAAGTACGAAATTGCGCTGCTGCAGCGCCGGGTGAGGTATTGCCAGCCTGGGGCTGTCTATGTGCTGGTCGTTGTACAGCAGGATATCGAGATCCAGGGTGCGCGGACCCCAGCGCACGCCGCGTACGCGACCCTGTTCCTGTTCGATTTGCTGCAGGGCGTCCAGTAGTCGCAGTGGAGATAATACAGTGGTCAGTAGCAATACAGCGTTCAGGTAGTCCGGTTGTGTAACCGGGCCTACCGGGGTGCTGCGATAGATGCTGGAGGTGCGTTCGACCCGGGAGCCGGGCAGCTTGTCCAGAGCACTGACTGCGCTACGTAACTGTGTTAGCGGATCTTGTAAGTTGCTGCCCAGGGCGATGTAGGCCGCCGTCATGTTCCGGGATTGGAGCGGCGCGTGCGGGTTCTGCGTCCGCCCTGATTACCCTTGCCGGACGCGACCTGCGCCAGGCGCTGTTCCAGTGGTAGTTCCTGAAACTGTGTCCACCAGTCACCGATATCGCCGGTGTCCTCCCCGGCCTGTTCGCGCAACAGCAGGAAGTCGTAGGCGGCGCGGAAGCGACGGTGATCCACCAGTTCGGCAGCCTTGCGCCCCTGGCGGCGCTGCAGGCGCAGTTGGAACTCCCATATTTCCCGCATGGGCTGGCTGAAGCGGCGCGGAATAGAGATGTGTCTGGCGGCATCGCCAATGGTCTGTTGCGCGGCGCTGTGCATGGCTACCATGGGTGCGTCGCCGTGATTTTGTTGGTGCAGCGCCAGCTTGCTGGCAACTGGCCACAGCAGCGCTGCGAGAATGAAAGCCGGCGTGACGGGCTTGCCCTGCGCTATACGCTGGTCTGTATTGCTCATGGCGGCGCGTATCAGGGACCGTGCGGTGGCATCACTGCGCATGCAGGCACTGGTATCCGGGAACAGGTATTGCAGCAGGTCGTACTCCACCAACTTATCCAGGGTTGCCGCGGCGAAGCCTGCCAGGAACAGTTTGAGAAATTCATCGAACAGGCGCGCGGCGGGAATTTCGCCAAGCAGGTGGGCACAGCCGGGAATCACCCTGGCCGTGTGCTGGTCTATAGTAAAATCCAGCTTGGCGGCGAAGCGTACGACGCGCAGCATGCGCACCGGATCTTCCGTGTAGCGTAGCCGAGGGTCGCCGATAATGCAGATGCTGCGTTGTTTGAGATCCTCCAGTCCGTGGACGTGATCGAAAACTTCAAACTTGCCAGAGTCGTAATACAGGGCGTTTACCGTGAGGTCGCGTCGTACCGCATCCTCTTCCAGTGTGCCGTAGACGTTGTCCCTGAGCAGCAGGCCGCTGGCCGACTGGCGGGAGTGGTTGCCACCGTGTTCCGCGCTGGGCTGGGCGTCATTGTCGTGGTGGCCGCGAAATGTGGTGACTTCAATGATTTCACGCCCGAAGCGCACGTGTACGATGCGGAAGCGGCGACCAATAATGCGGGAGTTACGAAACAGTGCGTGAACGTCTTCCGGGGTGGCATCCGTTGCGATATCAAAGTCTTTGGGGTGCCCGCCCAGCATTAAGTCGCGCACGGCGCCTCCTACCAGATAGGCCTGATATCCCTTGTTGCGCAATCGCGACATGACTTTGAGCGCGCTGTCGTTGATATTTTTGCGGGATATGCAGTGTTGATCCCTGGGAATGACGTTCAAGCGATTGTGGGCCTGTGGCGGTTCTGGACAGGCACGAAGTCTATCACAGAAGTAGGCGATGTCGCCTGTCTGTGCCCGGGCCGTATGGGTGGCGTGAATGACGGGGAAAACAAAGTTTTCCCCATCCAGGTCTCACGTTAGGAGTTATTGTTATTTCTGTGTGCTGTTATTTTTATTAACTGCCATCAAAACATAGTTATACATGAACGCCCAAGTACTTAATTGTGTAAATTATTACATTCTTAGTACCGGCAATCAGCCAGAGTTACGCTGGCTCCAAGCCCTACCCAACGTACAGAAACAGAAGGGGAAGATGTCCTCCCCATCCAGGTCCATAGTGAATTGTATTATTTTTATTGTGGTTTTGTTATTTTTATTTTTATTACCACCGAGTATAAAGCACCCCGTGTGCCATATTCCATAAATATAATACTAAACAATGAGTTATGACATAATTGTTATTTTGTAGGGTACCCTTTTGTGGAGTGGTGTTACCAAATTACTCCAGTCCAGGTAACGTTAATCTGCCGAGGTAACGCTCACTTACTTGCTGCCACGGTGATTTTACTGCGTTTTCTCGCGTTGCCCTTGCTGCGAGGGATGTCAAATCGCTGGCGGCGTTCCCACAGGCATTTACGGCTGACGCCGAGCTTTTGTGCCAGTTCGGTTTCGCTCATGGAATCCTGGTGTTCCAGCACAAAGCGCTGGAAATAGTCTTCCAGAGACAGATCTTCCGGTGGATCGTTAGTTATGCCATGGGTAGACCTGGTGGCCGGTGTGGTAACACCCTGCCCCCGGAGACGGTTTATGTTCACCAGTTCCAAGTCGATGCCCAGTGCTTCGTTATCAATTTCCTCGGAATCGGACAGGATGACAGCGCGTTCGATGGCGTGTTCCAGTTCCCGCACGTTGCCCGGCCATTGATAGGTAGTGATGGCCTGGATAGCCCGCGGTGAGAGGCGCACGATATTCTTGTTGAGACGTTTAGCCTGGTTTTGCAACATGCGCTCAGCCAGGTGCAGGATGTCTTTGCCGCGCTCGCGCAGAGGTGGCAGAGAGAGACGCAGCACGTTGATGCGGTAGAATAGATCCCGCCGGAACAGCCCCTCCGCTGCCAGACTCTGCAGATTGCGGTGGGTAGCACAAATCAGGCGAACATCGACCTTGCGCGAGTGTACCGAGCCGATACGACGAATCTCGCCTTCCTGTATGAAGCGTAGTAACCGGGCCTGTGCTTCCATGGGCAACTCGCCTATTTCATCCAGGAACAGGGTGCCACCGTCGGCGGCCTCGATCAGTCCCATGCGACTGGCATTGGCCCCGGTGAATGCGCCCTTTTCGTAGCCAAACAGTTCCGACTCGATCAGGGTATCGGGAATGGCGGCGCAGTTTACGGAAATCATGGTATTGTCGGCGCGCAGGCTATGCTCGTGCACGCTGCGCGCAACCAGTTCCTTGCCCGTGCCGGTTTCCCCCAATACCAGCACGGTAGAGTCGGTGGGGGCCATTTTTTCTATATGATCGAACAGGGTAAGCATGGCCGGGCAATTGCCCACGATACCGGTCATGCCCTTTGATCTGGTCGCGCGCGCTTCGCGGTCTCTTTTTTGCGCGACCCGGGTGGCGGGGTGATCGGCGATAATGCGTTCTACCGCATTGACCATGTCACCGTGATCGAATGGCTTGGCGATATAATCCACCGCCCCCATGCGCATGGAGTCCACTGCGGAGCGCAGGCTGGCATAGCTGGTCATGATCAGTACCGGTACGTCGCCGGCTTTTTTGATCAGGTCGGTGCCCGGCGCCCCCGGCAGGCGCAGGTCGCTGATGATCAGGTCGAAGTCGTTCAGATCATACTTGGTCGCCGCCTCCGGTACGGAGCCGGCCTCACTGATCTGGTAGCCATTGCGCTCCAGCAGACGACGCAGCGCGGTCCTGATGACTGATTCATCTTCGACCACGAGGATTTTCTGCATGTGGTGCTACCTTTGTGTAGAACCTACACAACATACTCTCCCGGTGGCGAATATACCAGTGCGAAGGCGGGTAGGGTGTTGCCTGAGGTTACACTTCAAATTCCGGGCCATAGCTAGTGTGAGGCAGCTGCAGGGTAGCGCGGGTGCCCGGGTGTGCTCCTTCGGCAATTGGGCTGATGAAGTGTACGCTACCGTCCATGTCACTCATGATACTGAACACCAGCGCCAGCCCCAGGCCGGTACCTTCACCGGGATCCTTGGTCGTGTAGAACGGCTCGAACACCCGGCTTTGCAACTCCGGTGCAATGCCGCAGCCATTGTCTTCCACTTCGATAGTCACCTGCTTGCCGTTGGTAGTTGCCATGATATGCACTTGTCCGTAATCATCACAGGCGTCCCGGGCGTTACCCAGCAGGTTGACAAATACCTGCAGCAGGCGCTGGTTGTCCGCCAATACCAGCAGCTCCCGATCGCAGTGGTTACTGAACTGTACTGGTCTGGCCTCCCGGTCCAGGGTCAACAGGTGGATGGCTTCGTCCACGCAGTCCGCCAGGTTGCACGGGGTCAGCCTGATCGCTCCGGAAGTGGAGCCGGCGTGGGAGAAATTTACCAGCGACTCCACTATGCGGGTGACTCGCTCGGTTTGTTTGAGAATATCCTGGGCCATGTAACGAACCTCGTCCGGCTCGGTTTCATACTCCAGGTTTTGTGCCAGGCAGGCGATGCCGGTGACCGGGTTGCCAATCTCGTGAGCCACACCCGCCGCAAGGCGGCCTATAGAAGCCAACCGCTCGTTGTGTAGCAGTTCTTCCTCCAGCAGTTCGAAGTCGGTGATATCCTCCACCAGGATGACAGTATTGTCACTACTGCTGGTAGTGCTTTCATCAGTTGAAGCCTTGTGCAGGCTGATCCAGCGGGATGCCCCCGGTTCTGTGATTACCTCTGTTTTCAGGATAGTGTTGGTGTCGCCCTGCTGGAACTTATCGATGATCTGGCGCCAGGGCTGGGGCATTGAGTCCAGCAGTGCACCCAGTACGTCCCGGGGCTCGATTCCGGTAATCTGCGCCATACTGCGGTTCCACATCAGCAATTCGCCATCGGCGCTGATGGAGCACACGCCTATGGGCAGATTGTCCAGGGTCTCCCGGTGGTGTCGACGCAGGTTGTCCAGATCCGCTGCCAGCCCGGTGAATTGGAACCGGGCCCGGTCCAGGTTGCGCTCAATCAGGTGAATATCGTCGATGTCTCCATGTGTCCCCGGTTGGAAGGGTATACAGCGCTCGATGATGCTGTGGGCCACTGCCGGCCCCAACAGGCCGGACAGGTTGGCTTCAATGCGCGCGCGCAGGCGCCTGAGGGCGTAGGGCCTGCTTTCATCCGCAGCAAATTGCAGTTCGCCCAGGGCCCGCTGGACCTCGGATTGGGCGGTTTTTACGCCCAGGGCCGGACCGAGATACTGGCTGAATTCATCAGCGCTGTGCAGTGACAGAGTTTGGCGGGTGGGGTGGGCGAGGTCGTCCATAGAGCAAATCTCGGCCGCTACTTTTTCGTCCTCGCCGGCTCTGGTCAGCACGGACACAACCATAAACAGGCCGGTATTCAATGTCAGCGAGACCATGGTGGCTGCGGCCCACATGTTGTCGCCGGTCCCGAACAGGGTATCGTACAGGGCACTCAGCAGGCGCGGGTGATAATCAATGGTGAGCGGTAGCAGCATGGAAAAAAACCAGATGGCAAGGCCACCAGTGAGTCCGGCCAGTAAACCCCTGCGATTGGCGCCGGGCCAGTATGGAGTGGCGATGAGGCCCGGCAGGAATTGCGCGGTGCCGGCAAACGCCACCAGGGCGAGTTGGGTGAGACTCTGTTTATCTGCGAGGATAACAAAGAAGATGTAGCCGGCCATGATGAGAATGCCAATGAGGGAGCGTCGCGACCATTTGAGCTGGTTATAGATCCTTTTCCCCCGGTCGATCTGTAGCAGTTTGGAGGGTAGTACCAGGTGATTCAGGCACATATTGGACAGGGCCAGAGTAGTGACAATGATGGTGGCGCTGGCGGCCGACAGGCCGGCCACAAAGGCGGCGACGCTGACCGTGGTCGAGTTCAGGGCCAGACCGATGGCCAGTCCGCTGTATTCCATGGGTAGGTCGTGTCCTAGTTTGAGTCCCGCCCAGGTCACTGGCAGGACGGGCAGGCTCAGCAGTAACAGGTACAGGGGAAGCCCCCAGGTGGCGCTGCGCAAACTCTGGCTATCGGTATTCTCGGCAAATGTCATATGGAAAATATGGGGCATGCACACTGCGCCGGCAAAGAACACCAGCAGCAGGGCGCGGGCTGTATCACCACGGACAGGCTGTTGCAGTACCTGGCTTACCCCCGGGTTTTGCAACAGCCACTGTTCCAGTTCGCCGAAGCTGCCAAACACCTGGTAGGCCGCCGCCAGCAGCACCACCATCAGAGCTGCCAGCTTGAGCAGTGATTCAAAGGCCATGGCTGTAACCAGGCCGGTGTTGCGGTACCGTGAGGACACGTGTCGGGTGCCGAACAGAATGGAAAACACCGTGATAATGATACAGAACAACAGGGCCAGGCCGTCGTGCCGGTGCTTTTCGGAGGTCTCACCCGCCAGGATGTGGATGCTGTCCGCAACGGCTTGTATTTGCAGGGCCAGCAGCGGCAGCAGGGTGATGCACATGGCTATGGTAATCACCGACCCGACCCGGGGGCTGCGAAAGCGGAACGTCAGAACATCCGCCAGGGAGGCCAGTTGGTAGACCCGGCACAAGCGTAACAGCGGCAATAACAGTAGTGTCGCCATAACGAACATAAATACCACGCCCAGGTAGTACAGCAGGAAGTTGTAGCCATAGCGATGGGCGAGCTCGATGACACCATTGCTGGCCATAGCGCCGGCGAATACACCCAGGGACAACACGTAGGTGGCGGGGTGGCGGGTGACGCGCTCCGGGATGATGCCCCGGTCAGCCAGGTAGGCAACAGTAAACAGGCCGGTCAGGTAAACGATGATAAACAGCAGGATCTGCGCCAGGCTATAGCTCATCCGGACGCCTCGTGCGCTGGTTCCAGTAGGCGGCCACGATGATCAGCAGCCACGGCAGATAGGGCCGGTACCAGGCGGCCTGTGAGCCTAACATCCAACTCTCGATCGCCGGGAAGAAAATAATGACAATGCCAATGACCAGTAGCAGTGCGCGGTTGATATACATAGCGACCCAATTCCCTGTCGGTTGGTGCTCCGACGAGTGTGGCAACCGATACTACTGAAGCGGCACCTGTGGGTAAAGTAGACCGGATTCGGGGATGGCCAGGGTGGCTGGAATCCGTCGTGGCGACCAGTGTCCGGTAGCGAAAGCCAATATCTGCTGTACAGTTGTCAGCGGCAGCGGTGGCGCGGTCTGTTGCAGGAACTTAAGCGCACCGCGCAGGTTGGCGGGGGCCAGCTTATCGTCCAGGGCGGGGGCGTGGTGTTGCTTGCTCAATTTCTGGCCCCGGCTATTGGTGATCACCGGCAGGTGGCAATATTGGGGGCTGCGGTAACCCAGCAATTGCTGCAGGAATATTTGTCGTGGCGTGGAGTCCAGCAGATCCGATCCGCGCACCACATGGGTAATGACCTGCTCGGCATCATCGACCACCACGGCCAGTTGATAGGCATCCAGTCCGTCTTTGCGCTTTACCACAAAATCCGGGAACTGCTGTCCCAGCGAGATATGCTGGGGGCCCTGAAGCTGGTCGGTGAAGTGGATTTGGCAATTGTCGGGTACACTCACCCGGGTAGCGCAGGGCTTGGTTACGGTCATCTGGCGCGGTTTGCAGCGATCCCGGCAGCTCCCCCCGGGGCCGAGCATGGCCCGGGTACAGTCACAACAAAACAGGTGATCCCGCGTAGCCAACTCTTCCAGAGCTGCGGTGTAGGCGGGGGCTCGCTCACTCTGCCACATCACCGATTCGTCCCAGTGCAATCCGTGGTGCTGCAGGCTCAGCAGAATACGCCGGGCTGCGCCGGGTTCTTCCCGGGGTGGGTCAAGATCGTCCATGCGAACCAGCCAGACGCCATCACAGGAGCGGGCGTCCAGGTAACTGGCCAGGGCGGCGATCAGGGAGCCAAGATGCAAAGGGCCGGTGGGGGAGGGCGCAAAACGCCCCCGGTACTGCGCGTTGGAATCGGGCACCGGCAGTGCCCCGGGGTCTACCCCATCTCCTGCCGTTCCTTGATCTCGGACAGCGTCTTACAGTCGATACACATGGTGGCGGGGGGGCGAGCCTCCAGGCGCTGGATACCGACCTCAACGCCACAGGCGTCACAGAATCCGTAGTCGTCCTGGTCGATGCGCGCCAGGGTGGAGTCAATTGTTTTAATCAGCTTGCGTTCGCGAGCACGGGTGCGCAATTCCAGGGTGAACTCTTCTTCCTGGG
>Ga0164313_10004866_pt1 | contig 11907 bp, 7 predicted proteins | sample GuaBasSedimGuay4_FD_113735 | JGI IMG/M metagenome (GOLD analysis project Ga0164313, IMG submission 113735) | Subseafloor sediment microbial communities from Guaymas Basin, Gulf of California, Mexico - Guay4, Core 4569-4, 0-3 cm | ecosystem: Environmental > Aquatic > Marine > Hydrothermal vents >... | reverse complement strand
CTCAGCCGGGTCTTCCTTGCGCAGCTTGAGACCGAAGGCGAGGTTGTCCCGGACGTTGAGATGGGGATAGAGGGCGTAGGATTGAAACACCATCGCCACATCCCGCTCCCGAGGCTCCAGACGGGTCACCTCGCGGTCGCCGAACTTGATCGAGCCGCTGGTGGGCCGCTCGAGCCCAGCGAGCAGTCGCAGCAACGTCGACTTGCCACAACCGCTGGGACCGACGAGCACGGCGAAGGCGCCGTCAGGCACCTTCACCTCGACATCCTTCAGCACGACCGTGTCGCCGAAGCGCTTGCAAAGCTTAGTGATCGATACGGCCGCCATCGGAGGTCGACCTCAAATCCCCGAGACGACGTCCGGCTGAGGGATAAGCAGCACGCCAGACTGGGGTGGCAAGGTGATGTCGAGCTCCCCCGCTGAGCCGACGGTGTAGTGGGCACCGCTCGCCGACAGCACGTCGACGAGCACCGTACCGGTTGGCGCGGTGACGGTCATCAGGGCGCCCTGGTCATCGACCGGGCGGCTCTCTTGCCCCTGGTGAGCGTTGATGACCACCAGGGCATAACTCGAGCCGGCGTCGCCGCCGCTCCGCTCGAAGGCGAAGAGCCCCGCATCAGGCTCGTCTTCGAATCGCTCGGAGGCCCACACCACGTTCTGGTCTCCCCGGCGCAGCGCCGGGTAGGCCTTCCGCAGCTTGGAGAGCTTCCGGGTCCACTCGTAGAGCGCCCCGGATTGCTCGAACCCGGTGGTCCACATGTCCTCCCGGTTGGCCGGATCGTTGCCGCCGGACAAGCCCTGCTCGGTGCCGTAGTAAATGCAGGGGATACCGTCCTCGGTCATGATGAACAAGAGCGCCAGCTCGAGCCCCGCCTCATCGCCATCAAACAAGAAGCGCGCCACGTCGTGATTGTCGATGAAGTTGACCAGCGTCTTGATGGGCGGCAGGCCCGTCCCCAAGACGGTCGGCGTCAGGCCGTAGTTCAGCGGACGTCGGCCCCACAGATCCCGGATACGATCGGTGGACTGGCCCTGCTGGAACACGTCGCGGATAGCCTGGAAGTACTGGGGGAAGTGGAACACGCCATCCAGCTGATCACCATTGAGCGCGAAGTCGTCGATGACGCACTGGCTCTCCCGATCCAGATCGTCCTGGTCCGGTACATCGGTCAAGGTGAAAGAACCGACGAGATCCTCGCGACCCTCGAAGGCCTCACCGAACATGAAGAAGTTCTCTTTGCCCTTGGCGGCGAGGCGCTGGCGGATCTTCTGGGTGAAGTAGCGCCAGAACTCGCGCTCTACGTGCTTGATGGTGTCGATCCGAAAACCGTCGACGTCGGTTAGCTCGACCCACCGCGCATAGACGTCGACCATGGCCTGTTTGACGTCGCAGCGACTCGTGTTCAGGTCTTTGAGCCCCCCGGGGAAATCGCCGTGCAACAGCTGGTCAGGGTCGTCGAAGTCGATGGTGCGGCCCCGGCGGTTGTAGACGTCATGACGACGCAACACAGGAGGCAAGGGAGGCATGTGGTTGGTCGCTGGCTCGTGCTTGAAGATGATCGGCGCCGGCCCCGCTTCACCGAGCGACGTCTCGGACTGGATGCCCCGAGGATCGAAATCGGGATCGTGCTCGTTGATGTGAAACACGTCCGACTGCTCACCTGAGCCGCGCACCTGGTCGTCGGCATGGCCGTTGAGGTTGATGTCGTAGAAGAACAGCTGCCCGACGTGGTTAGTCACCACATCGATGATGATGAGCATGCCCCGCTCATGGGCCGCCGCCACCATGCTCCGAAGCGCCATGATGTCTCCGAAGTGGGGATTGGTGGCCGTGAAGTCCTGAGCCCAATAGCCGTGATAGCCATCCACGTCGGCATCGGTCTCGACGTTGCGATAGACCGGCGAGATCCAGATGGTGGTCACGCCCAGATCGTCCAGGTAGTCGAGACGCTGCTCGAGCCCGGCCCAATCGCCGCCGTGCCAGCGAGCCGGCGCCGACGTGTTGACCAGGTAGTTGTTACCCCGATCGCCATCCTCGAAACGGTCAATCAACACCTGATAGATGACCTGATCCCGCCAGTCGCCAACGTGGGTGGTGAGCTCAATTTCTTCTTCGAGCCCACCGAAGTCCATACAGCCCGAACTGGCCAGTGCCACGCAGACACCCAAGAGGGTCGCCCAGCACCGGAGGCGCCCTACCCGTTGGTGCGTGCCGAAGCTGCTGCTCTTGCCCATGTCACTGCTCTCCATAACTGGTTGAGCCAAGCCACCACTCCGCCCCAACCCCCGCAAAATGCTCGATCTCTCGAATGTTGAACGGGTCGTCCAGAGGATATAGCGCCCGAGCCGCATCGTCCCGGAAGCTCGCCGTGTAGATCGCCCAGAACACGGGCCGCGAGAATGACCCTTGCCCCGCTGGCGTGACGAAGGGGATCACGCCGATTCGCGAAAGGTGAGCAATGACCGGCTCGGGACTGGTCGAGCCGAACTCCGACTCTTGCTTGCCCACGTCGGCGAGCACGCCACGCTGTTGGGCCTGGAAGCTACCCTCGATGGCCAGCCCGAGCCACTCGGTAAAGAACACGTGAGGGCGGGCGATTACGATGCCCTCGTCCACGTCGCCGAAGTCGAGAGCCGGGCTGGCGTTGCGGAATGATCGGAAATAGGCCCCCAAGAGCACCGTCGCCGGGCCGAACTCCCAGTTGCCCCCCATGGCGATGAGGATCTCGCTGGCGTCACTGGCGGTCCGATCGGGACCCAGGCCATGGGGCGTGGCAAACTCGCCGTAGGCCGCCAACCCGCGGGCGTAGCGGACGAAGATGTTGACGTGAGTGTCTCGTTCACCGGTGAAGCCGCCAAACTGACCGCCGACCACCCAGCCACCGTCGGCGGGCACCGCTTCCATGACCTGGGTCGCAGCAGTTTCCCGCTCGCCGCTAGGCACCTTGTGAGCCTCGCCATAGGCCGAGAACTTGAGTCCCGCGCCACCGTCGAAGAGCACCAACTGCTCCACCTTGGCGCTCCCGATGAAGCGCAAGCGATCGAGGATGGCTACGCTAGCGGTACCATACTGGTTGAGCGGCGCCGCACGCTCGACCTGCTGCTGGTAGAACGGGTTGGTCGGCTGACCGAGGCCCACGTGCACCCGCGCAGTGGTGTGGCTCTCGGCCTGATAGCCCAAGCCAGCACCCAGCGTGTTCAGGTTGTCCAGGGGCCAGAAGTCGACCAGATAGATGTCGTCACCACGAAGCATGCGCGAGCCGGCCCAGAAGCTCAGCCCGGTCAGGCCCAGATCCCGCTCTTCTAGATAGAGGTTGCGCACCGCAATGGCAGCATCGAACTGTCCGTCGTAGTGAAACGTCGGATGGCCGAGAGCCAAGGTGGCCACGAAGCGAGTATCGGCATCGACCGCAGGCCAGTGGTCATCGCGCCTCAGCTCGAGCTCGACATAGTTGTCGTGATCGAGCCGCGAACCGTGCGCCACGATGTCCGCATCTCGTCCTGGGCGACCCCGGCCATCGCCGGCGGCGATCACCCGGCCGTAAGATCCGAAGGAGAACTCGCCGCGATGAGCCGTCTCTGGCTCGGCAGAGGTCGGGTCGATTTGCTCGGCTGGCTCGTCCGTCCTGGCCGCCCCCTCGGCTCGCCGGCTCTCCGCCTCCCCCTCAGAGGCAGCCGTGGGCTCGGCGGCAGGCGCAGCAACCGGCTCGTCCGACCGCTCGGCAGCCCCGTCTACTGGCTCGTCTACGGGCTCGTCAGGCGACTCGGCTTCGGCAGGCTCGCTCGGTGGCTCCTCGGGCTCGAGCCCGGCTTCCGCACCGCCCTCACCGTCTTCGGGCTCGTCAGCTGCCGGTTGGGCGAACGCCTCCGCAGACAGACCGAGCGCCATCAACAGGCTCAACGCTATCAGATGCCGCATCGCGATCGCCCTCATGACGTGGGCGCACACTACACTAATTCCGTTCCGAAGCAACCATTAGTAACTCATTTATGAGTTACGCTCTCGTCACATCTCGACAATCTGCTCCGAGCAAGTAAAGTCGCGGGCGATGCCCCCTTCCGAGCGCCCCTTTGCCCGTCAGACACGGCTCGTCTTCGCGCTTCATTTCCATCAGCCCTACGGCAACCTCGATGAGGTCTTTGCCGATGCGATGAAGCGCTGCTACTTGCGCACCCTCGACCTGCTGCTCGACCACCCTCACGTCGCTACGGCCATTCACGTATCAGGCCCGCTGCTCGACTGGGCTCAGGCCCACCAGGTCGAGCTCATCGACAAGCTGAGCAAGCTGGTGGTCCGGGGACAAGTCGAGTTGCTCGGCGGTGGCTACCAAGAGCCGATGCTCGCGATTCTGCCGGACCGAGACGCCGTGGGGCAGCTGGTTCGCATGGCCGATCGTTGCGAAGCCCTGCTAGGCGCTCGGCCTCAGGGGATGTGGCTGGCCGAGCGAGTCTGGGAGCCAGATCTGGCGCGGGTGATTGCCCAGGCCGGCTATCGCTACACTTTGCTAGACGATAGCCACCTGCGGGCCGCTGGCGCGGCCGAGCCGCTCGGCGCCTATTACGTCACCGACAAGGCGGGTCACGCGCTAGGCGTCTTTCCCATCGATCGCGGTCTGCGCACCCGCATCCCTTATGCCCAGATCGCTGACTTGATGGGCTATCTACGACAGCAGCGCGGCCGCGCGCCGACCTACGGCGATGACGTGGAGAAGTTCGGGCTCTGGCCCACGACGGAAAGACGGGTCTGGGACGAGGCTTGGCTCGAACGGTTCTTCACCGCGGCCAAGGCCGAGCAAGACTGGCTCACCATCACGACGCCCGGTCGCGTAATGGCCGACACCCCGTCCAGCGGCGCAGTCTATATCCCGACAATCTCTTATGCGGAAATGGGCTCGTGGGCCCTGCCCCCCGAGGCATCAGCAGACTATCAACAGCTGGCTCAACGTCTCGCCGTGGCGGGATTCAAGGACGAGTCCGAGTCATTTTTGCGGGGCGGCATCTGGCAGGCCTTCCTGGCCAAATACCCAGAGAGCCGGCTCATCTATCGCAAAATGCTGCGCGTCTCAGCAGCGGTGGAACAGGCCCGGCTGCGAGGGGATGATAACTACCAGCGCGCCCGCGACGCCCTGTACCAGGGTCAGTGCAACTGCGCCTATTGGCACGGGCTCTTCGGCGGCCTCTATCTGCAGCACCTACGCACCGCCTTGATGAGCGCCCTGCTGGAGGCAGAGGCGCTGGTCGAGCGGCGCGATCGGGTGACGGTCACACAGATGGATCACGACGGCGATCTGCGGGACGAGATCCTCTTCGAAGGGCCACAGGTCAACCTCTACATCTCGCCGGCTCGCGGCGGCAGCGCCCTGGAGCTCGACCTGCTGCCACCGCGCTATCATCTGACCGGAGTGCTCGGTCGCCGGCCGGAGGCTTATCACGAAGACGTTCCGCGGGCCCGGGTCATCAGTGACGAAGAGCTTGGCAACATCTCGGCCCACGATCTGGTGCGAGCCACCGAGGAGGGCCTGGCCGACAAGCTCATCTTCGACGCCTACCCACGAGGCGCCTTCGTGGATCATCTGCTGCCCGCCGATGCAACCCCAGAGGCCTTCGACCGGGACTATCGCCCGTTGGCCGATCTCGCCAATGCAGCCTACGACATCGAACAAGTCGCACAAGACGATCGCGGCGCACGCTGCCTGCTGTCCTGTGCGGCTAGCGGCTATCGGCTCCGGAAATCGATCGTCGTGGGCGGCGCACCGGAGATCGCCGTGAGCTACACCCTAACAGGGAACCGGGAGCCGCAAGAGGTCTGCTTCGCCAGCCACGTCGACATCACCTTGATGTCACCAGAAATGGAAGGCGGCCGAACCATCGAGGTGCTCGAGGGTGATCCTGGCGATCTGGCGCCTGGCAGCCGCACCACCCACCGGTCCGTGACCGCAGTGCGAGTGCGGGCCGAGGTGCTCGACGTCGACGTCATCTTCCGAGCCGAGCCGGCCGCCGAGCTCTGGCGCCTGCCCATTGAGACGGTGTCTCAGAGCGAGCGGGGCTTCGAACGAGCCTACCAGGGGACGGCGCTGGTCTTCGTTTGGCGCGGCCGTGTCGGCTCCGGCGCGACGCTCGTGCCGCGGCTGAGCCTAGAGCTGGGTGGAGGCTGACAGGTTCGCGAGCAAAGGCGGTTCGCTCCACCATGCGTCTCAATCCACGGTTGGCGATGACCCTTACCTTGGCGTGGTGGATCCTGCCGTCAACCGCCTGGGCCCAGTCGCCGGCACCCACCTTGGATCAAACCCCTGACGCCAAGCAGGCCGCTGGCCCCGCAAAGCCCGTAGCGCCGAGCGTTCCATCAGCCAGCCGCCGACAACGCTACCTGGGATTCGGACCCCGCCTCGGCCTGTTCTGGGGTTTCGGGGCAGGGCTTCGAGTTGGTGCGCCCCAGCTCGGCCTCGATCTGTCCGGCGGCTACGTGCCGTTAACCCTGTTCAACTACCGTTGGCCCACAGACCTGAGCCTGGATGGCGCCCACACCGGTCAGCTCAATCTGGCCGCCTATCTTTCCTTCCGGCCCATGTCCCAGATCGTCGTCGGATTGACCAGCGGCTATCGCTACAACTCGCTGCTCGGCCATGGGTTCTGTTTCGGCATCGACACCCACGTCAATTTCGGCAATAAATTCGCGCTTCACCTGGGCGCCGGTCCCGCCATCTTTCCCGCCGGTGATGACAACTACCGCAGGGAAATGGACGAGCCAGACCTGGGCTTTGGATTCCCCCGACCAGCCTTCCAATTCGGGACGGGGACGGGACTGCTCTATTTCCCATAGGACAAGCCTCCCGCTCACCCCATGCTCACGGCGCGCTTCCCAACGATCGAGCAAAGTGGCTAGGCTGGACTGTGCCCGAGCTTCCGGACATCGAGGTCTATATCGCCGCGCTGGGCGAACGCATCATCGACGAGACGCTGACCCAAGTACGACTCGCCAGCCCTTTCCTGGTCCGCTCCTACGATCCACCGCTGCAGGCCATCGAGGGTCGCCGAGTGCTCAGCTTGCGCCGGCTGGGCAAGCGAATCGTGCGGCGAGACAGCGAGGTCAACTACTGCGCCGGATGCCAGACTGGCGGCAAGCTGCTCGCCGATCGAGCACTGTCCAAGCTGCTCAAAAGCGACTGGCCCAAGACGCTGGACGAGCTCGAGCAGCGGCTGGTTCGGTAGCAACCCGCGGGAACGCCTCGGCCCGCAGCTCAGCGCTGACTCGGCGCTGGCCCCGGGAAGGGCTCATTTTCGGCAAGGCCCAGGCTTACCGCCGGCAGTTCTACATCGACAAGTGACAAGAGCATCTGCAAGCGACGGGAGCGGTCGCTGGAGGCGTGCTCACCGGCATTGATGGAGGTAGCCGCAATGCCGGCTTACGCGCCTGGTTGCGCGCTCGTCTTGCTGGGCGGGACGTTCTAAGGCGGACCGTTTTAGGGCGGCCAGTCCAGACCTCAAGGGAGCTTGGGCTCCAGCCCCATCTCCCGCAGCAGATGGTCCGCCCCGTCGACCCGGTCCATCACCCACAGGACGTAGCGAATGTCGACGTGAATGGATCGGGTGACCGACGGCATGAAGAGCCAATCCGAGGCGATCGACTCGTAATTGCCGTCGAAGGCTAGGCCAACGAGCTTGCCAGCAGCATTGAGGGTCGGCGAACCCGAGTTGCCGCCCGTAATGTCGAGATCCGTGAGAAAATCGACGGGCACTTCACCGACAGCGCTGTCCCGATAGGGATCGAAGGGCCCTTGCTTGGCCGCCTGAATGAGCGCCGCGGGGGCGTTGAAGGGCGGCCTGCCCGTGTGCTTCTTCACCATGCCGCTCAGCTTGGTGAAGGGAGCGTGGAGCGCCGCCTCGGGTGTGGGCCGATACCCCCGCACCGTGCCATAGGTGATCCGCAGCGTGGCGTTGGCATCTGGGGCGAGGACGCCGCCCTGATGGGCCCGCAAGGCGGCAATGGTCTTGGGCCGGTCGATGACCATGGCACCTTGGTAGGCATCGGCGCGGTCTTCGATCTGCTGCAGAGCTGGTCTCAACTTCAACGCGAGCTGAATGAAGGGATCAGTGCTCTTGGTCAGCTGATCGGTGCTCGCCGTGCGCAGCAGGGCGATGCGCTCGTCGACGTTCCCGAGCTTGGTCGTGTCGTAGAGAAGCGCCACGGCTTTGCTGATCGCCGCGGCGGTGGGTCGCTTGTCTCCCAAGACGAGGCGGAGCAACGCGGGGCGCTTGCCCTTGGGCAACCGAGCCGCGCGCTGCAGAGCGAGCACCAGCTTCGCCTGGTCGAGCTCTCGCGCGTAGCTGCGGTGCACGTGACGTTCACGCTGCTCCATCCGCTGGTGATTCCGCTTCTGAAAGTTCGGATGACGATCGGCGTCAGGCTGGGGACGCTGCTCGGCCATGTGCACGATGACGTCCGCCGCTCGGAGCAGGCTCGACATCCAGACCGCCTCCTGAGTAGCTGCGTCCTGGTCACGTTGGCCGCGGTACTTGGCGTAGTGCTTCGCGAGGTTGGCTATCGCAGCGCCGGCACCTCGGTGTTGCTCCTGGGAGGCAGCCCACTGCTTCAGCTTGGTCTCCAGGGCCACTTTCTGGTCCTTCAGGCCACCTTGGACCAGACCGTCCAGCATGCCCTTGGTGTTGATGGCCGCATTGCTCAAGCCCTTGCGTAGGCGCCGACCCTTGATACCCAGCTGCTCGTCCTTGGCACCGAGCTGATCGAGCAAGGTGATGTAGTCCCGGCACAGCCGGAGGCGCCGGGGATAGCTCCAGTCGACCGCTTCGCCCACCTCTTGGGCGGTGCGCAGCCGGGTCGTGCGGGCTGGATAACCCACGACGAACACCAGGTCGCTTGCCTTCAAAGGCTCGCTGGCGATCTCCAGGTGGTGCTTCGGTCGGTAGGGAACGTTCTTCTCGTCATAATCGGCAGGCTGCAGATCCGGCCCCACATAGGCGCGGAAGAAGGCGAAGTCCCCGGCGTGACGGGGCCAGCGCCAGTTGTCGGTCTCCCCTCCGAACGACCCAATGCTCTCGGCCGGAGCATAGACTAAGCGCAGATCACGGATCTCCAGCTGCTCGATGAGAACGTATTGCTCACCGCCGTAATAGCTGACCACGCTGCAGCGCAGCTCAGGACGACCTTCTTCGCAATCCGCGACCAGGCGCTTGTTGTGCTGCTGGATCAGCTCGTGCCACTGTAGATGTGAGGCCACTTTCTCGATGCCATCACGGACCTTGGTGGTCACATCGGTGAAGGCTTGAGTGACATAGACCCGAGCCGCAGGGCCATTCCACTTCTCGTCCTTGCGCGCCGCCGCCAAGAACCCGTCCCTCAGGAAGTTGTCGCCTCCCTGAGAGTTGTACAGGAGCGCCCCAGCGGCGCAGTGGTGGTTGGTGATGATCAGGCCATCGGAAGAAACGAAGGAGGCCGAGCAACCGCCGAGGAACACCACCGCACCTAGGGGGTGGGCCGTGGGGTCTCGAAAGGCCTCGGGATCCATCGCCACGCCGAGCTTACGCAGCGTCGCCGCCTGGTCGGCCACCTGCCCGGGCGTCCACATGCCACCAGGGTTCTCGAAGGCCTGGCGTCCCGCCAGGGTCGGGTCTGGCTTGTCAGCTGAGCCGGCGATGGGGATTGAGCTACCGTCGTCCGGCTCCCGGCCCATGCGGCTTGGTCCGCAGCCCACCGCCATCAGCACCACGAGCAGCGCGCCACTTGTCACAGCCTTCATTCAACAGCGCGTATCACCGCCTCGTTGGGGATGGTAGCTGGTGGGTCATGGTGGCCAGGCGGCGACCGCCATGAGATCCCGCCCTGAGATAACGGCATCGGCTGGTAGAGTCAGCCATCGACAAAACCGCGGGATCGAGTCATTCTGGGACTCGAACCCAGCGCAAGGAAGATTGTCATGGACAAGCGACTGCTCCTCCTCACCGCCCTGCCCGCTCTGGGCGCAGCCCTCGTGTATTGCAGCGCCACGGGAGACGGCGATGGCGAGACCACCAGCACCAGCACCAGCGGCACTGGCGCCAGCAGCAGCTCCTCTTCCGGTACCGGTGGCGGTCTAACCGATGCCGGTGGCGATCTGGACAGCGGCGATTTGGACTCAGGCCCAACGGGACCCAACATGTGTCCTGGGGCAGAGCAGTCCTTCATCTGGATAGCCAACACCGCTGAGGGCACCCTGTCCAAGGTCTGCACCATCAACGGCGAGGAGGTCGCTCGCTACGTGACCAGCCCCCAGGGCGCCTCCGGGGATCCCTCCCGCACCTCGGTCAATCTGCACGGCGACGCGGTCGTAACCAATCGCTCTCCCAGCTCGGGGCCATCGTCGGTGACCAAGTTTGCTGGCGACTACTACGATTGCGACGACCGGAACGGCAACAATGTGATGGATACCTCGCTTGGCCCCAACGACGTGCGCGCCTGGGGCGAGGACGAGTGCATGTTGTGGAACACCCCCTTCCCTGGCGGCGGCATCGGCGCCCGGGCTACCGCCTGGGACGGCACCGAGGATCCCGACACCGGTCTAGGCGGCAACGTCTTCATCGGCGCCATGATGAACAAGACGGTCTACAAGCTCGACGGCGACACCGGACAGATCCTGGACCAAGCGGTGACGGGCCTGGGTCACTACGGCGGCGCCATCGACAACCAGGGCAACCTCTGGACCATCGACATGGCCTGCACGATCGGAGTCTGCTCCATCGAACGCATCAGCCTCAACAACCTCAACGACCACGAGACCTTCCCGGTCCATTGCGGCTACGGCATCTCGGTAGACGTCAAGGGCCGAGTCTGGACCTCTGGTTTGGGCTGCATCTCCCGTTTTGATCCTCTCAACCAGGAAAACGTCTGGATCGACGTCGCCGGCTTCAACCGCGGCATCGCCGTCGGCACCGAGCTCAGCGCCAACTTCGTCTGGGCGGCCAACACCGGCGGCGACTTGGTTCAGGTTCACATGGAAGACGTGACGGTGGTGAACCGCCAGCCCGTCGGTGGATCCGATATGGTCGGCGTAGCCATCGACTACGAAGGCTACGTCTGGACGGTGTCCGAAGCGGCCAACTCGGCCTACAAGGTGCACCCGACCACCTGGAACGTCACCGCTGTGCCCATCGGCAGCGGCCCCTATACCTATAGCGACATGACGGGGATGCAGCTCAAGGGCGTCATCGACCCGCCGCGCTAGTCTCGAGTCCGCGATTCGCGGAAGGACCGGCGGAGCACCCACGCATCATAGGACGTTGCGTGAGATGGGGCCTTACGACCATAGTTGGCCCTCAGCGGACCTCAACATGTCATCCATCGGCGCCTTCTTCGACCTGGACCGGACCCTCATCGACGTGAACAGCGGCCTGCTGTGGGCATGGCACGAACGCCAGCTCGGCAACATCAGCCGTCTCATGATGGCCCGAGCCGCCTTCTGGAGCGCCCTCTACCACCTGTCCCTGGTCGACATCGAGACCGCCTTCGGCACGGCGACTCGCCATTACCGCGGTGAGCTGGAGGCCGATCTGGCCGATCGCACCCGCCACTGGTTTCACCGCGAGATAGCCCACTGCCTCCGCCCCGGCGCAGCCCGTGCCATGGCGGCTCACCGAGCCCAAGGGCACCCATTGGTCCTGCTGACGAACAGCACGAGCTTCGAAGCCAGCGTCGCCGCCGAGACGTGGCACTTTGACGACTACCTGGCCAATCGCTTCCCCCTCGACGATGAGCAGCGCCTGGTCGGCAGCTTCGAGCGCCCACTGTGCTACGGCCCGGGGAAAGTCGAGCTGGCCGAGCGCTGGGCGCAAGAGCGAGACGTAGATCTGGACCGCTCGTTCTTCTACACCGACTCGCATTCCGACCTGCCGATGCTCGAGCGGGTCGGCCAGCCG
>Ga0164313_10004864_pt1 | contig 11910 bp, 8 predicted proteins | sample GuaBasSedimGuay4_FD_113735 | JGI IMG/M metagenome (GOLD analysis project Ga0164313, IMG submission 113735) | Subseafloor sediment microbial communities from Guaymas Basin, Gulf of California, Mexico - Guay4, Core 4569-4, 0-3 cm | ecosystem: Environmental > Aquatic > Marine > Hydrothermal vents >... | reverse complement strand
TTTTCGAGAATCTTTGGGTTGAAAGGGCAAATCACGGGGATGAACGGTACCTGTCACCTGTGATCAAGACCTCTGAAGGAACTACGCCCTTTGCAGAAAACCTGCGCATTGCCTCGGCTTTTTCTGCGGATCGAGGCAATATACGGGGAATAGTCGCCAAAAGGTGCACATACTTTGTCTGGTCTTTTCCGTTATATTCGTTGCGGTACAGCAGCACGTTCTTCCTGCTGGCCGGATCGTGTCAATCTCCTCCCCGATGCCCCGTCCAAAATCATTGATCAGGCAGAGAATCGTCTGGGGAGGTCTCGCTGTCTGGATCCTGCTCCTCATCGCCTGCGCCACCACCAGCCGTACCATGATGGCTCCGCCGCAGATCGCCGGAGCCGTGTTTATCGGATCGGGCACCTGCACCGCCTGCCATGCCGATCAGGCTCAGTTTTTTGACTCGTCGTCCCACGCGCTTCTCCAGGACGAGGGCGATCCCGCCAAGTTCATCGGGTGTGAGAGCTGCCACGGTCCGGGCAGCATGCATCTGGCATCCTTCGGGCAGGTCGGCGCCATCGTCAATCCCCGGCGGTCCCCGGAGACCTGTTTCCAGTGTCATCTGGACAAACATGGAGAATTTCACCTGCCGAATACCCATCCGGTCCTGACCGGCAAGGTGTCTTGTGCGGATTGCCACGACCCGCACCGGGGCGATGCGGTCATCGCGGGTGGAACCCAACTGGCCAGTGCCAATGACACCTGTCTGGAGTGCCATGCGGCGCAGCAGGGGCCCTTCGTATTTGAGCATGAAGCTGTTCGTGAAGGGTGCGTGACCTGCCACTCCCACCATGGGTCGGTGAATCCCAAGATGCTCCGGGCGGCCAACCATACGCTTTGTCTCCAATGCCACTTCCAGGAGCAGACCGTTGACGGACGTCTGAAAATCGGAGGCCGCGAACATACCGCCTATGTTTCCCGGGGGACCTGCTGGACCACGGGTTGCCACGAGGCCACCCATGGCTCCCAGGTCGATTCAACCCTGCGTTTCTAAGTGATGAATGTCTCACTGCGCCAGGTTCCCCGGCCATCAGGCCCGTGCCTGCCGAGGTGTTGGCTGCTCGTTGCGGGGTTGTTCCTGCCGGTTGTACTGAACGCGCAGGTCGTTCCCACGGATCTGACGGTGGCGTTTGGCGGCGGTGGCAGCTGGGTCGACGGCGACGTCGCTCGATTCCAGAAACACACTTCCCAACGTGCCGACGGCTACGCAGGGGTGTTTGATTTTTCCCGGAGAAGGATCCTGACCAAGGGGTATCTATCGGTTGCCGGAAGGTTTGTGGCCGGCAATGCCGACGCACTGCTCAACCTGCGTTGGGAAACCTATGGCAGTCATTATTTCGATGTGGGTTACCGACAGTTTCGCACCTGGTACGATGGCAGTGGGGCCTGGTTCCCGGGCGGGGATACCTGGATCCAACTCTATGATGAATCCCTGGCCGTCGATCGGAGCCGTCTGTGGTTTGAGTTCGGGGTCATACCACTCAACAAACCCAACCTGGTCTTTCGATACGAGCACCGGACGCGCTCCGGAAAAAAGGACTCGCTTCGGTTGGGCGACACACGATTGACCGGTGGATACGGTATCCGCTACGTGGTGCCCACCTTTCTCGATCTGGATGAATCGAGGGATATCCTCACCGTCGATCTGACCCGCAAGGCCACCGACTATGTCTGGGAAGCCGGCCTGCGTTACGATCGCTCGGAACTGGACAACACCCGCAACGCGAACCGAAACCCCGACGAGGAAGCGGATCGCAAGGTGACCACCCGGGACCAGACGATTTCGGATCTCTTCAGCGCCTATGCCTACACCATGCGGCGTTTGAATGAGAAGCTGACCTTCTCCACCAGCGGCTCCTATATGACCCTGAACACCAGCCTTGGCGGTTATCGGGTCTACGGGGACGACTACGATGCGGTTTTCGACCCGGAATACGGGAACCTGCGGTTCAAGGATGGTGGCTTCCTCGATCTGTCGAGCAATACACGGAGCAAGCAGTTTGCGGCCAACCTGAACCTGCTCTACCAGCCGGCCGCGAAATGGCGGATACGGGTCGCATTTCGCGGGGAAGATGTTCGGCGCGAAGGCATTTCCTTCTTCGACCAATGGTCCGTGAGCGGTGGCCTGAGAACCTCGGTCACCGAGATGGCGGCGGAGAGCCGGCGAGACCTCACCAATCTCAACGAGTCGGTCGAGGTGCGCTATACCGGACTGAAAAACTGGACCTTCAATCTGCGCGGGGAATGGTACCAGGGCAGGGGAGATCTCTTCGAGCACAAGAACGAGGTCGAAGCGGACAAGGTCGTCCTCGATCGGTTGACCGATGATCGTCGCAACCACGCGAAATACACCCTTACCTCGAACTGGTATCCGGTGCGCGGTCTGACCTTTTCCGCCGGCGCGGCCTGGTGGGAAAAGCAGAACGCCTACGAACATCTGCGGGATTCCTCGCCTCCCAACAGGATCGATCGCTATCCGGCCTATATCACGGACCAGGATTTTGGAACCGTGGATCTGAATGTCAGGATGTCCTGGCGGGTGAATCCGAAGCTCAGCCTGGTCACCCGGGTTGACTATCGGACCTCGGATGTGACCACGAAGATGGAGGAACTGTCCGCAGTCAGGAGCGGGGAATGGAGGAGTCGGATATTCAGCCAGAACATCACGTGGAACCCGCTGTCCCGCTTTTACCTGGCGGCGACGGTAAACCTGGTTCGCGACGAGGGCGAAGTTCCCGGGACCGACGTTGTGCTCAAGAGTGAGAATGACTACGTCCTGGGTACCCTGAGTGCTGGGTGGGCGGTCAATGACCGTAACGACCTTACTCTTGAGACCTTTTTCTACGAGACGGATAATTTCGTCGATACTTCGGAACTTGGGCAGCCCTACGGGGCGGGCGAGAAACGCCATCACCTCGCCTTGTCTTGGGGGTTTCGTTACACCGAGGATCTGCTCTTCACCACGAGATACACCATCGCATCCAACCGGGATTCAGCCTCGGGCGGAAACAATGACTACGATGCCCAATCGATCTACCTGAATGTCCAGTATCGGTTTTGATTGCGGAATGGGGAATGCGGAATGGGGATTTCGGAATGGGGGGACAGGGTCATTGCTCGACATTGGTCCGAACGGCGGGGTCATTGCTCGACGTCTTGCATGCCAATGCGAGACGTGAGCTTTGACCCCTTTTGCGGGCGGAAAGGCGGAAAGGCGGAAAGACTGTAGACTGTAGACTGTAGGCTGTAGACGGTGGACGGAGTGGGAAGAAGAGGTCAGTGGGAAGAAGAGGTCAGATTGGAGAGAGAGGACAGATTCTGAAGAGGTCAGTGGAAGAAGAGGTCAGTAGGAAGGGGACGCTCGACATCGGTGCGAACGGAGGGGTCATTGCTCGACATTGGTGCGAACGGCGGGGTCATTGCTCGACATCTTGCACGCCAGTGTGAGATGTGAGCTTTGACCCCTTTTGCGGGCGGAAAGGCGGAAAGGAAAGGCGGAAAGGCGGAGGTCAGTTCAGGGCAGGTGGTTGTGTCGAGGGTATCCCCGAAGGCGCCTTGCGGTTTCTGGTCTACTGCTGGACAATGATAATCTCCAATTGATCAAAGAGCTCCTATGACAATCCTCACGTTTCGATCGCACACATTCAGATATCTGGCTATTGGACTGGCCGCGTCGGCCGCCATTTCTGGTTCGGTTAGGGCCCAGATTTCCAATCCGTTGCCGCCGGTCCCCTGGAGCAACGTCACGCTCCTGCTCGAATACTTTTCCGAGGTGCCCGCCAGCAACAGTTCGTATCCCAAGGCGCGGATCAACCACCTGAAACCGGCCGGTGACGGCACAGGCCGCCTTTTCGCCAACGACCTCAACGGGCGGATGTACCTCGTTTCGGAAGGTGCCTCCAGCCTTTACCTGGATCTCAAGGGGCTGACATCGACTTTCAAGAGCGCTCCCGGTCTCGGGACCGGTTTTACCTCGTTCTCCTTTCATCCTGATTACGCCACCAACGGGAAATTGTACACCTCTCATTCGGAGAATCCGGGTTCGGGGACACCGGATTTCGACCTTCCCAACACCAGCGACAGCGTCGCCCTCCAGGGCGTCATCATCGAGTGGACCGCCACCGATCCAACCGCCGATGTATTTGCCGGCACCCGACGGGAACTCCTCCGTGTCAATCTTTCGGGGACGATCCATGGGATGCAGGAGATCGAGTTCAACCTGAGCGCAAAGTCGGGTGATGCCGATTACGGCATGCTCTATATCTGCATGGGCGACGGGGGCTCCACCATTTCAGGCTATCCCGAGAACACCAGCCGGCTCGATTCGCACCAGGGCACGATTCTGCGCATCGATCCGATGGGGACCAGCAGCGCAAACGGCAACTACGGAGTGCCCACCGACAATCCCTGGGCCTCGGATGGTGACGCTGAAACCTACGGTGAGATATGGGCCTACGGGTTCCGCAATCCGCACCGGATCACCTGGGACACCGGTGGCGACCACATCATGCTTACCGCCGGTATCGGGGAGAGGAATATCGAGGAGGTAAACATGGTTGAACCCGGCAACCACTACGGCTGGAACCATCGCGAAGGCACCTTCGTCATCAACTCCGAGTGGGTCCACAAGCCGGAGAACGGTTCGAATTATGACATCTTTCCCCTGCCGCCGGATGACGACACCTACGGCTACACGTATCCGGTAGCCCAATACGATCATGATGAGGGACTGGCCATTGCCGGGGGATACATCTACCGGGGTTCGTCGGCCCCCGACCTGGTCGGCAAATACCTGTTCGGGGATATCACCGACGGGGTCCTGTATTTCGTGGAAGCGGGCGATCTGGTCCAGGGCAGCCAGGCGCCGATCGAAAAATTCAGGATCAAGCTCGACGGCAACCCGACCTCGATGCAGGGCATCATCGGTCGAAGTCGCACCGACATCCGGTTTGGATACGATGAGGAGGGCGAACTCTATATCACGGAGAAGCAGAAGGGGAAGATCTATAAGATCGTCGGGGCTGAAGGACCGGTTGAGCGGCACGACGCCGAGTTCTACAATATCTCAACCCGGGGCAAAGTTGGGACCGGCGCGGACCGTATCATTGGCGGATTCGTGGTCAGGGGTGTTCCGGGCGCCACGACCGGAGTGGTTCTGATCCGGGCCATCGGGCCGGGTCTAGGCGCCTTGGGCGTCCCCGGAACCCTGGTCGATCCTGTGCTTGAGATCTTTGAGGCGGCCGATCCGGTCAATCCCGTCTATACCAATGATGATTGGGGAACGGGCGACAATAGCGATGCGGACGAGATCAAGGCGGCTTCGACCGCTGTGGGCGCCTTCGGTATTGCGGATGGTTCGGCCGATGCCGTTCTCCTGCTCTCGCTTGAACCCGGTGCCTACACCGCGATTATCACCGGTAAGGGAGGCGCCACAGGTATCGCCATCATCGAAGTCTACGCTGTCGACTGACCGGTCGGACGGTAGACGGTGGGCTGTGGACGGTGGTCAGTGGTCAGACTTGAACGGTTCGAACGGGGGGTCATTGCTCATATTGTGCATGCCAATGCACGATATGTGCTTTGACCCCTTCAAACGGTCCCTTCCAGGCCCGGCAGTCCGGGCTGGTCGGATTCTCCGCCCTGAACCTGTATCCGCGGTGGCGGTATCAGCAGGGGGCTCTTGAGACCCGGTAGATACTCGGAGAATTCATCGGACTCGGACGAGTGGCGCATGGCCCTCTGGACCATGCCCATACGGGCGTCGAGATTGTCGACCATGGAGACAAATACCGCTTCCGGTGTGGCGGCCATCACCGCCGCACCCCATTCCAATTCTCCCTGGTGGCTGAGAATGATGTGTTCGAGCCGTTCCAGGAGATCGGAATCCAGGCCGGCTTTCAGGGCCGCTTTTCGGACCAGGCGGTATCCGAGAACTACGTGACCATGAAGTAGTCCAATGCGGGTTTTTCGATAAGCGAGCGAACCTTCGTATTCGAGTGCCTTGCCCGCATCGTGCAGGAGCACACCGGCCAAGGCCAGATCCGGATCCACCTCGGGGTAAAGGGGGAGAAGAACCAGGCAGGCCTTGCCCATGTGAACCGTATGTTCGAGCAGCCCCGTCCGGTAGGCGTGATGCATGGACACGGCCGCCGGCAGTTGAAGGAAGCGATCACCGAGTTCTTCCATCACCCCTTGAACCGTGGCCAGGAGTCCCGGGTGCTTGATCGCGGTGATCAGCTGATCGAGGTCGCCCGCAAGGGTGTCACTTGATTCCGGCGGCACCTCGACCAGTTGTCCGGCCCAACCCTTTTCCTCAAGTTCGTCTTCGGACAGAACGGTTGCCGCCGCGAGACGGGGTGAGAATCGACCCTGGTAATGTTCGATCTTTCCGGTCAGGAGCACGGCGGTGCCTTCGGCGTTCTCCCGGAAGAGGGCAAAGAGGGAATGGTCCGAGAAACAATTGGCGGTAAACGTGCCCGTCCGGTCGCCGAATTCGATGCTGAGAAAAGTATTGTCGTTTCGGGCCTTCCTCGAGGTGACCTTGCGGACAACGACGACCGTCTCAAAGGGGGTGCCCTCGGAGAGCTGCGGAGACTTGAGTCCGGCGACGGTGGCGAGGTTTCTGGTCATTCGTGGAGGTTCAAGGTGCCCTTGAGTTCAGGTCGGGTCGGATGTTCTGTGGCCTGGTCGCGTCGCAGGCTTTTTCGTGTCCCCGTCCTGCTTTTGCCTGCTGCGGGTCGTTCGCCGTCTGCGCCTCGGTTTTCTGGAGGCAGTTTCCCTGACAGGTGTCTCCTCCGCTCCCTTCGTCTCGGGGGCGGTCGTGACCTTTACAACCGTCGGCGCCTTCTGAACGACCTGGCTTCGCTTGCGGTTGCGGACTCTCTCGGGCGCCTTTTTCTTTTCGGGGGCCTTGGGAGAAGGCGGGTGCTTGACGACCGGCGTCTCCGGCTTTGTTTTCCCGGCCGGTTTGCGAGATTCCTTCTCTTTGGGCGGTGGGGCGGCCTCGCCTTGTCGGATGGCGTGATACTTTTTTACCAGTGCGGAATAAGCGCGGAACCTCGGGTTCGCGGCATCGGCGATCATGCTGTAGAAAACTGTTTCGGATGGCAGGACGTGGCATCCGTTCCGAGTGAGACTTGGGAGAACAAAAGCGTCGTCCTCGGGCCGCCTTGAAGTGAGGCAGTCACTGAGCAGGGTGGCGTCGAGTTCGAGATCGGAGGCCTGGAGAGCGGTCTGGTAGATACACACCCCAGTTTCCAGTCCGCAGATCAACAGGTGATAGATATTCAGGTCGCGGAGGTAGTCCTGGAGGCCCTTCGCCTGGAAGGCGGAGAAAGTCGACTTGCTGAAGACCCGGGCGTTGGGAGCGAGCCTCTTCAGACGGGGTGGGGTGGGTCCCAACTTCTCCGGCACCTGTTCAGTGAAGATAACCGTCAGTCCGAAGACCTTGGCCGCCTCAATTGAAAAGGCGACCCGATCGGTGAAGGCTTCCGGATCCGCCATGGCCGGGAGCAGGCGTTCCTGAACGTCGACCACAACAAGGGCCACCGCATCAAGAAGGTGGTCGTGTTCATCGTCATGATCTTTCACCATCGCCGGAAGTCTGGTCCCGGACCTGAGCAGGACAAGCAATTAAGAAAAAGCAAGGTCCGACCCCTTACCGTCGAAAATAGGTCTTTGACAGCGATTGGCAGGATCCGAATCATCTGCCCTTTTCCACCAGGAGGAACTCTGCAATGACTCGACGGGAAGAACTGTTTGATCGCATTTGCAAAGTGATGCCTTATGGGTCCAGCACGGCATCCAAGGCGGCCCAGTACATGCCTGAAGAGCCGGCCCTGGTTGAACGTGCCGAAGGCTGCCGGGTGTGGGATGTCGACGGTCGTGAATTCATCGATTATCGCAATGGGCTTGGTCCGATCACGCTGGGATACTGCTATCCGGCGGTGGATCAGGCCATCGCCGAGCAGTTGGGCAAGGGCATCATTTTCAGTCACCCCCATCGCCTGGAATGTGAGGTCGCCGAACTCCTGACTGAGATTATTCCCGGTGTGGAGCAGGCACGGTTCTTGAAAACCGGTGGGGAGGCCATCGCGGCCTGCTTCCGACTGGCACGCGCCTGCACCGGACGGGAACACATACTCCAGATCGGCTACAATGGCTGGATCAACAGTGTTGCGGCAGGGGGGCAATTTCGTCCGGGCGTCATCTCGGAGGATACCCCGCCCGGCGTCCCGGCGGACCTGGCCCGGGTACATCACAGTGTTGGCTGGAACGACCTGGCCGAGCTGCAACGTCTATTCGACTGCCTCGACGGCCAGGTGGCGGCCGTCTGTGTGGCGGCCGCCTACGCAGACATGGCCGCCGGGGAGACATTCTATCCGGCCTTGCGGGAACTGACGCGGCGGCATGGGGCATTGCTCATCTTCGACGAGATTGTCACTGGTTTCCGAGTGGCTCTTGGCGGAGTCCAGGAGTATTTCGGGGTGGTGCCGGATCTGGCTGTTTTTGCCAAGGGCGTGGCCAACGGGATGCCCCTGAGTGTCTACTGCGGACGCCGGGAGGTCATGTCTGTCTGCGATCGGGGCGGGCGCACCGTGATTTCGACCACCTATGGCGGCGAAGCGCTGTCACTCGCGGCGGCCAAAGCGGTCATCGGTGTCTACCGGACTCAGGATGTTGTCGGGGCACTCTGGCAGCGGGGTGAGTTCTTGTGGAGCGGCGTGAATGCGCGCTTTGAGAAGCACGGGATACCGATACGCTTGAAGGGCTTCTGGCCCTGCCCGCAATTCGTGGTCGAAGCGGGTGCTCCGGAGGAGCTGCTCGGCCGTTTCTTTCGCGCGGCCTACCGTCACGGGGTCATGCTCTACAACGTATCCTACGTCAATTTCAGCCACACCGAGGCTGACTTGCAGAGTACCTTGGAGCGCCTGGACATGGCGATGGCTGAGCTTTGATCATCGATATTCATACGCATGTTCCCGCCGAAGCTGAATGGCCTCTGTTTCTACGGCATTGCCGCGACAACCAGGTGACATTGGCAATCACGTCTGCCCTCGGTTCATGGAGCCCTTTTCCCGATCGTGCCGATGTCCGCGCCGCCAATGAGTTGGCCTGCCGGTTTGCGGCGTTCGCAAATGGCATGGTACGCTGGTTCGCCTACCTCAATCCGCAGAATGACAGCTGGGAAGAGGAGTTGGATCGCTGCGTTGCCGAGGGAGCCTGTGGGGTCAAACTGTGGATCTCGCTCAAGGATCCCGACAGCGGCTCTCTGGATTCTGTGCCCCCGGTGCTTCGAGCGGCGGGTGAACGGGGGCTGCCCGTGCTCATCCACACCTATCAGCGGACCGACGATAATCTGCCTGGAGAAGTGACTGTGGCGGAGTTTGCGGAGTTGGCCCGCGGATGTCCCGATGTCATCCTGATTGCGGCCCATTCCGGCGGTAACTGGCGGCAGTGCCTGGGGCTGTTGCGGGATGTGCCGAACACGGTTGTGGACCTGTGTGGCGGGTATCCGGAAACCGGCATGGCTGAAGCCTTGGTCGCCGACCTGGGGGCGGACCGCGTGCTGTATGGCAGCGATGCCCTGGGGAGATCATTTGCGTCGCAGATCATCAAAGTCACGTTTGCGGACCTGTCCAGGGAAGATCAGGAGCGCATATTGTGGCGCAACAGCGCACGACTTCTTGGTCTGGACGACGCGGATTTGCAGCATGCCGACGCGGCGGCGTCCGCTCTTGCGGAGAGTCCCTCGGCAGATATGCCCGAATGGCGTGAGGATCACTTCTGCTTCTGCGGGCAGTGGCCGTTCCGAAGCAATCCGTGCGCCTCGTCCACGGCGTTGGAAACGGCATTGGGGGAAGCTGGCATCGAGCGGGCCTTCGTGGCTGATGCGGCTGCTGTCTTTGCCTTTGATGTGTTGGCGGCAAACCGGGCTTTCGTGGCATCCGCATCGGCGTGCCGGCGTCTGGTGCCGCTGGCGGCCATGGTGCCGTTTGCCCCCAACTGGAAGAGTATTCTCGGCGAAGCGGCGGAGCATTTTGCGGGAGGCATCATCTATCCCTTTCTGCACAATTGGTGTCTGAATGAGCCACAGTATGAACCGTTTTTTGAAACCTGTGCCGCGTTCGGATTTCCTCTCTGGATCAATGTGGCAACCGGAGACATCCGCTTCAGGCACCGCGGTACCGTCTGCCGGGATGTGAGTGCCACTGAACTGGTCGGCTTTCTCACCACGGCACCGGAGAATGATTACGTGATTCAGGGAGCGTCCGCGGCGCTCGTGCGGACCTGTTTGGAGGAAAGCCCGCGGATCCCCCGGATCCGCTTTGACCTGTCGCGCTTGAGTGACAATTCGACCGCCCTGCTTGAGGTGGTTCGTGATTTCGGCTGGGAAAGATTGGTGCTGGGAACAGAGTTTCCCTTCCGGGACCTGCGAGCGGTGCGTTACACCGCGGCCACCCTCAGCCGCGCCTAAGAAAAAGGGGGCAGACCTTACCGTCGAAAATAGGTCTTTGCGGCCGGGACCTGGATGATCTCGCGTTCGGGCAGAATGCAGGCGGTCAGTTTGCCTCCCATGGCACAGGCGGTGTCGATTCCAAGCGATGCAGGCCGTTCATAGATTTCGGATCGTGAGGTGTGACCGTAGATGACGAATGGAGGACCCGTCCAGAAATCGGCCCAACTGGGCGCGCCGGGATCCTGCGCCCGGCGCTGCGGTCGGTTGCCGGGACCGAGGGTCTGGATCTCGGTGATCAGGGATTGGGGTTGGCTTTGCCAGGCCTGATAGGGATGGAAACCACCGTGGACAAGGACGGTATCCCATTTCCGGATGTGCATTCGATCCCGCATCGTCCGCAGGTAGGCCCAATCTTCGTCGGCCAACTGGCGGATGGTCTTGAAATCGTGCTCCTTCAATCCCTTCGTCACACCGGTGTCATGGTAGTTCAGGAGACGGACTTCGTGATTGCCGATCAGAGCCCGTCCGCCGCAGTCGCGGGCAAGCTTGATTGCGGCGTGGCTGTCGGGACCGCGATTGACCAGATCGCCGAGGAATACCACGCGATCCCTGCCTCGCGGGTCAACGAGTACAAGAAGTTTCTCAAGTTCACGCGGGCATCCGTGAACATCGCCAATGACAATTGTTCGAGCACTGGAGGGCATCCACCATCGGTTCTTGTCAAGCCTGCCGGATCTGCAAGGTTTTTGATTCTCGCGCGGAGGCGCAGAGACGCAGAGATGAGGGCTCCGGAGTTTTTTTGGACAGGATTTACAGGATTAACAGGATGGGTTTGAACAGAAGGACGCCAGGAAATCGAAGGAATCAGGGCTGATTTGGCTTTTGGTTTTTGATTCTCGCGCAGAGACGCGGAGACGCGGAGATGAGGCTTCAGATTTTTTGGACAGGATTAACAGGATTTACAGGATGGGTTTGAACAGAAGGACGCCAAGAAATCGAAGACGAGTGAAAATGGAGACTTAAGAATGACGAAGTTGACCAGACAGACGGCTGTACGGTTCAGCAGTCATTAATTCCTCATTCATCAATCTTAATTCTTAACTGGATGCAGGGGCTCCGGAGTTTTTTTGGACAGGATTTACAGGATTGAAAAACAAAGGGTCTGAATTGGAGTGGAAAACAGACTGAATGGATTGTTCTCACGGAGCCACGGAGCTCACGGAGTTTACACAAGTAGTTCGGGGTATTCAGAGTTCAATATCCTACCAGGGGCGTGCCCTGCAGCTCCCCTTCGAACTCCGATTCAGAAACCAATCCTGTCTGAATTCCTTCTCCGATCCTTCCCGGAGCCTCAACCAGAGCCCTGATCAGAATTCATAAGTCCGATCCCCTCTGCGCCTCTGCGTCTC
>Ga0164313_10004863_pt1 | contig 11911 bp, 10 predicted proteins | sample GuaBasSedimGuay4_FD_113735 | JGI IMG/M metagenome (GOLD analysis project Ga0164313, IMG submission 113735) | Subseafloor sediment microbial communities from Guaymas Basin, Gulf of California, Mexico - Guay4, Core 4569-4, 0-3 cm | ecosystem: Environmental > Aquatic > Marine > Hydrothermal vents... | reverse complement strand
TTTTGGGCGGCGCTTAATAGTGCAACCACGCGTAAACTTCCCATGTTGTTTTACATCGAAGACAACGGCTATGGTATTTCCGTGCCCTCTGAGGCACAAACCCCGGGCGGCAACATCGCGCAGAACCTGTCCGGTTTCAGCAACCTGTTTATACTCGACGGCGATGGTTGTAACCCACAGCAGGCAGCAACCTATCTCGCCCGCGCGATTCAGCATATCCGCGAAGGCCACGGCCCGGCACTTGTGCGGCTGACTGTGCCCCGCTTGTCCGGACATTCCGGTCAGGACACGCAGAAATACAAAAGTGAAGAACAGGTTGCGGCAGAACAGGCCCGCGATCCTCTGCCCCGTTTAAGGGACTTTGTCATCGCAGAAGCACTGATGACGAAAGAAGACTGGACGGCAACTGCTCGCAGGGCCAGTGAAGATGTCAGGTTTGCCCTGGCCAATGTCCGCAAACGCCCGCAACCGGATCCGCAGAACATCCAGCGTTTTGTATTCAGCGAAACCGATACCAATGGCAATCCACAACTTCAACAACAAGGTGGCCTGTGGTGCGACAACCATGTGTTTCCACAGAACACCAACGAAGCGCACCCGGAGAGCGAACGTATCAATATGCTGACGGCAATCCGCCGTACACTCGATGTTGAACTGGCCAGCAATCCCAAACTGGTCGTCTTCGGCGAAGATGTCGGCCCCAAAGGCGGCGTTCATGCTGCCACCCTGGGACTGCAGGACGCCCATGGCAAGGGCCGGGTATTCGATACCAGCCTGTCCGAAGAAGGCATCATCGGCCGTGCAGTGGGTATGGCCCAGGCCGGGCTCATGCCAGTACCCGAGATTCAGTTTCGCAAGTACGCCGATCCCGCCGAAGAACAGTTAAATGACTGTGGCACGATGCGCTGGCGTACCGCGAACCGCTTTGCAGCACCGATGGTGGTACGTATTCCCGGCGGTTTCTTCAAGGTTGGCGACCCCTGGCACAGCCAGGCCAACGAGGTGAAATGGCTGCATTCCATCGGCTGGCAACTCGCCATGCCCTCAAATGCCGAAGATGCGGTCGGCCTGTTGCGTACAGCAATGCGGGATAACAATCCGACTATCTTTTTTGAACATCGTTCGATGCTGGACAGCGCATGGGCAAGACGCCCCTGGCCCGGTGATGACTACGTCATCCCGTTCGGCTCTGCCACCACGATACGCGAGGGTGATAAACTGACAGTCGTAACCTGGGGTGCGATGGTGCCGCGTTGTGAAAAAGCCGCAGACAGCCTTGGTGGGGATATTGAAGTGATCGATCTGCGTACCTTATCGCCCTGGGACAAGGACACAGTGGTCGCGTCCGTCAGCCGCACTCACCGCTGCCTGATCGTTCATGAGGACAATATCACCGCCGGCTTTGGTGGCGAAATTGCTGCTTACCTGACAGAGAACATATTTTTTGAACTGGATGCCCCACCCCGCCGCCTGGCCATGCCGGATGTACCGAGCCCGCACAATCTACAGTTGATGGATGCCGTGGTACCAAACGGCGAGCGCATCACGGCTGCCATGCAAGACCTGCTGGAGTTCTAGTCATGGCGGAGATAATTGAAATCAGCTTTCCTGAAGACCAGCAGGAAGGCACCGAGGCAACCGTAACCCGCTGGCTGGTGGCAGCAGGCGACCCGGTTGCAGCCCACGACCCGGTGGTTGAAATTGAAACCGACAAGGTGGTGGTCGAAGTTGCGGCACCCGCAGCCGGTGTCATAGCCGACATCCGCATACAACAGGATGAAGAAGTTAATCCGGGTGATGTGCTGTGCACGCTGAATACAGTTGCTGAAGCCGGTGCAGGCATTACGACCGAAGAAGCCAAAGAAGAAAAAGAAGAAACTCTGGTCACCGATTCATCCGCCCCTGATCAGCCCGCACCAACAAGCGAGGATCGCCTGAGCCCCGCTGTGAGGCAACGGGTTTTGCAACACGATCTGGATTTGAGCGGGATCGCAGGCAGTGGCCGGGGTGGAAGAATCACATTGCAGGATGTCGAAACCCTTATTGCTGAGCGCGATAGCGTGCAACAACAGTCGCCTTCGTCCTCCGTCACCACAGAAGGTTCGGAGATCATCCCGCACGATAAAATGCGCAGACGCATCGCGGACAACATGGTTGCCAGCCTGATGCATACGGCACCTCATGTAACCGCCGTATTCGAGGCTGACCTGTCGGCTGTTATGCAGCACCGGGCAGCCAACAAAGAGGCTTTTGCCAGCCGTGGCACGCCATTAACGCTGACAGTTTATTTCGTAGCCGCAGCCATCGCTGCCATCCGGAAAGTACCGCGTGTTAACAGTCGCTGGTTCGATGACCACCTGGAAATCTTCCACCACATCAATATGGGCATTGGTACTGCGCTGGGCGACCAGGGTTTGATTGTGCCTGTATTGCAAAATGCTCAGAGTTTGGATTTGCAGGGAATTGCCGCGGGTCTGGGTGATCTGGTTCATCGTGCGCGTGGTGACGAGGTAGAGCATCGCCGCGGGGACGCGGCTCCTGCACGTGCGCGGCTTAGGCCGGAGGATGTGCGTGGCGGTACATTTACTATCTCCAATCATGGGGTCTCCGGCAGCCTGATTGCCACGCCGATCATCATCAATCAGCCTCAATCTGCAATTCTTGGTGTCGGAAAGATTGAAAAACGGATTAAAATAAGAGAGATTGATGGCGAGGACGTTATTGCCATCCGGCCAATGTGTTACGTCAGCCTGACCATCGACCACCGTGTCGTCGATGGATTCCAGACCAACGCCTTTTTGACGGAGTTGGTCAACACGCTGGAAAACTGGTCCTGACTTTACTTGTTTATGGGCTTTTTGCCCTGCCCTTGCGGAGATTCTGAATGAAAATTGAAAGTTATGCATGTGGTGCCTGGACAGCCGGCACAGACGATGGTGTGGAGGTTCGTAATGCCATCAATAGCGAAACAATCGGACAGGTAAGCAGCCTGGGACTCGATTTTGCCGACATGCTGAACCATGGGCGTAACAAGGGCGGCGCGGCATTACGGCAAATGACCATTCATGACCGCGCCAATATGCTCAAGGCACTGGCCAAATACCTGCTGGATAAAAAAGAAGCCTTCTACGATATTTCCGCGAAAACCGGCGCCACCCGAGCCGATGGCTGGGTCGACATTGAAGGCGGCATCGGCACCGTATTTGCCTACTCCGGTATCGCACGACGTGAACTGCCCAACGAAACTTTTGCAGTCGAAGGCAACATCGAACAGCTTTCGGCGCAAGGCACGTTCCTGGGCAGGCACATCCTGACCGCCAAACATGGCATTTCCCTGCATATCAACGCTTTCAATTTTCCCTGCTGGGGTATGCTGGAAAAAATTGCACCGAGCCTGATCGCCGGCGTACCGGTAATCGTTAAACCGGCCACGGTGTCTGCTTACCTGACCGAAGCCATGGTCAGGGAAATCATCGCATCCGGCATATTGCCCGAAGGTTCATTACAGTTGATTTGCGGTCGTACCGGTGACATGTTTGATCATCTGAACGAACAGGACAGCGTAACATTCACAGGTTCCGCCTCTACCGGGCAAATGCTCAAGAGTCATCCCAATATCGTCGCCAACAGTATTCCATTCAATATGGAAGCCGATTCCCTGAACTGCTCCATCCTGGGTGCCAATGCCGTACCGGGAACACCTGAATTTGACCTGTTTATTAAGGGTGTAGCAGCAGAAATAACCGTCAAGGCAGGCCAGAAATGCACCGCTATCCGCCGCGCCATTGTTCCGCAGAATCATGTTGAAGCCGTCATAGATTCACTCAAGGCACGGCTGGACAAAACCCCGATAGGTGACCCGTCCGCAGAAGGTGTGCGTATGGGCTCACTGGTCGGCACGGACCAGGTTGGAGACGTTTGGGATGCGGTCAACAGACTGGCAGATGACAGCGAGGTCGTTTACGGTGGCTCGCGCGAATTTGATGTAGTCGGAGCAGATCGCGACAAGGGTGCATTCTTTCCTTCCACGCTTTTATATTGTGACAACCCATTTGAAACAGACAGCGCACATTCAGTGGAAGCCTTCGGCCCTGTCAGCACCATCATGCCGTACAAGGATGAAGACGAGGCCATCGAACTGGCCAGGATGGGTCGCGGCAGCCTGGTTGGGTCACTGGTAACAAACGATCCCGATGAAGCTGCCAGGATTGTACTGGGCACAGCCGCATGGCATGGCCGCATCCTGGTCCTGAACGGCGCTTGCGCCAAAGAATCCACCGGTCACGGCTCACCGCTGGCGCCGCTGGTTCATGGCGGCCCCGGCCGCGCAGGTGGCGGTGAAGAACTCGGTGGTAGCCGTGCCATCAAGCATTACATGCAGCGTACCGCTATCCAGTGCTCACCCGATATGCTGACTGCGATTACACGGCAGTTCACCACCGGTGCGACACCAAAACTCGGCCCCGTTCACCCGTTTAGAAAAACGTTTGATGAACTGGAAATTGGCGAATCCATCATTACCCACCGACGTACCGTGACAGAGGCTGACATCGTTAACTTTGGCTGTATATCCGGTGATCATTTTTATGCCCATTTTGATGAAATAGCGGCTAAAGATTCATTATTTGGCAAGCGTGTAGCGCATGGTTATTTTGTGATTTCTGCTGCTGCAGGCATGTTTGTTGATCCGGCACCAGGACCGGTATTGGCCAATTATGGATTGGAGAACCTTCGGTTTATTGAGCCGGTGGGAATTGGGGATACGATTCAGGTGCGGTTAACCGCGAAAGAGAAGATCTGGAAGGCAAAACGCCCCGAGGAAGACAAGGCGACGGGGGTTGTTGTTTGGGATGTTGAGGTTAAGAACCAGGATGATGTTTCGGTGGCGGTTTATGATATTTTGACGCTGGTTGAGCGTGCTGATATTTAAGTAATCGCGGCGAGACGCCGCTCCTACGAGAACCTGCGAAACTGAGCGGGGATACGGGTACCTGGCCCTGAGACCTTCACAAACAGGGTAGGGATTGTTCCATACAATCCCATGCATTTCCCCCATCCATGGGGGTCAGATGTTTGTGATGAGCCTGCAAGGACGTATTCACGGCGTGTCTCAGGGGTAGGTACCCGTGTCGCCGCGGATCGGATGGCACCAATTCCTAACGGTCAGGGTTCTTTAGTCAGGTGGTTCAATTAGCCTCGACCCGGTGGACATGAATGTCCACCCTACGGTTTGAATTCGTAGTCTTTGACGACCATTCTGCTGCGATCGGTCTCGGGTTCGGTCAATGCTTTTGTTCTGACCAGAGAGGCATGGCAACGTCCTGCCAGTTGCTGATATTCATGGGTACCACGTGTTTTCCATTCAACTTCCTTGTCGGAAAGCTCACGTTTGATTTTGGCCGGCACACCAATCACAAGGCTTCGTGGCGGGCACTCAAACTTTGAAGACACAAACGCCGTAGCACCAACAATAGAAGATTCTCCGATAACAGCGCCATCCATCACCACTGCCTGCATGCCAACCATTGCATTGGCGCCTATCCGGCAGCCATGCAATATCGCTCCGTGTCCAATATGGCCATCGCACTCAACGATGCAATCTGCACCTGGAAATGTGTGCATGACGCATGTGTCCTGCACATTTGCACCCTGCTCCACCACAATACGGCCAAAATCCCCCCGCAACGCTGCGTTGGGTCCGACATAACAACCCGCTGCGATGATGACGTCACCGATCAGTACCGCAGTTTCATGCACGAATGCATCCGGATGAACAACGGGGGTAATTCCTTCGAGGCTATAAACAGGCATAGGCATCCTTCAGTTTCTGGGTGATAATGCATGATACACAAGTATCATTTTATTGCTTCATTTTGTATCCTTTCATTGCTTTTCAAGAGGAATAAACAGCATGGGTTTTAATACCATTGAGTTCGATGTCAATGAGGGCGTCGCCACACTGACACTCAACCGGCCCAAGGCACTAAACAGCTTCACCATGGAAATGCATGGCGAGGTCCGTGAAGCCATGACGCAAGTGATTGATGATGCAAGCATACGCTGCCTGGTAATCACCGGTGCAGGCCGTGGTTTTTGTGCCGGGCAGGACCTGGGTGACCGCGCAGTTTCCGCTGATGATGCCCCGCCTGATCTCGGTGAATCCGTAGAGAAGAATTACAACCCGCTGATCCGTAGCATCATGAACCTGCCCAAACCTGTTATCTGTGCCGTTAACGGTGTGGCTGCCGGTGCAGGCTCCAGTATTGCGCTGGCCTGCGACATTGTGCTGGCGGCTCGCTCGGCCAGTTTTATCCAGGTATTTTGCAAGATCGGACTGGTGCCTGATTCTGGTGGCACCTGGAACCTGCCACGCGCAGTGGGTCTCGCCCGTGCCAAGGGTCTGGCCTTGCTGGGTGACCGCCTGACGGCCGAGACCGCCGAGGAATGGGGCCTGATCTGGAAATGCATCGACGATGACAGCTTGCAGCAAGAAGCCCAAATAATGGCCCGCTATTTTGCCACCCAACCCACCCGTGCATTGGGTCGTATCAAGAAATTACTCAACGAGTCGGGTACCAATACCCTGTTCGAACAAACAGAACTGGAAAAAGAAGCCATGCAGGAACTCGGCCAAAGCGACGATTACCGCGAGGGCGTTGCAGCCTTCATGGAAAAACGGCCACCGGTGTTTAAAGGTGCTTGAGTCTCTGGATAAAAAGGAGCTTGCCCGTCTGTGTGGCAAGGCTTTGTTCAAGAATGACAGTGCATCCGCAGCCCTCGGTATCACGATCGGAGTCGTGTCACCCGGTCACGCAACCGCCACCATGAATGTCCGCGACGATATGGTCAATGGACTGGATATCTGTCATGGCGGGTTAATTTTCTCACTGGCAGATTCCACTTTTGCCCTGGCCAGTAATTCACACAACCTGGTTTCCTATGCCATGGGATGCCATATCGAGTTCTTGCGCCCTGCCCTTAAGGGTGACGAATTGACCGCGCGAGCTACCGAAATGGCCCTGACGCGCCACACCGGCAGTTACGTCGTTTCAGTTACCAACCAGATCGATAAAACCATCGCTGTTTTTCACGGCAGGTCCTCCAACCGGGGGCAGCCGTTGATTACCCATGCAAACCTGAACGAATTTTTGGAAGACGAATGAATAACACCCCTGGGACTAATGCTTATATATGTGATGCGATCAGAACACCTATCGGCCGCTACGGCGGCAGTTTATCCACTGTCCGTGCCGATGACCTCGGTGCTTTGCCCATCAAGGCCCTGATCGACAGGAACCCGGAAGTTGACTGGGCCTCAGTTGATGATCTGTACTACGGCTGTGCCAACCAGGCCGGCGAAGACAACCGCAATGTCGCCCGTATGAGCGGCCTGTTGTCCGGTCTTCCCGAATCCGTACCCGCCGTAACACTCAACCGCCTGTGTGGTTCGGGCATGGATGCAGTCGGTACTGCTGCAAGGACAATCCGCAGTGGCGAGGCCCGGATAATCATTGCCGGTGGCGTGGAATCCATGAGCCGCGCACCCTTTGTGATGCCCAAGGCCACGTCTGCTTTCAGCCGCCGCGCAGAAATTTATGACACCACCATGGGCTGGCGTTTTGTAAACCGTGCAATTAAGGCCCAATATGGCATTGATTCCATGCCCGAAACAGCCGAAAACGTAGCCGAAGAGTTCAACATCAATCGTGAAGACCAGGACGCGTTTGCACTGAACAGCCAATTAAAGACTGAGCGGGCACAGAGTGCCGGAACCTTCAACGATGAGATCACCCCGGTCAGCATCCCGCGCCGCAAGCAGGAAGCACTGATTTTTGACCGCGACGAACACCCCCGTGCCGGCAGTTCGCTGGAAGGCATGGCAAAACTACCCACACCTTTCCGTGAAAACGGTACGGTCACCGCCGGCAATGCCAGCGGTATCAATGATGGTGCCTGCGCATTGTTACTGGCCTCAGATACGGCCGTCGAACAATACAACCTGCAACCCAAAGCCCGTGTCGTCGCAATGGCGACCGCTGGTGTCGCACCCCGCATCATGGGTATTGGACCGGTGGATGCGAGCACAAAGGTTCTCAAGCTGGCAGGCCTCAGCCTGGAGCAAATGGATGTCATCGAACTAAACGAGGCTTTTGCCGCACAGTCACTGGCATGTATGCGTCTTCTTGGCCTGCCCGATGATGCACAAAACGTGAACCCCAATGGCGGCGCCATCGCGCTGGGCCATCCGCTCGGCATGAGCGGTGCCCGCCTGGTAACGACCGCCTTGTACCAGTTGCAACGCACCCAGGGCCGTTACGCCCTGTGCACCATGTGCATCGGCGTTGGGCAGGGTATCGCCATTATCATTGAGCGGGTTTGATCGTTAGCTCGGTAATACCACCACGACCATAAAAGGCAGTACCTCAATAGATGCTCCGCGATGGGTTACTTTAGATTGGCTGACTCTTTTGGCGACAACGCCTGATTATTATTGGTTTAAAATTAACGACCTGCTGGCAATTACCAGGGCAAAAAAGTATTCATAAACTGCATGGGACGGGAAACGCTATTGTTCATGACGGCTATGTCATATCTCATCCTGACCATCGATTGATTGATATTGCCCATGTAATACGTCATTTCACGCATTGAAGACGATTGTGTATCCAGTGTTTGTGTCATCACCACCATATTGTTAGACATCACTTTCATATTGACTGAAATTTCATTCATGTTGATGACGATTTCCTCCATATGGTCTGCCACCCTGCGGACATCACTCGTCAGGTTGTAAATCAGGTAGAAGCCATAAGCCGCCAGCAGGATAAAGGCAAACAGGGAAGGATAAACAATGGCTTCCCAACGCCTGGCACTGGCCGTAAATGCAGAAGACAGTGTTTCAAGGCTTCGCTCGAGGCCACCATCCATACCGCTGTTCAAAACCGCATCGCGCCTGGGAATCTCATCATGAGTATCCACTGGCGGGCTACTTTTGTCTTTCTTTGACTCTGTCATATCAACCTCTGTAAATGAATTGGTCAGCTATCCAGCTGCTCACGTAATTTTTCTGCGATGTCAGGATTCAGGCCATGAATGACCAGGTATAAATAGTGAATTTGCTCCGTCATTCTTAGCTTTTGAAGTCGAAGTGCCGCTTCATAATAAGCCTGACTTGCCTGTTCCCAGTCTCCTTTCAAATAAAATACATTACCCAGTTCACCGTATACATTTGGGTCATCCGGATATAATTGTGCCAATTCCCGATAAAGATCTATTGCATTGCTGGTATTTCCGGTCAGGTGTAAAAGTCTTGCCTGGTTGATCAATTCGGAATGCGGTGTTGCAGCATTATTCTCCAGGGCCACTTCATTATTTGTATCTTCATCTGTCAGTTCAGTTTCTTCGAAGATAGCCTGATCGGGTTCAGTTTCTATTGTTGGTTCATCAGTTTCTGCCTGCGTGGGTTCCTCATCGACAGCCTGGTCAAGCTGGCTCTCAAGCACCTGCTCTTCTATCTCCTCCGGCTCTTCCGCCACAATCTGTTGTGGCTCCGTATCTGTTGTCAGTTCGGTATCAGTTCCCGGAACTGATTCTTCAGTCTCCAGCTGCACTGGTTCATCATCCACTTCCTGATCAACATCAGCGCTGCCAATCAGTGCAAATTTAGTGATTGCAACCTCGCACTCACACTTTACAACACCGGTTTCCGGTGTCTGCACTACTTCCTCTTGAGATCCACAATCCTGAACTACCTGAATGACCTGTGCTTCCTGGGCTTCCTGGGTTTTCTGAGCTTCCTGGATCGCCGGGGCAGCCTCTTCCGGGACGATGTTAGCCCACACCAAAACACGGTTAACCGTGTTATCGACATAGGTATTGATGATTTCTGAAAATATCAGTGAGCGATAATAGTAGGCACACCCGATAGCAATGATAAAAACCAGTAACATCACGTATCTTAATATTCGGCGAATCAGTTTCATGTCTTAACCTCTGTTTATAGGTTCGTCAGGTTTGCGTCTATTTTTGGAAACAAAGCCCGGGCAAGAATTGAAAACTCTTTTGCGGCTTTACTTGTACTTGATAATTCAAATACTGCTAACCCTTCACTCATTGAGTGACGATAAATTGTGCGTTGACAAAGCCGGTGTGGAATAAGTGTAGTACCGGGCAGTTGTGCCAGTAATTCTTCCGTTTCATCCGATTCACGAACCGCATAATGTGTATCGGCACGATTAACGAATGAAAGTATTTCAGGCTGCCTGGCTTTTCCTGCGGCTTCATCAACAATACTCAAAAATCTTTGTGTCGCCCATACATCAGGCTGGCTTGGCGGCACTGGAATTAAAATTCGATCGGCAACTTTAATGGCATGCTTCATAGCATCCATATTGCCTGCGCCCACATCCACAAGCACTTGCCCGGGATGGGTCTGAAGTTGTTTTTCCAGTTCGTCCTCACCCTGAAAAACAACGAGCTCCGGCTCATATTCCTCTTCACGACGGGTTTCAGCAACGTCGCTCAGAGTACCTTGTGGGTCCAGATCATAAACAACAACCGCCTGTCCCATGGTTTGTAACCACAAGCCGAGATTGAAGGTCACGGTACTCTTACCCGACCCGCCTTTGAGGTTGGCAATAACGGTTATGAATCCTTTTTTATTTTTTCCGTTCATTTTATGGCTGTTCCGCACTAATTATGGGTTGCTTCGGCATATCAAAACCTTGCAGGTTTTCTACCTGTCTATATCCTTCCGGTATTTCAAAAAGCGTTTTTTCCTGCATCCCTGTCCTGATATCGCGCAATTCACGAACATAACCACCCGGTAGTTCTTCTCGTATAGACATTTCTAATTCCGGGTCATACCACTGAGTTGCCGTTTGCATTTGTCCATCCGGCGTTAAAGACCGCCACAACCATTTTTCAGTTTGGCGACCATGTATTTGCTCTGCTCCCAGCGGAAGCATTTCAGTCAACGTACCGTCCGGCATTAACTCACGAACAACCATACGGCGTTCCACATCTATCCAGTGAAGACTGAGATACATCTGATCGCCCCGTTTCTCTGCAAACTCCCATTTCTCGGCTTGCCTGTTATTGATCATTTCTTTGCCCAGCATCTCGCAACTCGTGTCTCTCATTTCGGTGCAAGGACTTGTCGATTCTGACTCTCCTGATTCCACCGGCATAAATGGCCCGGGACTTTCCTGCTTCAGGTAAATCTTTTCACCTGGTACTAAAAATAGTCGAACCTGCTCTTTACTGTTTACAATCTCTATCAACGTGTTGTTGTTAAACACGGAATCCGTTCTGACAATATCTTTTCCTACATACATTTTTTTCTGATGTTCAGACTGGCCGGGTGCTATTTGCACGGCCGTAGCAGAAAACTCAACAGCCACTTCAAAAGCAAATACGATCTCAGTGATCAACAGATTGAGCATCACGACGATGCCACAAAATATGTGATGCATTTGAATAGCCCTGTTTCTATAAACCTGGGATTAACCAGGTTGCTCACTCAATATGGTGAGCAACCTTTCCGGCTAATTAACCTCGGTTAATCATTCGCTGGTGGTGGTGGTGGATATCCGCCATAAGGACCAGGACCATACCCAGGAGGAGGACCATACCCTTGAGGAGGACCGTATCCGGGACCAGGACCATAGCCATTGTTATTGCCATAGCCATTGCCGTTACCGTAGTAATTGCCATTGCCATTGCCATTGCCATAACCATTGCCACTGCCATTGCCATAACCATTCCAACTGTTATTGCCATAACCGTTGCCGTAGGCATTGCCATTACCATAACCGTTGCCGTAAGCATTGCCATTGCCATAGCCGTTGCCACGACCTGAGCTACGCATGCTGAAGTCCATATCGCCAAACATGTCACCCCAGCCATTGCC
>Ga0164313_10004862_pt1 | contig 11911 bp, 2 predicted proteins | sample GuaBasSedimGuay4_FD_113735 | JGI IMG/M metagenome (GOLD analysis project Ga0164313, IMG submission 113735) | Subseafloor sediment microbial communities from Guaymas Basin, Gulf of California, Mexico - Guay4, Core 4569-4, 0-3 cm | ecosystem: Environmental > Aquatic > Marine > Hydrothermal vents >... | reverse complement strand
GGTGGCATTGGCGTTGCCCGTGTTACCAAATGCCAGGGTATAGGTGATCAAGTCACCCGGAATAACCACTGTCTTGCTGGCAGCTTTACTCAGGGTCAGCACCGGTGCACTCTGTACGCTCAGTTCATGACTGGTACTCATTGGCTCAGTTTCATTACTGATCAGGGTGGCGCTGTTATATAACGTGGTGCCGTTATCCAGCGGCAAGTCAACCAATACCGTCACTGTCACCGAACCGCTGGTTCCCACCAGCAGTTCCGGCGTGCTCCAGGTGACAATGCCTGCCACTTCGGTGCCATCACCGGTGGCAGCGACAAAGCTGGTGTGATCGGGCAGCGTGTCTGCCAGTACCACATCGGTGGCATTGGCGTTGCCCGTGTTGCCCAGGCTTAATGTATAGGTGATCAGGTCTCCGGGGTTGACCACCGCCTTGTCGGCGGTTTTTTCCAAAGTCAGCACCGGCGCACTTTGTACGCCCAGTTCATGATTGGCACTTACCGGTGCTGCATTGGCACCGTTGAGTGTGGCGCTATTGTAAATTGGCGTGCCACTGGGTAATGGTGAATTGACCGATACTGTCAGGGTAACCGAGCCATCGGTCCCCACCAGCAATTCCGGCGTACTCCAGGTCACTACGCCACCGGCCTCGGTACCGTTGCCCGATGCTGAGACAAAGCTGGTATTGTCAGGAATCGTGTCCTCCAGTATCACATCCGTTGCATTGGCATTGCCCGTATTGCCCAGGGCCAGCGTGTAGGTGATGTGTTCACCCGGGTTAACAATTGTTTTGTCAGCAGTTTTGGCCAGTGTCAGCACCGGCACACTCTGCACCACCAGGCTGTGGTCAGCGCTGACGGGTGCTGTTTGATCGCTGCTCAGGGTGGCACTGTTGTAGATCGCTGTGTGGTTGGGAAGCGGTGAATCGACCCGTACCGTGAGTGTGACCGAGGCATCGGTGCCCACCTGTAGTTCCGGTGTGCTCCAGGTGACGGTGCCAGCCGCCTCGATACCATCGCCCGAGGCCGAGACAAAACTTGTCTGTTCAGGAATGGTGTCTTCCAGGACAACAGTAGTGGCATTGGCATTGCCGGTATTGCCCAGCGTCAACGTATAGGTGACCTGTTCACCGGCATTCACCACCGTCTTGTCGGCTGTCTTAACCAGCGTCAGCACTGGTTCACTCTGAACACTCAATTCATGGCTGGCGCTGACCGGTGCTGTTTCCTCACTGTCGAGGGTGGCACTGTTGTAAATTGGCGTGCCATCGGTCAAGGGTGTATCTATCAGTACTGTCAGGGTCACCGAAGCGGGGAGACCCACTGGCAGGGAAGTCAGGTTCCAGGTAACAACACCATCTACTTCGGCACCATCATTGGATGCGGAGACAAAGGTAGTATGTGGTGGCAGCGTATCCTGCAACACGATGTTGCCGGCATTTGCGTTACCCGAGTTGCTCATAGACAGGGTATAGGTGATCTGATCACCTGGGTTAACCACCGTTTTGTCTGCTGTCTTCACCAGGCTCAGTACCGGTGTGCTTTGTACATTCAGTGTATGACGGGCATCAACCGGGTCGGTCTCACCACTATCAAGTATGGCATTGTTGATAATGCTGGTGCCGTTATCCAGTGGTGAGTCCACCCGCACTGTCAGGGTAAAGGATGTGGGAATACCTACCGGCAGTTTGTTAACATCCCAGGTGACCACACCACCCGACTCGATGGCATCACCGGTGGCGGAGACAAAGGTGGTCCTGTCCGGAATGGTATCTGTCAATTCCACACCACTGGCACTGGCATTACCGGTGTTGATTAGTGCCAGTGTATAGGTCAGCAGGTCGCCGGGGCTGACCACGGTGTGATCCGCGGTCTTTACGAGCGACAGCACCGGTGCGCTTGTCACGGTGGCAGCAACAGCATCGGTGACAATACCTGTCAGGTCGCTGGTCAGGCTGGCATTGTTGATGATTTCGATGCCGTTGGCCAGTGGATAGTCAACCTGTACTGTCATGGTGACAGATGCCGGTATGCCCACCGGCAACTCGACTGCATTCCAGGTGACGACACCGCCTGCTTCAGTGCCACCGCCCGAGGCAGATATGAAAGCGGTATCGGCGGGTACGATATCGGTCAATACCAGATTGGTAGCATTGGCATTACCGGTGTTGATAACGTTCAGGGTGTAGGTGATAAAATCATCCGGGTGAACCACGCTGGTACTGATTGTTTTTTCCAGTGCCAGGGCAGGCGCACTTTCGATGGTGACATCGGCGCTGGCATCCACCACGGTGGTCTGATCAGTGACCAGAGAGGCCGTATTGGAAATCACGGTACCATTGGGTAGTGGGTTGTCGATCTGTACCGTCATGGTGACAGCACTGTTACTGCCCGCCAGGATTAACGGGGCAGTCCAGGTCACTACACCCGCAGAGAATGTGCCATCACCGGTAGCCGAGATGAAAGTGGTATCGGTGGGAATGGCATCGGTCAGCACCGCATTGGAGGCATTGGCATTACCGCTATTGCCATAGGCCAGTGTGTAAGTAATCAGGTCGTCCGGCCGGGCCAGGTCGGCGCTGGCAGTTTTAACCAGCGTGATGACTGGTTCACTCTGCACAATCACGAGGCTGTTATCGGTGGTGGGTGTGGTCTGGGCGCTGTTCAAAGAGGCCGTATTGGACAGTTTCGTGGCGTTGTCCAGTGGGCTGTCGACTGCCACCGTCAGCATAACGCTACCATTGTCACCGGCAATGATGCTGCCAAGCGGCCAGGTAACCAGGCCATCAAGTTCGGTGCCTCCACCGGTGGCCGAGACAAAGCTGGTATTCGCCGGTAGTGGGCTGGAAATGATGACACCGGTGGCGGTGGCGTTGCCACTGTTGTTATAGCTGAGGCTGTAAACCACCTGCTGACCGGGTTCCACCAGGTGCCTGTCTGCACTATTGTCCAATGCCAATAATGGTGCGCTCTGCACGCTTGAACTGATATCAGCGGTAACGGGTGCAGACTCACCCGCATCAAGACTGGCAATATTGTAGATCTCGGTACCGTTGTTCAGCGGTGTATCTACCAGTACGGTCAGTGTGACATTGCCGCTGGCACCGGCATTGAGCGTCCCCAGGTTCCAGCTGACCACACCGGCTGACAGTGTGCCGCTATTACTGGCCGACACAAAACTGGTATTGACTGGCAACGGGTCATACAAACTGGTTGCAGTTGCATTGGCATTGCCGTCGTTGCTGTAGGTCAGGGTGTAGACAAGCTGTTCGGCAGGAGTGGCCAGTGACTTATCAACACGCTTTTCGAGTACCAGTACCGGTGCGCTCTGCACGTAGAGCTGATGTGCGGTGCTCACCGGTGCGGTTTCTGCACTGTAGAGTGTGGCAGTATTGTAAATCAGGCTGTCATTATCCAGCGGGTTATCGACCAGTACTGTCAGGGTGACGGTCCGGGGCGCGCCAACGCGAATGATGGGCATGCTCCAGGTAACGGTGCCGCTCGATTCGGTACCACCGTTGCTGGCTGCTACAAAGCTGGTGTTGGCGGGTAGCAAATCCTGGAGAGTACCGTCGGTGGCATTAGCACTGCCATGGTTGTCGACGACCAGTGAGTAGATAACCTGGTCGCCGGGATTGACGATCGTTTTGTCAGCACTCTTGGTAATGGATAGTACCGGTGCGCTTTGGACAATAATGGTGTTATCGGCACTCACCGGTGCTGTCTGGTCGCTGTAAAGTGCGGCACTGTTATAAAGCAGGGTGCCGTTGGTCAGTGGGCTGTCAACCCTGACAATGGCGAATACTGAAGTTGTTTCGCTGACCTGTAAGCTGTCCGTGGTCCAGGTGATGACGCCGCCTGACTCAATACCGCCTTCACTGGCAGATATGAATGTAACATGATCGGGTAGCGCATCTTCCAGTACAACATTTTCGGCAATGATATTACCGGCATTCGTCATTGCCAGTGTGTAGATGATCTCATCACCTGGCCTTGCCACGGTTTTATCAGCCGTCTTCATCAGCTCAAGTGCTGGCAGGAATTTCACGTTCACGAGGTCACTGTCTGTAACCGCATAAGCATTACTGCTGTCCAGGGTTGCAGTATTATGGATGATGGTACCGTCCTCGACGTTATTAATCGCATCAACAATGGCTGCTGAATCTACCTGTACTGTCATACTGACACTGGCCCGGGTGTCCACCGGGAGTGTGGCCAGGGTCCATGTAACCTTGCCGTTGCTGAATACGCCACCCCCGGTTGCAGATACAAATGTTGTATGGGCAGGAATGGGATCTTCCAGCAGCACATCAGTGGCAGTCGCGTTGCCGGTATTGCTGAAATCCAGTGTATAGGTGATCTGCTCATCCGGGCCGACAAAATCTACATTCGAGCTTTTGTCCAATATCAGGGTCGGGGTTCGCTTTACGATAAGGGAGTCACTGGCAGAAACAGGTTGTGTGCCATCACTGTTAAGTGTTGCATTGTTCAGGATGACGGTGTCATCAGGCGCAGCACCATCAACTGCAACAGTCAGTGTAACCTGGGTGCTGGCCCCGGCTTCGAGTTTGGATGTTACCCAGGAAATGACATCTGTGGCAGGGTTGTAAACGCCTTTCCCCGAGGCGGCGACAAATGTCGTGTTATCGGGCAGTGAATCATACAGCAGCAGGTCTGTGGCCACTGCATTGCCGGTGTTTGCATATTCAAGTGTGAAAGTCACCTCGTTCCCGGCCTCTACAAAATCAGCATTGGCTGTTTTTACCAGGGTCAAATGTGGTCTGTACTGAACGACTACAGAAGTTTCAGAGGAAACACCGTAAGCATTGCTGCCATTTAGTGTTGCAGTATTGTGAATAACCGTACCATCCGCTGTTCCGGCCTCGACTTCGACCGTCATGGCAACGGAACTACCAACCCCAATGGGTAACTCGGCAGCGGTCCAGGTGACTATGCCGTCGACCAAAACACCTCCGCCGGTTGCGGAGACGAAGGTGGTATGGGTCGGTACAAAATCTTTCAGTACCAGGTCAAGTGTTGTGGCATTGCCGATATTGAAGAAGTCCAGCTTAAATGTAATCTGCTCGCCGGGGTCGACCAGTTTGATATTTGCAGTTTTTTGGAGTACCAGCAGTGGTGTGCGTTTGATCGTGACAGAATCGCTGTCGGTGACCGGTGGAATTTCATTACTCGACAGAGTAGCAGTATTGAAAATGGTCGTGTTTTCCGATGCATCGACATCGACCATAAGTGTCAGCTGTACCTGACCGACTGCACTGACAGTTAAATCGGACACCATCCAGCTTACTGTACCGTCAACCAGTTGCCCGCCGCCTGTGGCAGATACAAATGAAGTATTGATGGGTACAAAGTCGGTCAATAAAACGTTGGTGGCTGTAGCATTACCATTGTTTTCATAGTGCAGTGTATAGGTTACATGTTGGCCGACTTCGACAAATTCCTGTGGGGTGGCTTTTGACAATGTCAGAATGGGCAGTAACTTCACAAGTACGGTTTCTTCCGCTGAAACTGCAAAGGAATTTGAGCTATCGAGAGTTGCAACATTTGTTATCAGCGTTGCATCAGGCGTACCGGCATCAATGATAACGGTTAAAAATACCGATCCTTGCTGGTTTACCTCCAGGTTTTCCAGCGGCCACACCACCTTGTTTTCAACCAATGTACCGTCGCCTGATGCAGATACAAAAGTCGTGTTGAGGGGTAATAGATCTTCCAGCAGGGTGGTCGTGGCCGTCGCGTTACCTGTATTGGCAAACTCGAGCGTGAAGGTGACCTGCTCACCAGGTGATGCAGAGCTTTTATCAGTTGATTTGGTCAGCTGCAGGTCAGGACTGCGTTTAACGATAAACGAGTCAGAGGCAGTCACCGGGGGCAATTCATCACTGTTAATGGTTGCCGTATTGGTAATGAGCGTATCGTCCGGGGTCGCTGCATCCACCTCGAGAGTAAGCAATACCTGGCCGACCGCACCAACTTCCAGGCTGGGAGCAGTCCAGGTCACTACTTTTTCTATCGGGTCATAGACACCGTCATTTCCAGCTGAAACGAAGGATGTATACTTAGGAATAAAATCCTGAGCGACGATGTTATTGGCCGTTGCATTGCCTGTATTTTCATAATGCAGTGTAAAGGTCACCTGTTGACCAGCTTCGATAAATGCGAAATTGGCATCTTTTCTCAGTGTCAGGGTCGGCGTCAGGCGAACAACGACGACATTGCCGGCCGACGCTGCAGGTGCATTTGTTGCGTTGAGTGTGACATTGTTTTGAATCGTGGTGCCATCACTCAGCGCACCAACCTCAACACTCAGGGTGACCGAACCGGTCTGGCCGACACCGAGTTCAGAGAAGTCCCAGGTCACCTTGCCGTTCGCAAAAATACCACCACCTGAGGCCGCAACAAATGTTGTGCCGGCAGGCAGTATATCTTCCATGATAATGCTCAGCGCATCTGCATTACCGGAATTGGAATAGGTCAGCGTATAAGTGATTTGCTCACCGGGTTGTGCGAAATCCACACTGGCTGTTTTTGTGACTCCGAGTACCGGAATATTTCTAATCCTGACAGTCGCGCTATCGGCGACCGGTGTCGTATTGTCACTTTCAAGCGATGCCGTATTAATGACCTCGGTACCATTGAGGAGCAGATCATCGATTTTGAGTACCAGTTGAACCTGTCCGACGGCCCCGGGAACCAGTCCTGGATCAGTCCAGACAACAGTGCTGTCAACAAGTTGAGCACCGCCGGTGGCAGATACAAAGCTGGTATGTTGGGGAATGATGTCCTGCAGCACGACATTGTTTGCTGTGGCCGTTCCGGTATTTGTATAGCTTAGTGTGTAGGTGACATTGGCGCCGGATTCGATAAATTCGATGTTGGTTGTTTTGCTTAGTTCCAGTAAAGGGACTGCAATCACGGGAACCCTGTTTTCAACCAGGATTTCGTCTGCATTATCAGCGTTTAAAGTAGCAATATTTGTGATGACATCCCCAGCAACAACTGTGGTGCTTGGCAGGGCGGCGCTATCCACCTTAACTATTAGTGAAACGGAGCCCGCCTGACCTGGTGCCATGCTGGATATGCTCCAGACCACTCTGTCGCCGATCAGTTGGCCACCACCGGTAGCAGATACGAAGGTGGTAAGCTCCGGAATGATGTCTTCAAGGCTGACATTCATTGCATCTGCATTTCCCCCATTACTAAACTCCAGCAGGTAGCTTATTTGCTCACCCGGTGTAGTAAATGGAACGTCAGCCGTTTTGCTTAGACTTAAAATCGGCGCAAAGTTGACAGTTACAGAGCCACTGCCGCTGGTTTCAACAAAGTTATCGCCGGATGCAACAGCGGTATTGGTGATGACCTGCCCATTTGGTGCGTCGGGGCTTATTGCCACTACCAGCAGTAACTCACCACCGGCACCTTCATCAAGGTCACTTTTTGGCCAGGTAACGGTATTGCTGCCCGCGTGATACACACCGCCAAGGGTTGCATCCACAAAATCAGTGAATGGTGGCAGTTCATCGGTCAGTTCTGCCCTCCTGGCCTTTTCATTACCCTGGTTTTCGTAGTGAATAGTGAACGTGACCTGTTCACCCGGTTCCACCAACGAGGTGTTTGGAGTCTTGGTTATGACGATGAACGGGGTATTTTCAATATCAACCTCGTCGGTTTCCGATTCGTCGTCGGCATTCTCAAAATTATCGTCACTGGACATGGTGGCGGTATTGATCACTTTGGCTGCTGCCGTCGGGTTATCCACCCGGACGATCAGTTCGAGCTTGGGTTTTTCACCTTCAACCAGTAGCGGAAAGGTCCAGCTAACCACATTGGATTCTGCATCGTAGACTCCGCCACCGGTGGCGCTGACAAAACTGGTAGCATCGGGTATCGGGTCGGTGACAACCACGTTGGTGGCAGTTGCACTCTCATGAACTTCCGGCTTGATTTCAAAATGGATGAGTTCGCCGGGGTTGACCTTTTTTTCGGCAGCCTTTTTGTGTATATGAAGATGTGGGCCTTTATTGGCGTAGGCCGGGGAGCAAACGATGAGTGAAAGGCAAAGGACAAGCAATAGTCGAAGGGTTGTTTTCAATTTACTTTTTTCCTGATACTACAGAGTTCCGATGACTTTCCATCTTGTATATGCGATGAAAAATGTGGAAGTATTATAGAACATTGAAAATAGATAGTCTCATTGGTATTCAGATCGGGATTTCAAGCTGATTCCAACAGGATCTGAACTGGCAAGTATTAACAGGCACTGTGGGAGGATCAGTTACCATTTTCAGTATATAAATGCACATCCCGCTGTGGAAAAGGTATTGAAATACCCTCGCGATCAAAACGCAGCTTGACCTCGCGCATCAGATCCCAGTAAACATCCCAGTAATCATCGGTCTTCACCCAGGGGCGGACGACGAAATTGACGGATGAATCACCGAGTGTGTGCAGGTGGATCATCGGTTCAGGATCCGTGAGCACTTTTTCATGCGAGGAGACGATGTCATGCAATACCCGCTCGGTCAGTTCTATGTCGTCGTCATAACCAATTCCGAATTCGAGGTCCACGCGGCGCTCAGTTTGTGCGGTCACGTTCTTGATCACATCACCCCAGATCTTGCTGTTAGGTACCACCAGTGTCTGGTTATCAAAGGTGACGATGGTGGTTGAGACCAGGTTCATTTTCTTGACCAGTCCGGACGCGCCGGTAACCTCGACAAAATCATTCACATCAAATGGCCGGTAGATCAGTATCATCGCACCCGCTGCAAAGTTTCCAAGGCTGTCCTGCAGGGCAAAACCGACGATAAAACCCGCCACACCCAGTCCGGCCAGCATCGGTGCCAGCGAAATACCAACCTGCGATAAGGCCATCAGAATACCCAGCGCCATGACGGTACCACCCGATGTGGAAACCAGAATATTCTTCAGTAGTTCCGACATTTCCAGCTTGGACCTGCCAGTGGCGACCCGAACGATTCTTTTGGTGATGCGGGACAAGGTTCTGAAAACAAGCAATACAGCGATAAACAACAGCAGGCGGAAAACCAAATCCGGTGCATTGGTTTTAATCGCATCCTTCAACGCAGCCCAGCTATCCTTGAATACAGTAAATATGGCGTTTGAGGAAAAAAAGCTGACCGAAATATTGCTGGACTGCTGCAACATGATTGTCTTGTATTCGGAACTGTCCAGTTCCAGGTGATCGAATATCAGTATGACCGCCTCCATTCGCTGGATGTTGATATTATGGCGGGCATCAAGCTCCTTCAAAGCCGAGGCAAAATCAGCATTGTTCTTATCCTGCGATAAGCGGTCCTGAACGTGATGCCGGGCCTTGTTGGTGAACTCGATGCGTCCCGCCAGTGTTTCCGCGTAAAGGTAAAGTTTTGGTTGCAACTGCACGCGTATTTTTTCCGAGGGTAAATCCAGGGCTTCGCGACTTTTGATATGGTTCGCCATTGCTTCATAGTAATTAACACGGACGGATTCCATGCTGTGGATATAGGCTTGTGCTGCAACCTGTGTGGCACCGCCGAGTGTCGCAAGCAGGGTGTTATGTTTGACGATGCGTTGTTTTATGTCTTCGATGCGATCGAACAGAGCACTGCCCGTGTCTGTGCCAAATTTAGTGAGCTGTTGTGTTAAAGCGGTTCTTTGTGGTGACTCTTCTGGCAGTTCTGCTACGCGGTTGATCAATGTATCAAAATCTACCAAAAGCCTGAAAATTCTTTCGTCCTGCCGGTAATAAAGTACTTCACGATCGGCTTTCTCTGCGACATTGATCCTGTCGATCAGAAACCTGAGTTCAACAATATCGGCTTCAAGTGTGCTCACCAGTGCCTGGATTTCCTGACTGTCGTCATCAGCGGTGATTTGTGCCTGTGTATCAAAGGGTGACATACCCAGGGTCAACAGGGCAGAAAATATAATCATCCGGGTATTCAACACAACTACTCCTTAAATTACTGACCTGGTGGTTGTATGACCACTGGCCCGTTGAGCGCGTCCAGAACTTTCTGATCACGCTTATAAATGTCTTTGTAGAAACGAACTTTACCATCGGCATTGACGCTGGCTGTCAGGTACATAATTACAACCGGTACTTTTGGCGAGGGATGTATCCTCTGGGTTTCACGAGAGTTCACGACCGATTCCAGTGCGGATCTATTATATTTCACTGGGTCATTCAGAACCAGCTCAGCCAGCTTGAGCGGGTCTTGTATGCGGATGCAACCTGAAGAAAAATTTCTCTGTTGATGTGAGAATAACTCGGGGTGGGGTGTGTCGTGGAGAAACACAAAATGCTTGTTTGGAAAAATGAATTTAACCGTGCCCAGTGCATTGTTGGGGCCCGGATCCTGGCGCAGTGTATAAGGAACGCCTTTGCTGTACTGATTCCAGTTGATGGTGGCCGGATCAACGAATTGGCCCTGGCGGTCAATGACCCTGATGTTCTTTGATGCCAGGTAGTTTGGGTCTTTCTTGATCGCCGGCAGAGTGTCATTGCGCAGGATACCCGGGGGAATAGTCCAGGTCGGGTTAAATTCCAGGTAGGCAATATCACCCCTGAATACCGGAGTCTGCCGGTAGTTTTTCCCGACCTGGGCCCGTGTATCCCATTCGAGTGCGCCATCCTTGAAAAAGAACGCCCTGAACCCGGCGATGTTGACCACCACCAGTGTGTCAGCAGCTTCCTGGTTAACCCAGCGTAAGCGTTCCAGGGAAGTACGTATCTGGTCGATACGGAATTGAACGGGTACATTCAAAGCCGCGATAGTCTGTTTGCCAACAATCCCGTCGGCTCCCAGGCGGTGTCGTATCTGGAATTCCCTGACAGCAGTTTTGAGATCCCGGCCAAACAGCTCAGAATCCAGGTCAGTGTTATTTTCAATGCGTCCGGTCGCGGCCAGTCGTTGGCGGGTATTTGCAACACGGGAATCCGTGTCACCAACCCGCAAGGTGGAGCCGTCCGGTACCGTGGGCCAGCCACCCCTGGCTGCGATATCACGGTACAGTTTCATCCTGGATTGTAAGTGTTTGTAGACCGGTCCCGAGGGCGCACCCATCTGGATGAAATCGGTCAGCGATGAGGACTCAAGTGCCGCCTCAATGGTTTTTGAAGGGGTCTGTTTGTTAAAGTAGTCCCGTCTGAAATTGATATCCGGGTCTAAAGCACTGGCTTTAACCTTGCCAAAACGGCGATGGTAACCGTATCGCAGCAGGCTTTCTGTCAACAATATGTCAGCTTCGGCTTCTATAGCGGCGGACGGTCTGGCCAAACGCCTTTGCAGGATTTGGTTTAACTGGTCAATATTGTAATCTTCCGGCATCAGGCCATGGTTTGTGGAGTCGGTGATCAGTTCCATCAACTCCCTGACCTTGTCTGAACGGGTCCAGTAAGGTGCGAAGCCAGAATCCTGATAAATTTCAAGCAGGATGGCCTGGGTCAGAATTTCTGCACCTCGAATGGAGAGGTCGTTGGTGAGTAGTAAGCGTTCAATATCCTGATTTACGCTTAAACCCGGGGTGGTTTTGTTGGCTTGCAGTCCAACCGAAGCGCTCAGCATCAGTAGAACAAACAATAATATTGATGACCACTTGATGGTGCTCATAGATTCTTCCTGCAAACGTTAAGAGCAAAAACTGTGAGGTATTACCAATATCGTACCCTGCCGGTATCGACGTGCACAAAATTTGACTTGGCATAATACCCCACACCACCCAGTTTGAGGGTTTTGGCTGTATCTCGAAGTACCTCGAGCCCGGTACCCCTGAGACGAACGTCAATGGCATTGCCTAAAAGGTGCTGGCTCTTTTTTGCTACCGCCGAACTCTTGCTGCGCAACATTTCGTTGGTTTCAGGTGAGCGATAAGCCGAAATGACCTCCCAG
>Ga0164313_10004861_pt1 | contig 11911 bp, 10 predicted proteins | sample GuaBasSedimGuay4_FD_113735 | JGI IMG/M metagenome (GOLD analysis project Ga0164313, IMG submission 113735) | Subseafloor sediment microbial communities from Guaymas Basin, Gulf of California, Mexico - Guay4, Core 4569-4, 0-3 cm | ecosystem: Environmental > Aquatic > Marine > Hydrothermal vents... | reverse complement strand
GTGTCCCCCGAGTCCCGCATGCTCACCCTGCGCACCGAGCCCGAGACGTCGCTTTCGATCGAGAAGGACGGGGCCGACAACTACTTCGCCGTCGCGACGGGGTCGCTCCAGTCCTCCGAGGTTCGCGTGACCTACCTGACCGATGCGCCTCGGGATTACTTTGCCGCCGAGACGCTGCCCGATGTCCGGGCCGACTCCCTGTCCGCCGAGGCCCGGCCCCTGCCCCCGGCCCTCGCCCCGCGCGCCCACGCGTTTGCCGCTGAGCTCGGCCTTCGACCGGACATGGCCATCGGCGACGTCCTCGCTGGCCTGACCCGCCACTTTCGCAGCTTCACCGAATCGAGCGAGCCTCCCGAAGACACCGGCGACATCTACTTGGATCTCAGCCGCGGCATGCGCGGCATCTGCCGCCATCGCTCTTACAGCTTCGTGATCACGGCCCTCGGCCTCGGTGTGCCCGCCCGCTTCGTCATGAACGAGGCCCACGCCTGGGTGGAGGTGAAGATGCTCCGGGTAGGGTGGATGCGCATCGACCTCGGCGGGGCCGCCGACGGCCTCGAGGCCCACAACGCCCAGGACCGGCCCCGGTACCGCGCCGCGAGCCCGGACCCCTTGCCGCGGCCGCCCATCTACGAGGCGAGCTATTCCCAGGGCGCGGGCAACGTGTCGGGCCTGCGTTCCGACGGTGCTGCAGGAGGAGCAGCAGACGGTTCTGGAACCAACGCCAACGCCGCCACGTCGGAGGACCCCAACCAAAGCTCGGCAGGGCTCGCCGCTGCCGCCGAGCGGCGCCCGGGAGATGCCCGCGTCCCGTTATCCCTCCGTGTCGACCGCGACCATCACGAAGTCTTCCGTGGTCGCGCCGTCGAGGTGACCGGCCGCGCCGAGGGGGCGTCCGGCGTGGCCGCCGAAGGCCTGCGCGTCGAAGTCCTCCTCCAGGGCGAAGAACGCCAGCAGCTCCTCGGCGTCACCGTCACCCGTGCCGGCGGCTACTTCCGCGGCAACTTCGGCATCCCCCCGGAGACCGACGTCGGCGAATACCAGCTCATCGTGCGCACCCCCGGCAGCGACACCTTCCTCCCAGCCACCGCCCAGTAATTGGGGACGCGTGATTGCTTAATTGCATTACCCGCCCCCCCTGCTCACCAATCCACGGCACCCCGCCCCCGGGGTAATGCAATTAAGCAATCACGCGTCCCCCCTCCTCAGGAGCGCGCTTTGAGGCGGGCCTTGAGGCGTGAGGCGTAGCCTTCTTTGTTCTTTTGGCGGGGGCGGCTGACGGCGAGGGCGTCGGCGGGGACGTCGCGGGTGACGGTGGTGCCGGTGGCGACGTAGGCGCCGGCGCCGACGGTGACCGGCGCGATGAGCTGGCTGTCGCTGCCGATGAAGGCGCCGTCTTCGAGGGTGGTGACGTGCTTACGGAAGCCGTCGTAGTTGCAGAAGATGGTGCCCGCGCCGATGTTCACGCCTTCACCGACGACTCCGTCGCCGAGGTAGGCGAGGTGGTTGGCCTTGCTGCCGCGGCCCAGGGTGGTCTTCTTCATCTCGACGAAGTTGCCGACCCGGGCGTCTGGCCCGAGGACGGAGGCCGGGCGCAGGTGGCTGAAGGGGCCCGTCTGGGCTCCTTCCCCGATGACGCTTTCGGTCGCTACGGTGTAGGGCTTGAGCCAGGCGCCGGCGGCGACGGTGACGTCGGTGAGCACGCAGCCCACGTCGATCCGCGCGCCCTCGCCAACCACGGTCTTGCCCCGCAGGACGACTCCGCTCTCGAGGGTGGCGTCCGGGCCGACCTCGCAATCTCCGCCGACCCAGGTGCTCCGGGGGTCCCGCACCGTCACCCCGGACCGGGCCAGGCCCTCGAGGATGCGCGTGCGCATCGCGTCGTCGGCCATCGCGAGTTGCCACCGGTCGTTGATGCCGACCAGATCCGCGATGTCCCAGCTCACGTCGCCGACGCCGCCCTCCTCGGCCGCCATGGCGACGAGGTCGGTCAGGTAGAGTTCGCCCTGGTCGTTGTCGGCCTCGAGGCGCGAAAGGCCGGCCCGCAAGAACGCCGCGTCGACTGCGTAGATGCCAGGGTTCATCTCGTCGATGGCGAGTTCGCTGTCGCTACAGTCGCGGTGTTCGCGGATGCCGACGACCCGGCCTTCGTCGTCTCGGAGGATCCGGCCGTACCCGGTCGCGTCGTCGATGCGCGCGGTGACCAAGGCGAGGGGGCGCGAGCCCCGGGCCGCGAGCAGCGCGGTGAGGGCCGAGGCCGGCATCAGGGGAACATCGCCGTAGATGATCACCACCGTGCCCTCGAAGCCTTCGAGGGCGGGCAGCGCGCAGCGGAGCGCGTGCCCCGTCCCGTTTTGTTCTTCCTGGACCGCCGAGCGCACCCCGGTCTCGAAGCGCGCGTCGACGGCCTCCATGACCGCCTCGCGCCCATGGCCCACGACGACGACGACACCCTTCGCGCCAGCCTGCCGGGCAGCTTCGATGGGCCACGCCACCATCGGTCGCCCCGCAATCGCGTGCAGGACCTTCGGCAGCGCGCTCTTCATCCGGGTGCCCTGGCCGGCGGCGAGGACCACCGCCTCGAAGTCCGATTCGCTCATCGTCTTTCCCCGGCGACTCGTTTGGTCGCTCTCTTGCTCACTCATGTGGGTTTCGCGCCATCGGGCGATGGGGCTGTGTCCGTCAGGTACGCCGCGACCCGGGCCAACGCCGGCAGGTCGTGCACATCCTCCTCGAACGCCGGGACCTCGACGCACACCGCGCTTCCTACGGCGATCTTCATGCGGTCGGCCTGGATTCGGTCCGCGACCGCGAGGGTCCGCGAGTCGTCGAGGGCCCGGCGCATCCGACGAGTGGTCTTTTTCGGGTCGAGGCCCGCCGGCAGGACCGCAGCGACGGCTTCGATCAGCGCGTCCGAACGGAGGGGCGGCTCGCTCAAGAGTTCATGCACGCCGTTGATGACGAAAGCGTCGGCGGCCATGCCCGATGAATCGAGGCGCTCGTTGAAGAAGATGGCTTCGTCCACCGAGAGAGGGCTCGGGCTCGATACGATGACGAAGGCGACGTCGTCTTTCTTGAGCGCCGAGGCGACCTTTTCGGCCCGTTCGCGAAAGCCCCCGAAGAGCTCGTTGAAACCGGTGACGAACTCGGCGATCGAGTCGAGCATCCCGGCCCCGGTGAAGCGGGCGAGGCCCTTGAGCACCAGGGCGGCGCTCTTGCCCACGAGGTTCAGCGAGAGCTTACCGCTGCTCGCGAAGGCATCGATGAACCAGCGCATCGCAGGTGAGTCGACGAGGCCCACCATCTTCGACGGGGCGTCGAGGAAGTCGAGGGCGTTGGAGGTCGGCGGTGTGTCGAGGACGATCAGGTCCCACTCGTCCCGTTCTCGGACGTCGTGAAGCTTCTCCATCGCCATGTATTCGCCGGTGCCGGCGAGGGAGGTCGAGACGTAGTTGTAGATCTTGTTGTCGAGGATGCGGTCCCGGGCCTCGTCACTCGATGCGTAGCGCGTGATGAGCTCGTCGAAGGTCCGCTTCGTATCGAGCATCATCGCCGAGAGCTGCCCCCCGAGCGGCAGGCCGTGCTCGGCGAAGAGCTCGGCCGACACGTCCTGCTCTTCGCCGCTCATCTCCGACAGGCCGAGGCTGTTGGCGAGGCGTCGGGCCGGATCGATGGTCAGGCAGAGCACCCGCCTGCCGTTCATGGCGGCGTGCACGGCGAGGGCCGCGGCGGTGGTGGTCTTCCCCACTCCGCCGGCGCCGACGCATACCACCACCCGGTGGGTGTTCAGGACCTCGGCGAGCGACATCCGGCGGACCATAACCTCGGAGCCCAGCCGGGTCGATCGGATGCGTCGATATGGGCCGCGCCGCTTTGTTGACCGAATCGGTGCCGGACTCCTAGACTGTTTGTCCTACATCAGCACACATTAGGACACACACCGCCATGAATTGGATCCTCGAAGACCGTCGCTCCCGTCGCAGCACCGACCGCTACATCGCGCTGCGCTACCAGCTCGAGCATACGCGGGGCCAGGGCGGTCTCGAAGCGCTGGTCCTCGCCGACGAGGAGGGTTTGGTCGTCGCCAGCTCCGGGGACGCCACGGTATGCGAAGAGCTCGGGGCCGTCGCGCCCCTCCTCGGCTCGACCTTCCTCGGCCGATCGATGCCGCCGCTGCTCCGCGGGGCCGAGGTCGCCGTCCGCCCCGTTGCGGTCTACGGACAAAACCTCTTCCTTGCCTCGGTCGGCGGTGGCGTGGCCCGAGACGCTCACATGAGCACGACGAAGTCGGGCGTGGAACGCATTCTCGTCTGCAATTGAGGTCGGGGCGGACGCGAGCCTTGCGCGCTAGAGCACTCCCGGCGCCGCTACGGTCGGCCTGTCGGCTCGGCACGCCTCCGCACTCCCGGCGCCGCTCCAGTCGGCCTGTCGGCTCTGCGCGACTGCGTCGCGCTGCCGCCTCGGGCCGCCTACGCGGCGCCTTCTTGTTGGGGCCTCCGGCGCGCTGCCGCCTCGGGCCGCCTACGCGGCGCCTTCTTGTTGAGGGCTTTCAGCTCCACTTGCCGAAGTTGCCACCGCCGCTGCCGTTGCCGGTCTTCTGGGACCGTTCCACGGCGGCGATAGCCTCGCGGACGAGCTCGCCGGCGCCCTTGGCCAAGAGCCCCTCGCCGATCTCGATGCCGAGGGTGCGCGCTTCACCGAGGAGCGCGTCGCCGGTCTCGTTGACGTAGCAGTCCGAGGCGCCGCTCAGGATCTTCGTCCCGTCGAGGGACCCGACCATGGCGTGCATGGTGAGGCGTCTGCCGCCGTCCCGGAGCTGGGCGTGGCCGGCGATGGGCACCTTGCAGCTGCCTTCGAGCTTCGACAGGAACGCCCGCTCCGCCGTGACCTCGGTTCGGGTCTTCGGGTCTTCGAGGTGGGCGAGGAGTTCTTGGACTCGCGCGTCGTCCTCGCGCCCCTCGATGCCGAGCACGCCCTGGCCGACCGCGGGGATGCAGATCTCCTGGGGGATGGTCCAGTGTGGGCGCCCCTCGGCGAGGCCGAGGCGGAGGATGCCGGCGGCGGCGAGGATGATGCCGTCGTACTGACCTTCATCGAGCTTCCCGAGGCGTGTTGGCACGTTGCCCCGGAGGGTCGCGAAGGCGAGGTCCGGCCGATGGGCTTTCAACTGTGAGCTTCGGCGCAGAGAGCTGGTGCCTATCTTGGCGCCCGCGGGGAGGTCGTCGATTTCCACGCCCTCTTTGGTGACCAGGACGTCGTGGGCGTCTTCCCGGGCGGGCACACAGAGCATTCGGAGGCCCTCGGCGAGCTCCCCGGGCACGTCTTTCATGGAATGCACGGCGATGTCGGCGCGCCCATCGACGATGCACTGCTCGACTTCGCTGACGAAGAGCCCCTTGCCGCCGATGTTCATCAGGGGCTTGTCGAGGATGATGTCGCCCTGGGTGACGACGTGCACCTCTTCGACTTCGACGTCTGGGTGTACTTCGCGGATGCGTGCGGCGACCCAACGGGTCTGGACCAGGGCCAGGGCGCTCTTGCGGCTGGCGATTCGGAGCTTCACCGATTCTCTCCTCTGCTGCCGCTCGACACGGCTGCGAGTTCGCCGATGGCCGGCGTATCCGTCTGGGCTCCTTCACGCCCCTCGTTGCCCGGCGCCGGTGGGGGCAGGGAGCGTCGTTCCTCGAGGTCGAAGAGGCGCCGGGTCGCGTCGATCAGGTGGGCCGCATCGGGGGCGTTGGCGCCGTGCTTCAGCTCGGTCATCGGGCGATGGAGCAGCTTGTTGACGATGGCGTTGACCATCGCGTCGAGGATCTCCTGGTCATGCTTGGAGACGTCGAGGCGCGGCAAGGTGCGCTCGAGTTCGGCCCGGGCGATGGACAGGAACCGCTCGCGGAGCCCCTTGATGGTGGGTGACAGGGCGAGGGAGCGGCGCCACTGCTCGAAGTTTTCGGTCTCGGCGCGGACGATGCCCTCGGCCTGGTCGGCGGCCCGCTTGCGGGCGGCGAGGTTGACGCCGGCTACCTCCGAGAGGTCGTCGACATCGTAGAGAAAGACGTTGCCCAGGTCGCCAGCGCGCGGGTCGATGTCCCGGGGGACCGCGATGTCGATGAGGAAGAGCGGGCGCCGCTTCCGCGCCTTCATGACGTCTTTCATGAGGCTCTTGGTGATTACAAAGCGGGCGCTGGCGGTCGAGGTGATCACGACGTCGGCTTTGGTGAGCTCGGTCGTCAGCTGCTCGTACGGAGCGGCCTCGGCGCCCAGGCTCTTGGCCAGGGTCTCGGCGCGCTCCGGGGAGCGGTTGACCACCACCAGGCGCACGCCGCGTCCGACGAGGCTCTTGGCGGCGGCCTCGCCCATCTCTCCGGCCCCGAGGAGCATCGCCCGGCGTCCCGAGAGGTCGCCGAAGATCTTGCCCGCGAGCTCGATGGCGATCGAGCTGATGCTCACGGTCCCAGCCGCGACCTCGGTCTCGGTGCGCACGCGCTTCGCGACTGCGAAGGCCCGGGTGAAGCATCGCCCGAGGAGCGTGCCCAGGCCCCCGGCGCTCTCCGCGGCCTGGTAGGCGCTCTTCACCTGGCCGAGGATCTGCGGTTCGCCGACGACCATCGAGTCGAGGGACGAGGCGACCCGGAACGCATGGCGCACGGCGTCCTCTCCGGTGTGCTCGTAGAGGTATTGGCCGAGGGCGGCATCGTCGGCGCGGCTCTCGAGGTACTGGCGTACGGCGCGGGAGGCGTGGATGGGCTCATCCGAAGCGGCGTAGAGTTCCACCCGGTTGCATGTCGAGAGCAGCACGCTCTCCGCGAGGGGCGCCGACTCGAGGAGACCGCGGACCTCTTCCGCGGCCGAGCCCGTCGCCACCGACAAGCGCTCCCGGATCTCGATGGGCGTCCCGTGGTGGGAGAGACCGACGACGAAGATCTCCCTCATCCCGCCGCAGCCCCGGTAGAATTGACCATGTATCCGACGAGCACCGCCGTCGCGAAGGCATAACCGACCATGGTGCCGATCGCGGCCCGGCGGCCCCGCCAGCCGGCGGCGACGCGCAGCAGGAGGACCCCTGCGAAGACCAGCCAAGCCAGGATGGCGAAGCCCTGGGTCGTGGTGAATACCGGGGCGGTCGGGTCGAGGCGTACCGCCCAGAGCGCTCCGGTGATGATCCCGAGGGTCAGGAGCGGGAAGCCGATGGTGACCAGCCGGAAACCGAGGGAGTCGAGGACGTCGAGGGCGGGCAGACGCTGGAAGAGGCCACCGAGCTTCTTACGGCGCAGGAGGCCTTCTTGGATGAGGTAGGCGAGGGCGGCGGCGAAAGCGAGGGTGAAGGCGACCACTCCGAGAACGTTGACCGAGATGTGCACCGGAAGGAGCACCGACCGCACCTCGTAGGGCACGTGGTTCACGCTCCGACCGAGGGCTGATCCAAAGAGGAAGAGCAGGGCCACGGGGGTGATGAAGCCGCCGAGGACCGCGATGCGCAGCCGAGTCCCCGCGGCGAGATACGCGACGATGCTCAAGAGAGACGCGAGGGACAGGGTCCGATGGATGTCGCCGATTGGTGGGTTGCCGGCGATGGCCCAATCCGCCCCGAGGAACGCGACGTGAAAGACCGCTGCCCCGATGAGGGATCGCCCCGCCCAACGCCCGATGTTCTCTGAACCTCGCGCCATGAAGGCGAGGTAGAGCGCGCATGCGACCGTGTAGAGGACGCCCGTTGCTAGGAAGAGGCCGGTGACGAGCATGGTGTTCAGGAGGAGCTGAGGAAGAAGCGAGCGAGGAGGTCGAGTTTGCCTTGGTCCGTACTCTTGCCTTCGCCGACCGCGGCTGCGGCTGCCGCCGCCAAGCTGTCACCGCCGACCACGTCTTTGGTTGCTGGAGCCGCTTGGGCTGGTTGGGCTGGTTGGGCTGGTTGGGCTGATTGGGCCGCTTCGTCGAAGATCGGCTCTCCAACGAAACCCTCGACCACGGTGTAGGCGTTGTCGCCCAACACGACGGAGTCGTAAGCGTGCTCACCGCCGAGTTCGACGACCTGGTCGAGATCTTTCACTTTGCCGACCAACTGCAGCTCGTCCCCGCCACCGGCGAGCTCCTCGACGAAGAGCAGCCCGGTCTTGAGTTGGAATTTCTGCCCGTTGGGCTGGAGCGTCATGCGCTCGCCTTCGACCTCGATGCGGCCCTTTTCGAGCCATGCATCGAGGGCATCTGTTGGCAGAAACACCCTATTCACGCCCATCTCATGCACCTCACGAGTCGCTTCGAGGGTACCACGGCGACCGCGGGGGCGGTACCAAAGGGGCCATCACCATTGACAACGGGGCGGCGCAAACTACAAACATCCCGAAGAGCGGACAGACGCTGCCCGAGGAGAACCGATGGCCGGAAAGAACGTACACGCAGTCAACGACCTCAACTTCGACGAGGAAGTGCTCAAGTCGGATCTTCCGGTCCTCGTGGACTTCACCGCCACCTGGTGTGGCCCTTGCCGTCAGGTCGCCCCGATCGTCGACCAGATCGCGGACGAATACGAGGGCAAGCTCAAGGTGACGAAGCTCGACATCGACGACGCTCCGGGCACCGCCCAGAAGTACGGCATCCGCGGCGTCCCGACCCTCTACATCTTCAAGGGCGGCGAAGTCGTCGGCCAGCAGGTCGGCGCTGTGCCCAAGACGATGATTCAGCAGCTCGTCGAACGCGCCCTCTAGGGCGCTCTTCTCCGACACCGTTTGGGCCGCTCTTCTCCGACACTGTTTCGGCCGCTCTCGCGTCAGTTGCTGTTGGCGCTTTCCTGCTGCAGCTCCAAGAAGCGCTGCTGCAGGTGACGCTCGCGCTCGGCCTCGGCCCGACGCTGGGAAGCGATCAGTACCCCGCCGAGGATGATCAGCGCGGCTAGGACCACCGCGCCGATGACGATCCACCGGCCGAGGTGGGAGCGCCGCTCGGCGATCGTGCGCGGCTTGTACGCGGCGATCGCAGTGGCGTCGATGCTGGAGCGCTCCTCGGCGTCGTACTCGGCGTCGGCCGCTTGCATTGGCGCCTCGTCCCGGTGCGCCATCGGGGGTGTCGAGGCGGGCGCCCGGGGGGGGGGCGGAGCCGACGAGGGAGAGGCGGGCGGGGGAGCGGATGAGTGCATCGCCGCCCGCGCCGCAGCAGCCGGGGCAGGGGCGGCGGCAGGTGGGGCGGCTGCCATGGGCCCATCGTCCGTCACCCGGGGGGCCGGGGGTAGGCGGCCGGGCGGTAGGTTCAGTGCGCCCTTGGGTGCTGCCGGCGCGCGGGGCAGTTTGGCCTTTGCGTTCGCGAGCAGTAGCGGTATCGGCTCGTCGGCTGCTTTGGCACGCGACGCGTCCGCGACGGGGCGCGCGTCGAGGATGTCCTCGGCGCGAAGCTGCTGGGTGCCCTCCTGAGCGGCCCCGGGGATCGCCTTGCCGAGTTTGCTGTCTTTGCTGCTGTCTTTGCTGCTGTCTTTGCTGCTGTCCTTGCTGCTGTCTTGGCCGCCGTTCGTGGGCTTGCGGTCTCGGGCGCCGGGGTCTGCCTTCGCGTCTTTCGAGCCTTCAGAGTCTCGAGAGCCGTGGGGGCCTCGCTTCGCCGGGCCCGTCGTCACCTCTAAGATGTCTTCGGCGCGAATCTGCTGGGTACCCTCGGCGCGGGGCTTCGGCGGGGCGTCCGCGTGCTCCGGCGGCCTGCTGTCGCTGATGGTCGACCTCAAGGGGTCAGCGGCCTTCTTCGGGGTTCCGAGGGCGTCTTGGTTGGTGCCCAGGTCTTGGCCCAGGTCGTCGGCGGGTTCGAGATCTTCGGCGAGGATCTCCTGGGTACCCCCGGCCTTTGCTCCCGCCGGGAGCGCGCCGCGACGATGCTCTCCGGCGCCGTCTCGGTCCTGGACGAGGTCGTCAGCGGCCTCGAGATCTTCGGCGAGGATCTCTTGGGTGCCTTCCGCGGCGGCGCCTTCCGGCAGCTTGCCCCGCTCGTGGGGCTCGCCCCCCTTGGCCGCGGGCATCGGGGCGCTCGTGGGGCCTTTGCCCAGGTCGCCGAGGGGCGTGTAGTCCATCGCGCCGCCATCGGTGTCACCCCTCGAGAGCGGGGATGCCTTTTCGGTGAACGCGACGTCGTCGTAACCTTCGGACTCGTTCACCGCGTTGAGTACGAGAGCGGCCTCGATGGCGGATACTGACGGGACCTTGGAGGTCGACTCGGCCATGTCCTCCGCCAGCTCGTCGATGGTGTCGGTTACGAGGGCGCGGCGGTTGCGACGCTGAGCGCCCATCGGCGTCGGCTCGACCAGCTCGTCAGGCGGCAGCAGGAGACCGCTGGTCACGTCACCGCGGGCCCGATTCGGCTTTCGGTATGCCCCGGCTTCGAGGCTGGGGACGTCCTGCCCTGCGCTCTTCGCGATGGCTTGGACCAGGGCATCGAGGTTCGCTGGGCGGTCCTTGACGATCGGCGAGAGGAAGCGGCTGATGACCTCGCCGACCTCGCCCATCCGGGCGAGCGCCGGGAAGGGGCCCTTGGACGGCGGCGGAAGCTCCCCGGTCAAGAGCTCGTACACGATGCACGCCACCCCAAAGCGGTCGGCGGCGCCACCGATGAGCCCACGGGCGAGTTCCGGGGCAAGGCACCGGGACAAGGTGTCGTGACCCTGCGTCACCGCGGCGATCGCGGCCGGGGGAACCTCGGCCATCACGAAGGGAAACGTCAGAGACAGGCCACCCTCGGCGAGCCACACGCGATCAAGACGCACATCGCCGTGGTGATAGGGCGCCGGAATCGCGTCGATCGCGGACGCCAGGCGGGCGACCACCGGGAGCACCTCGCGGGCCTCGAGGGCGCCACCGCGGCTGGTGCGGGATTCGAGGACTTCACGGAGGCGGGCGCCCTCGGGGGGCGGCTCCACGATGAAGAGACGTCCGCCGTCGTCCACGTCGACGTCCCTGATGCCGGGCAGGAAGCTGCCGCCAATTCCAACGGCGCCGCGAACTTTTCGTGCGACGACCTTGGCCTTGGTGCCGATCAAGAGGTCCGGTTCCAGGATGCGCAGGACGCACGGCTGGTCGGTCTCCTGGTCGATGGCTCGGTGATCGATGACGAAGGGATCGCGGCCGAGCTGCTCGACGATTTCGTATCGCTCCGCGAGCACCTCGCCTGGGTGCGCGCCCTTGCCACGGTTCACCGGTGAGCCGGTGACATGGGTCGAAGCTTGTTCGTCCACTATCGCCATCGAATGCCGGTGCTTTTTAGCACAAGTGGCCGTCTATCGGCCCGTGCTACCGAATCCTCCGGCCCCGCGAGGGGTTTCGTCGAGCTCTTCGACCTCCCGGATAGAGACTCGGGTGATGGGAGCGACGACGAGCTGAGCCACTCGTTCCCCCGATTCGAGGGTGTACGGCTCATCACCGAGGTTCACCAGGAGGACCTTGATCTCCCCCCGATAGTCCTCGTCGATCGTACCTGGGGCGTTCGTCACGGTGATGCCGTGACGGGCGGCGAGGCCCGAGCGCGGCCTCACTTGCCCCTCGTGGCCTGGGGGGAGGGCAACGGCGATCCCGGTTGGGACCATCGCCCGGCCCCCCTGAGCCAGGGTGAGCGGCGCATCCAGACACGCGCTGAGGTCGAGCCCCGCTGCGCCTGAAGTGGCGTAGCGGGGCACCTGAGCGCCCTCGGTGAGGACGCGGACCCGCAGCGTTGGTGCGCCGCTCATCTCAATCAGCTGCGGTCGCGGTCGCTACCGCTGTCGCGGTCGCGGCCCCGGTCACCGCCGCTGTCGCGGCTGCTGCTGCTGCTGCGGTCACGGTCGCCGCCGCTGTCGCGGCTGCTGCTGCGCTCGCGGCCGCGGTCACGGTCGCCGCCGTCACGGCTGCCACGGTCGCGTCCCCGGCCGCGGTCACGGTCGCCGCCGCTGTCGCGGCTGCTGCTGCGCTCG
>Ga0164313_10004860_pt1 | contig 11911 bp, 8 predicted proteins | sample GuaBasSedimGuay4_FD_113735 | JGI IMG/M metagenome (GOLD analysis project Ga0164313, IMG submission 113735) | Subseafloor sediment microbial communities from Guaymas Basin, Gulf of California, Mexico - Guay4, Core 4569-4, 0-3 cm | ecosystem: Environmental > Aquatic > Marine > Hydrothermal vents >... | reverse complement strand
CTGCCATCGTCGCGGAGTATCTCCACCGCCATGCCAAGTCCGAGACATTGAATTTCGCCTCGATAAACCGGTAATATCGGGCAGCCGAGGGTAAAGCAGGACACGATATCGGTGCCGCCGGCGATCGAAGACAGGCAAACATCCTGTTTTACGTCCTGGTATACATAGTCAAAGCTATCCGGTGCCAGTGGAGAGCCTGTTGACAAAATAGTGTTCAGCGAAGCCAGTGAATGTGTCTCGCGCGGTTTCACACCAGCCTTGTGCCAGGCCGAGATTGCCTTGGCACCGGTACCGAAAACGCTTATCTCCAATTCATCTATCAGGTCGAACATTGCTTCCGGGCCGGGGTAAAAGGGCGAGCCTTCATACAGAACAACCGTCGTACCGGTCATCAGACCGCTGGCCATCCAGTTCCACATCATCCAGCCACAGGTGGTGTAGTAGAAGAACCGGTCTTCACGTTTCAGATCAGTGTGTAACAGCAGCTCTTTTAAATGCTGCAGTATCGTGCCACCTGCGCCATGCGTGATGCACTTGGGAACACCTGTGGTTCCGGATGAATACAGAATATAAACGGGATGGTCAAAGGGCAGACGGGTGAACTCGATTTCGGTGGTGTCCGAATCGCTAAATGACGCCAGCAATTCAGCATTTTCCAAACCCGCCAGGTCGGGAGCAGGGTCAACATAGGGTGTCACCACGATTTTCTGAATGCTGCTGATCTTTTGCTGAATTTCCCTGACCTTTGCCAGGCAGTCATGCTGTTTACCATTGTAGGTATAGGCTGCAGCACAAAAAAGCACTTTGGGCTCAATCTGGCCAAGCCGGTCGACCACGCCATTGATGCCAAAATCGGGTGAGCATGACGACCAGACCGCACCAATACTGGTGGCGGCCAACATGGCGATGATGGTTTCCGGCAGGTTTGGCATATAGCCGGCCACGCGGTCACCTGGTTGTATACCCATTGCCCGTAGCGATGCGGAAACGCCTGCCACCTGTCGATATAGTTCGCGGTAGCTGAGCGTGCTGCTTAGCCCTGTTTCTGATTTGAAAACCAGCGCTTCGCGGTCATCCCGGTATCGCAGCATGTTCTCGGCAAAGTTGAGGCTGGCATCGGGAAACCATCGGGCGCCCGGCATGAGTTCAAAATCCTCAACCGTTCTGTTACCGGTATCACCAATGACACCACCAAACTCCCACATCGCCCGCCAGAAGGCCTTGGGCGAATCAACCGAAAAGCGGTACAGGCTTGCGTAGTCCTTAACGTCAGGATCCCGCTCCATCCGTACAAGCTGGATGAAGCGACTTATGTTGGCCCGCTGTATACGTTGTGCACCCGGCGACCAGAGAGATTCAGTCATGGTCTATCCCAGTAGTTCTTTCAACTCGGGAATGACCGTAAAAAGGTCGGCAGCCAGACCAATGTCAGCAATCTCAAATATCGGTGCTTCGGCATCCTTATTGACCGCAACGATCGTGCCGGCATCCTTAATGCCGGTAATGTGCTGGATCGCACCGGAAATGCCGAAAGCGATGTACAAATCCGGCGAAATAATTTTCCCTGTCTGCCCCACCTGCATATCATTTGGACAGTAGCCGGCGTCAACGGCCGCGCGCGAAGCGCCGGCACCGGCACCCATTAAATCGGCCAGGCTGTAGATCAGTTCAAAGTTCTCTTCACTGGCCATTGCCCGGCCACCGGAAATCACCTTGGCCGCAGATTGCAGGTCAGGGCGTTCGCCTCCACCTGATTTCAGACCAATATAGCGGCTATGGGTGCTCGCGGCAGCACTGGAAGCGCGTTCGTCGAGGGTAGCATCGCCACCACTACCGGCAGCTTTCCATGAAGCGACACGTACCGTGGCCACCACGGTTGCGCCTTCAGGGGCGTTGACATCGATGATGGCATTACCGGCATATATGGGTCGTTTGAAATGATGTGAACTTTCAACCGCGGCAATATCACTGATCTGGTTGACGCCAAGCCTCGCTGCAATAGACGGCATCAAATCTCTGCCAAAAGTGGTGGATGGACCCAGGACATGGCTGTAGTCAGCTGCCATGGCGACCACTTCCGCTGCATGGTTGACGGCCAGGACATGGGCCAGGTGCTCGTCATTGATGGATATAACTTTACTGACACCGTCAATGCCGGCCGCCTGTGAGGCAACAGCACCGGCATCTGAACCCAATACGACGATATCAACATCGTTGCCGATGGCAGTCGCACAGCTTACGCATTTTGCGGTGCTCGCGTTGAGATCTTGTCCGTCGTGCTCTGCAATAATTAATGTTCTGCTCATGATTGTTCCCTTACACCAGTCCGCGGTTTTTGAGTTCGGCAACCAGTTGTGCCGTGTCTTCGACCATAATGCCTTTTTCACGCACCGGCGGCGGTGCATGGTGTGAAACCTGCAGATCGTTCTCTGAAGCGACACCCAGGTCAGCCAGTGGTATCACATCCAGTGGTTTACGCTTGGCTTTCATGATATCCGGTAGTTTGACAAAACGTGGCTCATTCAAGCGCAGATCCACCGTGATCACTGCGGGTAAATCTATTTCAATGGTCTCGAGACCGGCATCAACCTCGCGCACTACTGTGGCTGTGTTGCCGGATAGCTCAAAACCGGATGCGAAGGTAGCTTGAGGACGGTCCCACAGCGCTGCCAACATCTGACCGGTTTGCGAGTTGTCGTCATCAATGGCTTGTTTGCCAAGTATGACGAGGCCGGGTTGTTCTTTCTCTACGATTTTCAGGAAGGCACGTGCAAGCGTCAAAGGTTGCAGCCTTTCAGCCGTATCAATCTGGATGGCCCGATCGGCACCCATGGCCAGACCGGTTCGCAATTGTTGCTGGCATTCATTGCCACCCAGTGAAACTACAATTACTTCGTCGGCATCACCCGCTTCGCGGATTCTCAGCGCCTGCTCAAGTGCGATTTCGTCAAACGGGTTGATACTCATTTTAACACCATCGGTGTCTACACCGCTGCCGTCAGACCTGACACGGATGCGCACGTTGAAGTCTACAACGCGTTTGATGCCAACCAATATTTTCATGGGTGTTCCTTTATTTCTTACAGTAATTGATTAAAGATTCTGGTAATTGGGGCCGCTGCCACCTTCGGGTGTGACCCAGTTTATAATTTGATAGGGGTCCTTAATGTCGCATGTTTTACAGTGTACGCAATTTGCCGAATTAATCTGCAGCCGTTTGCTCCCATCCTCTTCAACCATCTCATAGACGTTGGCGGGGCAAAACCGCGTACAGGGATGGTCGTATTCTTCGCCGCAGCGGGTAATACATACATCCGGTTCGAGAATCTGTAGATGGACCGGTTGATCCTCGTCGTGATCGGTTGCAGCAAAATATACGGATGCCAGCCGATCACGTGGTGCGAGATCGCGTTTGACCCATTTCCGGTCAACTGCAGAAAAGTCCGCCACTTTTTGGGTTGCAGAATGGTCTGCATGGTTGTGCAAGGTGCGTGGTAATTTACCGGCCGTTACAGTTTCGATGGCTGCAGTGATCAGTCCACGCCATAGACCCTTGTTGAAACCTGGACGGATATTACGCACTTTGTGCAATTCTTTGACAATCGGGGAGGCCCGCAGCGCGGCATCGAAGCCTTCGCCCTTACCCGTCTCGGCAATATGACTGGCAGCCAGCATACCGGAGCGGATAGCCTGGTGGGTGCCCTTGATCTTGGGTAAATTGAGTAAGCCCGCTGCATCACCAATCAATAAGGCACCTGGCATTTCAGTCTTTGGCAGGGACTGGATACCGCCTTCTATGATGGTTCGGGCACCACTTGAAAGAATTTCCCCGCCCTCAAAAAGTGGTTTGACACTTGGGTGATGCTTGAACTGTTGAAAGGCTTCAAACGGTGAGAATTCCGGGTCAGCGTAATCCAGGGCACAGACAAATCCGACCGCGACGCGGTCCTTGTCCATGTGGTAGATGAAACTGCCGCCGTAAGTTCCGGTATCCAGTGGCCAGCCTATGCTGTGCTGCACAAATCCGGTTTTGCATTTGCCTGGCTCGACGCGCCACAGCTCCTTGATACCGATGCCATAAGCTTGCGGATCCGAATCGGCATCAAGCTTGAATTTATTAATCAGTTCTTTGCTGAGGTGGCCACGGCAGCCTTCTGCCAGCACTGTCAACGGGGCATGTATTTCAATACCCTGCATATAAGTATCTTTGTGTTGCCCGTCTTTACCCACACCCATGTCGCCGATAATCACACCGCCGACCGAGCCATCATCGGCGTAGTGGATGCCCGCTGCTGCATAACCCGGGAAAATATCAACGCCTGCATCTTCAGCCTGTGGTGCAAGCCACGCGCATAAGGCACCGAGAGAAACAATAAAGTTTCCGTGATTCTTTTGCTGTGGAGGCGTCGGTAGTTTATGTTTGGATGATTGTGTCAGCAGTGATATTTCGTCGGAATCGACCGGAATACAAATAGGCGGTGGAGTTTCCTGCCAGCCAGGCAGCAACTCATCCAGTGGTGCGGGTTCGATGACCGCACCGGAAAGAATATGCGCGCCGACTTCAGCGCTCTTTTCGAGTACCGCGACCATCATGTCCGGCTTGAGCTGTTTAAGGCGAATAGCACAAGCCAGGCCGGCCGGCCCCGCTCCGACGATAATTACGTCATAATCCATGACTTCGCGTTCAGTCGCTGTTTCGCTCATGCGGATTCCCAAAACCCTGTGTCTGTAAATGTCTTATATGGACAGGTGAGTATATCGACTAAATGTACTGTTTTGAATGCCTGTGGACGTATTTGCCGCGATTAACCGGAGATTAATCTCAAAAGCACAGGAAACCATGAAAATGCTGTGCTTTAAATAGCTGGAACACTAGCGGATAATCAGCATTATATTAGGTTGGAGACGAACATGACCGATAGCAGAAGCAACGTATACAAGGCCTGGGATTTACCCACCAGGTTATTTCACTGGATCAACTTCATTTGCATCATTTTACTTAGCATTCTCGGCTTGATCATGCTGAATAAGGGTGCCATTGGTATCAGTGGAAACGAGGCAAGGATTGGCCTGAAGGTATTGCACGTAACCGTTGGTTATGTATTTGCAGCCAATCTGATTTTCCGGATCGTCTGGGGGTTTGCAGGTGGTCGTTACTCCCGCTGGAAAACGCTGTTGCCGGGTAAGAGTTTCCGGACTGAGCTAAAAAGTTATAAAGCGGCAAAGACTGCCGGCGAGCCTCAAACCTTTATCGGGCATAATCCGAAAGGCAGGCTGTCTGTGCTCGCACTGCTGTTGTTGCTGACCTTTATGATGTTCACCGGGATGATTCGTGCGGGTACCGACATCTATTACCCCCCTTTTGGTCATCTTGCAGCGAGCTACGTTGCGGCAGAAGGTGTTTCCCCGTCGCAGATAAAGCCGTATGACAGCACCGGTACCAATGCTGACAAAATGGCAGAGCTAAAGGCCTTCAAGTCACCGTTTGGTACTTTTCATATTTATGGGGCCTACCTTCTTTGGTTGCTGGTGCTGATCCACATTATCGCCGTCATCCGTGTCGAAACCAGTGGTGAGGGGACGCTTGTTTCGGCAATGTTCAGTGGAAAAAAACACCTGCCCAGGGAGCCGATTGATCAATAAAATCAGTGTAGGTCACAAAACAGTCATGCCCGAACAGCTAAGTTGACGTGTCATATGTGAAATTATGGCATTATTCTGAATCGCGATTAACTAATCTGGCTTGAAAGGCAAACAAATGAAACTAAAACTCCATTGGCAAATCATCATCGGTCTTGTTGCCGGCGGGCTATTTGGTATTTTCGCTGCGGTCAATCAACTGGGGGATTTTACCAGTGACTGGGTCACGCCTTTCGGTACCTTGTTTGTCAATTTGTTAAAGCTGATTGCCATGCCATTGGTGTTTGCTTCACTGGTAACCGGCGTGGCTTCACTGGCAGATGTTAAAAAGCTGTCGCGCATGGGTGGCAGAACTATCGGAATTTACCTGTTGACCACCGTGATATCAATCACCATTGGTTTGGTGGTGGTTAACCTGCTGGAGCCCGGCAAATCCATACCGCCGGAAGTCAGCGCTGACCTGCAGGCCTCTTATGTTGACCAGATAGAAGGGCGGGAGGACACGATAAACCAGGTTCGGGAACGTGGCCCCCTGCAAGCAATGGTTGATATTGTGCCGCAGAACATTGTGGCTGCCCTGAGCCAAAATATTCGTATGTTGCAAGTGGTATTTTTCGCCTTGTTCTTTGGTGTTTGCCTGGTGCTCGCACCCAATGAAAACACCCGCACCGTGAAATCATTTATACAGGGCATGAATGACATCATCATCAAGATGGTTGATCTGATCATGTACCTGGCCCCGGTGGGTGTTTTTGCCCTGATTGCCGGAACCATTACAGCGGTTGCCGGTGACAACATCGAAACCGTGCTGAGTTTGCTGAGTTCACTGGGCTTTTACACGCTGGTGGTTATTTTCGGCCTGTTTTTACATGTATTGATTGTTTACAGCAGTATCGTGAAATTTTTGACTCCCTTCACCCTCAAGGAATTTTATACTGCTATTGCACCGGCTCAGTTGCTGGCATTTTCAACCTCTTCGAGCGCGGCAACCCTGCCGGTGACGATGGAATGCGTTGAGGAAAATCTGGGTGTTAAAAATGAGGTTGCATCGTTTGTATTGCCATTGGGCGCTACCATCAACCTGGACGGCACTGCGCTTTACCAGGCAGTAGCCACGGTATTTATCGCCCAGGCATTGGGTATGCAATTGGACCTGGCGGCACAATTGACCATCGTATTAACGGCTTTGCTGGCTTCAATAGGAACAGCTCCGGTTCCTGCTGCAGGCATCATCATGCTCGTCATTGTTCTTGAATCGGTGGGAGTTCCATCGTCCGGAATTGCCCTGATCCTGGGTGTGGACCGTATCCTGGACATGGTGCGCACAGCGACCAATGTGACCGGTGACTCCGCCGTGACCATTTTGATCGATACTGCTGAGAAAAAGGTCTCGGCCCGGGCCGGCCAATTACAAACCGAGCCTGGGCAGGGCTGACCACCGGGAGCAATCGTGGCAAAAGTTTTTTATCGGAATCCGCTGCACGACTACCCGATGGTGGTACGTGGTGAAGGCGTTTATCTTTATGATGCCGACGGCAAGCAATATCTTGATGGTAGTGGTGGAGCGGCTATTTCCTGCCTGGGGCATGGCAACCGGGTGGTCATCGATGCAATCAAGTTGCAGGCCGAAACTCTGGCTTTTGCACATACGATGTTCTTTACCAACCAGCCACAGGAAGAACTGGCGCACAAACTGGTTGCCCGTTTTGGTAAAGATGATGCACGTGTCTATTTTCTTTCCGGTGGTTCGGAGGCCAATGAAACTGCAATCAAGCTGGCTCGTCAGTACTGGCTCTCACAGGGTTGTGATCAGAAGCACCTGGTGATCAGCCGCCGGCAGAGCTATCACGGCAACACACTTGGCGCGCTATCCGCTTCCGGTAATGAGGCGCGACGTAAAGTTTATGGCCCCTTACTACATGACTGGCCCAAAATCGCCCCTTGTTATGAGTATCGTCATCGGCGCGAGGAAGAATCCGAGCGGGATTACGGAGTGAGGGTTGCCGGGACACTTGAAGAAACTATCCTTTCTGCGGGTGCAGAAAATGTTTCCGCCTTTATTGTTGAGCCGATCGTTGGTGCGACGCTGGGAGCTGTGCCGGCTGTTGAGGGCTACTTTCAAGCCATTCGTGAAATATGTAACCGCCACAAAGTACTGTTGATCATGGATGAGGTGATGGCAGGTTGCGGGCGTTCCGGTAGCTATTTTGCCTTTGAGCAGGAAGGGATAACACCGGATATCGTGACCCTTGCCAAGGGCCTGGGCGGTGGCTATCAACCCATCGGTGCAGTAATCGCACAGGGTTTTATTCACCGTGGCATTGTCGAGGCATTTGGCGCATTCGCTCATGGTCATTCCTACGTTGGTCATGCCACGGTCGCTGCAGCGGGTTTGGCGGTCATGCAGGTATTGGAAGATGAAAACCTGCTGGAAAGTGTCAACGATACCGGCAAGCTATTGAGAAGCACCTTGCGTGATACGTTTGCCGAACATCCTCATGTCGGGGATATTCGCGGTCGTGGACTATTGATTGGTATTGAACTGGTAGAAAACCGCGAAACCAAAACCGGTATCCGTAAAGAGCTCGAAGTACCGCTGGCCATTCGCCGTGCGGCCATGGAAAATGGTTTGATCTGTTACCCGGGTGGCGGCTGCGTCGACGGGCAGGACGGCGCACACATCCTGCTGGCCCCACCGTTTATTTATCAACCACAGCACATTGATGAACTGGTGGGCAAATTAGTGAAGATTCTGAACAGGGTTAGGTTTACGTAAAACTAAAAGCTCGTCACCCCGGCCTTGAGCCGGGGTCCATTTTCTTTCCTTATTCAGCAAGAGCGAAATGGATTCCGGATCAAGTCCGGAATGACGGGTTCGTTTTAATTATCTTCCATTGGCACATCCCAGGTCTTGATGATCATGGCCAGGGTCATATACATACCCACCGTTACCACGATATCGAGCTGTTGTTGTTGGCTGAAATGCTGACGAATGTCCTGCAGGGTTTTTTCGGAAATGCACAGATGACGGTGGCAATCATCCGCGGCTGCCAGAAGAACTGCCTCATCAGCTTGCCAGCCATTGGCGCTGGCACCTTCTCTTACACGATCAATTTCTATCTGCGTTAAACCGGCCAGCAGGCCGCGTTCGACATGGTGCCTCCATTCGTAATCCGCCTGGCTGTTGTGCGCTGTGCGCAGGATCAACAATTCCCGCTGTCGTGCTGACAATGTGCTGTTGGCAACCACGTGGTTACGGAATGGCATCCAGGCTTTCAACAGTGCAGTGTGGTGGGCCATCATGCTGTGGACATTGAGTGGTTTGCCCAAAAAAGAGAGGATTTCTTTCAGTTCATCAGGCCAATTATCAGATTTCAATGGTTTCATGTTGATTTTTCAATAGATTATTATCCCTGATGCAGGGAAAAGTTTTAGGGATTTGGGCTTATATTAATTAATATGTATGCTATCATTGCGCCTAACAAATATTTAACAAATCTGATTTTAAGCGTTATATTCAATAAAAACAATTAGTTATTGGTTAGGGGCCGAAGTGGTGTCGGGCTGATGGTTCATTGTATACATAAAAGCTGGAGGGCTTATTTGTGAAAATTAACAGTAAAATTGTGACAGGTATCTACACGGTAGCCTTGTCATTGGCATTTTCTGCACCTGTTTTGGCTGCAGATCCGGTGGAAACCGATAGTGCTGACAAGCTAACCACCACCCAGGACGCGGAACTTGATCGTGTCACACAGCTAACTCAGTCTGAAGACGACGGTATGCTGGAAGAGGTGATCACCACCGGTACACGTAGCTCCAAGCCACGCTCTGCCGCAGACTCACCCGTACCGGTTGATGTTCTTTCAGGTGATGATTTCAATGCCTACGGTGGCACAGCAGATCTGACAGATAATCTGAAAAACCTGGTCCCGTCCTATACAGCTACTCCAGCCACTGGTGACGGTAGCGCATTTGTGCGACCGACTTCATTACGTGGTACCTCACCTGATCAGGTACTGGTACTTATAGATGGCAAGCGCAGACATCGCTCTGCACTGGTTCAGTTTTTTGCTCCAGCCGCCGGTAACGGTGCGCATGGTGTGGATATCGGTATGATTCCCGGCATCGCAATCAAGCGTGTTGAAGTACTGCGCGATGGCGCTGCATCACAATATGGGTCGGATGCAATCGCCGGTGTTATTAACTTCATCACCAAGGATGACGCCGAAGGTGGATCGTTCGTACTTCAATATGGTCAGCATTATGAAGGTGAAGCAAGTGGCAAATTCGCGGCAAACGCCGGTTTTGCTCTCGGTGACAATGGCTTTATCAATCTGAGTTTGGAATATGTTGATAATGACGCACTGTCACGTGGTATCCAGAGAACTTCCGATGTTGCAAATTTGCTTGCAGCGGGCGTGGATCCAGCTGAAATTGGTGCTGATGCCCCGTTTGGCGACTCACCATTTCTGCAAACCTGGGGACGTCCTGAAACAAAAGGTACCCGGTTCTTTATGAATTCCGGCTGGGATCTCAGTGACACCGGGCGTTTGTACTTACGGGTTGGTTATGCCGATACCGATGGTCGCTATCGTTTCTTCTATCGTAATCCGAATCACTCGAGCCTCGCACCTTTGCGTGACATGGGTTTTACTGGCTTACCAGCGGGCTTTACTCCGTTTCTTGATGGTGCCCAGAAGGATTCAAGTATCGTAGCCGGCTTTGAAGGTGAGTTTAACAGCGGCATGCTGTACGACTTCAGCGTAGGTTATGGCAAGAACGAACTGGATTATTTCCTGAATAACACGGTTAACCCTGATTTGGGTCTGGATGCAAATCTGAATATTCCGCAGATGGACTTTGCAGTGGGTGGGTACACCCAGGATGAGTTGAACCTGAATGCTGATTTCTCCTACCTGGTTACCGATGCAGTTAACCTTGCATTTGGTGCAGAGTGGCGTGAAGAGACTTACACGGTCGTGGCGGGTGATCCCAATGCGTCTGTGGGAGCAGGCTCGAGCGGTTTCAAAGGAATTACCAAAGCAGATTCCGGCGAGTTCTCACGTGATAACTTCGCACTTTATGCCGATATCGAGCATGACGTCAGTGATCGACTCCTGCTGCAATATGCGCTGCGCTATGAAGACTTCTCCGATTTTGGTGAAACGATGAATTACAAGCTTGCTGGTCGTTTCAGAGTCAATGAAGGCTTTGCGTTCCGTGGTGCCGCTTCAACCGGTTTCCATGCGCCGACACCGGGTCAGGCCAATGTACGTACAACTATCACCACTTTTGATGGCGTTACCGGCCTGCAGGTTGAAGAGGGTTTGATCCCTTCAACAGATCCTCGTATTGAGGCGGTTGGCGGAGCTCCGCTGACAGAAGAAACCTCTACTAACTATAGTCTTGGTTTTACTGCTGATTTCTTTGACAGCATGACGCTGACAATGGACATATACACGATCAAGGTTAGTGACCGTATTTACCGTACTGGTGATATTCCTTTCACAGATCCTGAAGGCTCCATTTCCTCTATATCGTTTTACACCAACGCTCTGGATGTTAAACACTCAGGTGTTGATGTTGTGTTGAATGCAAATTCTGATTGGTCTGGAAGCTCCAACACGGTTTGGACCGCAGCCTACGCATATAACAAAATCGACGTGACCGGCCAGTCGCCAATTAACGGTGTAAACCCGGTAAATGATGGCCTGGTAGAGGATATCGAAAACAACTATCCGAACCATCGTTTTGTGTTGACAGCAAACACCTTCTTTGGTGAAAGGTGGAACCTGTTGGCCCGTTTGAACTACTACGGTTCACATTGGGATGAACGTGGCCGGATTGGTGATGCCGAAAACCCCAGCGCCGAGATTGGTTCAACTATTTACTTTGACGCTGAGTTAGGTTTCCAGATGACCGACAACTTACGGCTTGCTGCCGGCGCGGTTAATATCTTCGATAGCTTTATCGATGAGATTGGCCCACCGAATGCAAACCGCTTGAGCGTTGGCCTGCAGTACCCACGCCGAAGCGCCGCCAACTATGAAGGTGGAGCATGGTATCTGAAGGGTACCTATAGCTGGTAAGCCAAGCTTCAAGTTATAACCAGAAAGGCGCGGTCAATTGACCGCGCCTTTTTTGTTTTCGCACCGTTGTTTGAAAGTGGCACCGTCATCCCGTATATGGTCTCCTCCCATATTACAAGACGGTAATTTATGATTCAGGGACAGGTTTGCTTCCGTATATTCGGCCTGTTGATGAGATG
>Ga0164313_10004859_pt1 | contig 11913 bp, 11 predicted proteins | sample GuaBasSedimGuay4_FD_113735 | JGI IMG/M metagenome (GOLD analysis project Ga0164313, IMG submission 113735) | Subseafloor sediment microbial communities from Guaymas Basin, Gulf of California, Mexico - Guay4, Core 4569-4, 0-3 cm | ecosystem: Environmental > Aquatic > Marine > Hydrothermal vents... | reverse complement strand
TATCGTCACGTACTTTGAAGTCGGTTATCGCCTTATCTGCGAGAGCGATACTCACCTGACTGATGATTTCTATACTCTGTAAAATATTATAGGCAATCACTGGCAACATCACATTTAACTGAAATGAGCCAGCCTGACCCGCTATGGTAATCGTGGCATCATTACCTATTACTTGAGCGGCAACCATTGCCGTTGCTTCAGGAATAACCGGATTCACTTTGCCCGGCATAATACTGCTTCCAGGCTGCAATGCGGTTAATTCAATTTCCCCCAGGCCCGCCAATGGCCCACTATTCATCCAGCGCAAATCATTGGCAATTTTCATCAAGCTCACGGCAATCGTCTTTAATTGTCCAGATAATTCAACAATGGCATCCTGACAGCTTAAGCTTTCAAAAAATGAATCATTTGGGCTAAAGCTAATGCCGGTCACATCACTCATGGTGCTGGCAAATTTTTGTGCAAATTCTGGATGTGCATTAATTCCAGTACCAACGGCCGTACCACCCTGCGCCAGCTTCTGAACTCTAGGCAAAGCGCCATTAACTCGTGCTATGCCATTACGAATTTGCAATGCCCACGCGCCTAGTTCTTGTTCCAGCGTCATCGGCATGGCATCCATTAAATGGGTACGCCCGGTTTTAGTATAATCTTTGCACGCCTTTGCTTTTGTTTCGATGCTTGTTGCTAAATGTTCCAAAGCTGGCAACAGTTGCTGCTGACATTCTATCGCAGCGCTAATATGAATCGCAGTAGGAATAACATCATTACTGCTTTGCCCCATATTAACGTGATCATTTGCACCGACTGCGTCAGGACTGATTGCTGAAGCAAGATGTGCCAATACTTCATTGACATTCATATTAGTACTGGTGCCAGACCCCGTCTGAAAAATATCGATAGGAAATTGTTCTGCATGCTCTCCCTGAATAATCTGCTCAGCAGCCTGAATAATCGCATCACCGCGTACTGTATCCAATAGCCCCAACTGACCATTAACTTTAGCAGCAGTCTGCTTTATTAGAGCCACGGTTTTAATAAAAGCAGCGGGCATCTCTAAGCCGCTAATAGGAAAATTATCTATAGCACGCTGAGTCTGAGCGCCATATAAGGCATTAGCAGGTACTTGTAGTTCGCCCATGCTATCTTTTTCGGTTCTATAGTGAGTATTCATGTCTTCAATATGCGTAGAGCGGACTTTAGTCCGCTAGTCTGAGGGTTCGGGGGTCATACAAGCGGACTAAAGTCCGCTCTACATCTCTGTTATCAAAGCCTGAATATCTTCAATAATAAAGGGCCAGCATAACTCTTGTTTTAATTCGACATTCAATAATACAGGAATTTTTACCGCATAGCGCTCCTGCCATTGCTCATGTTCTGCAATATCAATTTTTTGAAAGGCAATATCAGCTTCATTTAATAACGCCTCCGCTTGTTCGCACAGATGGCAGGCAGAAGTACCTAACAAAATAAGTGCAGTATTACTCATGACCGACATGCTTTTCCAGATAGCCCATTAGAAAAGCCGAGATAACAAAAGTGATATGAATAAGCACATACCAGAGTAATTTATCATTAGCCAATTGTTCAACATTCATAAATACCTTGAGTAAATGTATTGAGGAAATAGCAACAATTGAAGAGGCAACCTTCATTTTCAGGGAACCATAATCATGCGTTCCCAGCCAGTTTAATTTCTCGGTACCCTCTTCAATATCCAGACGAGAAACAAAATTATCATAGCCGCTAAACATAACGATGATGGTTAAACTACCAACGAGTGTTATATCAATAAAGGTCAGTAATTTTAAGATTAACTGTGACTCATCAATCTCTAAAATAAGTGGGATAAAATGATAGAGTTCCTGAAAAAACTTTATCGCCAACGCCACTAAAGCTAGAGACATCCCTAAATAAATAGGCGCTAACAGCCAGCGGCTCGCGTAGAGTATGCGCTCGATGGTATTTTCTAACATGATCTTAGTGATGTGTATAAATTAATTAGCCGCGCTCTAAAAACGTGGTTTTTATTGTCCTAAAAACACCGGTTGAGCACTATAGCTTTAGAGGCGGTGAAAGTATTATGCGTAGGTTGGGGTTCGCAAGCTCACCCCCAACCTACGAAATCTGTATTTTTAGATATATTATTGAATACGCTCACAGCCTCTTTAGCTATTGTTGTTTCGGAGAAAGCTAAAGCTTTTTTACTCCTTTGGATTCTGCTTTAAACAGACAGCCATTATTGTTAATACTAAGCAGTGAACTCCAGGCTGGCTAGCTGTTTTCAGTAACAGCATCCTGTTCATCCGCAGTCGCAATTTCAATGCCTAACATTTCAGCAATATCATTTTCCGGAGTATCGATCCCTTTAACAGCCAGATCACCTGTTAATTTCTGTAGAATTCCCGGGCTAAAAAAGGGTGGTAAGGTTGGGCCTATACGGATATTTTTAATCCCCTTAGCAAACAGCGCAAGCATCATTAAAATAGTCTGTTGTTCATACCAGGCGATATTAAAAGACAAGGGTAAGTCAGATAATTGCTCCAGATTCATGTCTTGTTGCAAATGGCTCAAAAAGGCCATGACAGCATAAAAATCATGTACCTGCCCAGCATCTAAAAGACGCGGGATGCCATTAATATCTCCTAAATCCAGCGTATTAAACCGATACTTGGTATCACCGGCTGTTAAGATAATTGTATCCGCAGGTAGCGCTTCAACTAATGATGTGTAATAACGGCGCTCTTTATGTCGCCCATCATATCCGACTATGACGACTATATGTTTAATATCGCCTGCTTGCATAGACTGGGCTATTGCATCAGTCAATGCTAATAATGCCTTGCGTCCATAGCCTACAGTAACACTACCTTCTGCTAAAGGCGTAGGTGCAGCACATAGTCTGGCTTGCTCGATAATTCCGGCAAAGTTCTTCTGCCCATGCTGGCGACGATTATCAATATGTGCAATACCAGGCCAGCCAACCATACCCGAGGTGTAAGCTTTATCAATATAGCCTTTTTTAGGTTGTTGAAAACTATTGCTGGTGACTAAAACAGGGCCATTAAATTTGCCAAACTGAGTCTTCTGATCCTGCCATGCACCACCATAATTGGCAACTAAATTAAAATATTTTTTAAAGGCCGGATAGCTATGGGCAGTCATCATTTCGCCGTGCGTGTATATATCTACACCCGAGCCAGCACTTTGCTCTAATAAATCCTGCAAATCCAGATAACCAAGCCCAGTCACCAGAATACCCGGATTGTCCCAGGTATCAATGTGTACTGCCGTAGGTTCTGGCTCACCAAATTTTTCACTATTGATTTGCTCTAATAGCCCCATTAACTCCAGGCCGCGTTCACCACACTGAAAATTTATGGCTAATAAATCATCTAACGTAACATCTTTGTGCAAACTATAACCGACTGCCTGATGCATAAAAGTATAGTGTTCGGACGGAAAAATATCTAACACCTGAAGATGCGCTAATAAAGCGCCTAATCCTTTAACAGCATAAATCAACATTTCTCTGGCAGCATGTAAGTCAGCAGCGTCCCCGGTCAGCTCACCATCAGCCATGACCCCTACTGTTTCGCCTTTTTTAATAAATTCTGCCTGATCTATTTTCTCATAATGCCACTGCGCTTCTTCAGGTATAGCCTCATTTAACTCAGCTCCCTTTGCTAGCAACAATTGTTTTAAATACTCACGCCGCTGCACTGTTTCGCTAATTAACCGAACAAATACTGCGCCATCAAAATTAACATTGGTGACCATGGAGTACCAGGCACTTGCTGTAAATTTATCAATTATCGGCTCGTTAATCTCCAATTCAGTGGCTTTAACTGCATAAAAGGAAATGCCTTTTAAGGCATAAGTTAATAGATCATGTAAGCTAGAAACATCCGCTTTTTTTCCACAAATCCCTGCAGTGTCGCAGGCAATATTTTTTTTAGCTTCCTGGCAATGGTAACAAAACATGTTTTCTCTCTAAATATTGATTCTAAGTAATAAGGCTTTGCTATGGAGTGTCTTAAAAGGTTGTATTCTATCAGTAAAGGAGGATAACTGCTTAGCCTGGTGACACTTTAAAATTGACCGTTTGTTTTGCCCGTGGAGTCAAGACCTGTAGCTTTTCGATGCTATGAGCTCAATTTTACTTGATAGCCATATAGGTATGCAGTTTCAATATAATCATACAAGGCACAGGAAATAAGAATTTATGCTCCATGTATGCAGCAACATTATTTATCCGGGCTTCTATGGCCTTTACAATCAATACTGATTCTGTGCATCTGTTTATCAAGCTTTAGGGCTGTGAGTTGTCCGCCCCACAAACAGCCAGTATCAATAGCATAACAATTATTTGACTGGTGATAGCCCAGTGCAGACCAGTGACCAAAAATAATTTTCAATTGGAAATTTTTTCTATGTGGCAAATCAAACCAGGGTATTAGATATTTTGGCTGACTGCCTAACCTGCCACTATATTTAAAATCTAGCCGCCCTTTTGCATCACAAAAACGCATACGGGTAAAACAGTTCACGGCAAAGCGTAATTGTTCCTGGTCTTTTAGCTTATCACTCCATAGATCAGGCTCATTGCCATACATGCCTTTAAAAAACTTTTCATAATTATCACCGCGTAATTCTTTTTCTATTTTCGCAGCCATTTTTTTTGTCGTGGCCAAATCCCATTGCGGTGGCAAGCCTGCATGCAATAAACAAAAATCATCATTATAATGGAATAAGGGTCTATGCCTTAGCCAGTGCAATAATTTATCTTTATCCTTAGCTTGCAATATTGGGCTGAAGGTATCTTTTGCACGTACGGCAGAGTGCTTATAGGCGACAGCCAGTAAATGCAAATCATGGTTTCCCAGAACAGTCACTGCAGAATCTCCTAGCGACTTGATAAAGCGCAAGGTTTGCAATGACTTAGGTCCTCGATTAACCAGGTCACCTACAAACCAGAGCTGATCCTTTTTTTTATTAAAATCAATCTTGGTCAATAAGCGCTGTAAATCATCGTAACAGCCCTGAATATCACCAATCGCATAGATAGCCATAATCTAATGCAGCGTTCGGGGTATTGATAAAGTAAACTGAGGAATAGGCGCATCAAAATTTTCCCCGGTATCAGAGAGCATGGTGTATTTCCCCTGCATCACACCAACAGCCGTATCTATCAGTGCGCCACTGGTATAGGTAAAGGCTTCGCCCGGCTTTAAATAGGGTGTTTTACCACTAACACCTTCACCACGTACCTCTTCAACCTTACCGTTGGCATCAGTGATTAACCAGTGCCTACGTAGCAATTTAGCAGCCGTTGTACCAATATTTGTGATCTTGATAGTATAAGCAAAAACATATTTGTGTTCTCCAGGCTTAGATTGACCCGCAACATATCTAGGCTGAACTTCAATTAAGATTTTATTTTTTTCACTCATACCTGGCATTTTACAGTTGTAATTTTGCATGACTTATAAATTTAAGTATTATTTTATCATTTATAAGTTGAAACTTAGATACAATTAGCGCTGATTATCAAGTGGAACAGATATACCCAGACCCTAAAGTTTAACATTGGCACCCACTATAACACCTCATGCAAGTAATGAATCAAGATTCCATCATTGAAGAAATGAAAGTACTCCCGGTTATTGAACCCGGGTTTGAAATTCAGCGTCGTATTGATTTTATAAAACGTCAGCTTAAAAAATCAAGCTTAAAAAAACTACTACTCGGCATTAGCGGAGGCATAGACTCTACAACCTGTGGTCGTCTTGCTCAATTAGCGATAGAGCAGCTTATCATCGAAGAAAACAGCAGTGAGTATCAATTTATCACGGTGCGCCTGCCTTATAATATTCAGGCTGATGAAAGTGATGCGCAATTAGCTATTCAATTTATCCAGCCCGGGCAGAGTATCTCTGTTAATGTTCAATCCGGGGTGGATGCTATCCACGCAGAAACCAGCAAGGCACTACGACAACAAGGGTTACTGACGGCATCAGCGGGACAACTGGATTTTAGCAAAGGTAATGTTAAAGCGCGTGCCCGCATGATTGCTCAATATGAGATTGCAGGGCTGTTAGGTGGGCTTGTGCTTGGAACCGATCATTCCGCAGAAAATATTACCGGTTTTTTTACCAAATGGGGTGATGGCGCCTGTGATCTTGCGCCACTTTTTGGCCTGAATAAGCGCCAGGTCAGACAACTGGCAAAGACTTTGGGTGCGCCTGATGTCTTAATAGAAAAAGCACCGACTGCGGACTTAGAAGACCTCGCACCCGGTAAAGCCGATGAATATGCCTTAGGACTTGGTTATGATCAGCTTGATGATTTTCTGGAAGGTAAACCGGTTCCCGAACAGGTTGCGCAATTAATTATCGATACCTTTCAAAAAACACAGCACAAGCGGCAGGCAATACCAACCCTGTACGATTAAAATGTAGCCAGAGGGGCTTTTTACATGGCGGGACAGGATCTTTCTTAATGACAAGGAAACGCAACACTATGCCGTGTATCATGCGCGGCATTGTGTGCGATGTCCATAGGGGCAAATCCTACGCCGAATAAAATAATCATTCCTAATGCCGCTGCAGCGAATAGCTGTAGGTTTTTAGTCGATGCGACAGAAGTGCTTTGATCTACTGTGACAGTGTTATTGGAATTCATTTCAGGCCTTGGTCAGTGTTGTTGATTGTAAAGATAGCACAGGATCAATAAATTTGTGGCATAAATAACCTGAGCTAACACCGATTATAAGCCATAATAATGCATTTGCGATACTGGTTTGCAGGATAAACTGCTGCCATAACCCGGTTAGTATTGCGACTACTTCCGGATCAGGATGGCTAAAGCCATGAATTTCTGGGGCAGGTGCGCCGATTAAGTGAGGCAAGAGTAATAGTATTAGCCCTGCACCTTTATAGATACGCGGACTAAATGCCAGTACCGCCAGACCGATACTGGTTAGGGCGACGGTTAAAAACCACCAGTCTTGGCGCTGATTCAGATCTGCTGCCTGCATCCCGGGGATTTCTGGCGGTAAGCCTAGGCTAGGCGCTAAAAACACAGTTAAATAGGCAGCCACTCCCCAAGCTAGCCCTTTTAATGCAGAGCTGGTGCCACGCAAAACCATCGCGCTAGCGAGCAGCAAACCATAGGCCAGGCTCATCAGGAAATTGGCTAACAAAGTATACAAGCCTCGTTCTATACCATCCTCTGGAGACCAGGGTTCAGCTTGCTGCGCAAGATGTTCTGTTGTTATAGACTCTATGGGATTGGCAAGTTCGTATAGCTCGGCAGAAAATATAAGGGGATTTATCAAATACCATTGATAAAGACTAAAGCCCAGGCTAGCAGCTAGTGCACTCAGGCAGGCAATTAAGAATATTTGGCGAAAATACATAATAAGTATAATTAATAAAAGTGAGGCATAGAAACAGAAGCACAGCCTACTACATAATCGTTTCTACAACGCAGAAGGCGGACAAAAAGACATTAAACGTACTTACCTATCAAAGGCAAATAAGCTCCAGATAAATGGCACGACAACAACATCATGAGGATCAGCTTCGGGAAGCACTGGTCCCTCCGGGTAATTATAGGCATAGATTTTAGCGCTATCTTCGGCCAGTTTCTGTAAGCCTAAAATCTTATAAGCTTTTATCTGGATTTCCAGCGCATAAGGAACCGCAGGTGTGCCCTGATAATGCTGTATAATATAGTTGGTACGATTAGCAGCAGCCACATAGGCCTCTCTATCCATATAGAAACGTGCAATATGTAATTCATGCCTTGCCAGGGAATTTTTTAAGTAGCTCATACGTTGCTTTACATCGGGCACATATTCACTATCAGGGAATCGGCGCAGTAACTCTTCAAAATTAAGATAAGACGTTTGAGTAAACAATGAGTCACGCTGGGTTGCATCTGATGGTATATAACGATCAATAAAACCCAGTTCGCGATTAAAGTTAATCAATGCTTTTAAGTAATAGGCATAATCAACATCAGGATGACGAGGGTGAGTCTTTATAAATCGGTCTGCTGAAGCTAGGGCGGCCTCGGAATCACCATTTCTATAATAAGCATAGGTTAAATCTAACTGAGCTTCAGCTGAATGCGTTCCAAAAGGGTAACGCGAGTCAAGCTGCTCTAATAGCACTATGGCTTTTTTAAAATTTTCTTCTTCCAGCTGTTCTTTACTTGCTTTAACAAATTGATCTACAGTCCAGCCCGTATATGCATCTTCTTTTTCTTTAGAGAAGGTATTACACGCCTGCAGAAAAACCGATAAGCAAAGAATAAATGCTAATTTATGTAAAAATGATGGCATAGTTGCAACAACACGTTGTAAGATTTATTAGTATGCTTTTTATTATACTTCGCGTGATAACGGTAGCGAGTTTTTGTGAGTGGCTTTTTGCCGATAAAAACTGGCACGATGACTATGCAAAGTATGGATTAGCTTTATTGTAAAAGAATTTGTTGTAGATATATATATCTGTTGTCAATAAATTAATATATCAGGATAAAATTTATATATGGCGATATTAACAGCCGAAGTACCAATAGAACTAGCAGGAAAGCGCTTAGATCAAGTCTTAGTAGAAATATTTCCTGATTATTCCAGAAATAAATTACAGACATGGATTAAAGCCGGACGAGTAACAGTCAATACTGAGCAACGTAAAGCAAAAGATCGCCTGGAGGGCGGTGAAGAGCTCATATTAGATGCTGAGGCTGAAGAAGTCACGGAATACCTGGCTGAAGATATTCCGCTAGATATTATCTATGAAGATGAAGATATATTAATCGTTAATAAACCAGCAGGTTTTGTTGTACACCCTGGCGCTGGCAACTGGAGTGGAACCTTACAGAATGCATTGTTATTCCATTTACCCGATGCAGCAACAATTCCGCGTTCAGGCATCGTACACCGGATTGATAAGGATACTAGCGGTTTATTAATGATCGCTAAAACTTTAGCTGCACACCACAGCCTGGTCGAACAATTACAGGCAAGAGAAATTCATCGTGAATACCTGGCTATTACCATAGGGCGCATGACCGGGGGTGGAACGATTGATGAGCCCATAGGCAGGCATCCCACTGATCGTAAAAGATATGCCGTCAGAGACACCGGCAAGACAGCAATCACACACTATCGTGTTGTCGAACGTTTTTTACGCAATACTCTCATACAAGTCAAACTAGAAACCGGAAGGACCCACCAGATCAGAGTACATATGGCGCATATGCGTATGCCCTTGGTTGGTGACCCTATGTATAGTGGTAGATTCCAGATGCCTAAAGATTGCGCTCAGGAATTAGAACAAGTCTTGCGCAATTTTAAGCGACAAGCCTTACATGCAGAAAAGCTAGGCTTAATACACCCGCGTACTGGTGAATATTGCGAATGGCAACTACCAGTACCTGATGACATGCAGGAATTATTATCAGCATTGAGAGCAAATGACACACTGGATCACTCCTGACTGGCCCGCACCGGCAAATATCCGTGCGGCAACGACATTAAGAACCGGCGGAGTGAGCCTGGGGGAATTTAGCAGTTTAAACCCTGCCGACCATGTCAGTGATTTATTGGCACATGTCCTAGAAAACCGGCAATTGATCAAACATATGCTCGCTTTACCTGATGATCCTGTCTGGCTACGGCAAACGCATAGTGTAAAAGCAGTCTGCGCGGAGCGAGTGACTACACCCCCGGAAGCGGATGCCAGCTATACTGCTCAAAATAATATTGTTTGTACCGTGTTAACCGCAGATTGCTTACCCGTTTTGCTGTGTGATCAGCAAGGTTCAATGGTCGCAGCAATACACGGTGGCTGGCGAGGATTATTAAATGGTATTATTGAAAACACTGTGCTTAAAATGCCTGAAAGTAACATGATGGCATGGCTGGGTCCTGCCATTGGTGCGCAATGTTTCGAGGTAGGCGATGATGTACGCAATGCCTTTATCAATAAATCTGCACAATTTGCCTGCGCGTTTAAAAGCCAAACGCAAGATAAGTATTTAGCAGATATTTATCATATTGCGCGAATTCTGCTCAATAATGCCGGAGTACAGCAAATTTATGGTGGTCAATATTGCACTGTTACCGATAAAGAACGTTTTTTTTCCTATCGGCGCGATGGTCAGACAGGGCGTATGGCAACGATGATCTGGAAGGTATAGATCAGAGTTAGTCATGGCTACAGAAGCCCGCTATTTTAATTACGGCTATCTTTCCAGCTCGGTAGAGAACTCAAGAACACAGTAAATGAATTCTCACTAAGTTAAAGGGAAAGCCTATCAGATGGAACCACTTCCTCTACAAGGAAAGAGCTGCTATCATTGAATACAACATAAATAATGTCACTTACACTATTATTTTCACTTATTCAGCCACAAAAGTTAACGAGTAATTGTTATAAATGACCCCATAACATAATATGTAACCATTTATAGGTATATGAAGTTTTTCTAGTGTAGGTATTAATTGGAGCAAAATATGAGGACTTTAATTAAGTTAATACCCTGCATATATCTACTGCTTGCTATCTTTCCAGTGGATGCTATTCCTGTCTATGTTGATGGAAACGAAACCAATAAAAAGGTACTACTGATTGGTCTGGATGGCTTGCAACTGGAAGAGCTCAAAAAACTGGACACACCTAATATAGATAAATTTTTTCTTAACCGCAGTTATGCCGGTGGTATTCTTAATACCGTATCTGAGCAGCCTACCTACAGCGGCCCAGGGTGGACAAGTATTCTGACCGGAGTCTGGGCGAATAAGCACGGTATCTATTCCAACTTTGATACTAGCCGTGATAATAAATTTCCAAGTTTATTTCGCAGGATTTTTCAGGCTTACCCTAACGCCATAATGGGAAGTATTTCCAGTTGGTCTCCTATTCATCAGTTTTTTCACACTGATATGGCGTTATTAAGCTATGTTTCTGATGCCGACACTGACGCAATGGTTGTTCAAGAGACTTTACAGTTTATACATAACTCTGCACCAGATTTTACTTTTATTCATCTGGGAAATGTTGATAATACCGGACATTTTTTTTGTTTTGGAGAAAGGTACAATCGTGCTATTGCAACGATTGATCATCAGGTGGGAGAAATAATTGAATTTATAAACAATCAAAAAGAGGACTGGTTAGTTATTCTGGTTACCGACCATGGACGTAAAGCGAATGGATGCAATCACGGCGGACAAACAAGCTCTGAAAAAACCGCATTTATTGCAACTAATAAGAAGCAATACCAACAGCCTGAACCGCTTGATAATGATGTATATAGTTATCCAGCCCTGACACGAGTTGCTGACATCATTCTAGACTTTCTTGAGGTCCCTGTCACACTGAATAAATCAGCCTATGCAAATAAGATAAATGCAGTTATCAACTGGTCACATAGTACAGCCTATTTTTTCCTCGAGGATGGCAAATATATTGAGTATGACAAAGAGGCAGATCATATACTTAGCATTGCAAATATTGATGATCACTCCTGGCCTGGGCTTGCCGATTATGCTACAAACATCTCAGCAGCAATAAACTGGGATGATACTCGTGCAATCATTTTTTTAGATAACGGAAAGTATATCACTCTTAATAAAGCCAACCGAAGTGTCCTTGCTATCGAAGATATCAATGAACAAACCTGGCCCGGACTGGAAAAATATGCACTGCGTATAAATGCAGCCATTGACTGGTCTCCAAATTTAGCCTTTATTCTATTAAGTAGTGGGCAATATATTTTACTTGACAAACAGCAGAAACAAATTTTACATGTAGCATATATAGATGATGTAAGCAGCCCTGGGCTAAAGAGCTATGCCCGAAACATCACAGCTTTCAGTCATTGGTCAGAAAATTA
>Ga0164313_10004858_pt1 | contig 11913 bp, 12 predicted proteins | sample GuaBasSedimGuay4_FD_113735 | JGI IMG/M metagenome (GOLD analysis project Ga0164313, IMG submission 113735) | Subseafloor sediment microbial communities from Guaymas Basin, Gulf of California, Mexico - Guay4, Core 4569-4, 0-3 cm | ecosystem: Environmental > Aquatic > Marine > Hydrothermal vents... | reverse complement strand
AGGTATACTAATGTTACCGAAATTTTTATATACATCTTCAGGTTGCATTTTTAACCACCATATATTATCCCGATTATTTAGTTTACTCATTTTACTGAAGGCTGCAATTTTTTCTTTAGATTCATCAGAAATAAATAAAAGATTGGCATTGTTAAAACTGGTAAGGTTTTCTCTAATCGATTCTATTTCATAATGGCAGTTCTGACACGTACTGTTATAGAAAATTATTATTATTTGATGTTCCGACCCAAGCCAATTCTCATCGTTTTCATTAACTCGTAGGATTTTTAATTCTGGAATATTCTTTATTTGTTTAGCTATTATTTTGTTATGCTTTATTCTTATTAGAGTAATTGCAAATAAAAATACGATAAGAGCTAGAGTAAGTCCTAAAAATATTCTGCCATATAACCTCTTTCTTTTTGCTATCATTACATACCTAGGTTTACCAAAATAAATGATACAATAACCACCCAAAGAATCAGACCTATCCCATAGGAACTTAGAATTATTTTCAGTGATTTTTTGAACGTTACCCGTAAATTTATTGACAATAATTCAGAAAGAAGTAATATGTAAATTAGCTCGAATAAATTTGCGACTTTTAACGGGTAAGTCATCCAGCCACTTAGTTGATCTTGATTAACTAAGTCAATTACAGAAAATGTTGGAAAACGAATTATTTCTTCAAAACTATTAATTTCAAAGAAAATAAACCATAACAAACGAATAAGAGGAAGGAGTATGAAAATGAATTCTGCTAATAAGCTTATTTTTAATACATTACTAAAATCTAACTCATGTTCATAAAGATTTAATCCACCTATTATTAACATTGTAACGATAATTGTTTTTAGAATTATCATTAGAGGTGTTTTAATAAGAATTAACCATTGTGCGTTTTTCTTATTGGTTATAAAATCTTGAATTTGCTCATCAGTAAAATTTTCTTGTAAAGTATAACTGTAGTACTCTTCAGTATATAAATATTTATTCAATAAATATGTTGTTATTATTGACATGAATACTATTAAAAGAAATATATAGAGGTTGCGCATCTATTTAAGAGTAATTAATAACAGGTTTTTTTGATTGAAAATAGATAAGTAGCCAAGAAAAGACTACCCATGCTAAAATATATAGATCATAATCTGATGGTACTGTAAGCTCGAGACCATGGGCAGAGCCATAATCCAAAATATATCTTGTTCGTATTTGCTTGGGTATACTGATAATGGAAATGACGTTGCTATAAATGTTAAAAGAAGAAGTAAAAAACATACCAATAAGTGGCAGAAATATGCTAAGGAGTAAGCTCACCACATTTTTTCTTATAAATATTATAATACAATATGTGAGGCTACCTATTGCTAACGAAATTAAAAAATATTTAACAAACAAGCCGACCAGAAATACCACATAACTTGGATAAGAATTAAAATTAAATTCTGGTTTTAGAATACTTAGTATATAAACAGAAATAAGTGTGAGAATTAAAGTAATAGCATGATAAAGGAATAAGTAAAATGAGATAACCAAAAACTTAATAAAGTGAATCCGAAGAACAGCTTTTGGCAGGGCAAATATGACCTTCCAACCATTTGCCTTATCTTCAATGTCTTTAATAATAAATGTAATAAGTGAAGAAACTAATGGTAAAGCTATTGCCAGAATAAAGAGAAGTAAATTATAATAATAATACCAGGGGTTATTGTCATTTCCTGGCATAATGTTTTTATAAAATTCTTCCAGTGTCAATCTATAAAAGCTTATAAAAAATAAGGCAACTATAAAAATTGGAAAAAGTATGACAAGATATAGGAATGCATTCCTTTTGGTTTTTAATAATTCTGATAAAAACATCATGTCTTTTTAATCCTATTTAAATATTCTGCTTCAATGTTGTTATTTTTTTTAAATTTTTTTGTGCTTCCGGTAAAAGTTATGTTGCCATTTTGAATCAAGGTAATATCATCAGCAATTTTATCAATTTCGCTTAGGACGTGGCTTGTTAACAGAATAGCAACATTCTGTAAGGCATTTAACTTAAGCAATATTTCACGAATTGATATTAGTCCTTCTGGATCTAGACCATTTGTAGGTTCATCTAGCAATAATATTTTGGGCTTATGTACTATTGCCATTGCAATACCAAGTCTTTGCTTCATGCCCATTGAAAGGTCCTTGGCTTTTTTCATCTGCTGATCAGATAAACCCACTATATCTAATACTTCAAGCAAGGATGATTTTTTTCCCCCTCTTTGTAAAGATGTGATCAAGAGATTTTCGAATACAGTTAAGTTGTTATATAAGCTTACAGCCTCAATTAAGGAACCAACATATCTGAGATTTTCGCGTTCATTTATACTACCATTTGAAATTTTGATATCGCCCGAAGTTGGTTTTATCAAACCCAGTGCTAATTTCAGGATAGTGGATTTACCTGCACCATTTGGGCCTAAAATGGCATGTATTTTATCTTGTTTTATAGAGAAGGAAACTTTAGTCAGTAAACTTATATTACCTAATTGATACGAGACTGTATCAAAATCCAACACGTTTACAACCATATTAAAATATTAACTATAATTAAACTTAAGTACCATCAACTCACTTGTCAGAAATAATTTTTATCCACAAAACAGAATCTCTATTAAGAGGATAGCTATTCTAATTTTATGAGTTGATGATTACCTAAACTTCCGGTTACTGCTTACAGTACAATGACAGTCGCTTAGGAATAATAGCAGGAGAACACACAAATTGTGAGTGCATCTTCAATACTCATACCAGGGTTATACTCCTGCGTTGTTACTGCACAACCCAAGGTATCCCATAGGCCACATACTCGCCCTCCCTCAATAACTTCCATTTCCTTCATTTCTAAAGTTTTCATGTTTTAATAATTTAAGTTTAACATTGTTTTAACAGCATCAATGTTAGAAAGGGTACTTCTCATCTCATGAGAAATAATGAAAGTCATGGAATAATTATAACCAGTTCCGGCCTCTATGCCAGCCATATTTTGCTTGTTAATTGGTGCCAGCCCAAAGCCAAGTGAGATACAGCCTTTTTTGGAGTATTCGAATGAGCCTCGATGTTTATTATAGATAACGGGAGCCTCTAATTCATCTCGTAATAGGTCAATTAACCGGTAAAGCTTAGCGGGGGAGATTTCTAAAGTGCGGGCAAACTCCAAGTAGTTGCCGGTGGCTTTCATTCGTATCAGCCTGTCCATCCTTCTAATAAGGATAATGTGTTCTCTGCGCATAACATTCTTTGTTAAGTACAAATATTATTTTAGCGCCAAGCTGAATAGAATTCTTAAAGTAACATCTTTTCTTTCTAATTACAAATAATGGGGGGGGTAAGTTCTTTGATTAAGGTTGAAAAGTAGGAATTTAGGCAAGAGTGAGCGCAATAGTTAAAACTGGAAAGTTGATTTGTTGAATCGGTTATTTGATTATCTAATAGCTCAATAAAAATACTGCGGACTTCTGTCTCCGGACTTCTAACTATTTTTACACCCTTGTATGCAGTAATAGACATAGAGACCAATGGTGGCAGCCTGCGCAATGCCAAAATCACCGAGATTGCTATTTTTCTCTATGATGGCTACAAAGTAGTAGACAGTTTTGTCTCCCTGGTAAACCCGGAAACATCCATTCCGCCATTTATTACCCGCCTCACCGGTATATCGGAAGAAATGGTTGCCGATGCTCCTAAATTCTATGAAATCGCTAAAAATGTAGTAGAACTTACCGAAAACGCCATTTTTGTGGCCCATTCTGTGTCTTTCGACTATAATATTATCCGCAGTGAGTTTAGAAAATTAGGCTATGATTACAAACGTGAGCAATTATGTACGGTTAAATTAAGCCGAAAACTGATGCCGCTGCAACCCTCTTATAGTCTGGGAAAACTGTGCGATAGCCTGAACATAGAGATCAACGGACGGCACCGTGCCGGAGGTGATGCGGAAGCTACGGTAGAGTTATTTAAACTATTACTTTCTTTGGATGATCAAAAAATAACTTTTGGTACTTTAAGTCGTGAGCATTATACTTTTGATAATCCAAATATATCAGCAGAGCTAATTGAAAGCCTCCCTGAAGAGATAGGCGTCTATTATTTTTATAACAGTGAGCGAGAGCTGATTTACATTGGCAAAAGCAAGAACATTCGTAAACGAGTTGTAAGTCATTTGCTCAATGTGAAATCAAATAAGGCTTTGGCCATGCGCAATGATATTGCGGATATCGATTATGAGCTTACCGGCAGTGAACTGGTAGCTTTACTCAAGGAATCTGAGGAGATCAAGCAGAAAAAACCATTTTTTAATAGCGCTCAGAAAAGAACTTATTTTCAGTATGGCCTCTTTACCGATCAGCAAATCGATGGCTATATCCGCCTAGAAATGAAAAAGATTCGAGAGGGGTCGTTGCCGCTAACTGCTTATGCCTCGCGCAAAGAGGGGATTGATCACTTGTACTACCTAAATGATGAATATCAGCTTTGTTTATCCTTAACCGGATTGAATAAAGGCAGGGGAGCTTGTTTTCATTATTCTATTAAGAAATGTAATGGGGCATGTAAAGGTGATGAGTCAATTGAGGATTATAACACCAGAGTACTTGAGGCACTGGAATCTTTTCAATATAAAAAGCAGAACACACTTATTATTGATAGGGGAAGAAAGATTAATGAAAAAGCAGTTATTCAGGTAAAAAATGGCAAATATATAGGCTTTGGCTATACAGACTTAGTGTCAACTACTAAATCTGCCAATAAACTGATGAAATGTATAGACTCCTATCAGAACAACCGCGATGTACAGCAAATCATTAATTCGTTTCTAAAGAAAGAGAAGGTGGAGCGGGTGATAGAATATTGAATTTAATTTTTAACCGCTAAGGACGCTAAGTTTTCGCCAAGTACGTAAAGTTGGTTTATCCTAATAATTAATTATGTTCTTATATTCTATAATGCTAATTCCTCGACTTAGCGTACTTTGCATTTCCTTTGCGAGCTTTGCGGTTGATAAATAAGTAACATTCAACCATTAATTCCGTCTTAGTTAAACTATGAAAATCATTAAGTCAACTATATTCATCCTCATCTTACTATCGTCTTGTACATTCGAGGAAGATGTTCAATTTGAGCAAATCAAAAATGTAAAGATTGTTGGTATTAAAGATGGCATGCTAAATCTTGTAGCCGAAGCGGATTTTTATAATCCCAATAATGTTTCCGGCAAGTTGAAAACAATTGATTTGGAAGTTTTACTAAAAGATAAGAGTCTGGCTCAGATTACTCAAGTCCAGTCATTCAAGATTGAAAAAAATGCCAAATTCTCCATTCCTATTAATGTAAGCTTTGCCATGGCAGACATTCAAAATGGATTTCTCGAAAACTTACTGACCATTGTAAGCGGCAAAAAACTTAAACTTCAGTTTAAAGGAGAGATTAAAGTAAGCACCTGGGGGTTTGCTCAAACTGTGCCGGTTAGTTATTATGTACAGGTAAAACTATAAAAAATGCTCTTTCAGGCTTCCTTATGTCAGCCGAAAGAGCATGTGTTGTTATTTTGAGTTTTTGACCTTCGAAACGCAGTATTGTTATTAGGATGAATTAAATGTTGTAAAAGTTTTAGTCAAACCCGTATTATGCAATAGAACTTCTATTACTAATACAAACTACCGCAAATCAGCCGTTTCACTAAGTTTATCTTCTTAACCATAGCGGTGCTATGCTTTTCGATTATAAACTCCTGATTTATTATAGTTTGCATTCTCATTACGAATCCTATTACATAATCCGGGTTCAGCTCAAAGTTTCTTCAATTAATTGTTAAAATCAAGTCGAAACTGCTCAATCGATACCTTTTTGTACTGAACAATCTTTTCCCTGTACTGAATTGTAATCCACATAAATAATTACTCTACCGATTGCCAAGGCTTGCTTAATTTCTAGTAATTAATGTTGTATCTTTTGAACTACTAATAACCTATAATAAGCCTAATTATGAAAAAAATAACATTAATGCTGATTGTCGGCAGTTTAGTTTTTAGCACAAAAGTTTTTTCTCAGTCATATTCTATTGAAGATATTTTAAGCTCTTCGATGCCCACAAACCTTACCTTATCCGGTCAGGAAAAAGCAGCTTGGGTAGAGAATAAGGCCGGCGTAAGGAATATTTGGCTGGCATCTGCACCAGATTATAAAGCCGAACAATTAACAGATTATAAAGATGATGATGGCCAGGAATTAAGCAGGTTGATATTTAGTTCGGACGAATCTAAACTCTATTATATATATGGTGCAGCACCGAATGGACGGGGAGAATTTCCTAATCCAAGTTTGATTACGGGAGGTGTTGACAGGTCTATATGGGTAGCTGATCTGAGCACAAGAAAAACCAACAAATTGGCTGAGGGGAGTGGCCATGTTCTCTCTCCTGATGATAATACATTAATATTTATTGCTTCAGGGCAGGTATTTGCGCTTGATCTCACCAACGAAGAGGCAAAACCAAAACAATTAATACATACTCGAGGAAGGACAGCTTCCATGAAATGGTCGCCTGATGGAAATAAAATTGTATTCCAGTCGGGTAGAGGTGATCATTCTTTTATAGGGGTATTTAATCTTGTTGATAGTACATTGACCTATATGGATCCCACAGTAGACCATGATATGCAACCTGTCTGGTCGCCCGATAGTAAGCAGGTTGCTTTTATGCGTTTACCTAATGAAGATGAGGGTTTGCCATTTATGCCTGTAAGAAGCGCATTGCCATGGTCTATAAGGGTGGCAGATGTTGCTACTGGTGCTTCTCATGAGATTTGGCAGGCGAAAGAGGGGAGAGGCAGTGCATTTAGGTCTATTTCGGCTAGTAACCAGATAATGTGGTCTTCCACTAATGAAATTATATTCCCCTACGAATGGGATGGCTGGACGCATTTATATTCAGTTAACGTAAGTACCAAAAACTCGAGATTGCTCACAATGGGGAATTTTGAAGTGCAATTTGCGGCGATGTCTGCTGATGGAAAATCGGTGGTTTACTCATCGAATCAGGAAGATATTGACAGACAACATATCTGGCAGACGGATTTACCGGCAGAGCGCACAATGCAATTAACCTCAGGTGATGGTATTGAATGGTCGCCAAGACTGAATAGCAAAGGTGATCTGTTTTACCTTGGATCTGGAGCCACAAGTCCGGCACAAGCAAAGGTTTTAAAGAAAGGGTCAAAAACATCATCTGTATTAAACACGCAAAGTATTCCTGATAACTTCCCCGATAGCAAGTCGCTGGTTGTTCCGGAGCAGGTAATTTTTAGTGCTGCTGATGGCATGCAAATTCATGGACAGTTATTTGTCCCTAAAAACCTTAAGAAGGGAGCCAAACAGCCTGCTTTATTGTTTTTTCATGGTGGTTCGCGAAGGCAGATGTTATTAGGCTTTCACCATCGTGGCTACTATCATAATGCCTATGCCATGAATCAATATCTTGCCAGCCAGGGCTATATTGTTTTATCGGTGAATTACAGAAGTGGCATTGGCTATGGCATGGAGTTTAGAGAGGCGCTTAACTATGGCGCCCGTGGAGCAAGTGAATTTAATGATGTGTTAGGCGCCGGAATTTACCTGCAAAACAGAGGGGATGTTGATGCCGGGAAAATAGGACTCTGGGGAGGGTCGTATGGTGGTTTTCTTACTGCCATGGGGTTGGCTAAGGCCAGTGATATGTTTGCTGCCGGGGTGGATTTGCACGGTGTTCATGATTGGAATATCGTAATTAGAAATTTTGCCCCTTCATACGATGCGGGCAAAAATGTTGCCGCTTCTAAGTTGGCATTCGATTCTTCGCCGATGGCCTATGTAGATACGTGGAGATCACCTGTATTGCTTATTCATGGAGATGATGACAGAAATGTGCCATTTAGTGAGTCGGTACATATGGTAGAAGCTCTTAGAAGACAAGGGGTAGAATTTGAACAGCTTATCTTTCCGGATGAAGTGCATGGATTCTTGCTGTATAAAAACTGGCTTAATGCCTACAAGGCTACGGCAGATTTCTTTGACAGGAAGTTGAAATAGAAAAATAAAAAAGGGGAGCATTTGCTCCCCTTTTAAGTTATTAGATGTTTTGAGTTATTTGTTTGCTTCTTTAGCCTTCTTTTCTTCAATGATATAAGCAAGTCCAAGACCGGCTCCACCGAAAACGAATATCATTGAGAAATAAGCTACTTCTTCCATTCTGAAGGCCGAATCAAGGAAATATCCTATAAGTAAGCCTAGCCCAAACCCTATAAACAAAAGTGAAAACCTTAATGGAATAGAGGTGTTTGATTGTTTCATTTGAAAAGGCTGCTCTCCTTTTTCTATGAGTGCCATCCGCTCAATATTGGTATATTTTCTTAGATAGATTACCATTACTATTAGGCCAATGCTAAACAGCATGAACCATATTATACCCATTATACTTTCTTCCATGATTTTTATTTTTAAATAGTCGTTTAATTTAATGTCATGAATATGACGCAAGGTTTTAAAACCAGGTTACACCTATATAGAAAATATTTTTTGAGCTAGACAATTCTATCTCGAATTGATTTGGCATAAGAACGACTAATTGGAAATGTCTTACCATTCTCCATGTGGGCAGCCAGGTTACCACTGCCAAACTTCTCAATTTCAGTAAGCTTTTGCAGATTGATTATCGTTGAGCGGTGAATTCTTATAAATATTTCCGGATCTAATTTTTCTTCGAGCTTGCTTATACCGGTAGATGACACAAATTGTTCACTTTTGGTTGAAATGATAGTATAATCTTTGGAAGCTTCTAAATGAATGATATTTTGTACCGGCAGGTTTACAAGCTTTTCTGATTTCTGGACAAATATATTATTGCTAAAACCGGGAACGTCTTTAGAATTTAAATCTTCAAGAATATGCATGAAGTTCGATTCATTATTACTTATTCTTTCAGTAGCTCTGCTAATAGCCTGATCAAATCGGTCTTTGTCAAGAGGTTTTAGGAGATAGTCTATAGTATTTTTCTCAAATGCCTTGATGGCGTATTTGTCGTATGCCGTACAAAAGATAACAAATGGGTCAGATTCTATATTTTCTAGTACATCGAATCCATCGATGCCGGGCATTTGTACATCTAAAAACACCAGGTCGGCACCTAACTCATCTATTTTACGAATGGCATCCCTACCACTGCCACACTCGGCAACGATTTCAATATTGTCATATTCACCCAGATACTCAGCCAGTAATTGGCGAGCTAGCTCTTCATCGTCTACTATTACACATTTAATCTTCATCATCATCTACCGGTATAAAAAAATTTACCACAAACCCATCTTCACCAGCGGCTATCCTAAGTTTAGAATCCTTGCCGTACATATTCTGCAGCCGCATATCAGAATTTACCAGCCCTACACCACTATTACTTGACTCAAACTCTGTTTTATTTCCTAAACCGATACCATCATCAGCTACTCTAAAATTTACTTTGTTATTATTTCGTTTAATAGATACGGTTATGGTGCCTCCTTCTTCTTTAGGAGTTATTCCATGTTTAACTGAGTTTTCAACCAAAGGTTGCAAAACCATAGGAGGAATTGTAAGTGTCATACATTGTCTGTCAATATCTTCCTTATAACCTAACCTATCACCAAAACGAACTTGCTGAATATTTATATAGTTTCTGATAAATGCTAGCTCTTCGGCAAGGGGTACCTCACGTACAGAATTAGAATCCAGCGCATAACGCAGTACATCACCCAGCATTGTCATCATTTGCCTGGCTTTGGTCTTATTCGTATTCATCAGTGTGCTGATGCTGTTAAGGGTATTAAAAAGAAAATGCGGATTAATCTGTGATTTTAATAATGATAGGCGCATTTCATTATTGGCAATTGCCAGCGATGTTTTTTCGTTCTCTTTTTCGGTGATGGTATCTATATACTTTAAGATGTAGTAAACGGCTATTGCTGTAACATATTCTAAATTGTATAATAAGGATTTGTTTCCGAACTGCTCCCAGATAAACTCTCGCCATTCATCTAATGTTTGAAAACCATCAAGGTAGTATTCAAGCAAATAACTAACAGAGGCAACAATGTAAAACCACGAAATGATGCCGACAATATGACCAAGAACTTGCATGGGCACAGAATATTTGAATAGCCAGGATGACCACTTCCATGAAAGAAATGCAAGAAAACATATAGTAATACTTATTAGCGATCCGTTAACTAATGTAGAGGGGAATGGTCTAAAAACCAGATACTCAAAGGCCGTAGCTACGCTAAAATTAAATATATACCAGACACAAAGTAATACGAAGGCATTTTTCCAAAGGTTCGATATAAGTATGGTGTTTTTAATGGCTCTGGTTACTTTTTTGTTCAAATTTAAATTAATATGTACATAAACGGGTACTAAAATGCAGATCCAAAACTATTTTACTGCATCATTAGCCTTCTTGTTGGTCATTATTGGTGTCACAATGCCTGGTATATTAGTAGCTCAAACGGTTACCATTTCAGGAAATGTTTCCGATTCTAATTCTGGCGAACCACTGGCATTTGCAACTGTAGCTCTTAAAAACGAACCCTTTGGCACAATAACCAACCTTGCCGGGGATTTTGATTTCCATGTTCCCAAGGCGTATGGTAGTAGTGTAATTGTAATTTCAACACTCGGTTACGTAAATTTTAGTATTTCTGTAAACGATGCCCGTCTTCAGGAAAATCTCATAGTATTACTTGAAGCTGGCCATGTGGTGCTTGATGAGGTAATGGTCACGGAAGACTTAAGTGCTGAGAATTTATTAAGAATCGCAATTAATAATATTGAGATAAACTATCCGATGTCGCCTGTTTCTATGGATGGCTTCTATAGAGACACTAAGAAAGTTGATGGTGAGTACGTGGCACTTCTTGAGGCAGCCGTTACTATTTATGATAAAGATTATAGTGCTCCCCGGGATTATACTAAACTGCGTGAGCGGGTCTCATTAGTAGAAGTAAGGCGAACACATGACTATGATTTTTCACTAAAAAAGTATTTCAACCAATATAATGTAATGGAAGATCTACTCTTAGAAAACCTTGTGAAGTACCGGACCTTTAATAATGAGCAGGAGTTTTACAATGGATTATCACGAAAAAAAGTAGCCGGCTATAATAACCAACCCATTGATTTAGTATTTATTGAGCTGCCTGATTATACACTAAAAATTTATATAGATGATAATTACGGAATTCGAAAAATAATTTTTATCTGGGGAGATGATATCTCACCTATTTATACATACCGTAAGTCAGGAAAATTAGAGAACCAAGTAATGAAACTGGAAAAACAAATTGAGTTTCAAGAATATAATGGGAAGCTATATCTTAAATATATTTCAGCTCGATATCAGAATAATTGGATAGATCGAAAGTCGGGCGAGCTTTTATTGATTACTGAGCGTGACCAGGAGCTATTAATTAATAAATTGAATTACGCTAATCCGCAGTGGATAAAGAACTCAAAAAAGATGAAACGGTATGGATTGCAATTTCAGCATGAAGCTTATAATAAAGAGTTTTGGGCAATTTATAATACTATTAAAGATCTTCCACTTAGTAATTTAGCACAGAAAGATCTTGAAAAGTTGTTTTCCTTAGAAGAGCAATTCGAATCTTTTGAATAAAGAGAGTTTAAGCTTGTCGGCTATTAAAGCATAGTATCGGCAAATACTGCAACTCATCGAAAAGGAGTTTATTGATTTGCCAACATGCTATACTTTAGTAACCAAGCCAAACTAATAGAAAGTTAATCCTCTGTGCGATAGATCTAAATTGCTATCAGTTCAGAGGATTTTTCTTTATAGGCACCCTTGCT
>Ga0164313_10004857_pt1 | contig 11914 bp, 18 predicted proteins | sample GuaBasSedimGuay4_FD_113735 | JGI IMG/M metagenome (GOLD analysis project Ga0164313, IMG submission 113735) | Subseafloor sediment microbial communities from Guaymas Basin, Gulf of California, Mexico - Guay4, Core 4569-4, 0-3 cm | ecosystem: Environmental > Aquatic > Marine > Hydrothermal vents... | reverse complement strand
CCCATATAGTTTATTAATATCTAAGCGATTTTCATCATCAGGGATTTCAGATAAATACCTATGGTTTTCCTCGAATGTAAAGTGAAACCAAAGATCATCATTATGAACCCTACTAATACGATTTACGCTTCTATACTTACCCTCTTTTATGGTATAGGTTTGTTCAACCTTATCGTAATTATATTTTGAACACCCTGCCGACAATAGCATAAGTGCTACCATAAATGGGATTGAAACCTTAGTAAAAATCTTCAATGCAACAAGAATCAAAAGTAAAATTATAAGGATTAAAAATGACCATCCTAAATTCATTATAACCCTTTTAAATCCTTTTATCGGGATAGGGATATATTCTTTAGGTTGTAGAACCCGAATTTCCTTCTCAAATGGAACATATATCGTGTCTGCTATTGCTTCAATTGTTAAATTATATTCCCCATTTATCCAATCCAAAGAAACCTTTATTCCTTCTCTTTCATATTCAAAATGTTTTGGAGGTCGAATTGTAATTATTGTACCTGTATCGGTGTAAAGAGTATCAATCTCCGTTTCAATTTTTGTTTTATAAACGTACTCAATAGATATAACTTCAACAGTATCTCTGATAATTGTATCTTTTGAAAGTTCAGGATGTTTTTGAACCAACTTTTCTAGCTTTTTAGAAGCACGATTAGTTTTCCTCATTTCTTTAGTGGTAGAACAACTAAAGATCAATAGCGACAGCACAATTATTAAGTATTTCATATTATCTAAATTTTCTTCTACAATATTCACCCATCAAAGCAGCATCAATCATTCCCTCATGGGGTTTAGTACTTCTTTATAAGTTAAGTGTGCTTTAAATTCGCTTTTAAAATATCCAAGATGGATTTGCTTTCCGTTAATTTCAATTTTAGCACACCATTTTTTATCTCTTTTATGCCAAGAAACGCCAGTATATTTTGATGAACCCGTTAAATGTTTTTTATTTGAGTTTACCCTATGAGTTACAATTTCAAAATTATCTAAATGATTATTTAATTTATTAAAATCTTTATGATTGATAACTAATTTATGACCGTTTGGCTTATGATTCTTAAATGTTTCACAAACAATAGAGTGAACTGTTCTTGTTTTCTTGGTGTTGTTTTTAAATAAAATTACTTGTAAGTATCCATTTGAACTTAATGATAACTTTCTAAATATTTTTCTTTTAACAGACTTAATCTTACCAAAAGTAGATGCTTGATAAATACCTTCATAACCGGGTATATCTTTCCAGATTTCTTTTTGCATGATAATTCGATTTTGTTCTCGATTATTAAAGAAGTGATGCAGGAATCGAGAAACCTTTTGCATCGGATTATAAGCCCGAACACCACAGTAAATATATAAATTATTATTCAATTATCTTAATTATTAGTTCACACCTTTCATTACCTTTATCATATCCCCCGTTAAGATAAGTCACTTTTGAGATAGTATTAACATCATCATCATCCCAAAAGCCCCGTTTCGTTAAAGCATCACAAGCAAATTTATCAATAACGCTACATACATTACTCAAATCATAACTTCGCTTACTCCCTCTAAAATATGTGTATTCTAATTCGCACTTTACAATCTTAAATCCTAATGGCTTCACTATCGACAAAACCTTTAACGTATAGTTTTGTTTTGCTTTATTGAGCATAAAGAATTGTAAATTCCTAAAATTATTAAGATTAAGAATGAATTTCTGATCTTTTCCAATCATTACAGAAACAGGAAGCGTTATTTTAATCTCTGATTCCATTATTTTAATTTTGATTTCATAATACAGTTTTTATTTACAGCATTAAAAGAAAGTGTGCGAGTGCTGTAAAACTCCATTGAACAGGCTTCGACCCCTGACACACCATAAATATAATGATTGTTATTCATTTATAAAATCTTTGTGAGAAAAAGGCAACTATCATACACTAAATTAATTGAGCGATCCCCTACAAGTACATCTATGATATGCTCATTACTCAATTTATTTTCACAATAACACTCGATATGATTAGGAGTAATAATATTTGATTTTTGAACGACATTATTTGTGTTATTTTCAATAAAATTCTTAATCTTCAATTTTAATTTTTTACGTTCTATATTGTTTAACTTTATTTCCATTCGTTTAAATCGTAACTCCCCCAATCGAAGTCATGTTTCATCAGCCTTTCTAATTTATTTTTCAGAAGGTATCTCAAAAATGGTATTACCCGGACAACTCCCAATTCTTGTATTTTAAATGCGGTTTTTATCATCCATGTTGGAATGTAAAAAATGTAAGTTTTGTCAATTATAATAGAGGGGAATGGCAAACTTTTATCGTCATGGCCCTTTTTTAATACTTGAACAGTAGAGTTCATCATAATTGCGGTTTCTTTAGCTCCCCGGAGCAAGTCCATGTGAACCATTTTGGATTTGATTCTATATTTCCCCGATCCTATCTTACCCATTGTGCTTTTTAAATCGTTGTTTTTCTGCCCTAGCAACATATTTAGCAGCTTCTTTTTGAGAAAAAACACCCCTGTCAATGAATAGTCTAAATGCAAATTTCCACCGATCATCATCATCGTATAAGATCATAGCTCCGGGGTGAATCTTTTTCGCATCGTTTAAAACTGAATCTCTTGATAGTGGTATGTGGACTACTTTATCAGACATTTTAAGCAACCATACTGATAGTTTTACCTTAAAAATAATATACCTATATGCCAAATTAACTTTTAATGAGTTATAGAATTTTTGAATTTTCTTTTTCATAATTAGAATAATTTGTATATAAACAATTCATGCTTCTCTCTGGTATCTAATAACTCACCATCAAAAGTACGGTACATTTTAAATTCTTGGTCATACACTAAATACCTATGAATGTAATTATGCTGCTTTGTATTAAACCAAAACAAATCTTTAAAATGTTCTTTATTATAACTCCAATGGTGTTTTTCAAACCCTTTTTTTATAATTCTTTGAGATGAAATATGGGCCTTCCTTTTTTCAGGAAATTTAGCCCAATATTTATCTATCAGTTTTTTCTTTTCTTCTGGTGTAGGTTTGTGCTTGTCCTTATAATTTAAACGATGATATTTATCCCTATGCCTAGATTTTTCTCTTTCAACCCACTTTGGATCTTTTCTAAGTTTTTCTTCTCTTTCACGAACCCTTTGTCTAACACAATCTTTACACACCTTATAACCATTATTATAAAAATCATCTTCTAATTTATCTTTATCACATACTTTACATTTTCTTTTCATGTTACAAATATACTTAAAAGGTAGATAAAAACAAACTACCCTTAAAACGGTAAATCTTCATCATCTTCTATTGGTAGTGGAGTTGCTGTTGGAGAGGGGGCTGCTGCCGGAGCTGCCGTAGGATTACTTTGGCCCTTTGCGCTTCCCAAAAGATATAATTCCCTACAAAGAATTGAAGTGAAATATTTCATCACATCTTGTTTGTCCTTATATTGATTGTAATCAATAGAACCATCAATGCCGATTTGACTTCCCTTTTTGACGTATTTTTCAACCACATCAATAAGCCTTCCGAAAGCCTTTACATTGTGAAAATTCGGTTTATCCTCCCATTCTCCAGAAGCATTTTTAAAACCGTCATTTGTTACAACTGTAAAATTGGCTACTTTTTTCCCTGATGGGAATGTCTTGATTTCTGGATCAGCCCCTACGTTACCGATTAAGGACACATAATTTTTACCTCTACTCATAATTTTAAATTTTGAATTTTATTTAACAACTTATTGTATTTAATTGTTTTGGGATTTTCTGGGACAAATCCTACAATCATTTTTTTAATTGAAAGGTTGTTGTCATCAGAAGCAGCAATAGCTTTATCTGGATCATCAAAAACCGGAATATATCCAATTGCTCCCTTAAATTGATGATTCGTTATTGTCTGAACAGCATATAAAATTTTATTTTCCATCTAGTTCTTTTATCATGTTTTTTTCAACTTGCCTACTCATAGAGGTTTCTTTTTTATCACAATGTTTTTGGAATTTCTCTTTTACATCTTTCCGAATGGTAAGAGTAACCGGGAGGCGTTTTGTTTTTTTCTTGATTGGCATATTACTAATTTATGTAATTAACTATTTTATCAATCAGCAACCCTACATTAGAGTATAGCTTCTTGTTGTAGTCAGATTCAAATGAATATTTAGTTTTTAAATTTTCAAGGTCAGAGATTAAATTCTCCAACTTACCCTTATCTTCGGTAGGTATTTTGACATCACTTATGGAACTTAATTTAGCTAATTCTTCTTTAGCTTTTTTGGCTTCGTTTTCAGCTTTTCTAGTGGCAGCAATTTCGATTGCCTGATTTGCTTCAAATTTTATTTTTAATTCTTTAGCTTCCTTTTCAGCCTTAACTCTTGCTTCCTTTTCAATAGCTAAAGCATTTATCCGATCTTGTTCTGCTTTTAATTGAGCAGCTTGTTTATCTTCAAAATCCTTTTTCTTTGTTGATAGATAAGCCTCCCATACATCCTGATCCATATCATAAAGGATTGGTTCATCATCAATATCAATATTTAGGTATTTGGACACTAAACGGAATCTTTTAGATTGAAGATCATCAATCCTTTTTTGTTCTATAATTTCAAAATGATCTCTAATTCCAACAAGGGTTTCTTCCATTTGAGTTCCCGGAAGGGTTTCTTTGTTTTTCCAAGCATCTACAAATTTACCATACGTTAAAGCAAATTGTTTTTGGGTTTTGTGAACTGCTGCAATCCCGGTTCTTACCTTTACAAGTTTTTTTGTTACTTCTCCGGCTTCTTCACAAACTTCTTCTGTAATTTCCTTCTTGATAATTTGCTTATAGATAACGGCAAGGGCTTCTCTTTCTGCAATTTTAGGTTGAAAAGCAAGTTCTATTTCGTTTGCACTTTTAGTTGTAACTCCAAATTCTTTAGGGTCTAATTTGATAATTTCCATAATATCTGTTTTAAATAATAACTTTTATACGTACAAATATACGTATATAAAACTATTTATCATCAAATAGCAACAACTGTTTGCCATTATTTTTTAAAACCACATTATTGAGGAATGTTGAAACATTAAGTAGGGCCTTATTGTTTACTTCGTCTGAATTATAATGGACATGATCTTCGATATTCTTTAACATTTCAACAGATGCTTTAATTGATGCCTCTAAGTCATTGGTATCCATAGGGGTAAAATTAAGAAAACTTTTTGTAATTTTGGGATGTATTTACATTTACAATTAAAATTATGGAAACGGGGATTGTTAATAAAATAATGATCGGCAAAGAAATGATACCTGATGGTGTCATGGCGTTTACTGTTGGTCATTTCTACTTAAAAAAATCTATTCAGATTTCTAAAGTCTTAGAGGTAGTCGATCAAGAGGGGATACGTTGGTTAGAGGTTTACGTTAAAAAAACGGCAGATCAAGACGGCCTTCTGTATTTATGGTGGAAAATAAGTAATGTATTACGTATTCAGTATCATATTAATTTCAATGATTAAAAATTATGGAAGCAAATCAAATTACACCAATCGGTAAGAACATTTTATTGTTTTTCCAAGAGAAAGAAGTGAATGACAAGATTAAATTCGATTCAGGGGTAGAGTTTTATCTTGACACCTCGTTTCAACCTACTTTTTCAGCAAAAGATTCAGGGGTTGCTGTTTCAACCGGGAAAAAAACTTATATCCCGGATGGTGCAAGAATTTTCGTAGATTATTTAGTGCATACTCAAAAAGATAATCCTCCGATTTTAAAGGATCAACACGGGGTTTATTATATGGCCGAAGAAAAGGATGTTTTCTTGTGGGAAAAAGATGGCAAAGTGCAAACGGTAGGAGATTGGATCATAGTGGAAATGGATAAGGAGGCTGAATCAAAGACTATTATCATTATGCCTAAAAAGAAGCAGGAAACATTTGGAACTGTGAGATTCGTTAATGATGATATTGAAAAGAATATTGGGTTAAAGGTAGGTGATCGTGTTATGGTTGATAAAAGGTATAATTACAATTTTAAATACGATAAGGAGGAACTTGCAAGGGTTGACTTTAAAATCGGTTTATTTGGAATAAAAACAGAATAAAATGGACGAATATCTTGATGAAAAGCCCTCTCGCAAAAAGACTGTAAATAAAAGGGAGGTTGTAAAGATAGACCTATCGGACGATTGGAGTTATAAAGATCGTATGGGTTGGTTAATTAAGGGAGCGCAGTCGAGTGTTGATGAGATAATAAAATCACTTCATCAACCAATGGAATTAGAAACTTTAAGGGATATTAGTTATAAAAATGCTACTTCCGGGAGAGAGGAAGCAATCATTACTACCAAAAATATTCTAATGTACATTGGAGAGTTATCTAAATCTCTTAAAAAGACTACTGATAGTGAAAGTGGTATAGAAAAGCAAAAAGACTTTGAGGGTGGTTTTGCTGAACAATTTGCTAGTAAGAAAAATTAGATGGATAATTCATTACAGGAGATAATGATTGATGTTTCGGACTTCGTACCACAGTCCGAAAAGAAAAAAAAAATATGGGATTATGGTTATAATGAGAAGTATGATCTTGTAGTTATAAGCCATACTGGTCAAATTGGTGATATTGTCGAAATAGCTGATTTAAAAATAGCATTACCTCCTAAACCCAAAGAGAAAGATATTCTTAACTACAATAAGCGAAAAGAACTCCAAAAATGGGATAGGAAGCCATTACCGGATGAATTAATTAAAACTGAAACAGAAAAGGAATTTCGATCATTTGGTGAGAATTTCGTAAACAAACATCTCCCTTACATCAATAATGAATTTGAGAAAAGGAGCAAAGGGGTGTGGTTTTACAACAATGGAGAAGCAACATATCTTACGGGTAGGAATTATATGTTTGTTCAATGGAGTAAGCTGCAACATAAATACTATCCAGATTATCGTTATCCACAAAGAGTATTGTATTATCATTGGGAGGCTTGTGTAGCAGACAATAGATGTTTGGGCCAATGTTATTGTAAAAATAGGAGATCTGGATACAGTACAATGGATTCGTCTGATAATGTTGATTATGGAACTCAAACTGAATCTGCTGCTGTGGGAATGATGAGTAAAACTTCTGCTGATGCAAAAAAGAAGTTTACTAAAATGGTTGTTCCGATCTACAAGCATTACCCTTTCTTTTTTAAACCTATTCAGGATGGTACTACAAATCCAAAAGTAGAACTCGCTTTTAGAGAGGTTTCGAGGCGAATAACATCACAGGAAAAAGGAACTAAAAAATCTGATGAAGGACTTAATACCTCGATAACACATCACACTACTACCCTTAACAGTATGGATGGTGATGAAATAAACAAAATGTCCTTAGATGAAATCGGGAAGTTTGCTAAAGAATGTCCATTTGATGATTATTGGCAAATTGCTAAAGAATGTTTGGTTAAAGGGGAGGAGGTTGTTGGGAAAGTAATGGCCGGATCAACGGCAAATGCACATGATAAAGGTGGAGCTGAATTTAAAAGTATCTTTTATGATTCTAAATTAGAAACCCGTGATCTTGATACTCAACAAACCATTTCCGGGTTATACTCTTTGTTTATTCCTGCCGAGTACAACCTTTCTGGATATTTTGACCAGTATGGAAATTGCATATTAGAAAACAATCCCGATGGTGTATTAAATAATTTAGGCAAAATAAAGACAAATGGATCAATTGCGTTTTTAAAAGCCAAAAGGAAGCAATTAGCAAGTCAGCCAGACAAATTAAATGAGGAATTACGTAAACACCCATCTAACGAACGTCATGCTTTCCTTACCGGAACAGAAGATTGTCTATTTGATTCAATGAAAATAGAAGATCAGCTAGCTTATAATGAAACCAAAATTGATTTAAGAACTAAGAGGTCGGGATTGTGGATGCGTGGTGATTTAGTTTGGATCGTTAAATACGAATCTGTGAGGTGGATTAATAATCCAAAGGGTAAATTTCTTACATCTTATATTCCAAGTGGAGAGATTGCCAATAATCACATTATAATTAAGGGGAAACGTGCGCCCGGAAATTCACATTTATTTGCCGGAGGTGTGGATAGTTATGATATTAGTGGAACAGTAGATGGTAAAGGATCAAAGGGATCGTTTCATATTGTAAGTAAAAATACTTTTCCGTATGCTCCAGAACAATTCTTACTAGAATATTGTGATCGCCCTCAAAACGCTGATATATTTTACGACAACGTAATGAAAGGTTTTGTTTTCTATGGTTGTGAAACGTTAATTGAAAACAACAAGCCCAGAATATTGTATGAGATTAAAAGGGCCGGACTTCGTAAGTATAGTGCAAATAGGCCGGATAGGAAATTTCACCAGTTAAGTAAGACCGAAAAGGAATTGGGTGGGATTCCCTCATCATCAAGTACAGTTCCTTCTCACGCAGAATTTATAGAGAATTATGTTTTGCGTAGATGCGGTGTTAATACAATAGAAGAATTTGGGGAGGTTGGTAGAATGGGAAATACTTATTTCGATGAGTTACTTTATGATTGGCTGACATTTGATATTCATAAAAGGGAGAAATTTGACAGGTCAATATCAAGTGGATATGCTTTATGGTTAGCAAATAAGATTATGACGAAGGCTACCGGGGGAAAGAAAAAGATTTACAAGTATTTTTAATTATACAAAAGACTGACTGCTCTCAATTTGATTTTGACATTGATCTAAATAAGGGGCATCTGTTGGATCGGGTATAGAAACCCCAACTTCATCTTGGGCATATTTAATGAACTTATCAATTACTTTTGACATTTCTGATGTATCTAAGTCTGCCAATGATCGGTAAAGGTCTAGCCCTTTTTTTTCATAATGAAACATATCGTGATTCAATTTTTTAACAAGCTGCTCTACTTCTCTTTTGTTAAACCCAATTTGAGTTCCAAAATAAGCCATGATTAAATGAATGTAATTATTCTGGTTTATCGTTTTTTTGCTTCGTTTTTCGGTTAAATCAACTTTACATTTTTTTTCAAGTAGATACTTTGATCTGGATTGATATTGACTAATGCCGATTGGGGTATTAAGGTCGTATAGCATTTTGTTGATTTTTAAATTTCCAATAATATCCTTTTGTTGATTTTCTTTTACCAAGACAACAAGCGGATATATGTTTAGTGTTCATTATTCTATTTGCTTGTGATATTGAATGATATTCTATTCTCTCTCCTGTTTTTACTCCGTTTCGTTTATAAAACTCACTAAGGGGCTTTAGATTATTGCATTTATTACATTTTTTTTGACTTTTCATAATATAGCTTTTAGTGTATAGCGTTAAAGAAAGTGTGCAGGTGCTATACAACCTCATTGAACAGGATTCGACCCCTGACACTTGACAAAGATAATTAAAATTATGATTAACTTTGTAAAAAGTATATTATGCAAGACAATCATTATCTTGGAGAGATGTCTGGGAGTTATCCTTCCCCAACAGTCCCAAATAGCCAAAAGAATAAAGCATATATTTTACAATATGGCCGAAGTATGTATCGGGCATGGACAACAAGCGGAGCAGGAGGTTTTTATTTGGATAGATCAAGGAAGCTATATGCACAATCCTACCGATTAGGACTTCAAGACCCTACCAAAATTAAAAGCCTTATGAATCTTAAAGGCGATATAGTTGAGGCTAATGTTAATTATGACCCACTTCCAATCGTCCAGAAGTTTGCTGATCTAATGGTAAATAATATTCTGAACAACAATTATAAGTTAAAATTAGAGTTTGTTGATAATATTGCAGTTGAAAAAAAGGATGCTTATCGAACAAACTTAGAGGAAACAATGTTGAGGAAGCCTATTGCTGATTTATTAACACAGGTTACAGGTGTTGATGTTAGGGATAAGAATGTCCCGGCTGACGATGAAGATTTAGAATTAATGTTGGAAGTTGATTATAGGGATGTTGATGAGATCAGCTTATTGAATTTAATTAACTCGATAAAGACTACTAACGGCTATCCTGATATAGCGAGGGAAATTGTAGATGATCTTGTGACTTTTAATGAAATTGCTACTCGCCAAAGGGTTGATGAGAAAGAGGGAATTGTTATTGAGTATGTAAATGACATGAATTTTATCCGATCTGTATCAAAAGACAAGTCGAATAAAAACCTCCAACACGCAGGAGAGGTAAAAACCATTACATTTTCAGAACTTAGGCAAAGAATCAAAGCCATAGATGGAATTACTGATGATGATTTGAATGATCTAGCCAAAGGGGTTGCTGCAAATACCGGAGGTTATAGTGGTGTAGATTGGAATGATCCAGTTTATAAGGATCGTATTTATGGTGGCAATAGATGGTACGATGAACTTTCGGTTGACATACTGGAATTTGAGTTTATGGATGTTAATTATGATCTCTATGAGAAAAAACAGACAAAATTAGGGCTTCCGGTTATTCACAAACGTCCAGATGGTTATGTCCTTCCAAAAGAAAGTAGATTTGATGGTGATTTCAGGGAATTATTTACTGATGCCTATCAAACTGTTTATAAAGGAGCTTGGATCATTGATTCGGATTTTATGTTTGATAGTGGTAGGGCCGATAATGTTTTAATGCAGGGAAAGGATTTATCAAAAGCAAGGTTAAATTACACCGTTTACACTATTCAGGGTAAATCAATGGTTGAGCGTATGATTGCTTATGCAGATCAAATGTGGATCACTCATATAAAACATCAGCATTTAATATCGAGATTGCGTCCTGCCGGAGTTAGTGTAAATGTAAGTGCCTTGGAAGATGCCCTAGAAAAGAAGGATGGAGAATATTATGAACCACTTGATTTAATGAATTATTATAATGTAACAGGAGATGCGCTATACCGTGATGATTCAGAGGAAGAAGGACTTCCGCGTAGAGGCGATCCGATAAAGCCTATGCCTAATGTTATGGGTAGTCAACTCACGGAATTGACAGTTGTTTATAATCATAATTTGGACATTATCAGGGATATGACCAACATCAATAAATTTATGGATGGTAGTCAGGTAAGTTCAAAAACATTGGTTGGTGTCCAGAAGCAGGGGATCGAGCAGAGTAATATGGGTATTGAACATTTGCGTTATGCTTATGAATTTGCAGTTAAAGACAATGCGAAGGTTTTAATTATGATGATTCAGGATGTTTTTAAATACTCTAATGTAATAGAAGCATACACTAAATCGGTTGGTAAATATTCAATGGATGTTATTAAGCGGATCAAAAACATTCCAATTGAACAATTGAATATTGTTATAGAGTATGGAATGACTGAATATGAGGAAGCTACTCTTAACCAAGACATAAATGTTTCTATTCAAGCCGGGGAATTGCGTATTGAAGATGCTATAATGATCCGGGAAATAGATGATATTCGATTGGCTAATAAAATGCTGATTAAACGTAAAAAGATTTATGCAAAAGAAAAGGCCCAAGAACAGGAAGCTATTCATAAACAGAATATGGAGGCTAAAAAAGCCGATTCAGATGCTAAAGCGCAGCAAGTTCAGATGGAGGCGCAGGCCAAGGCGCAGGGGGAAATAATGGTGCTAAACACCAAATTCAATCTTGAAAAATTAGATAAGATTCAATCCCAGAAAGATGCTAAAGAATTGCTTAATCTTGAATACGGTCATAAAAAGGATATTACAAGGATAGAGGCTGAAAGTCAGAAGGGGAAATTGGATATGCAGGAACAATCAAAGGATCGTAGGGCCGATAAAACAAAAAGTCAGGAAAGTAAAATTGTAGAACAGAAGGAGAACAACACCGGAGCGCAAGATTTTACTCAACCGGAGCTGAACCAGATGCAGTCACCCGTTTAAGTTTTAAAACTTTATCATTACATTCTTCAATTTTCATATTCATT